>Ga0210409_10002057_pt1 | contig 24762 bp, 23 predicted proteins | sample IncBWH17MmetaG_FD_161649 | JGI IMG/M metagenome (GOLD analysis project Ga0210409, IMG submission 161649) | Forest soil microbial communities from Barre Woods Harvard Forest LTER site, Petersham, Massachusetts, United States - Inc-BW-H-17-M | ecosystem: Environmental > Terrestrial > Soil >...
TAGCTCTGGCCAGCGTTGCCGGTGTTGTTGGTGTACTTGGTGACGCTCGAAGAGGCGGGCTTGATTCGGATCGGCATGTTAGGCGCTCCGTGTGCGTGTGTGCATCACGAGCGCAGGTTGCGGGGGTATACCGCAAACGTGTCAAGAACTATTTTTACCCGATTTTGGTGCAGCGGGGAACGCCAGGTCAAAGGGCTGTCGGAAGGGAATTCGCGGAGGTCGAAAACGCGGGAAGGTGCGAAAACAGCGGGGGAATTGCGATTTTCTGGTTTACGTAATATAACTTATACGACTCGGTGTCAAGGGCTTTCTTTGCGTTTTGCACAGCTTTTTCGTCTTGGCTCATCCCTGGCCTGTGCGGTGCCTGCCTGCTGCGCAGGCTAGGGAGGCGCTTCCTCACGAACAAAGCGCCTGCTTCTCGGAGGCGTGCCTGGAATCCGGGCTGAAGAGATATCCGGGATGCTTCCGTTTGTGTTTGATCTCCACAAAATGGTTGTAGGGGCTGACAGGAGCCTGGCGCGGGGGGTGCGCCAGGCTCCTGTCAGCGTTGGGAGAGACGGTATTGGGCGTCTTGCGTTCGCTCCACTTTAGGGATGTGCCTTTGCGGCGATGGCTCCGACGGCTACGCCGATGGCTAGCCATTTGGCGTTGCGGGCGATTCGGCGGAGGAGGCTGCCTCCCTTGGCGGCGCGGACGGCTTCGTCGCGTTCATGGGTCAGGACGGCGGTCTTGGCGCGCTCGTCGGTCAGGTCGGCTTGGGCGGCGGCTAGTTTGGCTTGGCATGCTCGGCAATCGAGGCTGAAGTCGTAGAGCGGTTTGAGGTCTGCGGCTGGGATTACGGCCTGAGCGACGGCGACCTTGCTCGGCGGATTGCTGCTCGACCGCGCCGGCTCTAAACCCTCAGGGCCAAAAGGCGGCCCTGAGCTACAGGGCGCTGTGGGCAGCGTGGGAGTCGGTTGTTTGTTCGTGCTGCGTGTTAGCTTGGGCGGTTCGCCCGTGTACTGGCCTGGCTCGCAGGGGACAGCTTGCAATGCGATGGGGGCCGGCAACGGAATCTGTTGCGGGAGTTGGCGGATGATTTGTGCTGGCGCGGTCACGGTGTGCTTCTCTGCTGCTATGGCCGCGAGGGTTTGCAGGAGCTGGGCGTCGCGGTCATGCTGGCGTGCGTCGGCTTGCGCCAGGGCCTGGCGGCCGGCGGCGAGGTCGGCGGCGAGCTGTGCGCGGTCGCGGCGATCGGCGCGCCACGCGGCGAGCAGAGCTAGAATGAGGCCAGACGCGATGGCGACTGCGGTTACGCGGATCGAAAAACGAGTGAGCATATTTGAGTCCTTGCGGTCGATCGAGAGAGCCTCAGGCCTGAAAGGCAGGCCCTTCGCGAGGCTCAGCGTAAACCTGAGCTACGGCGATAGGGCGGACGCTTGGGCGGCAGGGGCGCAGCATGCTGCGCCCCTACAGGTAATGCGGTTTGCGGGCCAACACTTGGGCTGGGTACGCGGGATTGGCTCCGCCGTTCCAGGCCAGCAGGGCGCGCGCGGTGTCGCCGGCCATGGCGTCGAATTTTTTGCGCAGGACTTTGCAGCCGATGGCCAGGCCCTGCTCTGGGTCGCACAGCGTCGAGAGGAATAGGCCATCGAAGCCGGTTTCGCGCGCGACTTGTCCCATTACTTGCATTAGTCCCCAGGAAAATCCGCGGGCGTAGGCTTCCGAGGCGCTGACCTTGTTATTTGTATATAAGGACGCGACGTATTTGGCGAAGAACAGCGGTTCGTAGCGTATGGCCCAGGGATTCCAGGCGGATTCTTGCTCGACGACGGCGCAGACCAGCGCGGGGTCGAGGGATTGCGCGGCGGCGGCGCGGCGCGCGAGTGTGACGAGTTGCGCGGGGAAGGCCACGGGTTTTGAAGTAGAGGAGGTAAATGAAATAAAGGACGTGGAGGAAATGCCCTACTTGCGGCGATGATTGAGGTCGACGAATTGGACTAGCGGCGTTTCGTCGAGCGTAATTCCCTGCTCTGCGGCGATTTTCTGCAGCGCGTTGTAGATGTGCGGCAGATGATTGGTGGCGATGTCGCGCACGAAGGTGCGCGTGATTTCGTCGCTGCGCATGCGGCGGTGCAGCCAGCGCAGGAAGAGGACGAATTGCACCGCGACGGGGACGAGCGTGGTGAGCCAGCTTAGTTTGTGCACGGAGACCCCAGGGCTAAAGCCCAATTTCGCCGAGATGCTCTACTCCGCGGGCTTGAAAGCCCGCTCCCCCGGACTAAAAGTCCGGGGCTTCCACCTAGAGGAAGAGGCCGGGGAGGCCGCCTAGGGTGCCTCCGAGGCTGGAGCCCAGGGAGCTGAAGAAGCCTGTGGGGCGCGAGGCGTTGGCGCGGACGTTGAGCAGCTGGGCGGGAATGCCGAGGGTGCGGCCGAGGAGATTGGTGTCCACGCCGAAGAGGCCGGAGAGGCCTTGCAGCGCGGCCATCTGGCGCTGGAAGGCGGTGTTGCTGAAGGCGAGCTGATTCTGCTGCGCCTGATTCCCTTCCGCAATTCCCTTCTGGCGCGCGAGGTCGTCGGCGAGATCGGCGAAGCCGGCGGAATTGCGCGTGCGCGCGGCGCGGTTCATGGCGGACTGTTGCAGCGCGTCGAAGGCGCTGCCCAGCGCGCCTTGCGACTGCGCGGTGACGGCGGCTTTGTCGGCGGGGCTCAGGCCCGGATTGTTCGCGATGCTTTGGAATTGCGGCACCAGCGAATTGCCGAGCTGCTGCTGATTGCCAAGCAGTTGCTGGTTCAACGCATTGATGCTGGCGAGCTGCTGGTCGGTGAGTTGCTGTGTTTGTGCTTGAGCTCCGCGGCCCATAGGATGCCTCCGATGTTGGAATCAGATGTTGGAAGTTGGATTGGAAGTTAGAAGCTGGACGCCGAGGTTAGAAGGCAACAACCTCGATTGTCGGAGCTCGACTCTCTAAATCGTTACGGTGATGGAAATTGTGGCGCCGTCGGGTTGCGTGGCGGTCAGGGCGGCGCTGGCCAGGCGGGCTTGAATGGCCGCCAGCGCGGTGGCGACCGGCGCGGCGTCTTGCGTGTCTTCGGTATCGAAGCTGAAGGTAGCCGCGAGCCGGACAGGGTCGCTGGGATTGAAGTCCCAAGAAGCGGATTGCGTGGTGTTGGGCATGGTAAGCCTCCGATGGCAGGAATTTAGAAGGTCGAGTTAAAGAGCCGAGACTTCTCGGGCGATTAGTTCAAGTTTTGGGTTTCGGCAGTGGGACTCTTGCCTCTCTCACGAGAAGGCTTTGGATGCTTATGAAATCGCGCCCATCGCTACTCAAGTCGCCAGAGTAGATCAGTAGGACCAGTGGTTCCTCTTTGGTTGACCAGCGGGCGGGAAACTCTTCTGTCCCACAAAAATGTACGGCGTCACCTCCGAAGATGGCGTTCACCAAATGCCAGCCGTGAGGTCCGGGTTCAAGCAGCGCGGTTTTGAGGGCGTAATATTCGTCCCGATCCGGCGTGTCAGAGTAGACCACTACTGCGTAGTCCTGATGGTCTTCAATTTTTTTTATCTTGATCCGCTGGGGAAGCGCATCGCTCAGAAGCCCGCCCGGGAGATCCACCTCGTTCTTGGTGTCGCAAGAGCTCGCATGCATGAAGAGTTCCGGCTTTTTCGAGAACGCTCTCCATTTCTTCATCCATTTCCCGTGCACGAGGACAAAAATCTCATGGCGGTATTTGTCACTATTTTGCGCTGACTCCTGCGCTCGCCGGTTGTCACGCCCATCGGATTCAGCGTCGGGCAGGTAGTAAACGTGAATCAGGGGCGGAGTGACCAGATAATATTGCTCTTCGCCATAAAAAAAACCGTTTTGCTCGATGCTGGCATGGTGTAGCGGGGGCGTTGCCCTCCGGTGCGTTTGGGCCTGCATGGCCGGTAGCAAGGCAGCCAAGGCGGAGAGCAAAATCAGGAAAGAACGCTTATGACGAAGGAAAAAGCAAAAAGGCTCGCGGTTCATTAGTTCTTCCTCGGTCATTCTCAATTCGCTTGCGAATCAGTTATCGCCACCTTCGGTACGCTTCCAAAAAGTTCCGGTCCTTGCGGTTGGCTGGCAAGCCGTTTCGGTCCTGCCTCAAATAGAAGTCTCGCTTTCTATGGCTATGGGTAGGCGGAATAAGTCTGTTGTGCGCGATCTTCGGCCGTCGCTCCAGGTCCCTGTTCAAGTTCAGCAACGCCATACTCATGCGCCAGAATCGCCACGGCCGCTCGAGCGTTTGCTTTCCAATCCGTTTCGATGTCCTCTCCTATTCGGAAGCGATGCCCCTCGGGGTCCTTAACGGTCTCCCCGATGCGGCTCTTGTCGTTTATTTGCATAAGCCCATAGTCCCAGCTATCGACTCTAGGGTTGCCGTTCTTGTCTTTGACAATTTTTCCGTTTTTGGTCACGTAATTTGGTCGCCGTTTAATATCTGGGTGGACGGAGCTCTCAGCGTCGGCGACAGCATACACCAGTTTTGGCGGCAGGCGATAATCATCCGCTAAGTGACCCAAGTAGTTAAGTACATCTTCGCGGCTCGGCGCCGTCGCTTGTGTTTGCGCCTGCGGATTGCCAGCTTGCTCGGAGAGCGGCAGGTAGTGTATTTGCGCAGCATCATCGGTGCTCCGGAATTTCTCGGCGCGTTCGTGATGGTGAACCATGTCGCGAGAAATATGGGCCAGCGACTTCATTTTCTCCGCTCCGATTCAATTATTTAGCGCCCGGTGTGCTCAGTTTTTTGCAGAACGGCGTCCAGGTGTCGTCGCGGAGCCAGCCTAGGTTCGCTAGGCGCTTGCCGAATTTCTTGGCGATGGGCGGCGGAAGCCAGGCGTGGACGTCTTCCAGGCCGCGCAGCCAAGCATCGCGCTCGGCGGCGGCGTGCAGCGCGAGCAGCCATTGCCAGCGCTGGCGCGGTGTGCCGGCGCGCGGATCGAGGAGCAAGTACGCTTCGGCGGTGAGTCGGAGGAACGCTGCGCCGACGATCGTGGCCCGTGGTTCGTGTTCCGTGACCCGTGAAGATTTAGGATCAGCCTCGCTTGGTGGCGAAGAGGGATCGTCTGTCAACACCTGTTTCGTGACGAAGAGCGGGTTGCTCAGATCTGGAAGCGCGTAGGCGTAACCTTGCTCCGCGTGAATCGTGCGGAGTTGTGCAAGATCCGATTCGCGATATTCGCGCACGCGCATGAAGATTGGGCCACCCTGTCGACGAATGTTTACGCCCGGGCCAGTAGGGGCGCAACATGTTGCGCCCCTACAGTATGATTTGGCGCTGGACGCGGGAGCCGGCGTTGGTGCCGAAGCCGTTGCCGCCGCGGACTTTGCCGCTGGGGGAGGCGCCGCTTCCCTGCGAAGGTTGCGGCGCGGGCCCGCTGGCGCCGCCGCCCGCTACCGCGGTCGGCGGCGTGCCAAAGGCGATGGGGCTGGAGGGCAGCGAGCCGATGTATTGCGAATAGGCGCGCCAGTACAGCGTCTGGTTGCCGAGCTGCACGTAGAGATTGCGCGACGCGCCGAGGAAATAGACGCGCGGGGCGCTGAACGCCGGCGTGACGTCGGACTCCGCGAAATAAAACAAGCCGGGGCGCGCGTCCGAGGGATCCGCGATGGAGATGTCAAACCAGCCGTTCGACGCTTGCACGGAGATGGAAGCGATCGGCGAAGGAGCTGGCGCGGGCACGCTCGGATCGACGCCGGCGCGCTGGCTGGCGGCGTTCACCGCGGAGACGATGCGCGTCAGCGTCTCGTACAAGTACGGATCGCGATCCTTCAGCGGAGCAAGTTGTGCTACTGTCAGCATTGATTCTATGAGTGAGTAACTTTCGCTCCTGCCAATTACGCTGTTGGTTTTATTCGCCGCCGGCGCCGGCCTTTTTTATCTGAAGCGGGCGGAAAATTTACTCAAGCAAGCCCGAGAGCGACGCGGTCGGCACTAGTGCAGATTTGCACGCTGAGCAAAAGCAAGCATGAAAGCTATAAAGGTGAAAGGCAAGACACAAAGTCAGTTGGAATCTGCGGCCGTCCCCTGAACCAACTGAAGCGTATCTTTGAAGAACTCGACCCCATTGGTGCGTAGGGCGATCGTGTAAGTGTTTGGGCCAGGGAAGGCGACCCTCACTCTGAATCCGAAAACAATGGAACCCCACTCAGGAGAAAAAGTCACGTCGTTCCGCTCAGGGACGACTTCTGCTGCCTTGATAGGTACACCACTAGGGTCACGAAGTTCGAGTTCGATTACGAATCGACCCTGTGCCGGTGCGCCCATAAACACCAGTGAGAAAGCCACAGGAGCCTGAAAATTGAGGAGACGAATACCAACGAAAGGCGTCGCGCCGTACACACCCATAAAGCTGACCAGGTTGCGGTGTTCAATCCGAATGTCTTCGCAGATAAGACAATGTCTAACGTCCGGCGACGGCATAGGGCTCAGCCATGCTTTCGTTGCCTGCTGACTGTATTCCTTTTACGGATAATGATGGTGCTTGCCACGCGCAATTATGCGTGGCTGGTAATTGAGCGTTTAAGGATAGCGCACCAAGGACCATAGCGAGTGGTGCCATGCCCGCCTGTCTTCTGGATTCAAAATCGATCTTAACAACCATTGCAGAAATGGACGCGTACTCACCGTGACCGGATTTTCTTTTCGAGCCCTTAACGAAAGCTCTGACGAGGACGTTCTCGGGGTCCAATCCAGAAGTGTCCCCATAATGAATCTGCAGATACCAAAAAACCGCGAGGATTAGCGCGGACGCGGCCAGAAAAACAAGGTAAGCGATCATCGCCTGAACCACGGAATTCCTCCAAGGAGCGCATACATCCTAAACGCGATCCCGCTTAACGCAAACAACCAACAGACAGAAACGCGCCATATCGGATAGTACCTCGGACCAGCCTGCTGGTCAAAAATGGCACCTTGCACCCGCTGAGAAAACGCCAAAAGCACGAAAGATATTGCAGCCAAAATGCCAAAAAGGGGCCTATACGCCTCGGCGAAAATAGGATTTACCCTTACCGACCCAGCCTGGTACCACACCAGCATGCTAATATCGAAGGACATCAAAAAAACGAACAAATCAACAGCAGCGCTTAGCCGCATCTTCCATTGCCGCTGAAAGAGCCAGCTGCCTAGCAGCACTAGAATGGGAATCGGGATGAAGGTTGCTAAGTCAACCCAATCTATCTGTGACATCCTAAGTGGAGTATACCTGTTTCTAACAGCAATTTTCCAGTATCTTCAGCGGCTCCTGTTGCTAATTCAGGCCGCGGACTGGGGACCACGGGTCGATTCGCAGCGATGGGGTGAATTTTTGCAGGCGGAACCAGGCGCCGGGCTGATTTGTGCTTACCTGGAAGGCTACTCGTTCCCCTAACACATTGATCGGCAGCTCCAAGTCTTTCACTGCTGGCGAGCTTAGCGGCAGGGCTTGCTGCGCTTGCGGCGCGCTTGCGGAATTGGTGAAGCTGGTCAGCGCTAGCGAGCCGGCTCCTTCCACATACATCGTCAAGTAGCTGAAGAGTTTGCGGTGCGCGCCGAGGCTTAGGGCTTGTTCTACGGCACGCTCGGGAAAATAGTGCGTGGTGTAGTAGCTGGGGATGGCGGTGCCGTCGTCGGAGAGTTGCGTGGCGGCTAGCTGGTACACCTTGCCGGTGGCGCCGCCTCCGCCCACTCCGGGCGTTCCGCCGCCCAGCGCGACGAGCGCGGTACCGTCACTGCGCTCGATGAGCGCGCAGGAATTTGCGGCGATGGTCCAGGGGGACCACTTGCGCGTTTTGTCGGTGGCCGTTTTGCGGCCGGTGTAGGTGATGTTGATCGGCGGGCGGCCGGCGATGTCTTCGGCGGAGTCCAGATCGCGATAATCGAGCATCAAGATTTTGTTGGGTGAAGTGGCGCTGCCTATCGGGGCGCCCACGAAAATGCGGCGCTCTTTTGTGTCGACGGTGACCCACAGCGTCTGGCCGTACTGCCAATTGATTTGATTCCAGGTGGGCTGAATTTCCTGGGAGATTTTAATCGGCTCGCCGCCGCTGAATATGTAGAGGCCGGTGCGGTGCGCGATGACCACCCAATCTTCACCGACGCCGACGCCGCGCACCGAGGGCGTGCCCAAGCGGCGGGAAATTTCCGCGATGGACCACAGCGCAGGCTCGTTGGTGCCATCGTCTTGCGTGGCGTGCAGCGAATGCTCCTTCACGAAATAGAGGCGCTCGCGCAGCTTGAACGCGGCGCGAATGGCCTGGCCGTTGTTTTCCGCGATGCTGAGCAAGCCGTCGATGCCGTCGTAACTCTCCGGATCTTCCACGCGGCTGGCGCGCACCAGAGAAGAGCTCACCGGCTGCAAAGTGGGAAAGATTTCGATGGAATCGATGTAGAGCTGGCCATTTTGATTGGGCGTGGTGTCGGCGTACACGCGCAGGACGAGATCGCTGGGAATGGAGGCCAGCGGCGCGGTGAGTTCGGCGGTGAATTCGGCGTAGGTGGTGGTGAGCTGCGCGGCGGTGAGCTGCAGGCCGGTGGTATTGATGCCGGCGCTGGCGCTGAAGAGATTCACGCGCAGCGTGCCTTGCGTCAGCAAGGAGTTGCGCGCGCAGCGGGCGCGTACGCTGTAATCGGTGTTGGCTTGAATCAACGGAGCGCCGAGGGCATCCTGTACAGCGCTTTGCGTCATGAGGCCGCGGGTGGCGGTCGAGCCGTTGCCGACAATCGAATACGCCGCGCCCCACACGACAAAATTTTCCTCGTCGGTGCCGCCGGGCGCGAAGGCGGGATCGGGAGTCCAGCCGAGCGGATAGTGCGGCAGCGATGGGCCGGTGAAGCCGCCGTCGAAGCCGAGATTGACAAAATTATCGAGCTTGTTGCGCTCGCCCCACCAGAATAGGCGCTCCGAGTAGTCGATCACGCCGGAGCACGCGCCGAGCTCGATGAGGCGAAAGAGATTGTCGACGTTGGTGGCGGCGAGAAGGATGGCGTCGGAGAAATCGACGACGGCCGATGTGGAGGTGTTGTCGTTGACAATCATGGTGCCGCTGAAAAGCGTGGCTCCAGCGCCGACGTAAAAGAAACTTGCGCCGCCGGCTCCGGTGAAACAGAGAATGCGCGCGACGACGTTCGATGGGCCGGTGGGGATGTTGGTGACGACCGCGCGTTTTCCGCCACTGGCGGTCCAACTGCTGGCGGGGCTGGGCTTGGTGAGATAGCCCTGGCGCGTTTTGAAAATGACGCAGACCTGATGCACGCCGGTGGCGATGTTGCCTGCGGCGGACGCCGTGCCTCCGCCCGAAGCGGCGAGGCCGCCGGTCGCCGAGGTGAACGTGAAATGCGTGGAGTCCGGCACACTGGTGATGGCGAATGTGCCGTTGTACCCGGCGACGCCGATACTGGTGGCGGTGACGAGCTGGCCGACGACGAAGCCGTGGGCTGCGGCGGTCTGAATTGTCGCTGTGGCGGAGGCGGCGGTGCCTCCTCCGGATGCGGCGAGGCCGGACGCTCCGGCGATGTAGGTGAATTGCGTGCTGCTGGGAATCGAGACAACCGGAAACGTGCCGTTGTAGCCGCTGACGCCAACGCCCGCGACAGTCACCGACTGCCCGGCGGAAAGACCGTGCGCTGCGCTGGTGGTGATGGTGACCAGGAAGCCGTTTTCGCTGGCGCCGTTGGGGCTGGCGGCGATCGCGACGGCGGCGGGTTGTGTCGCGCCGTTGGGGCTGGCGACGACGGCGACGATCACGTTTTCGTCGACTACGGTGGGACCCGCGCCGGGGCCGCTTTGGCTGACGCGGTCGAAATTCGCGTCGTCGAACTGGCGCGGCAGGTCGTTGCCGGCGCGGCCGTCGCTGATCGCGAGATATTCGCGACCGAAGAGCGTGGTGGAGTTTGCGAAGGAATTTACGGCGAGACCGCTGGCGACGCTGGCGAGCGTGCCGGGCGTGGTTTCCTTATACAGAATGCCGTTGGAGTCCAGCAGCAGCGTGCGCAGCGTGGCGTTCAGCGTCTCGTACGTTTTCACGTAGTTGATCGTGGGATTTCCGGCGAGCGGGCCGAAGAGCGCCTGCAAACCGGGACGCGTGGCCACATTGCCGTTGCTGTAGATGACGTCCTGGCAATCGGGCGAGACTCCGTGCGGGAGATCCGCAGGAGACATGTCGGTGACGAGGCCGCCGAAGATTTCGATGGGCGCGTCGAATGAGCCTGCTGTAGTCATTTTATTGTACGATTGACTATTTATATGGTATATACGTCGTACTCAGGCGTGCTTCGGAGAGTGCTCCCAGTGGGGGTACTGGGCTCGCTTGAGACGCGTTGAGGGCTGCTCTGCAGCCCCAGGAGTTCGAGTCTCCCACTCTCCGCACTGGCTCTCAACGTGGCATTGATTTGTTCGGGATTCCTGCTAGAATCTAACTGCGTCTCAAGCGTGCCCAGTTTCTGAGTTTAGGCGGCGAGCAATCGCCGCCTTTTTGTTTTTACTCCGTGGGTGACATCCGGCGAAAGGCAAGTATACTGATGGCAGCGCTTCGCGAGCGCGTCCAGCCGTTTAAGACGCGCTATACTTAGGTTGCTTGGCAGGCGTGTCCAGTACACGTTTTTAAGGCGGCGAGAAATCGCCGCCTTTTATTTTTTGGAGTGCGGGAGACTTGCTCCCGATTTTCGGGTGTAAGCCCTGGCGTTTGCGTCAGCTTGAGTGGTGTGGGTACGCCCTCGAAAGCGGCGGCCCGCCTGCGGCAGACAGGCAAGACCGCCGCGCTCCATACTACTTCCCTGCTGGTTCTTGTTCCCGCTTTTCTGTGTGAGCTCTTCGGCTGCGCGGCGAATCTTTTTCTTCGGCGGCGACTAAGCCGTACTGCGCGGCTTTTTCGCGGTCGAGGATTGCGCCGCACGAGCGGCAGACGGCCACGCCGGGCTTGATTTTTTCGGCGCAGACGGGACATTCGGCGAGCGGGCGGGCGTCGTAGAGCCAGGGCTTCTCGAGGCCGAGCTGGCGCGCGGCGCGGCGCTCGAGGTCGGTGATGAACATGGGATTCTTGGTGCGCTCCCACTCGAGATCGGCGGCGGCCACCAGGCGGCGCTGAAATTCCTCGAGGCGGCGGCGCGCTTCGGCGAGCTCGCTTTCCGTGGGCGCATCGCCTGCGGCCACAAAAATGCCGTGGTAACTTCCCTCCCCCGAATCGCCGTTGATTTCGCGCGCCAGGTCTTCGGCGATTTCGCGCGCGGTGATGCGATATTCCATGGTGCGCTTGTCGCCCAGGTCCATGACGCCGAGACAGCCATGAATCGGCGTGACGGCGAAGGCCTCGCCGGGCTGCGGCGAGGAAATGGCTAGCGAGCCGAAATAGGTGCGCTGCCGCGGCGGCCATTTTTCCGTCGAAATGTTTACGAGCGCGGCGACGTCTACACCCTTAGCAGCAGTTTGCGCTTCCACAACTCACCTCCATTGGTTTCTGAAACTGTTTTAGTTGAAATCCGTTTTGTAGATAATCTGGTTTGTTCGCACGAAAACGGGAGTAAGGCCCGCAGGATGTTCCGGCAATTTGAAAGATCCGCCCTCGAATCTCACGTCCAGAATATGCGTAACGTGCAAGCCGGGCAGCAACGGCATGAGTTCCGAGAGCTCTGTGGCGGCCGCGACCGTTTGCTCTCCCCATCTGCCGAATGGCTTGACGTACTCCTTGTTGAGGAAATAGGGAGCGACATTCTCGTCCAGAATCAGAATCTTCTTCACGGAGGGATCGCCGTTGATGTAATCAAAACTCTCGAGCCACGGGATTTCACGGAGCTTGCGTTGCTCCTCAAAACTGCTGGACACCGCGGCATGAAGGTCGCCCACGCGATCGGAGAAAATCATAAACAGGCCGTACAAAATGGAAATGCCGACAACCAGCGAGCAGAGTGCGCGTCCATACCGGGTGGGCAGACCCACCACGTATCGCCAGCCGAGTACTCCAAAGATGGCCCCGATCACGTAAACGACGATGAGATACCTCGAGACCTGCGCCGTCAGGAACCAGGACAGCAGTTCAAGCGAAGCGAACAAGACGAGGCCCTTGGCGAAAACATCGCGGCGCCTGGCAAGCACGCCAAAGGGCGCCAATGCCCACGGCACGAGTCCGATTCCACCCGCCCCGCGAAAATTCGCGGTGTGATAGGTCAGGTTGAACGGAAGAAGCAGAAAATGCGCCAAGCCGCCGCCCATTCCCGCACCCGTTTCCCGTACGTTCTTGAGCAACTCTTGGAGAACGCGCGGCGAGATGGTTGTCGCGCGAAACACATGCAAGAGCACCGGCGGAGGGGGATAGATGGGGCAGCCGTAGAGAATCCAGTTTCTCAGATAAAAAGGGGAAGCGATCACGATGGCGGCAGCGTACGAGATGACTAAGGCCAGCGCGGCGGCCTTTGGTCTGCGGCCGCAAACCCAGACAGCAGGGGAGAACGCGCAGAAAATCAGCAGCGCCGACGCAATGATCCCCGTGTATTTCGTCCCCATCGAGATTCCGCAGAAGATTCCGAACAACGCGTAGTGCCCCGGTCGTTCGGCGTCGAAGGCGATACGCGCGGCGGCCAGGACAAACGCCGCGAAGAGCGCATCCAGAAATCCGCCGAAAGCTCCGCGGTACACGGCGGGCATCGCGGCAATCAGTGCGGCGGCCCACCACGCGCCGGATGAATCGAGCCCTAAGCGAATACCCAAACCGGCGGCGATTAAAAGAAGCGATGCAAGCGCCACGAGGGCGAAGAAACCCGGCGCGCGTTCGCCACCCAAGGACATCAGCGCGGCGTACTGCGCCTCGACGACCACCGGAAAATAGGTCAGAACCTCGTCCGGCACGGCTCGAATGGCGCCCTGGCGCAGCCACACGGTCGGTCCGAAGTAGTGGTAGGCGATCGAATCGTTGTTCATGTCGCCGATGGGCTCGGCAAGCCCGCCGATGGCGGTCACAAGAAGAACACTCAAAACGAGCAACGCGGGCAAAACCGGAGGCGAAACTTTTGCCACAGAGGCGCGGTGCTCGCCGACCTCCCTTACAAAGCTCCTTGCGCCGAGCAAAATACTGACGCAGAGAATCAGGAGGATTGCGGATCGTGAAAACCAAACTTGGCCGGCACAGAATAGAACCGTGCCCAGGATCCCCGATCCTCCCAACAGAATCACGGCAGCGCGATCGATTCGTGAAAAGCCCTGAGGAATCAGCGGACGAAGCAGGCTGCCGAGGCTCAGTGCGGCGATTACGAGGACGGCATTCGCCACGATCGGCATCAGCACTCTCATAAACGATGCCGGTGTTGGAGTTCACCAAGCAGGCGCTGAGCGGTCTGCGACCCGAGCACACGGATCACAAAAAAAGCGGCAATGGAAGCAAGGATCCAAAGCTGTACGAGAGCTGGCCAGAGACGTTTCCCGATGGCTGGACTGTCTTCCTGGTTTTGCGTCATCGATCTCTAAATTTTCGCAACTAGCGGTTCCCGTTCCGCTGGTGAGGATACCCTATTCGCGGACCGCTGTCCGCAGCAGCTCTTCCCTCCTCGTTCCGATGAAAACGAAAGTTACTGCATGCGGTACTGCACCACGACGTTGGCATCAGCAGGGCTGGTTGTGCAGCCGGCAGCGGCGGTTTGCACGGCGATGGTGAGCGAGGCGCCGGCGGCATAATTTTGCGCGATGGCGCCGCTGTCGTTGGCGGCGGCGGCGATGGTGAGGTTCACCGGCGTGCTGCCGTCGGTAAGCCGGACGATGGCGTTGGTGGTGCAGCCGCCTGGCGCGGTTTTCGCTTGCACCTGCAAACGCGTCACGGTGAGGGCCTTGTCCGGCGTCCACGTCGAGCCGGTCCAGGTGGAAGTGAGCGCGCCGGGGAGAAACACATTTTGTTCGCCGCGCGGGCTGGCGCTGAGCGACTCTCCGCCTAGAGCCATTCCCTGCGTGAAGTGCTGCGTCCTGGTCCAATCCTGCTCGGCGTCGAGCTGCGCCAGCGGATGCAAGTTGCCACCGGACCAATTCTTGGAGGTAGCCGTGGTGCCGTACAAAAACAGCGCCGGCTGTCCGGACGCGTAGGTAGTGTCGGTGGCAGTCAGCGTGGAGGCGCCGTTTTTGTAACAGGTGAGCGCGCCGCCGGGCGCGGCTTCCAGGCGCAGAATATCGCCAATCGCGCCCGTGCCGGCCGCGCTGGCCAGCGTGGTATTCGTGAGACCGGAAATCTTCTGGAGGTAAATATTTGTCGTGTTCTCGATGCAGCTGTAGCCCTGCGTGGAACCGCCGCTTCCCGAAACCAAGACCGCGACACCCGGAAAATCGGTGGTGCCGTTCAGCGCCGTGAGTGTGACCTGGGAGAACTGCGAGGGGCTGAACAAACTCGCGCTCCAATAGGCCACGTCGTTGGTCCCAACGGTGCCCACAAAATTGTTGGAGCTGATGTTGATGCCGTTGTTGGTGACGGTCCAGTTCGCGCCGATGGCGCCGTTGGCGCGCGTGGCGTTGTCGTAGGCGCTGTTGAGGTAGCCGGTCACCGGCAGGTAGCCGGAGACGTCGGGGATAGAGAGCGTGCGGTTGGCGCTCAGCCCGCTGGGGAAATTTGTGGAAGCGACGTTGCCGTTGTTGGTCAGACGGAGTTGCGGCCCGGACGGGCCGTTCGGCCCCACGACGGAAGTACCGGCGGTGGCGGCCGGCTGGCCCGCGCCGCACACGCTGCCTAATGAGTCGACAAACACCTGGGTTACGGGAAGGACCACCGCGCAGCCGCCGAAGGCATTCAGGTTGAGTTTGGCCTGGTTGCGATATGGGACGTAACCGATCGCGCCCGCCGGAGCGGCCGGCGGAGTGAGCGTAACGGTCTGGTTGCCGGTGGTAGTCACCGCATTTACGTTGGGACTCGGGGCGCTGTAATTCCCGTCCACATCGACCCACTGAATCTGGTAAGGAATGGTTCCGATGGGAACGGAGCCGCCTGAGCCGACCGCAATGCCGGGCGCGAGCGGCGCGGGCATGCCATAGACGATGCGCCCGTTGCCCGTGGCGGAGACCAATCCGTTGGTGAAGATACCTCCACCGTACAGACTCACAAAGGCAGTGTTTCCTTGATTGGTGAAGGGGCCATCCAGGATCAAGACGTTGGCGCCACCGTTAGTCGGCGGCGCGATGTACAGAGGTTGGTTGGCGCTGCCGACGCTGCCGCCCGTCCACATGAGGCTGACGGTGCCGCCGTTTTGCGCGTCCACCACGGCGGTGCCGTAGCCCACAATGGAGTCGGCTTCCACCACGTCGCGGAAGACGATGCCGTTGAAGACGCCCGTCGGACAATTGAAGCGCACGTACGGCGCGACAGCGCTTTCAAAGATGGTGGTGTCGAACTCAAAATCTGTGGGCGCCACGGCGAAGCCGTTCGGCACGCAGTCGATATCGATGGCCCCTCCGGCGAAGTACAAGCCATTTACTTTGAGGCGGCCAGGAACCTGGGAGGGATTGGTGGTGGTCACTGCGGCGCTGTCGTTGGTGAGTTGCAAGCATGCCGAAGCGCTAAAGCTGGCGGCGCCGTTTTGACAATTTCCGCGGTTGATGAAGTAGTCGTAGCCGCCTTTGAAAACCAACGGGCGCCCGAGTCCATTGTTACCAACGACATCGATGTCGTCCAGGACGATCCCCGCGGAGCCGCCCCCGTCGCTTCCGTTGTCGGTAAGGATGGCGGTTTGCTGCACTCCCCCGATAGCGAGCAGCACGCGATTGAAGTGCACGCCATAGGTGGCTTCCGGGATCAGGAACATGGGGTTGGCGCTGCCCAGGAACTGCGTGCCGTTGACGTAGGAGAAACTGGTGGTTTGATGGGGCTCGCCCTCGATGTCGAGCCCCGCACGAAGAATCCAAGGCTGATTGAGGAGGACAAAATCGTCGTTGGAATGAATCTTGACGCTGTAGGAGAAGACATTGCTCAAGCCGCTGGTCAAATCCAGAGTGGCGTTGAAGGGGACGTAGAACATGCCGTTGGAGATGTAGACCTCGCCGCCGCCCGTGTTGTACGCCGCTTGAATCGCGGCTTTCAGGTTCACGGAATTGTCGTGGAGAACGGTGGCGCTGGAAACCGTGCTGCCCGCGGAATTAGCCAGCGTCAGGCTCGTCGTGCCCCCGCCGGAGGCAATGGTAGTGGCGAGATAGCCAGGCTGCGCGCTGGCTGGCGGAGTCGTGGGGACGTAACTGGGCGCAGTGTTGACGTTGCTGCCGCAATCCTGGAACCACGGATCGATGCCGGCGGCGACTCCGGCAAGCGCGCCATTGCGGTAGATCCAGTAATGAATGGTGCTGATGCCGCTGAAGCTGCCGGACGCGAAGGTCAAGGTGTTGCAAGCGATCACGGTGACCACAGGCGAGCCGGTGTTGTTGGTTTCGTTGGGTAGCGAGCAGTCGTTGGTGGTGAAGGTGGTCGATGTTGTCGAAGCGATGGTTTTGACGCCGTTGCAGGAATCGAACACACCGCCGGTGAAGCCCGAAATATTGACCTGCGCGCCGGCCTGCAAATTGTGCGCGACGCTGGAAGTGTAGGTGGCCACGCCATTGGTGCGCACGCAACTGGCGAAAGTGATGTTGTTGGCGCCGAGCGTGGAAGCTCCGGTGGTGGTTTGTCCGGACGTGCTGGCCGCGGTGAGGCCGCCCTGGCGATCTTCGGCGACGAGTTGGTAGGTGTAGGTCGCGGTGCCATTCAGCAGAAACGTTGGCGTGACGGTGGCCTGGCCGGGCGTGGTCAACGTGGTTGCGGCGCCCGCTTTGTAGATGACAATTCCCTGCCCGTTCGCGAAGTCCTGGGCGCTGGCCAGCGTGAGCGCGGCGCTGCCGGAGTTGACGCTGCCGGTGGTCGACGGCGGCGGATTGGTTCCGCTCCCGTAACCGCCGTAGCGCGCCAGGCTGAAATAGGGATTGGGGCCTTTGGACTCGAAGTTGGCGTCGAAATTTTGCTGCGCGGTAAACGTGTTGGGTACGTTGGTTTGCGCGCCGCTGCCGGTGCCGACGGGGCCGATCTCTGTGCCGGTGTCGTCTTTGTAGTAGAGGCGTTTGTCCGCCGTTTTTGTGTAGAGATTTACGGTGCCGCTGCCAGCGGCGCCGGGCGGCGTGGATTGGTTGGCGAGATTGAGCGTGCCGCTGGCGAGATTGCCGACCACGGTGGTGTTGCCGTTCACGGTGAGATTGCCGGTGAGGCTCAGCGAGAAGGCGCTGATGGCGCCGCTGCTGTTGACGCTGCTGAAGGTCGGCGAGGACGGATCGTTGGGCAGAATGATGTTGGGGAGCTGCTTGGTGGTGATGCCCGGGCCGGAGACTTCGATTTCGTATTTTCCCGGCGCGGCGTAGAAGAAATAGTTGCCGAGGCCGTCGGTAGTGGTGGGATTGGCGAGCGCTTGCGTCAGCGCCGAGTCCGAATAGATTAGCGCCGGTGGCGAGCAGGGTTGGCCGGACGCGGGCATGGCGCAGACGCGAATGGTGGCTCCGGCGAGCGGGATGCCGCGCGTGTTGAAGACGATGTCGTCCTTGCGCGAGCCCTGCGCATTGGCCGGCGTGACGATGCCGGGCCACACATGCAGCGCCAGCGTCAGCAATACCCAGAGAAACGTCATCGTTTTGGCGCGCTGGAAGCCTGCCTGCGCAGGCAGGCGCGACGCGATTTTCGATCGTATCATTCCATTACCTTTTGTGATGCAGATGGATTGCGCCCGTACTCCATGGCAAAGTTGGGTGCTATGTTTAGCAAGTATCATGGAAAACCAAGCGACGAACTCAGCCAGCACCAAACCCGGCGAAGGCAAGCCGGAAATTGTCGTTGACGTTGAGCTGAAGCTTCATGACGTCTACACGCCTTTCGATTGGAATGGGCAAAACTTGATTAGGTGGGTTTTGGCCATTCTTGCTGGTTACATCGTTTATGACATCTGCTTTTCGCCTTCGAGTCAGTTGCAGTTCTTTTCGGATGCCAACTCGATTTCGGCGGTGATCATCACGCTCGGCGTATTTATCGGGCTCGGCTTAGTTCTTTTTCCCTATCTTCGTTTGCACAGCATGTTCCGAAAGGCTCCGGGATTCAAAGGCCCCAAGAAATACGTGTTTGACGCTCAAGGAATGCGGTTTGAGTCCGAACACGCAAAGGGAGAATATAAGTGGTCTGTTTTTGCTCGCATCCTTGAGACTCGGAAGGCCTTCGCATTAGCGCAAACTGACTATACCGCCACTTACATTCCGAAGAGGTGTTTCGCGTCGCCGAATGATATTTTGGCCTTTCGGTATCTCGTCCGCGAGAATTTCAAGGGCCGCTGGCGCCTGCGCCGCGAGTGAGTTACAGCAGTTTGCGGGCGGTGATGGTGATTTGCACTACGTCGGAGGTTACGCTGGCGGGGTACGCTCCTGCGCTGATTTCTGTGCCGCCGCCGTTGAAGGCTTTGAGCTTCCAGTTGTTTAGCGCGCTGCCGGCGATGGGGACGTAGTAGCCGGAGTTGCCGTTCTGGCTGTCGGCGAAGACCTGGATGAGTTGCGTGCTGGGCAGCTTGTCGATCACTTGCGTGAAATCGAGCGTGTCGCCGCCGGTCGGATAATTCCCCGAGAAGGCGAGCGTGCCGATGGCGTAGAGCAGGTTGCTGCCGGAGCCGTCGACGTTGCTGGGCAAAAGCGTGATGGTGATGGGCATTTTTCTCTCCTATTTCGTTTGGAGTGCGGCGGTCTTGCCGCCGCTTTTGAGGCTGATGCGCTACTGAAAAAGCTGAGCGGCTCCGCGAAACACCTGAATGACGCTGCAGTTGGAAAAGCGGTAGCAAGCTACCGCACTCCAAAAGCCCTCGATCTGCAAGCCACGATGTCGAACTTCTAGAACGGGGTGTAGCCGCTGCGGGCGGAAAAGGGCCGGCGGCGGCGGGCGGATTGCTGCTCGCGGCGCACCGCGGCGGCGACGAGATCTTCGAGCGCGTCGCTGGCGGCTTCGTCCCACTTTTCCGCGAGCGGGCTGCCGCGTGCCCAGCCGGCGAGTGCGGCGGTGGCGTACGCAATGGCTTCGTGCGCGTTGCGCACCAGCACCGGCGACGTGGCGTCGGTGAAATCGGGATACGCTTTCACGTAGCGCAGGCGAATCTGCGTGTCTTGCGTGGCGCCGAGGAAATAGATTCCGTCGGCGCGCCATTCCCAGACGCTGAGCGTCAGGCCCTGCTCGCGCGAGGGCAAGCCGCCGTGTTGCGAGAGATCGGCCATCTCGACGAAATCGTCGGAGGAGCCGTTGCTGCGCTCCCAGATTTTCACCGGCACCAGCAAATCGGTAGGGAGCTGATTGGGTGGCGCGGTGGCATCGGTGATGGAGACTTGCAGCGAGGTGTCGACCTGCGCGACCGCGGGGACGACCAGCAGCACGTCGTCCTGGATGAAGCCGCCGCCGCCGGCGTTGCCGAGCGCGCGCTGCGTCTTGCGGTACGCGGAGTTTGCGTAGGGCAGCAACACCGTGTCCGTGAACAGGTTTCCCTGCGAATCATTCAGCAGCGAGCGCACCAGCGACGTGATTTGTCCCGCTGTGTTGTATGCGCTGGATCCAACTACAGGCATGCTTTGTCTCCCAACCTACTCACAGTGATACGTACAATTGTATTGACGTCCAGCATGTGACGCGCTACTCTGGCTTGGCACCGGCTATGCGATTGGAATGGGATGAGCATAAGAATGCAATCAATCGTCGTAAACACGGCGTTGCGTTTGAGACTGCCGCCATCGTGTTCGATGATCCTTACGCTGTGACCCAAGCCGATCTTGCGATCGAAAACGAAGAACGATGGATAACGCTTGGAGCAGTGGAACCCGGTTTGATTCTCTTCGTTGTGCACGCCCACTTTGAAATCGGCGGAGAAGAAGTCATCAGGATTATCTCCGCTCGGAAGGCCGAATCACGTGAAAGGGAGATTTATGCGCAAGCTCACAAAAACGCAAAAAGAAGACATAAAGAAGCTTCGCGCAAAACGCGACGAAGACATTGATTTCTCCGACGCCCCTCTGGTGCTCGATTGGAGCAAAGCCGAAATCGGCAAATTCTATCGGCCTCAGAAGAAGCCCGTTACGATGCGGTTGGACTCCGACGTAATCGAATGGCTCAAGTCGGAGGGCCGCGGCTATCAGACCAAAGCGAATTGGCTTCTGCGCAGTGCCATGATTCATTCCAGGCGACGATCGAGTGCGGGGGGATCGCAACGACGTCGCAATCGAAAAGCGAAGTGAGAATTGTAGGGCCTGCACCTCTAAATTCCAGCTACTCCGCTGGCAGTGGCGATTTCTGCAGGTACGCGGCGACGCCGATTACGGCATTGATCAGCGCTGCGGCGGCGCCGATGCGAAACGTCGCGCCGATTCCCGATTGCAGATTGAAATGCTGGGGATCGATGCCGACTGCCGCGAGCCCAGTGAGGACGCCGCCCGCTGCGCCGCTAATCGCCGCGGCCAGCAAACCCTTGAGCCAGATTTCAACTCGACTCATGATCGCCCGCCCTATTGCTCTTATACAACTGTGACGAACGGCTGTCTGTGGAATGCGGGGACGGCGTCGTCGAGCAGGTCGTAGGCCCAGGCGTCGTAGGCACGTTCCTGGCGCTGTTCGCGATCGTAGAGGGCGCGCTTCCCTGCTGAGCGCGGGTGGCGGCGCGACCGCTCGATGGCGCGGGCGATGTGTTCGGCCACTGTCGGCGTGAGCTGCACGAACTCGCCGCGCGGGCCTTCCAGCGTGAAGCAATGCTCGTATTCGCCGCGGGCGGGATACGGTCCGAGGGCCGGGATGCTGCGGCCGGACTCCACTTCGATGGTTTGCGCCCACCAGGCGCGCGGCGAGCCGTAGGTTTCCGGAGGCAGCCACTTCTCGATGTGCCAGCGATTCACTGCTGGATATTTCGGTTCCTGGCGGAGCTCGACGACTTCGCGAAGCAGCGCGCCGGTGGCGGGATCGCGCTCCGCGAATTTTCCGCCAATCCACGCCAGGCGATTCCATCCCCATACCGCTCGATAGTTCGGCTCGCGAAAGCGATTGATGCCGCCGGCAAGTTCGAGACTCCGCGCGACCGCCTCCGGCGTGTCGTGCGTTTCGCGCAGGATTGTGATTCGTGGCCCGCGACCCGGGCGCAGAATCGTGACGCGCGACACGTGGTCTGTGACCCGTGAAGAGGCGCTCCGCGGGCCACGTTGCACGGTGCACGAGCCGCTTCGCGACTGAATTGCGCCTCGCATTTTTTGACTCAGTGGCGTTGCGGCGAGAAGTCGATGGTCTTGACAACGAACTTATGCTCGCCGCAGTTCAGAACCATCTCGCTGACCTTGCCAACCTGGCCCTCGACGATGGCGTCGTGCTCGCGCGCAACCATCGCGCAGGTGAGCACTGTGCCGGGATCGAGCTGGCGCGGGCCGGAATCGAGCTGCACACCGATATCCGGCGCAATCATTGGGCGGAGAATGGCGACGTCCTGCTCGTGGTCCACGCGCAGAAACACGAAGAGCAGGGGCTCCGTCTTGCTGCGCGCAGCAATCGCTCCGCCGAGCAAGAGCAGGCTCCCGCCGATAAACGCTCTTCGCATTTGGGCGTGTTAGAGGCTTTTCGGTTGAGACCTCGGTAGTAGGGGCGCAGCATGCTGCGCCCCTACGAAGGCGGTGCGTCCGCTTTTTAGTAGCCGGACGGACGAGCCAAAGCGTCGATGAACGCGCCGGTACGCGGCGAGTCGTCCCACACCTGGAACGCGGTGTCAAAGTAGAAGATGTAGCTTGCGGCGAGGCCGCCGCTGGCGCCGTAGATGGGGAACACTGTGTTGCCGTTGACTTCGTAGAAGTCGATGTCCTTGAGCACGGCGCGTCCCCAGTGGGCGAGGTCGAGGAAATCGACGCGCGTCTGGTCGGCGTTCACGCTGGACTTGATGGGGATGCCGCTCATCGTTTTGCGCCCGCTGAAGAGCAGATCCAAATCGTTGCCGTCGCTGTTGCCGCCTTCCTTGATGATTTGGCTCACCGTGATGCCGAGATTTTCCCAGGCGTGCTCTTGCTCGACGGCCATGTAGGCGATGAGCTTGGCGACGTGGTTGATGCCCAACGATTTGCGAACCTTGTTGATGGCCAGGCGAACGTTGGAGGGCGTGAGCGCAGCGTTGCCGGCATTGACGCGCGGCGTTGCGAGCTGCACCGGATACGTGGCGCGGTTGAGGTTGAGCCAGGTACCCGTGGTGGCGTTGTTCTGGTGATACTTGATGCCGAAGAGTGAAACGGGCTGCGCGCCGCTCAGGCCATCGTGCACGAGCACGTCGGTGGCGATAGTGCCGGTGGGAAGGACGTCGATCGTGATGGTTTGCGCGCTGATGGGATCGGCGGCGGTCACGTTGCAGGTGCCACGGTTGGTGGTGAGCGTCGTATCGTAAACCTGCACGGTTTGCCCCACATAGACGAGCGCCGCACCGTTGGGCACCGCCATGGTAAAGGTGGTGCCGTTGATGCTGTTGATGGTGCCGAGCACGCCGTTCCCCGCCGTCTGCATCAGCTTGTCCAGAAACGCGCGGAACTGTTTCATGCCGTTGGCCACTTCGCGCTTCGCGGCGTTTTCGATGGCGCGCTCGCGGCCGGTGGTCGCGTATTCGACGAGCTTTGTGATTTCAATCGCGAAGCGGAAGAAAATCGGCGAGACTTGCGCGACGTCGTACGCCGTGCCGGAGCCGCGGCCCAGGTCGCCGCCGTCGGCGTTGTACGAACCGGCTTTGCCGCCCGGGTTGACTTGCAAGGGCAGGCGCATGTTGCGGCTGGAAACTTTCTCCACGTCGCCGCGCTGCTGGATCATGGTGAGCAGAATGTCGTCGCGCTCGTAGAGCAGGGGCACTTTGTCGCGCACCTTCTCGAGCTGCAGCGCGATGACATTCGCGTTTGCTTGTGCTGGCATCTGTTTTTCTCCTTAGGATTGCTGCTTGGGGAAGCTTGTAGTGGCCGGTCTTTAGACCGGCCAGGGCCAATCTAAAGATTGGCCACTACAGATCGAGGATTTGTTCGTCGCTGAGCTTGCGGTAATTGATCGACGGGGATCTTGTGGAGCTGGCTTGCCCTGGGTTGCGCGAGGCATCTTGCCGGCGTCCTTGCGTCTTGTCGTTGCCGGCCGGATGCGCCGGCAGAGATCCCTGCGCTACGTCGGGCCTTGCTCGTCCCGCGTCCGCACGCTGCGAGCGTCCGTGATGGGCCGCTAGCGTGGTTTGCGTCCATTCATTCAGGACGCGTTTGGCTGCGCCTGGGACGAGTTGCTGTGCGCGGTCGGCGATCAGGCGGACGACTTGCGCGCGCGCCTCATTGTCGAAGCGTCGCGAAGAGAGAATTTGCGCGACCTGCTCGCCGAGCTGGCGATCGCCCTGCAGCGCCTTCTCCACGTCCGCGCGCACCGATGCGGCGAGCCGTTCGCGTAGGGGCGCACCACGCTGCGCTCCGGCTTGCCCGGGCGAACTGTGCTGGTCGACGCTGGGCAGCGCCTGGATCAGAGTGCGCTCGATGGCGCCGCCGACGCTGCGCTCTAAATCTTCGTTCGCGGCGCGCTCGAACGCGGCGTATGCCTCGACATGTGCGTTATCGGCTGACGCATTGCCGGGCTGGGGCGCAGCTTGCTGCGCCCCTACGGTGCTGCGGCTTGTCGCGAAAACTTGTGCTAGACGCGGTAGGTTGGCTGCGTTTGTTCCGCCGCTTCCCTGCCCCGCTTCTTGCAATGCTTGCAGCCCGGCGGCGACCATTTCGCGGAAGGCCGCGGGATCTTCGCGCAGCATGCGCTGCGCGAGCTGTGCTCGTGAGGCGCTCAGGTGTTCCGGCGAATTTCCTGCGGCGCCAAAATAGGCGCGGTCGATTTCCTCGAGCAGGCGTCCCCGCTCCGCGGCAGCGCGAGCCTCTGTCACTCCGCCCGGATACAATTCTTTCAGCGCGCGGGCATCTTCCGGAGTCGCAAACGCCGCGCGATACGCCGCCGCCTCCGACCTCGCCTGCTGAACGCCATTCCAAAACTCCCTTGCTTCTTCTCCGCCCCACGGATCCCTCATCTGCGCCGCCAGCCACACCGGCGGCTCGGGATCGTGACTCGTGGCCCGTGACCCGTGACTCGTGAAAGAGGACGGTGATGTGGCTCCGGTTGGCGTCGCATCTTCAGGTCGGCTTGCCGTCGCCTGCGTTGCAGTCGCCTCTTGGCTCGTGGCTGGTGATTCATTAAGAGCCACTTCTTTTTGGGGCTCAATCTCTAAAATCTGCTCGTCGCTTAGCGCGAACAAATCCTGAATCGAACTCTCACCGTTGCTCGCAGTTGTTGGTGCCGTCTGTGGAGTCATTTCGTGCTCACGTTGTGCGCTGCCAGGGCGCGGAGGTGGGCTTCGGCGTGGGCGCGGACGTTGGCGAAACCGGCGGGGTTGGTCATGCGGGCGGCTTGGCCGGCTTCGGAATTGGCCCAGCGCTTGCATTCCTCGAATTCGACTGCGTGATCGTCGAACAGTGGATCGACGGGGACGGACGGTAGCACCAGCGAGGTTGCGGTACCCGCGTCTTGCGGTTGCGTTTGCGCGGCGGGTTGCGGCTCGGGAGCCGCGCCTGTAGCTTCGCCATCTGACATCACGCCTAGCTGGGGCGCAGCTTGCTGCGCCCCTACAACGGAAGGGGCAAGACCAGAGAAGGCTGGCTCGATGTGGGCTACGCCTGACGGGTGCAGCGAAATTACGATCGGGGCGCTGGCCAGGAGTTGCTGGATTTCGCGCAACTGCTTGTTGCGGGATTCTTCACCGGGGATGACCAGCTCGGTC
>Ga0210409_10002058_pt1 | contig 24759 bp, 19 predicted proteins | sample IncBWH17MmetaG_FD_161649 | JGI IMG/M metagenome (GOLD analysis project Ga0210409, IMG submission 161649) | Forest soil microbial communities from Barre Woods Harvard Forest LTER site, Petersham, Massachusetts, United States - Inc-BW-H-17-M | ecosystem: Environmental > Terrestrial > Soil >...
GAGATCTCGCCGGCAGGCTCATAGGTCACGAACTTCTCGTTCGGGTCTCTTAGTCGAGCCCGTGCTCGCCGTATTCGTAGGTGTTTGCGGAGTCCGTGCCGTGCCCGCAGAACGCGCAGCTCGAGCCGACGTACTTGGCGCGGGCCGCTGCGTCGTTGCGGAATTCCATCTCGAACCAGGATGTCGCCTGATCCTCGACCCGCTCGGGCGACAGCATGAGGACGAGGTGGCCGCGGATGCTGCCCTGACCGATCGGGTTGTGATAGTAAAACCAGGCACCCGGGGCGTTGGCGCCGTTGACCGCCGATGCCATGCTCATCGGGTTGGTGCCGAGGATGTCTTGGTCTCCCGATACGGCCACGAACGGCTTTGCCGCGGAGAGGCCTCCGTTGAAGATGAAGACGGCGTTGATCCGGCTGTCGCTCGCTGCCGTCACCGTGGCCCCGCCGCCCTGGGAATGGCCCATGGCGCCGACTTTGGTCATGTCGAGCTTCTGATAGTACGGGCTGGAGGGATCCATGTTCGCCGCGGCGGCATAATCCAGGGCCTTGAGCATCGGCTGGGTGCCGTCCGAGTTTTTGGTCCCGACTTGTCGCGAGTTCGCGGCGACGATGAAGTAGCCGTAAGACGCGACGTACCGGAGCAGCGCGCCGTATCCTTCTGGCTGCGCGCACGTGCCGTTGCCCCAGGTGATGACCGGCACGGGCTTGTTCGGCCAGTTGGCAGGTCGGTAAACGCTGTAGAGTGAGAAGTCGATCGTGACGCCGTTCATGGTGGTCTTCAGCAGCATGTTCGTGATGTCCGCAGGCTCGCCGAAGGCGGCCGCGAAAAGTTGGCAAGTGGCCGAGGGCTGAGGCGGCTGGTCGCCCGTCGTCAACGTGTTTTCGAAGCCTTGTCCGACGTTCGGATCCGCCTGCGCGCCATGAGGCCCGAGCTGGACGGTCTGCGTCCCCCCATCTTCCAGAGGGTAGGCGAAGGTGCCGCACGGTTTCGTGTCGGCCGACGAGCAATCGCCGAGCGCAACGGGTGCGCTGGCGCCGCCGCCTCCTCCCCCACCGTCGCTGGTCGCGCTGTTGGCGCCGCTCGGGTTGCCATTCGTTGATCCGTTGCTGGTGCCCCCCGACCCGCTGCTGCAGGCGACCAGCCCCAGAGCGCCGAGGCCGAACAACCAGAAGCCCAAGTGCGATCCCTTCACGCTCAATAAGCCCATGTGACTATCCTCTACGAGCCTTCCGCCGCGCCCTCCGACTCTCGTCGGCCTCACGTCGAGACCGAGCGCGCGAGAGCCGGCGTCTACCCGCGCGCGAGCGAGTCACATGTGCCTCGAAATCGACTCAGCTTCAACCGGATTTGGTCGCTTTACCGCCTCGCGAAACACCATTAGGCCCGACCGGAATATTGGCGGCCCGCAAGGGATATTAGAGATTACTCTTTTGGATTGCGCTCACCCACGCCTCACTGGCGGGCTAGAAGTGCGGTGACTTTCGTCGAGACCGAGCGAGCCCGGTGACGGGGCGAGGAGCCGTACTCACGTACGGCGACGACCCCCGGCGCCGGGATCGCGAAGGGATCGGCGAAAAGCACCGCACTTCTAGGCGCGAATCGCGTTGAGCGCCGATGTCCTCGCCGCCCGCACGGCTGGGAACAGGCCGCCCAAGAGACCCATGCCGCAGGCGAACGCGAGCGACGTCACCACCACGCGAGGCGTCAGCTCGAACGAAAAGACAACTTCGGACCAGCTCGCGAAGTTGACCATCGAGAAGCGCACGAGACCCATGCCGAACGACGCGGCGATTCCCACCGCTCCGCCGATCGTCGCGAGCAGAACGGACTCGAGCAAGAAGGAGCCGAGGATACTGGTCCGCGAGAAGCCCAAGGCCCGCAGCGTGCCGATCTCGCGTTGCCGGTTCGCGACCGCGGCGTACATCGTGATCATGGCGCCGATCATGGCGCCCACGGCGAAAAAGATGGATACGATCATTCCGACCACTTTTACGAAGTTCGCGGCGCCTTCGGACATCTTCTCGTAGAAGGTCGATTCGCGCAGGGCTTGTAACCCTAGACGCTTGTCGTTCTCGACGCCGGCGCGAAATGCATCGAACTTCGACGGAGACTCCAAGCGGACGCGCACGCCCGATACGATGCCCTCGCGGTGATACGTTTGGCGGAGCACCTCTCGGTCGACCCATATTTCGGACTCGTACGAGGAGCCGTCGTCCTCGAAGATGCCAACGACGTTTGCCGGACGATTCCTCTTGAGCTCGAAGGTCCCGCCGAGGTCGACGCCCTTGAAGCGCCCGCGGATGCGCGACCCGACGATGGCCTCGTCGCTGTTCGGTTTCGGCGGGCGGCCGGCGACGATATGCATATCGGGCCGAAATTGGATCCCGTCCTCGGCGACTCCCCGGATGGTCACGTTCGTCACGCCGTTCGTCCCGAGTTTCTCCATCGCCGCCACAACGACGATTTCGGCTGCCCCGACCGGCTGTCCTCGCCCGTCTCGCGCGACGCCCGGCGCGGCAAAGATGAGCGGGACGCTCGGCTCCTCGATCACGCTGCCGAGCTCCGCGTCGCTGCCCATGCGCAGAACGATCGCGTTGTTGGCCTTGCCCGACGTACCGAGCGTCTTCCGGATGCCGGCCGAGAGCATCAGTGAAGATGCCAGGACGAAGACGACGAGCGCGATCCCGACGGCGGTCGCGATGGTCGTGGCCTTCCGAACGGCGAGACTGCGGACGTTGTAGCGAATGGGGACCATCGCTCAGGCTTCTTATGCGACGCGCCGGACCGCGTCGACAACCCGCAGCTTCGAGGCGCGCCAGGCAGGTATGGCCGCTGCAATCGCGGCGAGCACGGCTGCAAGCGAAAGACCGAGCGCTGCATTGCCAGACTCGAGCCGGAAATATGGAAATAGCGCCCCGAAATTCTCCTCAATGTACCTGCCCATGCCGAGATTGATGAAAGGCCAACCCAACACCAATCCCCCCAGGCCTCCCAGCAAACCAATCGCGAGCGATTCGGCGACAATCCATAATGCGATGTGGCCGGGCATGAATCCGATTGCGCGCAAGACTCCGTATTCCGTCGTGCGTTCTCGCACTCCCATTGCGATCGTGTTGCCGAGGATGAGCACCATGATGCCGAGGATGACGGCCGAGACGATGTTGATCGCCTTGAGCACCGCCGAAATCATCGCCATAAACGACGATTGGAAGCTGCGCTCGTCCTGCGAGATAGTGGGCGTATCGCGTTCGTCGAAGCGTCGGTCCAGGGCTAGGCCGATGTCGGCGACGCGCGCGGGGTCATCCACGCGGCTCACGATCCAGCCGACCGTCTCGCGGCGCGCCGGCGGCAACGAATCATTGAGGTACGCCCACGGAAAGACCAGCGTGGAACGATCGACCGACTTGGCTGTCGCCGTGTAGATGCCATCGATCGTGAATTGCCAGTCTCCCGGATAGATGCCGCTCTGCAGGCCGATTCTGTCGCCGAGCTGCCAGCCGAGCTTCCTCGCGAGAACATCGCCGACAATTGCTCCCTGACGGTCCTTTTTCCACGTCGCGAGTTCGTCCGGCGTCACCTTCATCTCGTCATACACTTCGAAATAGGTGTCAGGGTCGACCGCCAGCGTGCTGAAGAACTCCTGCTCATGGTTGGGGTCCTTGGCGCCGACCCAGTTGGCCCACGTGGCCATCCTGATGTGCGGCGCCTCCCTCACCTCGTCGACGTAGCGTTTGGGCAGCGGCATGACGAACGTGACTCTGTGCCTCGTGACGACCCGGTCCTTCGCCGCCCACTCGGCGCCGCTTGCCCACGCCCAAATGACCGTCCGAAGCAGCAAGAACGCCACGATGGCGACGCTGACACCCGCGACCGTTAGGATGACGCGAAACTTGTTTCGCGCGAGATTGCGCACGGCGAGCGACGTGAGCGTCATGACACGAGCTTTCCCTTGTCTAGACGGCGGATGATCTTTGCGCGCTCGGCTGCGGCCGGGTCGTGGGTTACCATCAAGATGGTCTTGCCGAGTTGTGTGTTGAGTTTTTCGAGCAGGCTGAGAACGTCACCGGCGCTCTTGCGATCGAGGTCTCCCGGCGGGTCGGCGGCGACGACGATCGTGGGGTCGTTGACGATTGCGCGCGCAATGGCGACCCGCTGTTCCTGGCCACCTGAAAGCTGGCGAGGGTAGTGCTGTACGCGGTCTTCGAGCCCCACGATGCGCAGCGCAGTGAGAGCTCGTTTTTTGCGCTCGCTGGCGCCGAGGTCGGTCAGAAGCAGTGGCAGCTCGACGTTCTCCATTGCAGTCAGTACAGGGAGCAAGTTGTAGGACTGGAAGACGAAGCCAATCGTCGTCGAACGCCACCTGGCCAGCGCGCCCTCGCCCAGCCCGTCGAGGCGCTTGCCTGCGACCTCCACACTGCCGGCCGTCGGCTGGTCGAGTCCGGCGATGAGGTTGAGGAGCGTCGTTTTGCCCGAGCCGGAGGGGCCCATGAGCGCTTCGTACGATCCAGACGGAACCTCGAAGTCGAGCTGCTCGAGAACGCGAACCGCCTCGTCGCCGCGCGTGTACGTCTTCGACACGCCCTTCAGTTGCACGATGGGCGCGCCATCCGACTTTTGCTCGTCCGTCATCAGGGGCTCCTCTCCTTGATGGACTGCCCGTCCTCGAGGGTCGAAGGGGGATCGCTGACGACCCTCGTTCCCGGGGTGGGACCCTCGGTCAGCTCGAATCCGTCGCCGAACGGCTTGCCGAGCGAAACGGGGACCATACGCACGCGCCCGCCTTCTACGACGAAGACCACCTTGCTGTCGCTGCGGTCGGCGACTGCCGAGCCGGGGACGATTTTCTTGGGGGGCTCGGCGAGCTTGGCCCGGTCGAGCGGCGAATCGAGAAAGGACACGCGCGCGGCCATCTCCGGCAGCACGGTCTCGTCGCGCTCGAGAAACCGCACCTTCGCCGTGGCCGTCGCCTTGGCCCGGTTGAGCTGGGGGCTTACCTCGGCCACTTCGCCCCGCCAGCGCTTGTCCGGATATGCATCGAGTACGATTTCGCACGGACCCCCTTGCCGCACCAAGTGAAGTCTCGCCTCCGCCACGTCTGTCTCGACGACGATCGAGGAAAAGTCCGCGATTTTCGCCATCGGCGTCCCCGGCGTGACGACATCGCCGGGCTGCAATGTCTTGGTGACCACCGTGCCGTCAATCGGCGCGCGTATGGTGACGTTTGCGAGGTTGGTCGACAGCGCCGTCACCTCCGATTCGGCGGCCTTGACGTCGGCGTCGGTCGCGTGGACCTGCTCTTCCAGCGACTTGGCCCGAGCCGCGAGGTCGTCCGCCGTTGCCGATGCGATGGCGCCGGTTAGCGCCAGCCGGCGCTCACGGTCGCGCTGCTGCACTACTTCGGCAAGCTGGGCCCGTGCTGTCGCCGACCTCGCGAGTGCCGCCGCGACGCGCGCCTGAGCGCTGGCCACCTGGACGCGCTGGTCGCTTGCCTCGAGCTCGAACATGATTTGCCCGGCCTGGACCTGGGTCCCTTCGCGGACATTGGCCTTCTCCACGCGCCCGACGAGCTTGGACGCGATGTCCACCTCGACCTGGGGGACGACGTATCCGGTCGAGGTAAACTGCACCTGCGCTTGCGCCGGCGAGACGAGTGCAATTTCGGTGAACGATACTTCAGTCTTGAAGAGCTTCGCCTCGAGCAAGGGCCAGCCCACGCGCCAGCCAGCCAGCGCGGCCACTCCGATGACCGCGACGGTGACCACCCACCGCACCACCCGACCCGACGAGAAGGAAGGCGGGCGAGGGGCTCGGTCGATGCGCAGCGAGGCCAGGTCGGAGGCGAGGCGGTCGTTCATGTGTTTCCGGACCCACCCCCCAGTATGGCCCGGTCGAGCATAGTGATCATAGCTGGCTGTCGATTCCGGGGGAGGGGCATGCTGCGGAAAGAATGGCGCTCACGGCGCAATGGCGCTGGATGGCACGCGGCGACCGTAATAGCCGACCACGCCGAGCCGCGCGGCCCCAGGGCTGGGGTCCGTGATGTAGTCGCCGCCGGCTGCCCAGTAGTCGCCCTCGGGCGAGGCCCATGCACCATGCAGGTCCGTGTTGTAAGGCTCAGCGCCGAAGTCATCCTGCCACATTGCGTCGACCATGCGCGCCTTGAGGCCACCGGACCCAACGATGACGACGTTGCCGGGCCGGGCGCACGCGACGCCGCTGACGTCGTTGGTCAAGCTCACGTTTACGCTCGTCCAAGTCGTCCCGTCGGAGCGAAGCACGTCGCGCCCGCCGACGGCGTACAGTTCGCTCGAGCTGCAGCCCGCCACGGTGGTGAGATTGCGCTTTGCCGGATTCATTTCGAGCGCCCACGTCGCACCGGTCCGATGCCATATCGTCGCTGCTTCACCGACGATGTAAAGGTTATCGGCTCCCGTTCCCCACACCTTGAAAAACGCGCGCCCAAGCATCTGCGGCAGGGGCGACGGCGACCAGGCTACGCCGTCGAAGTGGACCACCACGTCGTTCGGCTGGCTGGTTCCGCCTTCGGGAGTGCCGCCGACCGCCCAGACGTCGTCGGTCGCGTTCGCCCAAACGCCGTAAAGCGTCGCCGTGGTTCCGGACACGTACTCCGTGAAGACGTTGCCGTCGTAATGCGTGATTCGCCCGTTTTCGCCGACCAGCCATACGTCCCCGGGCGACGTGCCGTGCGCCCACCAGAACGTTTCGGTATGGCCTGGGGCGAGGCTGCTCGAAAGGTCTCTCCAGAGATGACCATCGTATCGGAGCACCGCGGACGGCCCGCCGTTGCCGCGCGGTCCTCCAACGGCGAAGACATGGTCGGACGCCGTCCCCCACACGCAAAGAAGCGCCGGCTCCAGCCTTTGCAGAACGACGTGCCAGGCAGCGGCGGGGCCCGCATCGGGCGGCGGCGGCGAAGGATTGCCACAAGCCGCGGTTACGGCGACAGCCAACCCGCAAGCACGAAACGAGCTCCGCATCATCTTCAGTCCCCGCCATCGCTGCATGCCTGTCCCGTTATGTACCCTGCTCTGCAGATACAGAGACACTCCGCGAGGTTTTCCGGTTGGCCGCATTCTGGCGTCACTTGCACAGTCTTCGTGAGCTCCCGTTTGCCGCGATCGATAATCGTCACCTCGAGCACGTACGCGTTCCCGTACACGTCGGTGCTCGACCAATTGTTCGGACAGGTGGGGATGTTGGAGAAGCTGGCAATGGCCTCGGAAATCGACGTCGCCGAAGTGGCGCTCGCCCCCCAGCCGTCGCCCGTGGGCGTCAAGTTGATCGTGCGCATGTCGAACATCACGGCGGACGTTCCCGGGTCGCGTAGAGCCCCCCTGAGCTGTAAGGCGCATGCGTCGACGTTGGTCGCTCGCACACCCGCGAAGATCACCCGCCCGCCTTGGGGGGGCAGCAGCATGGCAACGGAGTCGCCATCGTGCACGGTCGCGATGGTGTCGTCGGCGAGAAGCGCCTGGACCTCGAGCTCGGGGCTGGCCGCGGCATCGCCCAAGAACCCCACTGGACACGACTCCGCGTCCGCGCCCGCATCGGACCGGGGAGGAGAGACGCAAGCGGTCAGGCCGAAGGCCGCCGCCGTCGCCAACCCCCCGCCGCGGATCAGAAGCAATTCACGTTGTCTTGCTTCGGATAGTAGTAGACGAAGGCGTTGCAGTGTTCGTTGACGTCGACTTGCGGTCCGAACCTGTAGCAGCAATCCGGCGTTGCCATCGGCGACTTGCTCAGGTCGATCGTGTCGAGTCCCGCGCATCCGATCGCATTGGGGGGCGGCTGCCACTGATACTGGCACGAGTAAACGATACCCCCGCCGGCAGGGACATTGGCCTCAAGCGCGGGCGAATGGAGCATCGGCGGCTCGTCCCAGGTCGTCGACTGATAAAAGCGGGCGGATACGTCGGGGACGCCGGTCGTGGTCCCGTCCCAGGCGTAGATGTCGAATTCCGTCCCACGTGAGTGAAAGTGCCCGTTGGCGCCGACCACGGTCACAGGTGCCGAGTTGTTGAAGTGGCATGTGGCCGAGTAGGACGGTGTCGAGATTCCCTGGCAAATGCGGATCGATTGGTTCGTGGCGAAGACGGTGCCCATCTGCGCCGTGACCTGATCGGCGGGAAGCGTCCAGAGGTTCATGGCCACTTGCCCGAGGCCGCTGGGGGTTTGCTGGGTGCTCGCATTGACGAAGTGCGTCTGGAGCATCAACGTCTCGTCCGGATAATCGGTCGGGTTGAGCTCGTTGACGACGCCGTCCGGATAGGACCAGTCCTCGGCGCCAGGCCCCTGGTCGTTCGCGATGAGCGGCCAGTCCGCCCAGTTCGAGCTGACGAAGCACTGCCCTTGCCCGTTGACGCCGGTTTGGACGGCTCCGTTCGCAGGATCGAGGTTCTTGATAGTGCGCACCCGGAAAAGGTTCATGTGGTGCGAGCCAGCCCTCTGCACGATCTGGACGCGATGCACGTCGACAGGCTTCGTCGGATCGAAGCCAGCGGCGGACGCGAGGTCGGCCACCTTGAAGAAGTAGCAGGCCTGGACCTCGCTTCCGGGGTCGACGACGAAGGCTTCCGTCTTCAGTTGCAATCCCTTTCCGGCCGCGGGCGCCGCCAGCTGGGCGGGATCGACAGGCATCGGATTGGGGGACGGCGGAGCCTGTGTTCCAGGTCCGCAGGCCGTCGTAGCGCCCGCGCCGCACAGGATGAGGGCGCCTACAAGCAGCTTGCGGCGGATGGAAGCAGAGCAGTCGGTCATGTCGGGCTCTAGTGCAAGCGCAAGGCCGCCACGAGCATAACGTAAGTATGCGACATTCCTCGAACCGGTGCCCGGGCTGTGCCAAGGCGTGACACGTGCCCTGATCCTTCGATCACGTGCGGACTATCGGCGTGAAGCGAGGACGGCCCCGCAGGCGCAACTCCGGAGCTCGATCGCCCAAGCAGCGGAAACGCTAAGGTGCTCCTGTATGCGCGACGACGGCAACGTGGCGACAACGGGCAGCGCGGCCCATGCGTCGGCCGTGAAGGAGCGCGCGCAGACGCCGCAGCGCTTGCGAAACGACGTTTCCGGTTCGGAGACGACGCGCGCAGCGGCCGCGTTCATGGCTCCTCTAACGACAGTAGCTCTTCGAGCTTGTGCAGGGCTTCGTCCAAAATGCCGTGCATCTTTCGCAGGGTCGTAGGCCTTACCCGTCCGTGCCGCATCGAGTGCTTGAAAAGGCGAATGACGCGTCCGACCCGCTTCATGACGTTGGCCACGTCATCGGCATGGCGCTCCCAGCGTGCATCGCCATATCCCTCGTAGAACTCAGCGACTTCTTCTGCGTGTTCGCGCAGCTCGCTCTGTCCGGCGTCGGTGATGGTGTACACTTTGCGTCCGTCGCGCTCGACCGTGCGCGCGTGACCGAGCTCCTCGAGCATTTGCAGCGTCGGATAGATGACGCCGGGGCTGGGCTTGTAGGAGCCGCCGCTCTTGTCGCCGATCACCTGAATGATCTCGTAACCGTGGCGCGGCTGCGAGGCGATCGCATCGAGCACGAGAAAGCGCACGAGGCCGCGGTCCGCCCTGGGCGCTGGCCCGCGCCACCATTCCGCCCACATCTCGGACCAAGCATCGCCCCGTGGATGCCCCGGCCAGGGGGGACGCCTCCAGTCACCTTTCAGACCCACGGTCCAATCGTGGCCCCACATCCCGTGCATCGACCACCTCCGTGCATGTTATAGATATATCTATAGATAGCTCTAGACGATATGTCAAGAGGGAGCCGCAGAGGGTGGGTTTGTTGCAACCCCACGCACCGCTCTGTGCCCCGCGGGTGTCTTCTTAAGTTAGTTTTCATCCGGAAAGTGGCTCTGCGCTTCCCGTACACGTGCCCGTGCCCGTGAACGTGCCCGAAATCCCCGGAGAAAACGCCTCGGGCAAGGGCACGGGCACGTGTACGGAAGAGGCGGCTTCTCGGATGAGAACTTAGTTAGGGCGCCTTCTTTACTGCGTGGCCGCCGAATTGGTTTCGGAGGGCGGCGAGGATCTTCGCGCCGAACGACTCGGTTTGGCGCGAGCGAAAGCGCGTCTGCAGCGAAAGGGTGATGACCGGTGCGGGCACGTTCTGATCGATGGAGGCTTGCACGGTCCAGCGCCCTTCGCCTGAGTCCTCGACCCACCCTTGGATGTGCGAGAGAGAGGCATCGCCCTCGAGCGCGTCGGTCAGCAGCTCGAGCAGCCAGGACCGGACGACGGAACCCTTGCCCCAGATGCTTGCGATGCGGTGCAAGTCGAGAGGAAACGGGGCTGTCTTCATAATCTCGAATCCCTCGGCGTAGGCTTGCATCAGGCCGTACTCGATGCCGTTGTGCACCATCTTGACGTAGTGCCCGGCGCCCGCCTGCCCGACGTGCGCGTAGCCGCCCTCGGGTGCGAGCGTCCGGAAGATGGGCTCGCAGTGTTTCACGGCCTCGGGCGCCCCGCCGACCATGAGGCAGTAGCCGTTCTTCAGTCCCCATACGCCTCCGCTCGTTCCGGCGTCGCAAAAGTGGATGCCCTTTCGTTCGAGCAAGGCTGCGCGCGCGCGAGAGTCCTTCCAGTTCGAGTTGCCCCCGTCGATGACGATGTCCCCCGTCGAAAGGCGATCGCCGAGGTCCGCGACGACTTTTTCCGTTACGTGTGCTGGAACCATCACCCAGGCGACGCGCGGGGCAGGGAGTTTCCCGATCGCGTCGACCACACTCTCGGCGAAGATCGCCTTTTTTTCGGCGAGCTCCCGAGCAAGCGCGGCGTTGGCGTCGAAGGCGACCACTTCGTGGCCGCCGCCGACGAGGCGCAGTGTCATGTTGTAGCCCATCTTGCCGAGACCAATCATCGCCAGACGCATGGTGGGTAAGGAGTAACGCTCCCAGGGCGGGCGTGCAAAGGGAGCTGTGATCGGCACGCCTCGGCGATCGTTCACGTGAGGCAATCCATTCACACCTCGTTAGGTGTTGACCACGCCGCGGCGGAGCCGCGGACGTGCCGTCAGGTGTTGACCACGCCGCGGCAGAGCCGCGGACGTGCCGTCCGAGCCAGCCTCGCGTCATCGAGCGAGCGGCGCACGGGGGAATGGACGTGGCACTGCGCGTGCATTGATTGCGCACGCAAATCGGGAGGCAAGTCGTGTTGGGTTACTCGCGTTCGCGCTTGCGGGCGGCGCGTGTCGTGGGTGCCGTCTGCCTTGCGGTCGCACTGCCGACACAAGCCGCCGAGCAATCAACCCGGGGTGAGACCGAGGGGGTCGTCATCCAAGTGGAGAAAGACGACCTGGTCATCGATCTCGGCTCCGCGAACGGCGCGGAGGACGGCGATGTGACCGACATCTGGCGACCGATGCGCGTGAAACACCCCATTACGGGAAAAGTGATTGTGGACCGATTCCGCATTGGCCAGTTGCGCCTGGTGCAAGTTCGCCCCAATCTCGCGCTGGCAAAGCCTGAAGGACTGCTCGCGCGCGAAGCGCAAAGCGGGGACATTGTCGTCTTACCCAGACGCGAGAAGCCACCGTCCTTGCCGCCACCGGCGTCCGCGACGGGCTCAGCGTCGACGACCGCCACCGCGCCCGCGCCTGCTCCTGCGCCCACGCTCGCGCCTGTCCCCGCGCCCGCGCCCGCGCTCGCGCCCGCGCCCGCGCTCGCGCCCGCGCCCGCGCCCGCGCTCGCGCCTGCGCTTCCCCCGCCCGCAGCGTCCGACAATCCCTCTGCCGAGCCGCCCAAGGCCCAGGTCCAGTGGTTCGGGCGTGTCGTCGCGGGCGAACCGCTCTCCCTCGCCATGCTTCTGCAAGGTCCCTTCGTCGGCGCCGTCGTTCACGTTCGCAAGGCGGGCGATGAAGCCTACGTGTCGCAACCGATGGCGCGGATCGGCGCCGGGTACTGGTCGGCGACCGTTCCCGCTGTCGCCGTGCAATCGCCGGAGCTCGAATGGTTTGCAGAGGCCGTCGGGCCGCGCGGCACGCAGCCGGTGGTCGGTGATTCGGACGAGCCGCAACGAGCGAGCGTGGAGGACGTGCGCCCGGCGCGATCCCGGTCGGTCCTCGGGCAAGCGCAGATCTGGACGGACTACGCGAGCTTCAACAGCAAAGCGAACAACGATTACGTCTGGCAGACCGAGGGCGTGATGGGTGCGCGGCTCGACGACACCGGAATTCGAGCCGTGCGCACCGGCTTCGGTGTCTACCGTGGGGTCGGCGGGACGCTGCAACAGTTGGACGTGTTGAATCAGCCGCCCAACTCCGTCGGGCTGACCTACGGATACCTCGAGAGCGAGTTCGGAATCACGCCGACGTTGTCGCTCGCCGCGCGAGCGATCATCGGATTGCGCGACGACGGCGTGAACGGCGGCGCGAGCGCATTCGTCCGAATCGGCAGCGACCTCGAAACCAACCTGCTCCTCGGAGGCGAGGTTCTCGGTGGAATCGGCCTTCGGGGGATTACGCAATTCGAATGGAACTCGTTCAAGCGAGTCCCCATCGTCTTCCGGTCCGAAGTCATGAATCAACCCGCGGGCGTGGGGAGCGACGTCGGCGTCCGGCTCATGACGCAGGTCGGCTATCGCCTACTCACGCATCTCGTCGTTGCAGGTCGCGTCTCGTATCAAGGCCGGACGATCGACCATGCCGGCCCCGGCGCGGGTGCCTTGGTGGGGTACACATGGTGAGGGCAACGGCCGTTTTTCTCGCCGTCGTGGTCCTGCTCGGACCGCTCACGGCACGGGCGCAACCGGCTCCCTCGGTACCACTCGCCCCGGCGCCGCCGGCCAAGGCCTCCCGCCCTTTGCCGAATGAGCCCTCGCTGTACCACGTGCCCCTCACGACGGCGCCGCAGCACACGCGCGTCGCCATCGGAGCGGTCATCGTGCGACCCGACTTGGTGAAGCGCGCAATCGTGGCCTATCGCCACGGCGACACGGTCGACGAAGTCGACTTTCAGCGTTCGAGTCTGCCGGACCAGCCGTACATCGCCGTGATACCGGCGGAGCATGTCGAGCGACCGAACATCGCGTACGCCGTCGAGATCGAGAACACCGGCGGGCGCCGTACGGCCGTATTTGCCTCGCGCGAGGACATGCACCCGGTGGAGGTCGTGGGCGACTTCATCGATGCCAAAGAAGAGGCGCTTCTGGCGCGCCTTGGCGGGCGCCGCTTCTTCGTCGAGAGCAGCGGCGAGTACGCGTACTTCGGGAAAGAGACCACGCCGGCAACGGCGCAGCCGGTGCACGATGAATTCTGGCGTCTGGAGGCGGGGTTCACGTACCGCCTCCTTCGCACTGTGAGCGAGTTCGGCATTCGCGGGGGCGCCTACCGCGGCACGAGCGCAGTCGCTGGCGAAACCGATCCCAGCAAGTACCGCGTCGGTCTGAACTATGGCGCTCCCTGGGTGCGGCTTCGCGCGAACGACTGGCTGCACCTCGAAGGCGAGATCCTGACGAGCATCACCGAGGTCGGGTTCTCGCTCGGCGGCGGCGGGGCAATGCTCCTTGGGGACGCGTACGCTTCGCATCTGACGCTCGGCTTCGAGTCCATCAACATCTTCGGCACGCGTGGCTACAGCCGGTTCGACGTCGTGACCAACTACGGCTTCCGGGTCGCCCCGACGGTGGAAGTGACGAGCATGCCACACGCATCGAGCGCCGGCGTTCGCCTGCTCATGGACCTCGGAGTGGACCTCGGGCACTTCACCGTGACGTTGCGGGGCGGATATCAAGCGCGCGTCTTCGACAGCGGCGGACCTGCCGCCGGTGGGGCCGTCGCGTACGCCTTTTAGAGTCAAACCCGCAAGTACCCCGCCGCAAACAGCGCCAGGATCCCCTCGACGAGCTTGTCCTCGTCGTATTCGGCGCCCCGTTGCACGATCTGGAAGAGCGTCTCCTTGAGCGCTCCCATCGTCAGCCACGAGAAGAGGCGCACATCGCCGTCGCCGACCACGCCGAGTTTCTGGCCGTCCTGCAGGCTTTGTTCGAGCAGGCTCGACATCTCGTCGTAAAACGAGAGCAGCTTGCGATCGAACGATGGGTCGACGCCGAGTGCGTCGGCGAGCAGAATCTTGGTGGTCGCGCGATCTTCGAGCAAGATTCGCACGATGCGTCGAACGTTCTCCCGGACCTGGTCGGCGACGCTGCGGCCTGTGTCGTGGGGGTCGACGCGTACGATGGACATGCCGAGACGCGCGATCGTTCTGTCGACGATCTCCTCGAAGATGGCGCGCTTGTCTTCGAAGTACAGATAGAAGGTGCCGCGCGCGATCCCGGCGGCCGCCACAATGTCGTCGATCTTGGCATTGTGGTAGCCGCGCCGGGCGAACACGTCGCGCGCCACATTGAGAATCTGCTGGCGCCGCTCAGGTTTGCCCACGGTCACTCACGTACCAGGATTCAACAACGGAACGATCCGTTTCGAAACTGACATGCGTGTCATCGGGCAATTGCACCGCAGAGGCCGTTCGACACGTTATTTTTCGCTTCAAACGGCCTCCATTGTACGCTACGACCGGACTGACTGACACGTCAGTCTAGTCGCTGAAGCTGGGCTCCCACCGACGAGGCGCGAATGGCGAATGGACGGCTCGCGATCGGCATGGACGTCGGCAGCACCACGGTCAAGGCCGTCGTGCTGGATCCGGTGACCAAAGAAATTCTCTGGAGCGACTACCAGCGGCACCACACCAAGCAGCCCGAGTACGTGCTTGCGATGCTCGAGACGATCGTCGCCGCCTTTCCCGGCCGGGATGCGACGGGCTGGAAGATGTTCCTGACGGGTTCGGGATCGGGGCCCCTCTGCGCGCCGACAAGCGGCAAATTCGTGCAGGAGGTCAACGCCGTCACGCTTGCCGTCGAACACCTGCACCCCGATGTCGGGAGCGTGATCGAGCTCGGGGGTCAAGATGCCAAAATCATCGTCTTCAAGCAGGACGAGAAAAGCGACGGGAAGACCGCGGTCGCGTCCATGAACGACAAGTGCGCCAGCGGTACCGGCGCCACCATCGATAAGTGCTTCATCAAGGTCGGCGCCCCGCCGGAGCTCGTGACGACGCTCCAGTTCGACGACTCCAAGCTGCATCACGTAGCCGCCAAGTGCGGCGTCTTCGCGGAAACGGACATCGTCAACCTCATCAAGAGCGGCATCCCGTCGAGCGAGGTCCTGTGCTCGCTCGCCGACGCCATCGTGCTTCAAAACCTGAGCGTGTTGACGCGCGGCGCGACGCTCAAGCACCGCGTGCTCCTGCTCGGCGGCCCGAATACGTACCTGCCGTTCTTGCAGCAGTGCTGGCGCCTGCGCATTCCGCAGACGTGGGACGAGCGCGGATACGCGTACCCCAAGGACATGCCCGTCGAGGAGATCATCTTCGTTCCGAAGAACAGCCAGTATTACGCGGCGCTCGGCGCGGTGCTCTACGGACTGCACGAGGCAGAGGACGTGGGGGTGCTCGCGCCCCTCGACGGGCTTCGCGAGTACATCACGCACGGACGCAAGGCGCGTCTCGGCGAGAGCGCCGGCCCGCCGCTCGCGAAAACCGCGGACGAGCTCTCCGACTTCAAAGACAAGTACGCCATCCCGCGGTTCGAGCCCGCGCGCTTCCAGCCCGGGGAGGCCGTGCGCGCCGTGGTGGGTCTGGACGGGGGGTCGACGTCCAGCAAGGCCGTTCTCGTCGATTTCGAGAGCGGCCGCATTCTCGCGAAGGCGTATCAGCTCTCCAAGGGAAACCCGATCCAGGACGCGAAGGAGCTGCTCGCGCAGCTTCGCGACTACGTCGAAAAAGACAACGGGGCGAAGCTCGAGGTCATGGGCTTCGGCGCGACGGGTTATGCGGCCGACGTCCTCGAGCAGTGCGTGATGAGCGACGTCAACATCGTCGAGACGGTCGCGCACATGATGAGCGCCGTGCACTTCTTCGGCGACGTGGACGTCATCTGCGATATCGGCGGGCAGGACATCAAAGTCCTATTCATGAAAAACGGCGATATCGCCAACTTCCGCCTCTCCAATTCTTGCTCGGCCGGAAACGGGATGCTTCTGCAGGCGACCGCGGACCAGTTCGGCGTGCCGGTGACTCAGTTTGCCGACGTCGCCTTCCAGGCCGAGCTCGCGCCGAAGTTCTCCTACGGATGCGCGGTGTTTCTCGACACCGACCGCGTCAACTTCCAAAAAGAGGGCTTCAGCAAGGAGGAGATGCTCGCCGGGCTCGCGCAAGTGCTGCCGAAAAACATCTGGCAGTACGTCGTGCAAATCCCGCGCATGGCGTCGCTCGGTCGCAAGTTCGTCCTTCAGGGAGGGACGCAATACAACCTCGCCGCGGTCAAGGCCCAGGTCGATTACATCAAGGAACGCGTGCCCGGAGCCGAGGTGTACGTGCACCCGCACACCGGCGAAGCGGGCGCCATCGGCGCGGCGATGGAAACCGTGCGCATCGTCAAGCGACGGGGGCGCTCGACGTTCATCGGCATCGACGCGGCCATCGCGCTCGAATACCGGACGAAGAACGACGAAGAAACCGTTTGCCACTTCTGCGAAAACAATTGCAAGCGCACGTTCATCGATACCAAACGGCCCGACGGCTCGACCAGCCGCTACATCGCGGGCTTCAGCTGCGAGAAGGGAACCGTCGAAAGCAAGGAGGCGATGCTGTCGCTCGTCGAGCAGCGAAAGGCCATCGCAAAGCAGTTTCCCAACCTGGTCGACTACGAGAGCAAGCGCGCGTTCATGCACGTCTACGACACGGAGGCCATGCCCGCCGAGGGCGCGCCGATCGACGACATCGAGGTGCGTCGGGGCCTCTTGGGCATGCGACGGGTCGCGGTCAAGCGCCCGTTCCGGCGCTCCGGAAAGGAAGCGTGGGAAGCGCGCCGGCGCACGCGCATCGGCATCCCGCGGGTGCTCAATCTTTACTCGACGGGGCCGTTCTTCCGTTCCTATTTCGAAGCGCTCGGGATTCCGAAGACCAACGTGGTATTCAGCGACGAGACGACCGAGGAGCTGTGGGTCAAGGGCGGCAAATACGGCTCCATCGACCCGTGCTTTCCGAGCAAGGTCGCGCAGGCGCATATTCATCACCTGCTCTTCGAAGCGCACTCGGAAAAGAAGCCGCTCAAGTACATCTTCTTTCCGATCCTGACGCACGTCCCCAACTGGATCGTCGACACGATGGACAACGCGAGCTGTCCGATCGTCGCGGGCTGTCCCGACGTCATGAAGGCGGCATTCACCAAAGAGGTGGACTTCTTCGCGCAGCGCGGGATCGAGTACCTCGACCCGGCTCTGAGTTTCGTCGAGCCCACGCTCATGGCGAAGCGGCTCTTCGATACGTTCGGGCCTCGTCTCGGAATCACAGAGGACGAAAATGACTTTGCGTGCAGGCAAGGATGGAGGGCGCTCGACGCATTCGAGCGAGACCTTCAGGAGAAGGGCCGCGCGATTCTCGAGACCGTCGAGGCGGAGGATCGGGTCACGATCCTGATGCTCGGGCGTCCGTACCATTCCGACCCAGGCCTCAATCACGGGATTCCTGAGGAGTTCCAGGTGCTGGGATATCCCATCTTGAGCGTTCGCTCGATCCCTCGCGATCCGAGGTACCTCGAGCGCTTTTACAAGGAAGACCTCGAGAAGGGGCGCATCAAGACGCCGCTCGAGCTCAATCACGTGTGGCCCGAGAACTACTCGGTCAACAGCTCTCAGAAGGTGTGGGCGGCTGCGTTCGCGGCGCGACATCCGAACGTCGTGGTGCTGGACCTGTCGTCGTTCAAGTGCGGTCACGATGCGCCGACCTACGGCCTCATCGACTCGATCGTCGAGACGAGCAAGACCCCCTACGCCGCCCTTCACGACATCGACGCGAACAAGCCCAGCGGCAGCATCAAGATCCGAGTGAAGACCTATGCGCACGCGCTCAAGCTGCACGAGGAGCGGCTCCAGGATGCGCGCAAGCGGGCAGGGGAGCTGGCCCGGGCCATTGACCGCAAGCGTCTGGAGCTCTTGGAGCTCAGGCAGGAGCAGCTCACCGCGCGGTCGACTCGGGATCCGGCGATCGAAGAGCAGATCGCGGAAGTGCGCGCCCGCATCCTCGCTTACGAGACCAGCGAACCAACGCGCGCTCCGGAGCCCGAGACCCCGAAGGGCCTCGTGCAGCTAAGAAAGAAAACGGTCGACGGAATCGTACCGGTTCAGACCCACACCCATGCCGCAGAGTGATGCAGAGAGAGAATTAACAAAAAGGTCAGGAAGTTCAGGAAGGATTTGTTGTGTTGGGCAACCAATTCCCCTTTCCGATCTTCCTGATCTTTCTGTTCCAACAAAAAAGGACCAGCCATGAACGTCGGGACCATCAGTGACAAGCGGGCGCTTCCGGTCGTGGACATCGAGGCGGAGCTGAAGGCGTTCGAGGAAGGCGAGCGCAAGCGGCTCGGGCTCGACGGCACGACGGAGCACTGGGTCGAGGATATGGCGAACCTCACCTTCACGAAGAGCGAGCGATCGAAAATCACGATGCTCGTGAGCGGGCTGACCATGGCTCACGACTACTTCGTCGAGGGAGGCCTCAAAGGGGTCGGCTACAACGTGCAAATGCTGGACAGCCCCGATGTGGCGGCGCTTCAGTTCGGCAAGGAGTTCGGCAATCGCGGGCAGTGCAACCCGACCTACTTCACGGTGGGCAATCTCGTAAAGTTTCTTTGCACGCTGCGCGACAAGCACGGAATGTCCGCCAAGGAGATTGTTGCCAAATACGTCTTTCTGACGGCGGGCGCGTGCGGCCCGTGCCGTTTTGGGATGTACGTGACCGAATATCGAAAAGCGCTGCGCGACGCCGGATTCGACGGGTTCCGCGTGGTGCTGTTTCAGCAGACCGGAGGCCTGAGCCAGGCGACGGGCGAGGAAAGCGGTCTCGAGATGACGCCGACGTTCTTTTGGGCGATCGTCAAAGCGCTCGTGGCCGGAGACGTGCTGAACGCCCTCGGCTACCGCATCCGGCCTTACGAACTGCACGCGGGCGACACCGACCGGGCGCTCGAGCAGTGCAAGAAGATCGTGTACCGCGCACTCGAGACTCGTTCGAACGTTCTTCTCGCTCTGGCGAAGTGCAAGCCCATTCTAGCGGCCGTGGCCGTGGACCGAACGATCGCAAAGCCGAAGGTCAGCATCATCGGCGAGTTTTGGGCGATGACGACGGAGGGAGACGGGAACTACCAGCTGCAGCGTTTCCTCGAGGGCGAGGGGGCCGAGGTCGATATCCAGCTCGTCACCGCGTGGCTTCTTTACATGGTTTGGGAAGCGCAGCGCGATACGACGGAGCGCATGAATCTGCGCGCATCGGACAAGGCCAAATACGGTCTTGGCGAGCTCGGGCCGTTCGACGTCGCCAAGAAGGTCGCTGGCGTCGCGGCGGCCGACAAAGTCGTGCGCGCGCTTTTCCAGACGTTCGCCCACGCCGCCGGTCTCTATGGCTACACGCTGCCGGACATGTTCGAGATCGCGAAGATCAGTCACGAGTACTACAACAACGATCTACGCGGCGGCGAAGGACACATGGAAGTCGGAAAGCTCATCATGAATGTGCTCCATTCGAAGGCGCACATGACGCTGAGCGTGAAGCCGTTCGGGTGTATGCCGAGCGCAGGCGTCTCCGACGGCGTGCAGACGGCGATTACCGAGAAGCTGCCGGGTTCGATTTTTTGCCCCGTGGAGACGAGCGGCGACGGGAGAGTGAACTTCTATTCCCGCGTACAGATGTACTTGTTCAAGGCCAAACAGGCGGCCGTCGCTGAGCTGGAGCGCGCGTGTGAAGAGCAAGGCGTGACGATGCAGCAGGTGCGGGCACTCCTCGGAGCAAAACCACGCTTTGCTAGCGCCTTGCACAAGGCGCCTCACAACTACGCAGGTACGGCTGCGGATTTGGTGGCCCAGTTGTCGCCGTATGTCAGGCAATCGCGCGCGCAGCGCTGGGCTGCTCGCGTGACGGCGGCCGCGAAGCGCTCCGGCGAGGCGGTTCGCACTTCGCCGCGCATGGCAATGCGGTTGGCAGCTCGTGCAAAAACCGCAGCGCCCGGTCTCACGGCGCGCCTCCGGGAAGACATCGCGATCTACCGCGAATTGCGACGCGCTCGGCAAGCCGCTCGAGCAGACGCCAAAGCCTGAGCTTCGCGCGAACGCGAATGCGAACTAGTTCGAACTAGCGCGAGCTAGCGGGGTCTGCACAGCAAATCGCATCCGACTCCGTCCCCGTCCCCCTCCCCGCACCCGATTCTCGTCGTCGCAGGCCGGGGACGGGAACGGGGACGGGGATGGGGACGGGGATGGGGACGGGGATGGGCTGATCACTCTTGCGCCGGGCTGTACTAAGCGCCTTTGTTGAGCTGACGTTTGCGCGGCCTCTGGGGGCGCAATTTTGCAGTGTGCATCCTCACTTGTTGGACGCTTGCTACTCGAATTGGAAAAAAGTAGCACGGCGGATTTATCCTGAGGAATCAGATGAATAGCAGACGCGCCAAAAAGAATAAGATGCGTGCATGCGCCTTGACGTGCATGGTCGACTAGCGCAACGTAAACGCTGCGAGCAGTAGAGGCGTGCTCGATTCGGAGGCAACAAATGCGGAAGGGGCGGTGGTTCGGTCACACATGCGTCGTCGCGGCAGTCGCGGGCGGCGCATGGGAGTGCTCGGGCGCGTCCAACCCGTGTTGCACGATTCAATGACTACTCATGAGAACGACAATGGAAGGCGGAACCTCTTAAAGACTGGAGGAGTGAGGAAATGAAGAAAATCGGTTGGATGGTTCCCCCTTGGATCGTCACGGCGCTTGCCGCCGGCGCCTGGGACTGTTCCAGCGCGCCGAAGAACGAGCCGCAGTGGAACACTACGGGCCCGGGCCCCGTCGCGAGTAACGCGAACAGTGGGACCCCCGCGCCGGGTGCCAGCGCGGTCAACCACACAGGCTCCTCCGGAGGCAGCTCCGGGAGCAGCTCGCCCGCCCCCACGGGGACCACGTCCTCCGGAAGCGGCTCGAGCAGCGGGACGCACACGCCCACGGGGAGCAGCTCGGGATCGGGCAGCAGCTCGGGCAGTAAACCCTCCACCTCGAGCGGCAGCTCTGGCAGTGGTAGCTCGAGCGGGTCCAAGCCCTCAAGCAGCAGCAGCGGCGTCGTATACATGGGCAACGGCATGCCCAACATCCCCATGCCGAAGGGCTCGTGTCCGAACCTGGCGGGGCTGTCGGGCGTCGACACGACAATCTCCGGGCAGACGGCGTACATCTGGTCCGGTCCGGCCAAGTCCGGTAAAACGCCGGGCGGGCCTGTCGTCTTCTACTGGCACGGCACCGGCAGCTCTCCGATCGAGGCGTCGTCCTTCTTCGGATCCGAAACCCAAGAGGTTGTCGCGGCGGGCGGTTTGGTGGCCTCCTTCGAGTCCACGACCGGAACGGGCACGTGCACCTCGGGTACCTGCATCTTCTACAGCGACGACTACAACACGGCCGACGAGATCCTTGCGTGCGCCGTACAGCAGCTCGATATCGACGTTATGCGTATCGTCTCGACCGGCTGCAGCGCCGGCGGGCTGCAGACGGGCGCTATGCTCTACGCACGGTCGAGCTATCTCGCCTGCGCGATGCCGAACTCGGGTGGCACCGTATTAGGAGGCACGCTTCAGGATTCACACGTGCCGTCGCTCATCACCACGCACGGCGCGGCTGGCTCGGACGTCGTTGGCGTCGACTTCTCGATGACCAGTCTCACTGAAGACATGGCCGTCAAGTCAGCGGCCGCGTCGAGCATGCCTCCTGGAGGTTACGTGGTCGACTGCAACCACGGGGGAGGCCACTGCGGCGCTCCGGCCGACGACGTCGCCGCGCAGTGGAAGTTCTGCAAGGACCACCCGTTCGGCATATCGCCCGACCCGTACATGGGCATGATGCCGGCGGGCTCGCCGGCCTACTGCGTGTACCAGTAGAGCGCGTCGCAACGACGCAACGACCAAAAAGCGCCTGTCCTGGGCGCGGGAACGATGATCAAGCCGGCGACGTGGCGGGTGTGCGTTTCGCTCGTCGCCGCGGGGGGATGGCATTGTGGCTCGGGCTCGAAGGCTCACGATGCCGGAGTCGCCCAGGCCGCCCAGGGCAAGGGTTCGAGTCAGGCTGCCGCGAACGGCGATGGCAGCCCGAAGATCCCCCAGGCGCCGGAGTCGTGTCCCACCCTCGAGACGGGCACCATCACGGTCATGGGACAGGCGGTGTCGCTTTGGGTCGGCACGCCGGCGCCCGGTTCCGGGGGTCCCGTGCTGTTTTACTGGCATGGGACAGGCGGCAGCGCCTCCGAGGCAGCCATCTTCATGGCGACGGAAATCACGGACGTCATGAGCGAGGGGGGAATCGCGGCTTCGTTCGACACGTCGCTGAAGACCGGCGTGAATACCGGCAACGGCGTCTGGTACACGGACGACTTCAAGATGGCCGACGAGATTCTCGCGTGTGCGATGCAGCAGCTCCATATCGATCCGCGCCGTATCTACACGGCGGGCTGCAGTGCCGGCGGACTGCAAGTAAGCGCCATGGTCTATGCGCGATCGAGCTATCTCGCGGCCGCGATGCCCAACTCAGGAGGCACCCTCTTTGCCGGCGCATTCCCGTTCGACTCGGCTCACGTGCCTTCGCTCATCACCACGCATGGAGCGCCCGGGACGGATGTCTATCTCATCGACTTTTCGCAGACGAGCGCCACGGAGGACAAAGACATCGCTTCTCACGCCTCCTCGAGCACTCCGCCCGGCGGCTATGTCGTCGACTGCAACCATGGGGGAGGCCACTGCGCCGCCCCAGCCGACGACATCGCGGCGCAATGGCAGTTCTGCAAGGACCATCCGTTCGGCGTGTCGCCCGACCCGTACGCTGGGGTGCTGCCTTCGAGCTTCCCAAGCTATTGCGCCTTCCGGTAGAAGCGAGCCCGCCATGGTGCGGCGATGATGCGCTTACTTCGTACATCCGTGATCTGCGTCCTCGGATTGCTCTCTTGTCGTGGCGGAGCGCCGGCCGAACAAAGCGCTGATGGCCAAGTTGGCGGCCCGACGCGGTCGGCGTCGACGACAAGCCCGAGCGCGCCGGTCTCCAGCGCTCCCGACGTGTGCTCGGTGATTTCGGTAGACGACGTGGCGCACGGGTACCAGCTGCCCATCACGAAGTCCCAGGGCATCAAGAGCGGCGTGGGATGCGCCTACATGAGCGACCACGGTGTGGAGCTTTTCATCTCGCTCATCATCTGGCACGGCGTATCCAAGGAAAACGGCTTAAAGTACGACCCGCGCGTATATCTCGACGATATTCACCGTGGTCGAGGCATGGGTCGTGTGTTTGGGTCGATCCATTCGATCTCCGGCCTGGGCGACGAGGCTTTGTGGGTCGCCTATGCGCTGGTGCCCGCCCCCAACGAAGAGCCGACGGCGCCGAAGCATGTGCAAGTCATCGTTCGTCGCGGTGATTCCCTCGTTTCTGTGATCCGGAATTTGCCGGAAGCCGAAGCAAAGAACGAGGCCGTGCAGGAGCAGGCGGCGAACAACGCGAAGGCGGTATTGCCCAAGCTATTGGCATTGCTGTAGTCCAGTGCGGGCCGTGCAGGGCCTTCCAGGCCCCCTCGGCGCTCCGCTAGCGCTACGCGCCGAGGCTCCCCCGCATCGCCTTCGGCGAGTCGTGCTGCGCACGACAGAGAGGAGAGAGAGAGAAGAGTAGCGAGGCGAGCTGCTGCTTGCGCCTTCGCGAAGCGGGGGCGATGCCGGGTAGGCCGGCTGCGTTCGACTTCGGGCTCGACTTCAGCTCGGTTTCACGGCGACAGGCGCGCTCGCGGGTGCGGGCGCGGCGGGCGCGGGCCCCGCTGCGGCGGTGGGCGCGGACGACGCGACAGGCTGCGACGAGCCAGTCGGAGTCACGACGAGGGTGGCCGTGACGGCTCCCTTGACGTTCTTCTTCTGCTTCGTTGACGACGTGGGGATCAGACGACGCGGCGGTCCAGGTCGTCGCTATCGCATGAGAACGGCGGCGGATCTTTGTAGCCCCCAGCCCGTCGCCTGTTCGAGGCGAGAGGATTTGTTGACGCCCCCCAAAATAGAGCGGTCGATCACGCGCGACCAGCGAAAAACAAGGGGAAGCGTCAACGGCGCCTCGACTGAGGGTGACGCGAAGAGACACGAAACGACGTGCCGTTGGGCAACTAGCGGGAAACGACTTAAGCTCAGGGTATGGCGAGCGGCGCGCATCATCTCCCACCGTCCGAGATGGTCTCCCTGGGGTCGGAAGGCGAGGTGCGCCTGCCCGAGCGGTTGCGCGTGCGGCTCGGCTGGCGCGAGGGCGACAAGTTGGTCCTCGTGGCCGACGAGACCGGCGACGTCAAGGTCCTGACGATGCACGACGCCGTGCGGAGCGTCCGCGGGACGCTCGGTCCTCAGGCGGCCGGACGATCCTTGGCGGACGAGCTGATCGAGGAGCGGCGGCGGGAAGCGGAGCGTGAGTAACGTCGTCCTCGACGCGTCGGCTCTGCTGGCGTTTCTGAATGCCGAACCTGGGGCAGACGTCATCGAGGCGGCGATGGCGTCCGATGGCGCCGTCATCAGCGTCGTGAACTGGGCGGAGGTCCTCTCGAAGGCCGTCGAGACGGGCGTGTCGCCCGAAGCCATGCGCGAACGGCTCGAACGCGCGGGAGTGCTCGGAGCGGCGCTGCGGATCGAGCCGGTGACCGAGGAGGACGC
>Ga0210409_10002059_pt1 | contig 24757 bp, 19 predicted proteins | sample IncBWH17MmetaG_FD_161649 | JGI IMG/M metagenome (GOLD analysis project Ga0210409, IMG submission 161649) | Forest soil microbial communities from Barre Woods Harvard Forest LTER site, Petersham, Massachusetts, United States - Inc-BW-H-17-M | ecosystem: Environmental > Terrestrial > Soil >...
AGTGCTGGAACCAGATAAATGGCATATCTCGTAGATCGCGCAACCGAATCTTCCCTCTTTTTGTTAAGGGATGACCTTTGGGCACTGCAAGTAAAATTCTGTCCCGCGCGAACTCCCAGTGTGCCAGGTCCTTGTTCCATGGTGTGACAGCGGCGGCAAACCCAGCATCCAATCGGCCTGACAAGACAGCCTCGATCTGATGAATAGAAATCAGATGATGTAGGACGAGCTCCGCATCCGGCTGCCGGCGCCGGAATTCGCGAAAGGACTCCACAACCATCCCATGCCAGGATAGTGCCATGGCAATTCCGATTCGCAGCGTACCGGCCTTGCCCAGGGCTATCCGCTCGGCTCGTCGCTTCGCCTCATCGACGTCTTGCAAGATACGTCGTGCATCGCCCAGAAACAGTGTCCCTGCTGCGCTCAATCGGACTCCTCGTGGCAATCGGTCGAACAGAGTGAATCCCATCTCCCTCTCTAAATCCTGGATCTGCCGTGAAAGGGGCGGCTGAGCGATATGAAGGCGTGATGCCGCTCGTCCGAAATGTTGTTCCTCTCCAACCGCGACGAAATAGCGCAAATGCCGTAGTTCCATTTCATATCTCCTGAGTATCGAACGAATACAAACAAAATCTTGGACGTATCATTCGGAATTATTGCAGACTCGCGATCAGCCGCACCTATCCTGAACGCATTGGAATAAACGAGCATCAAAGGAGAGGAACGATGACAAGCATTACTTTTCCCAACGGTCCGATCAAGATAGCTGGCGATCTTCACCTCCCCAAAGATTTCTCGAACGAGGGCAGTTACGCGGCGATCGTCGTCGTTCATCCTGCCGGCGGCGTCAAGGAACAGACCGCTGGGCTCTATTCCTCCAAACTTGCCGACGAGGGCATGATTGCTCTTGCCTATGACGCGTCGTATCAGGGTGAGAGTGGCGGCGAGCCGCGTCAGGAGGAAGACCCATACGCTCGCGTTGAGGACGTGCGAGCTGCCCTCGATTATCTGACCACGCTTGAATTCGTCGATCAGCACCGCATTTGTGTCCTCGGGATCTGCTCCGGGGGCGGCTACGCCATCAACGCGGCGATGACCGATCCGCGTATCAAGGCGGTCGGCACCGTGAGCGCGATCAACCTCGGGGCGATGTACCGCGCCGGGTACGAAGGCAGCGTAGCTGACATGAGCCAGGCCGTTACACTTTTGGAAATGGCGTCCAAGGCGCGAACGGCGGAAGCCAAGGGAGGACGGATGGCGATGTTGCCATTCGCGCCGCAGAAGCGCGAGGAGGGGCAGGCGCCCGATTACTTTGAGGCTTGGGAGTATTACCATACGCCGCGTGCGCAGCACCCCAATGCGCCGAGCATCGTTCCCGTTCATAGTCTGGGGCGCTTGGTCGGTTACGATGCCTTTCACTTGGCGGATCAGCTTCTGACCCAGCCTCTACGGCTCATCGCCGGCAGCAAGGCCGGATCGCTTTGGTTCAGCCAGGACGCCTTCAAGCGAGCCGGGAGCCGCGACAAACGCTTGCATATCGTTGAGGGCGCGACGCACATCGCCATGTACGACACGCCCGAATACGTCAAGGAGGCCATGCACCAGCTAGTGCCACTCTACAAAAACGCAGGCAAAGCTTCCTCGGCGAACACCTTCGTCGGGCCGCTCAGCGCGCACACTGCAACAGAAGTCGCGGCATCAGCAGCATGAGAGACCAGCAGTTCTCAAGTCTAAGAAGGAGGCACTCTTGTGAGCCAGCACCTGACGATCTCTCCCGGCGAAGCCGCGGATCGCCTCGCGATCCGAGAACTCTTGGAGGCGTATGCGCATTGCGCCGATCGTCGCGATGCAAATGGTCAGATGGCTCTCTTTACACCAGACACTCACTTTGTGGTGTACATGAACGCTAAGGACCCGAAACCTTCTCAGGAACTGAACTCGCGCGAGGCGCTCGCTCCAGTATTCGCGGATTTGAACAAGTATGAGGCCACAATGCACTTCGTCGGACAGAGTACTGTCCTGAGCCTAACCGCTGACCGAGGCACGGGAGAGGCCTACTGCCTCGCGCATCACCTTAGTGTCGACGGCGAAAAGCGCCGGCTGATGATCGCAGCGCTACGCTACTACGATAGGTTCGTAAAGATCGACGGCTCGTGGCTGTTTGCGGAGCGCCTACTCTATGTCGACTGGCTGGAGGAGCGCCCACTGTTATGACGGAGAGTAACCAGGTGTCTTCACAGACCGCCTCTGGGGTGTCGCACGCTCGTGCCGTAAGACAGCAACGTGTTGTGATCGTGGGCGCGACTGAAATGGTCGGCGGATATGCCCTTCGCTATGCACTCGATCACCCCGCCGTCGGAACTGTGACTGCTGTCGGGCGCAAAAGGCTGGGCATCTCGCATCCCAAGCTGCAAGAGGTTCTGCACCAAGACTTCGCCGACGGCTCCGCACTCGCGGAGGCGCTGTCGGATAAGGACGCCACTGTCTTTTGCCTGGGCGTTTATACAGGCGCGGTGTCGGACGCGGAGCTCCGCAGGATAACCGTGGATTACACGATCGAGTTCGCGCGAGTTCTCCGCGGCCGGAGCCCGGAGGCGTCGTTTTCATTCTTAAGCGGGGGTGGCGCAGACCCGACCGGACGAAGTCGGATTCCTTACGCACGTTATAAAGGAGAGGCCGAGAAGGCACTCCTCGCCGCAGGGTTCCTCCACGTTTATATTTTCCGTCCCGCGTACATCTATCCGGTGGAACCTCGGAAAGAACCAAATTTCAGTTACCGATTGTTTCGCGCAATTTATCCCATGTTTCGGCTGCTCTTCCCTAATCAGGTGATTCGGGCCGACGACTTGGCCCGAGCGATGGTCGATGTTGCCGTCAGGAGAACTGGCGAGCGTAGGGCACTGGTTTTCGAGAATCGCGACATTCGAGCCATGGTGCAGTCGCTTCGTCCCCGCGCAGAGGATTCACCAGGTGAAAATGAGAGTCAGAAAACTCCTAGATAACGCAATCCCGAAGTCGGGCACAGAATGATTGTGTGGATGTTCTCGCGACCAGCACTGATGTCTTCCTTGTTCAAGGTGGCAGTGATCTGTTCCATAATCGATCTGATCAGGAAAAACGCACTCAACGACACTGCACCAGGCGTGCCGCCGCCCGGAGCGTTGCGTTTGTGCTACGGCACACTTTACGGCACACCTCGAATTTTGAGGCTTACGCCGAACAGGAGTTCACAAAGACCAAACTTCATGGTATGCACTAGTGGCCAATGCCTTTGCTCTGTCCATGATCTCTTGGGCCGTCCAGTCGGCAGCGTTCAGGATCACGGGACGCGCATTAGCCAAGCTGGAAGATAACTGTCGCTAGCATTTGCAGTGATTACCCCACAACGGACTAGCAGGAGAAGTCGGGTTTTGGGAAGCTCATATCATTCAGCGCGGTGCAAGGAAGGAGATTCCCATCAAGTCCGAGCGGCTGTCTCCTGCCACGGTGGATGTGGACATTTTCAGTTCTGCAGCGGCGACGCTGGCTTGTTTAATTTGTGCTTTGGTCATTACGGAGGAGAGACTTTTCAGCGCTGCGATTCCTCGGCGTTCTCCTCGATCGACGGCTGCTTTGTACCACATGTAGGCGGAAATGTGGTCCATGGGTACGCCTTTGCCATGCTCATAGAGATGACCTAGATCGAGCTGGGCGCGGGCGTATCCCAGCTCGGAGGCACGGCGGACCCATTTGGCTGCTTCGGAGAAATCGAGTTTCACTCCCGTGCCTGTGTAGTACATCCAAGCTAGATTTTCCTGGGCAGGGGGATAGCCGTGCTCGGCTGCAGCGCGGAACCAGGTCGCCGCCTGGACGTAGTCACGGGGCACGCCTTTGCCGTGAAAGTATAAAGACGCGAGATTGCATGCGGCGATGAATTCGCCGTGCCCGGCCGCTTTGCGATACCACTCCCCCGCCTGGCCGAAGTTTTTGCGGACGCCCTCGCCGCGTTCGTACATGGAGCCGAGATTGTTTTCGGCGATCGTGTGGCCCTGTTCGGCAGCGGCAGTGTAGTAACGCATGGCTTTGCGATAGTTCCTCTTCACTCCCTTCCCTTGCTCGTACAGATAGCCGAGCCCGAATTCGCCATCCGCAAAATTCTGATCTGCCGATTTCCGCAACCAAATCGCGGCTTGCTCATAATTCAGAGAGACATTTGTGCCTGTTATGTAGGACCACCCCAATTGATATTCGGCCTGGGGGTCTCCCTGCCTAGCGCGTTCTGTGGTCGAGGTAACTCCCGAAGCTGGAACGGTCAAGGTGGGAGAGGGGTTCGTATCGTGTTGGCTTCCGGTGGTGGCGAATGCGTTGAACCACAGCAACGGCATCAACGTAATTGCAAACAGGGCTTGCTTGTTTCTCTGCATGTCTCCAGACCTCGTGCATCCCAATGATGATCGATTTCGCAGGCCGCTCGTTTCGTTCACGCCCCGTGAGTTCATTTCGTGACAGGAAGCCGGATTCCGCAATGCAAGGCGGGACACGACGAGCACACGGCTGGGTAACGAGGCGAAGTCTGTGAACAGATTGAAGTTTGGAGGGCAAATCCAGGGGCAGTGAGAAAGCGTCCGCTCATGTGATCACTAACGTCGCTCAGGCGACAACGTCCAACGCAAAGGTGGGGAAATGCCAGTCATCCAGGCTCGCGCGGAAAAGGCCCGGTTCGACGTTTTTGAAGTCGACCTTCGTGCCGGCGAATTGCTCAAGGAAGGCCAGAAAATCAAACTACAGGAACAGCCGTTCCGTGTTTTGTCTTTGCTGTTGCAGCGACCGGGGGAGGTGGTCACGCGGGATGAGCTGAGGGAGCAACTATGGCCGGCGGACACGTTCGTTGATTTCGATCATGGGCTGAACAGCGCCGTGGCGCGACTGCGTGAGGCGCTGCGGGATTCCGCGGAGAAGCCGCGTTTCATTGAAACGGTCGCCAAGCGAGGCTATCGGTTTATTGCGCCGATTCAGTCGACGGGTGAAAACCAGCCAGAGCCGGCGAGCGTTGTCGCACCCAGATCGCGGCTACCTTCAGTGCGGTTATGGATCGGATCTACGGTATGCCTTGCGGTGGTTTGTTCGGCATCCATCTGGGCACTGTACCGCCCGCGCCCGGACGCGCAGCTGGCGAAGATCGAGGTAGTCCCATTGATCGGGTTACGTGGGTACCAAGCAACGCCTGCTTTCTCGCCGGATGGGACTCTGGTTGCTTTACAGCAGAGCGATGGCGGAAATAATACCGGAATTTATGCGGCAGTCGTGGGCGGGGAAAAGTCGATCCAGCTGACGAACGAACCCGGGGATTGCTGTCCAACCTGGTCGCCAGATGGCCGACAGATTGCTTTTGCGAATCTTATTATCAAGAGGAAAATTTTCATTGCTGCCCTCTGCGAGTGTCGTGCCCGGACGAACGACGATGTAAACCTTTGGTTTAAAGCTGAGGAAAGAGTTGCAGACGATCGGGACTCAGATGGCCTAAGCTGCGGGTTTTTCTATGTGCTATTCGGTCTTGAACGGGGGACGTGAGGCCGTTCTCAGTGCAAGAAAACCTCCGGAACATTCTTGGTCACCACAAATGACGTGGCCGACTTTGGGTCTGGGTTGAACTTCCCAAAGACCGCAGAGTCTTTGCGAAAATGCTCCTCCAACGTTTGAACTCGATTTTGGTCATCCGGATGATCCGATAAAAGCTGTGGTATCTGCCCAATCTGCGCGTTTTTGAAATCCTGGAACAGCCATACGAGTCCCCACGGGTTGTAGTCTGTAGCGGCGCACACGTCGGAGCCCGTGAGGTCAGCGCGTGATTCGACGTCTCGCGAGTAGCTTAGCGAATGAAGCTTTCCGAGCAGAAGGATGGCGAGCACGTGCGCACGCGTCGGGCCCAGAAGAACGGCAGCTCCGACTTCCCGCTTTTCCAGTTGTTGTTGTTTCTCCATCAAGGTGACGGTATCGTGATGGATAGTGTGCGAGACCTCGTGACACAAAGTTCCGGCAAGCTCCTCCGTGTTCTTCACGAAGTAAAGGAGTGAATCCACAACATACACGTTGCCGCCGGGAGTTGCGAAGGCGTTCGGTTGCGTTTCGTGAACCAGGTAAAACTTGAAAGGGTGGTTGTAGCGCGGCTGCGCCGCCTTCGTAATGGCATCGGCAACCGGCTTCAGCTGGTCGTACAGCGGGGACGATTCGATGATTTCGCCCTTCGCCTTCAGTTGGTCGAAGACCTCCTGGCCCATCTGCACTTCTTCGTCTTGGTCCTGACTCGGTTGCTTATCCGAAGCGACTCCTCCGCCTTTGCCGGCGCAGGACACCAGCCCCATGAGGGCCGTTAGGGAAAGCACCGATACGCGAATTAGTTTGAATAGATTCATAGCCGCTCCTTCGCTTACCACGTTGGACTCGAGTCTCAAGTCCGCCGCACAGAAGCGGAGAGGGCCCAAGCCCAACGTCTTCACACTGTGTGGCTTGCCAAGCCGGCGTGTGTCCCAGTTCGAGAACATTCCGGCTACGCTGCTCGGGAAAGTCGTTCAATGGTGGCCGCACCACTCCGTATCTTGGTTGCGATCATGATCCTGGAAATCCCGCTCATCAGCACTGCCACGCCAACCAGCGTCCCAATTGTCCAAATCGCGCTGGAGGGCCACTTGGCGAAAATCAGAACGCTCAGCAGCAAGCTGCTTGCGGCATCCGCCAGAAACCAACCCCAACCTTCCACTGGTTTCAGTTGGAATGCAACGGCAGTAAGCATTCCTGCTTGGATCAGCAATAGCGTTCCAAGCATTAGGGTCAAGGCTGCGACCCCGGCGACCGGAAAGAACGCCAACGCAATACCGCAGATTCCATAAAGCAGGCTCAAGAGAATCTTCAGGAAGAAGTTTCCGACCGTTTGCGAGTGAAGTGCGAAAACAAACAGGGCGATGCCCACGAAGATCAAGACCCAACCCAGCAGAACAGTCGTGATCGTCGCGGTTGCTAACGGGTAAACGATGAGAAACACCCCAAGCGCCGCGGTCAAAACGCCCATGAAAATGCTCCAGGCGGAACGCTTCTTCAGTTCCTCAGTTAAGTCTTGTGCAGGCATTTGATCCTCCTCCGTTTCGTATTCTTTTTAAAGGGGTGAGGCCGGGTTTCGACCTCCCCTCCACAGAGCCTCAATCAGCGGGCTAGAGATCCTCGCGTTAGGACGCTTTGCTTCTTGCAGTTGCTGCTTTTGCTTCGAGCACCCGGACCTTGGCCTGGGCCTGACGCTCCGCAGCCTCACGTCCGTCTTTGGCCCTTTGCAACTGCGCTTGAATCTTGGAGTCGAGCTGGTTGATCTTTTCTTGGAGCTTCGCCTTGCGGTCCGCGTGGGCCTTGGAGTGTTCCGCCTTCATTTGCGCGAGGTCGGCCTTCATGGCAGCGACGTTCTCTTCGTGGATGTTGTGTTTTACATCCGAGAGAGCGCGCCGGAAAACCGAACCCCCGATCGCTTCCATGCGAGTGTCGACCGGTGTCGTCCAGTCCTCTTCAATTTCAGCGACTACGGCCACCCTGTTTGGCAACAGCACTCTGGTGACGTCGTCGATGAAATCGTCTCCGATGCGAGCATTGTTCAGGTCGGCGGCAGCACCGACCGCAAGACCCGCTGAAGCGCCGATGGCCAAACCGACCGGCCCACCCAGCAAACCAATGAGGCTTCCGAATGAGGTGCCGACCAACGAGCCGATCGGCCCGGAGTCATCTCCTTGCTTTACGGTTGCGGTGCCATCTGCGTGCTTCGCAAGCACGGCGTAAGCGTAAACACTGATGCTGCCTTCGCCGTCCAGTCGTAGAAGGGCCTCTTTCCCTTCGTACGCTTTGGTTTCGTTGTCAAAAACTACCACTAACATGCGATCCATAGTTATCTCCTGTTTTGAGTTTGAATTACTGTCCGAGCCCTACCTCATTCGAGTTCGCGGATCCTCGGTTTTTCCGACAGAATCCACTGCTGTACATACTGCGGACAATGCCGAAGCTTGATTCCCTTCGTTTCACAAACTGCGAGGAAGTGCACCGCATCGAGATCCACGCGTCGTACGTGCTCAAGGTCCAGCACGAGCCCGCGTGTTCTTCCGTCAATCTGTGCTTTCAAGTCCTGTACATCTTCCGATTCAATTCGCCCGCTGAGCCTGAAAACCGTGTCCGACCCATCCGACACGCTCTCGACCTTTAGAACCATTGGCAGATCTCACTGGCAAGGAGTGCAACTGCTGGGCCACACGTAAGCTGATGACACGACACGGCTTTGCTGGTGATATTCCGTGGTGAATTTCGGCAATTGGCGAGATAGAGCACCGACAGGAGCACAACGCACGCACGAGAGAGCAATGAGATGTCCCTCTCGACACAACAGAAGGTTAAGAGAATTTGGTGGAGTCGCCAGCCGACGAACTCTGATCAGATTTGAAGTGGTGCTTGTTGATTCGAAGAATTCTGATCCTCGATTCCAGGGTTGAACGCGGAATGCCTAGCTTTGACGCTGCCCCCAGCGGACCAGATACGCGCCCCTGACACTCTCTCAGCGCGGACTCGATGATTTCCTTCTCCTGCTTTTCGTTCGGTCTGCCTAATCCTCGCGTGGCAACTTGTGCCTTGGCGGACTCGCGTTGCAGCCAGGCTTCATCCACTTCCAGCGTTTCTCCGTCGCACAGGATCACAGCTCTTTCCACCACGTTTTGCAGTTCCCGAATGTTCCCTGGCCAGTCGTACGCTTGGAATAAGTCCATCGTCTTTTTCTTGACGCAGCCGATCCGCTTCCCGGCCTTGCTGGCATATCGCTCCGTCAGATACTCGAGCAGCAGAGGAATATCATCAACACGCTCGCGTAGTGGAGGTACATGTATGGGAAAGACGTTGAGCCTGTAGAACAAGTCTTGTCGAAATGTCCCCGCCTCGACTGCAGCGCGCAGGTCGCGGTTCGTCGCAGCGACGACTCTCACGTTCACCGTAATCGGATGGCTGCCTCCCACCCGCTCGATCGTTCTCTCCTGAAGCACTCGCAGCAACGTGATTTGGGTCTCAGCCGGGAGTTCACCGACTTCATCCAGAAAAAGCGTTCCGCCATCTGCCAACTCGAAACGGCCCAACCGGCGCTGCGTGGCCCCCGTGAACGCGCCCTTCTCGTAACCAAACAGCTCCGCGGCAACCAGTGACAGTGGAATCGCGGCGCAATTCAGGGAGACAAACGCACGTGCCGCTCGGGCAGATCGCTTGTGAATGGCACGGGCGACCAGTTCCTTGCCAGTCCCGGTCTCGCCCGTGATCAGTACCGTCGAATCGGTTGGCGCAACCTTGGCCACCAGCACCAACACCCGGCGCAACCTCTCCGACGACCCGACGATCTCCTCGAACATTGAGGTCTGGTCGATCTCCTGCTTCAGCGCAAGATTCTCTTTGTAGAGCTGATCCTTTAACGCTTTGATTTCGTCGTAGCTCTTCCGCAGGGCGTCGTCCGCCCGCTTTCGGTCGTCAATGTCGATGCTCGAGCCAAACCACTTCACGATGTTTCCAGCCTGGTCGCGCAGCGGCACCTTCCGATGGAGTTGCCAGCAGTACTTCCCATCCGCCCGCCGCACCCGTGCTTCACTCTCAAAAGGCTCCCCGGTATCCAGGGACCGCCGCCACTTGCTCACGATTTGCTCAACATCGTCACGATGAATGAAGCTGGTCCACCGCCAGCCGCAAAGTTCTTCCATTGGAGCACCGAGATAATCCAGCATCCTCTGGTTGAAGAAGTCGATATCGCCGTTGGGAAGAGCGCTGTGCAGCAGCGCGGGCGTTCTGTCGATCACTAGCCGAAGCCGATCTTCGGCTCCTTTGAGTTCATTGATGTCGTGCCCCGTTCCATACCACTGCACGATCCTGCCGCGCTCATCCCGCAATGGCACGTTCCGAATCAGAAACCAGCGATACTCCCCATCCACTCGTCGCACGCGCGCTTCGTGCTCGAACGGTTCCCCAGCCGCCAAGCCCGCACGCCACGTAGCGATGACTCGTCGGACATCCTCAGGATGAAGCGCAGTGCGCCAGCCTAGGCCCTTCACCTCATCCATCTTGAGTCCAGTGAATTCCAGCCACTGCTGATTGATGAAATCGAAAGCGCCGTCCGGCGTAGCACGCAGGATCAGGCAGGGAATCGTATTGATGACCAACCGGAGACGGTCTTCGACCGATATCGCTGCCGGGACAATCTGATTGTCGGGAAGCGCGCCCATAAATGACCGCCCGGGCGATGATGCGTTGGGGGCGGTTAGGCAATTGTACTCGTGACAACGCGCGACCTGAACACTGACCCCTGTGGAACAGGGCCCCTAGGGGTAGGTTTGGAACGAGATCAAGCTGGCATTGTTGAAGACCGAAGCGCTGATGTGCGACGAGCGAAGTTGTCCGATTCCGTCATTTTGGAGATCATTCCCCAGAAGTCAGCTTGAGGAACGTGATTGGGCGATTGCGTTCTCAAAGTGGCGACTTGCTCCTGGATCGGTGACTCTGAAGTTGCAGGCTAAGACGGACTCACTCGACACCGGGCCAGAAGTAGCGCCTCTCGGAAGTTGAATCTGGTAGACCAAGGACCTGGAAACATTGTCTCAGGTGTGTTTACGCCCATGCTGGCGAAAACATTCCCAGTCGGTTTGCTCATCGACTGCGTCTCGGTCTCGACTAGATCTGCGGGCGGCCGCGCTTCTTATATGGGTTCAGCCCCTCGAAGGGGCGCGCCGGACCACCAATTTCACCTCCCAGTTCCATCCCAAGTTCATTGGTCGCCGACGGCAAATCCCTCGCGTTGCTTCACCCGACAGCGCCCATGACGCCATCTTGCTCTGCGACTCGCAGCCTTGGTGTCACTTAGTTTGGCGGGTCGCTAGCATTCAATTCTCTTGCTGTAAAGAACGAATGTGCCGTGGTGTGTCCTAATCACCGGTTCCTGACAGAGACGCTTTCTGCGGGCTCCCTCCGCCGTTGTCGTTAATCTCGAGGGTGGCGTTGCGAGCACCGATCTTTGTGGGAGTGAACTTTACTGTGATCGTGCAGCTCTTGCCCGCGTCGATACTGGAGCCACAATCGTTGGTTTGCGAGTAGTCACCTGCCGCTGCGCCTACGATTGCGATTCCCGGGGCTGTGATGTCGACCACTGCCCCGCTGATGTTCGTAACTGTGACCGGCAGAGAGCTGGATTGCCCCACCTTCACTGTGCCAAAGTTCAGACTAGTGGGCGACAACTTTATCGCAAGTCCAACCCCGCTGAGCGCTACCGTCTGCGCGCCGGCGGGCGGGTTGTCAGTTATGACGAGGCTCGCCGTTCGCGTGCCTCCGATGGTGGGCTTGAACGTGACCGAAATCAAGCAATGGTTACCGGATTCCAAACTAGATCCACAGCCGGACTTGAAACTGAAGTCCCCGGAGTCCGTTCCTGTCAGTGCGATGTCGCTGATCGCGAGCGATGTGCTCAAGTCGTTGGTCACGAGGATGGTCTGCGAGTTGGAAGTGCCTGTTGGCCGCCCGCCGTAGTTAATGCTGAGCGGCGATACGCTGACTGGCAGGATGCGGTTGAGAAGAAGCGTGAGTTCGTTGTATCCAAACCACGCATTGAGTACCGCCGCGTCGGGCGTTCCGTCGCGGTCGAAATCTCCCACAGTGATTCCTACCGCGCTGGCCCCAATCAGGAACGGACCTGTGGGAGTCACCGAGAATCCTCCCGTGCCGTCACCCAGCAACACCACCAGACCCAAGTCCGCTTCCTGACAATCGGGGAAGTATCCGCAACCCAGGTGCACGTGCGTTGCGTTCAGTGTAACCAGCAGATCAAGCTTGCCATCAGCATTCACGTCGGCAGTGGCTATGCTGCTCGGGCTGGTCCCCCCGCCGAATCCGGTGGGGATATACGTAACGATGTTCGGACCTGAGAATGTGCCGTCGCCATTGCCCAAGAAAATCCCCACTTCGCCACTGTTGGCGCCACTGGCGACGGCCAAGTCGAGTTTTCCGTCTTTGTTGAAATCTCCGGTTACGAGGGCCTGCGGATAGCTCAAACTCGGAGTGGCAATTGGCGAGTGGAACGTGCCGTCGCCGTTTCCCAACAACACCTCTACCGTCGATCCAGGGTAATTAGCCAGGGCTACGTCGAGCTTGCCGTCTTTGTTAAAGTCCCCAATGGCAATGTAGGAAGCGCTTCCATTGGCGCTTGCGGTGGTGATCGCCTTCTCGAACGTGCCGTTGCCTTTGCCGAGAAGCACATTTAGGCTTCCATCCGGGCTCGAGATCACAAGATCGGGTTTCCCGTCGCCGTTGATATCGGCGATCGCCACTGGGCCTGGTCCCGAGGTATTTCCCGTTGGATAAAAGACGGGTCCACTAAACTTTCCGTTGCCCTTGCCCAGCAGGACAGCCACCTGATTCGTTCCGGCAAAACCCGAGGTGGAAGCTACTAGATCGATGTTTCCGTCATGATTAAGATCGGCGGCTGCCAGGTAGATGGCGCCAACGCCTCCGGTCAAACTGACATTCGACCGGGGGCCCAAGATGCCGTGCGGGCTGCCTAGCGAGATGTCGATTCCGGCGCCAGTGGCATAGGCCACATCGAGGTTCCCGTCGTTGTTGAAATCTGCCGAAGTGATTCCGTATGCGTAATTCGTAGACGAAAAGCCCGAGTCGTACCCTGTCCGGAGTGTGCCATCGCCATTGCCCAAAACTAAAGTGCCTTGCGCGCCGGAGGTATTGCCCACAGCAACGTCCAATTTGCCGTCTCGGTTGAGGTCGGCCAACACCACCGACTGCGAGGCCCAATCGGTCACGTATCCAACCGCTGTCTGGAAAGTGCCGTCTCCTTTCCCCAGCAGTACGTACAGGGCTGAGTCATATTGATCCGAGACGACCAGGTCTAGCTTCTTGTCGCCGTTGAGATCGCCAATTGCGAGGGAGTTGCCCCACGGCACGGAATACGACACGCCCGGCTGAAATGTCCCCGAGCCGCTACCCAGGAAGACAGTTGCCCCATCCCAGGAAGCGATCACGACATCCAGATTGCCATCGCCCTTCAGGTCCCCAACCGCGATGCCCGACGCCCCACTGAATCCGCCCGCGTAGAGAGTTGGAGCCTCGAAGGCTCCGCTTCCGTTGCCGAGCAGAATGCTGATACCCGCTCCCGAATCGACGGTAGCTACGTCGAGATGGCCGTCTTTATTGAAATCCCTCACGGCCAGGTCGACGGGGCCCGTGCCAACTCCTGTCGGATAGCTGACCTGGGACTTGAAGGTACCATCGCCGTTGCCCAGCAAGACCGAGATCGTATTGTCATCGCGGTTGGTCGCCACGATGTCGAGCTTGCCAATACCTCGCAGATCGGCCACGGCGAATCCGTGATAGTTTCCATAGACGCTGTTTCCGGTGGCATAGCTCCCGGCCAGGGAAAATCCGCCCTTGCCATCGCCTAGATAGACGTACACAATCGACGGAGTAGCAGCTGTGCGCACCAACACATCCTGATTTCCGTCGTGATTAACGTCGCCCACAGCGACGTATTCCGGCGGCGCACTTCCTGTGGGAAGGTAAATCACGTTGCCGGTTTGGAAGGTTCCGTCTCCGTTGCCCAGCATCACGCTGAACGCCGGCCCCCCGCCATCAGCACTGACCAGATCGAGTTTGCCGTCCTTGTTAAAGTCGCCGTATGCCAGCCAGGTGATCGTCAGATCCTCCCGGTAGTCCTCCCCAATGAAGAAAAGCTTCGCCGTTGTAAACTTAGCTGCTGGCACCGCTGCCCGGCAGACGACAGGTCCGAGAATGGCGAACAGAAGCGTCAGGAACCAGGTCGCACGCGGTAAGAGGCGTGGAATAAAGCGACTGGCGCATCGCCCCAACGGCAGCAAGGCTTTGCTTAGAGAAACAGCAGTAAGATTGGATTTCATGATCACACCCCCAACGTGGTCCTCCGTGGTCGGCAAACTCCTCAACCAGGTCTATTTCCGCCCTCATCTACTAATGCGATATTTCAGGCGCGACCATGTCATGTATGCAGCAAGATGATCGCGCTCCCAGTTGGGGAAACCACTGGAGGAATCCTCGTCATGGATTCGGACAAAGACGTGCTATGCTTTGCACTCATGTAACCCCCCCAAAGCCAAGTAGTTAACCATGCCCGGTTCCGATGAGATTACGGGGTTGCTTGTGGACTGGAGTCACGGAGACGAATCTGCCGTAGCGAAGCTATTCCCTCTGGTTTATGACGAACTGCATCGGCTGGCGAGTTCCTATATGCGACGCGAGCGGCAGGACCACACTCTACAAACAACAGCTCTGGTTCACGAGGCTTATCTCCGGCTGGTCAATCAGCAAGATTTGAACTTGCAGACTCGGGTGCACTTTTTTGCCGTTGCCGCACGCGTGATGCGCAACGTTCTGGTGGACTACGCTCGTGGCCGCAGTCGTGCCAAACGCGGCGAAGGGGTTCCTGAGTTGCCACTGGAAGAAGTAGCAATCATCTCCGACGAACGAGCCGATGAACTGATTGCCATTGATCTAGCCCTGAACAGTCTTGCTACTCTTGATCCTCGCAAGAGCAGAGTCTTCGAACTTCGCTACTTCGGGGGAATGTCGGTGGACGAGGCGGCTGCAGCAATGAAGATCTCTCCCGCGACGGTGGCCCGCGACTGGAAAATGGCCCGCGCCTGGATGCGCCGGGAACTCAGTGGCTAGGGGAACTCTATGGACCCAGAGCGTTGGCAGCGGATTGAACAACTCTTTCACACCGCCCTCGAGGGCGGACCGGCGCAGCGCCAACGTCTTCTGGACGATAGATGCGCCGGCGATCCCGACCTGCGCCAGGAGGTTGTGTCGCTTCTCGCCTCTTACGAAAAAGGAAGCTTCACCGTCGAGTCAGCATTTCTGGAAGGCGTCAGGCTCATGGAGAAGAATGGAAAACCGTCGATGGTGGGGCGGAGCATTGGCCCCTATAAAGTGCTTCGTCAAATCGGGCGTGGCGGGATGGGGAGCGTGTTCCTCGCTTCCCGCGCGGACAAGGCGTTTCACAAAGAAGTAGCAATCAAGCTGATTAGGCGCGGCCTTGACACCGACGACGTAATCCGCCGTTTCCAGAGCGAACGCCAGATTCTCGCTAGCCTCGATCATCCTAACATCAGCCGGATTCTGGACGGGGGCACAACCGAGGACGGGCTTCCTTACTGCGTGATGGAGTACATCCAGGGCGAGCCCATCGACACCTACTGCGATGCGCACACGCTGAACATTACGCAACGCCTAAGGATGTTTCTCAGCGTTTGCGCCGCGGTTCAATACGCCCACCAGAATCTGGTCATTCACCGCGACATAAAGGCAAGCAACATCCTTGTTACATCGGAAGGTGTTCCCAAGCTGTTGGACTTCGGAATCGCTAAGCTGCTCAATGCAGAGCTTCCGGCTCCTGACCGCACGCTAACGGCGGAACGCCGCCTCACTCCCCAGTCCGCTAGCCCAGAACAAGTTCGTGGTGCTTTCATCACTACGGCAACCGATGTCTACTCGCTTGGTGTATTGCTATACAAATTAGTGAGCGGCCACGCCCCATACCACTTAGCAGGCAAGTCGACGCAAGAGATAGAGCACGCGATCTGCGAGGAAGATCCTGAAGCGCCCAGCGCGGTCATTGATCGCCTCGAAGAAGCCAGCCTATCGAACAGAATCACTCCACAGTCCGTCAGCCAAACACGCGAGGGTTCTCCAGAAACATTGCGGCGTCGTCTCCGTGGCGATCTCGACAACATCATATTGAAAGCTCTGGGCAAGGAACCCGCGCGGCGTTATTCCTCGGTCGAGCAGCTGGCGGCAGACTTGCGTCGCCATTTGGAGGGTCTTCCGGTGGAGGCTCGGCGCGCTACGTGGCGGTACAGAGCTGCCAAGTTTGTTCAACGGCATCGTGCCGGAGTGGCGGCTGCGGCGTTGATTGTTGCGTCGCTGATCGCCGGAATTGCTGCCACAAGCTGGCAGGCCAAGCGGGCAGCGGCAGAGAGCAGGCGGGCGCGAATTGAGGCCGCCAAGGCTCGGCGCATCAATGCATTCCTGCAAGATATGCTGAGCTTCTCAAGTCCGGGGTTTGGGTCGGCTAATCTGCAGAAAAATCCGGATGCCAGGGTTTCGGAAGTCGTTGAACAGGCTGCGAAACGCGCTCCGGCAGAACTCGCCGATCAACCGGGGGTGTTGGCGGAAATCGAGCGCACGATCGGAGAGGTGTATTCAGCCCAGGGCCGATATGACCAGGCGGAGCCGATTCTCCGGGCCGCTCTTGCAGAAGACATCCATTTCTACGGCGACGACAGTGGAGAGACGGTGGAAGCTGCGAGTGCCCTTGGCAATGTTTTGGGGCGCAAGGGTAACACGGCTGAAGCGGGAGCACTGTTTCGACGCAACATCGAAATTGAGCGAAAACTGATGCAGCGGGGATATCTCGACACGCGGGCTATGGCCTACACCCTCGGGGATTATGGAGGGTTGTTGGATCAGATGGCAGACAAGGATGCGGAGAGCTATCTCCGGGAAGGGTTGCAATATGCCCGCCAGCTCACGGGCAAGGACCATGTGATCGCCGCTATGCTTTACAACGATCTCGGTGATGTCGCCTACCGCAAAGGTGACATGAATGAGGCGGAGCGCATGGGCAGGGCGGCCATCGATGAGTATCGCCAGGCTCCCGAGGGCAAGTATGTGGAGATGGCTACTACTTTGTCGAACTTAGGGGCGGTGCTGATCCGCGAGGGCAAGTACGACGACGCGGAGCCCTTCGTGCACGAAGGGCTGGAGTTACGGCAGAAACTGCTCGGTAACGCACATCCTGATACGGCCATGAGTTTTTTCCGCTTGTCCGACCTCCTCTACAAGAAGAACTCCTATCAGACTGCTGAAGATGCGGCAAGAGAGTCAGTCGAAATCTTCCACCGGGCGTACACCGATCCGAAAGGCAAGGTTTATTTTGCCAATCCACTGATGGAATTAGGACTGATCATGGACAAGACCGGTCGCCCCCAAAAGGGAGAGGTCTATCTGCGCGAGGCACTCGAAATTCGCCACCGGCTGGTGCCCGCTGGGAATCAATTGATCGGGACTACTGAAGGAGCACTGGGCGAATGTCTGACTATGCAGAAGCGGTACGCCGAGGCCGAACCACTTCTTCTAGATAGCTACAAGATTCTGAAGTCTACCGCTGTCGAGCACGACCCACGTATAGGAGAGGCAATTCAGAGGCTGACTGCGTTGTACAAACGCTGGGGAAAGTTCGAAAAGACTGCCGAATACACATCTTTGCTCCCGCAAGACAGGATGACCCACCATTGAATCAGCTGTGGACGGAATGGTTTCCAACTGAGAATTGGCCACCATAATACGTACCTGGCGCGGAGTGTCGTTGCAGAAGTGTATCCATCCATCAGCCTGGATGAGAACATCTCGGGAAAAAAGATCTAGGAAACATCGTCACAGGCGTGTTGACTCCAGTGCTGGCTAAGCAGTCCAAGTCATTCTCAGTGATTGACGCCCATTCGTCAAAAGTCTTCGACCTCGCACCGGAGCTCTGAGACATAGAAGCGACCGCGCGGTGGTTTTCAACTCTTCGGCGGACGCGGCAGCTTGCCCGTGAATTTCGAAATTTCGGCGTCGCATCGGGCAATTTGTGTAACGATCTTGTCTCGCTGAGACGCGTTGCTACCCGAAAGAGTGCCATTCTGGTGCATGACGGTCCAAAGGTTCAGGCTCTTTTGCAGCCACGAACGGGCCTCTCGCCATCGCTCTGCTCGATTCGCGAATGGGAACCCAGGATTTGATGCCAGTGCAATGTAAGCCTGGCCTAGCTTGGCGTAGGACGAGGCAAGGTCCGCACGGGCCTCGGCGTTCTCAGGATCCTTGGCGGACATCTGCTCTCGAATCGTGATCGCTTGACGATAGCTCGCCAGCGCCATGATGGTCTCACCAAACGCCACCTGAGAATCGCCGATGCCTTCGTAGCAGGCCGAGAGGTCGCTACTCGCCTGAGCGTTCTGCGGATCAGAGGCAGCCAGTCTCTCGCCGATTGTCAGTGCCTTGTGAAGGTTCTCGAACGCCTCCTTCTTGTTGCCAAGCTGCGTCAGCATCCGGCCCATCTCGAGGTAATCATCCAACCAGCCGCGAGTATTGGCTTGTGTACTTTTCGGATCATCTGCGGATCGCCATTCACAGACCGCCAGGCCTTTGCGATAGGTTTCCAATCCTTCGCGCAGGCTGCCAGTCTTTGCCAGCAAGACGCCGACGTTGTTGTACGACGTGGCCAAATCGTGGCAGACCAGAGGATCCGCCGGATGGTAGGTTATCTGCCTCTGTGCCACGGCTAGCGCCTCGCGATGGCTGGCGAGGCTGCCGGCACTATCGCCCATGTCTTCGAGCACATACCCGTTTCGCGTGTACGACAACACCAGCTCGTGCCCTTTGTCGAGGCTAGTTGGGTCTTGTGCAACCAATGACTCAGCTATTCGGCGCGCTTCCCGGAAGCTGGCGGAGGCACCTGATAAGTCTCCTATCTTGGCCAACATGTCGCCCACTTTGTTGTTGCTCTTGGCCAGTTCCAAACGATTCGTGGCATTCTCGGGATCAACCACAGCCAACGACTGGCGGATGGCCAATGCTTTGCGATAGCTGGCCAGCGCGCCTTGGGTGTCGCCTAGATTGGCATTGTAGGATTGTCCCTGCACGTCACCAACTTTGAGATAAGCAGCCGCCAGCTCACTTTGCAGCGACCACTCTCCTTCTGCCTCCTGAGCCAGGCTATCCAGATATTCCAGAGACCGCTGAGTAATCAGTTTGCGCGCTGTGATGGTTCCGGGTACTGCCTCGATCGAATCATGTATTTCAAACACCAGGGAATTCGCCAGCTGGCGAAGGTCGTTGAAGCGCCGTTCAGCACGGGCCTGTTGAGCACGAGCGATTTGCGCTTCCCGTCGCGTGATCATCACACCGGCGAGGAGCACGAGTCCGACCACAGCCGCCGCGCCAACTCCCGTTCTGTGACGAGTTATGAATTTCGACGCGCGGTAGCTGAACGTGTCTTTGCGCGCAATCACCGGGAGGCTCTCGAGGTGACGCCGGATGTCTCCCGCAAATTGCTCAACCGACGAGTAACGCCGCTGCGGTTCCTTGCGCAGGGCCATGAGAATAATGTTGTCCAGGTCTCCTGTCAGCTGCCGGCTTAGCTTTTGCCGATCTCGGGCGAGTGGCAATTCTGCCGATTGCAGGCTGTGATCACGCGCAGAAGCTTCCGGCCTACGGACCATGCTGCTGGGTTTTCTGGGCTCGACCTCGCATACCGCGTGCGCTATCTTCTCAACCGTGTCGTCGCTGCTTCGATATGGGTGATGACCGGTGAGCAACTCGTAGAGCACCACTCCGACCGAATAAACGTCTGTGGCTGTGGTGATAGCGTTACCTTTAATCTGCTCAGGGCTGGCATATCCCGGCGTCAACATTCGAATGGTCATGGTCCGATCAAAAGAGCCATCGCCGGTATCGGGATGCAGGATTTTGGCGATTCCGAAGTCGAGGAGCTTGGCATAACCAGCCTTCGTGACCAGAATATTCGTCGGCTTAATGTCGCGATGAATGATCAGCCGCTGATGAGCATATTGCACCGCTGAACACACCTGCAGGAACAACTCCAAGCGTGCGTTGGTCGAGAGATTGTGAGAGTCGCAATAGTCGTCAATCTGCTCGCCCTCAATCAGGTCCATCACAACATAGGGGACTCCATCTGGGGTCGTCCCCGCATCGAGCAAATGCGCAATGTTGGGGTGATCGAGGCTGGCGAGGATCTGCCGCTCGTGCCTAAAGCGGCGAATGACTGAGTCAGTGTCGGCTCCCACGCGGACGAGCTTGATCGCGACCTCTCTCTTGTATTGATCGTCGGCGCGTAGTGCGCGAAACACCTCTCCCATGCCGCCACTGCCAATTCTCTCGACGATTACATAGGAACCGATTCGTTTCCCGATCCAGAGGTCTTTTGCTTCATCGTCCTCAAGAATTGCACAAGCTGGAGACAAGCCTGAGAGAAATGCCGGCCCGGCTTCATCCTCTGCGACTAACAAACGGTCGATGTCGGCGCGAAGAGAGGCATCGGAGGCACAGGCCTTCTCCAAGTATGCAGGGCGCTTAGCCGGTTCCATCTCCAACGCCGGACCTAATATGTTCTTCACTTTTTGCCAGCGCTCCGGGGTCAACGATTCCTCCCGGATATCTCTTCATGCAGCCAAGCACGGGCCGTGGACCATTCCCGCTTCACGGTTGCAGGCGAAATGTCGAGTATGCGCGATGTGTCGTCGATCGAAAGGCCGCCGAAAAAACGCAACTCCACAATGCGGGATTGTCTCTCGTCGAGCTCAGCTAGCGCCTTCAATGCATCGTCCAGCGCGACCAGATCCAGCTCCCGCTGCGAGGATGGTTCGACCGTTTCGTCGACCAGAAGGGTCAGGTGGGCGCCTCCGCGCTTGGCTGCGTTGCGCTTCCGAGCATGATCCACGAGGATGCGCCGCATCAACTGCGCTGCTACCGCGAAGAAATGGCTGCGGTTCTCCCAGTGCACGTTGTCGCGTCCCGCAAGGCGTAGATATGCCTCGTGGACAATCGCCGTGCTTTGCAGCGTGTGATCGGAACGCTGGCTAGCCAGGTAGTAGCGCGCCAGACGGCGCAGTTCGTCATAGACCAGCGGGACGAGCGACTCCCTCGCGGCAACGTCGCCGCCACTCCAGCGGCGCAATAATTCGGTCACTTCGGCAGGCGGCACAGGGCGCAACGGTTACCTCCGGTGGCGTCGGGGGCGGTTCTCCCGGAGCGCGAGGAATTTAGCGCCGTTCGCCGCGAAAGTCAATGGCGGGCTAACAAGTTGCAAACAGAATGACGTGTCACGAATGCGACATTGCGCAGGAGCGACAAAATGTCAAAAAGTTGCTGGGCCAATGAGCCAATTCGCACGGCATTTGCGTTTGTACAGACAGATGGGCAACACAGAAGTTGCCGAGTATCGGGGGAGCCCGGCGCCGGACTTATAAGGACAAGGTCCATGGGGCCGACCTAAATCATGCGCAGAGAGCGAATGAGCATCTTGGGGAGATTCCAGTATCCGAAATATACGAAGTAGTCGAGGGAGAACACTTTCGGGGAGAGCGCTATGAAAAACGTGAAGAGGTCATCACTGTGGACAGTGTTCTTGCTGGCGCTGTGTTTGGGGGCGACAGCCTACGGTCAGATCGCGCCCAGCGGCGACGCTTACACCAATACCGCCAGCGCTACCAAGAATTTTGGGGCCAGCGCGCTGCTTGATGTCGAGAGCGCTTCGCAGAATACCTACATTCAGTTTGATCTTTCGTCGCTGCCGTCTGGCTCCGCCGGCGCCAACATCAGCAAAGCGACTCTGAAGCTTTATGTCAACGCGGTGACCACCGCGGGCAGCTTCAACGTGGACTTCGTTAACGGTACCTGGTCAGAGAAGACCATCACCGCCGACCTCTCCCCGGCGCTGGGAAGCACGATTGTGAGCAGCGTCCCGCTGACCGACGCGAATGTGCACGACTTCGTCATCATCGACATCACGCCCGCGCTGGTCGCATGGCTAAACGGCACGGAGACCAACGATGGAATTGCGTTGGTCGGCAATAGCTCGCTCAACGTCAGTTTCGACAGCAAGGAAAACACGACCACAAGTCATCCGCCCGAGTTGGACATTGTGTTCGCTGGCGGCGGGACGCTTACTGGAGTCACGACGCCCACGGGCAGCGGACTGACTGGAGGCGGAACGAGCGGCACTCTTAACCTAGCGCTGACCAATGCTTGCGCTGCCAATCAGGTGCTGCAGTGGAACGGCAGTGCGTGGGATTGCGCAGCGGTCGGTACGGGCACGATCACCGCGGTCAATCCGGGCTACGGCCTTCTCGGTGGTGGCACCCGCGGCCCGGTTACGCTGAGTGTCGACACCAGCAAAGTTGTGATTGGTGTCAATGCAGGATCTGGTTTAGTTGGCGGTGGAACCGGCGGCACACCTACTCTGAGTGTTGACCCCACGCAGGTGCCGCTGCTCAACGCTGCCAACAACACGTTCAACGGGAATCAGAATGTTAACGGCAACCTGACCGTCCTGAATAACGCCAACTATCAGCCACTGTCCGTGCAGAGTTCGAGCACGTTTGGCACCTGGCTAAACCTGGTCAACACCAGCAGCGGTGGCAAGCAGTGGTCGATTCTTTCTGCTGGCGGAGCCAATGGCGAGGGCGCCGGCAATCTGGGCATCACCAATTTCACCGGCAACAGCAACATCTACCTGGAAGGCAACGTAAGAGCCAATACTCTGTCGGTGAACAACGACACGCCCATGAGCCACAACCCACACATGAGTTTCTCCGGCACCTTTGTCGGCAGCTTGTGCAACAACCTGAATTGCGGCCTCTCGAGCGGTTCTCTCTGGGGAGCATTTATCCCCGACTACAACATTGTGATAACGCGTATTATGGGCACACTCAACTCAGAAATAGACCCCTCCTGCTTGCCTGCCAACATTTCCGTTCAAGCCCCGAATAACCAAACGTATGGCACTGTGTCCCTTCCCGCCAACGCCATTTACTTTGATTCGGGTCCGATCTCTATAGCTGTCCCCGGCGGCCAGTTCGTAGAACTTTATCCCCGCATCTGGGGCGGCTGCAATTTCGGCGCATCTGCCGGAGGCGATCTGTATATGAACGCCCAGTACGTGATGCAGTAGCAGTTCTAGCAGGTTCGCCATTCGAGCAATGGATTTGGATTTCTACCGGAGGCTTTATGAGGAAGGCGTTTTCAGCCACAACACGATTCGGGGCCAAGGTTTCATGGGTTTTGCAATCAATTCTGGAGGGAAGTATGTATTTCCTGGAGACCAAGAGTGAGGGGAAGTGCGGTTTGAACAAATCTGCTGTCGGGCCGAAATTCGTCTCGCCACAGCTGGTGTCGGCGAAGCCCCCTGGTGTGCGGCTGGCCTTAGCGCTGCTTTTCGCGCTACTGTTGGCGACGGCTGCACCGGCGCACGGCCAGACCGAAACCGTGCGCTACAGTTTTGCCAACAGCCCTGACGGAGCGAATCCCCGTTACGTCACTCCCGTCTTGGACACGACGGGGAATCTGTACGGCACGACCAACTATGGCGGCGCTTACGGCCTCGGCGCGGTGTTTGAGCTGACGCCGTCTGGGACGGAGACGGTTCTCCACAGTTTCGATGTGAATGGAATGGATGGGGCCTATCCCGAAGCCGGCCCGGTCTTATACAGGGGGAATCTCTACGGCACGACTGTCGAGGGTGGTACTTACAACATCGACGGCACCGTGTTTGAGCTGAAGCACACAACGAAGGGCTGGGAGGAGAAGATTCTGCACAGCTTTGGCGCGGCTGGGGATGGGTCCCAACCCTACTGCGTTCTGACTGTGGACACTGCGACGGGGAACCTCTACGGCACGACCAACGCTGGCGGCACTTACAGCTATGGCACAGTGTTTAAGCTGACGCCATCGGGGACGGAGACAGTTCTCTGGAGTTTCGGAAATGGCACGGATGGGGCCAATCCCGTCGCGGGTGTGGTCCGGGACACGGCGGGGAATCTCTATGGCACGACCGAGTATGGCGGGGATTACGGCTACGGCACGGTATTTGAGCTGACGCCCTCGGGCACGGAGAGAGTTCTCTGGAGTTTCGGAAATGGGACGGATGGGGCCCATCCCCTCGCCCGCCTGGTCATTTACAAGGGTAATCTCTACGGCACGACTGTCGATGGCGGCATCTACGGCGATGGCACGGTGTTTGAGGTGACGCTGTCGGGCACGGAGAAGATTCGCCATGCCTTCGACAATAATGACATCGATGGGTTCCATCCCCATGCCGGCCTGACTATATACCAGGGGAATTTCTACGGCACGACCGCCAGTGGCGGCGGCATTGCGAGTGCGGCCGGCACAGTGTTTGAAATGACGCCTTCGGGGACGACGTATTCGATTCTCCACACCTTTGGTGGGGATCCGGATGGGGCCTTTCCCTACGGCGGCGTGGCCTTTGACAAGTCGGGGAATCTCTATGGTACGACCTCCTCGGGCGGCACCAACGGCTTTGGTACGGTGTATAAGATGACGCCGTAGGAAAGCACATTGCAGATCGCAGCCTAAACCAAAAAAGGGGCCTGTCTGGCGCTTCGGTCACAGCTGGGGATTCATCCATCAAAGCCTGAAGTGCTGACCGTGAGGGAAGCGATGAGGCCCTAACTGGGGAAACATTGTTCCTGGAGTGTTTACTCCGGTACTTGCTAAGCACTCGAAGTCGTTCTCGCTGATCGACTGCATCTCGGTCGGAGTAGATCGGATGCAGCGGAACTTCGACCCCATGCGCAAACAGGTGGAGACATGGCAACGAAGCGAACTCTCAGATGCCACCGCCAAGCTAGTCACCTACGAAGCGTTCGTCGAGGGCAGGCTGGAAGCGCCGAGACACCTTGCGCGCACGGTTCGCGATTTGTACTTTGAACCAAAGTACGAGGAGTTCCGGTCTCGCACTATCTGGAGCCTCTCCAATGCTTTCACGTCGGCGTTGCAGGAACTGGATCCGGTCCCGCAGTTCAAGGCGACAGCAAAGTGTGAATTTCTTGAGACTCGTTTCTCGCGGTCGTTCTAAGTTTCGGCGGTGCCGGCCGGGCCGCCGCTCGGTGATCATCGT
>Ga0210409_10002061_pt1 | contig 24711 bp, 25 predicted proteins | sample IncBWH17MmetaG_FD_161649 | JGI IMG/M metagenome (GOLD analysis project Ga0210409, IMG submission 161649) | Forest soil microbial communities from Barre Woods Harvard Forest LTER site, Petersham, Massachusetts, United States - Inc-BW-H-17-M | ecosystem: Environmental > Terrestrial > Soil >...
ACAGGAACGCGCACCGCGCGCGCAATGCGCGCCACCACCTCGAGCATTTCATCGCGTGAAACGCGCTGCCCGTCCGGATAACCCAGCGCAAACGCCACACCCGCGCTGGTCGTCGCAATCGCCGGATATCCCAATTCCTCGAGCACCCGTGCGCTAGCCACGTCCCAGGCGTTCGGCAATACCAGCACGCGTGGGCCAGCGTGGAGCGCCCGCAGTTGCTCTGCCTTTTGCCCCTGCAAGGTCGTGTTCATAAGAGCCCCTTTTGAAGTGCGGCGGACTAGCCTGCCACATGCCGCCCGCCGCTTTCACGGTGTAAGCACCTAAGCAAATCTTCCGTCGAGCAATCTCACTGCAACAGCCGCAAGACTTCATCGTGAATCTTGCCGTTGCTGCTCAAAAAACTTCCGGTGTAAATCGTCCGCTCCCCACGCGCATTCGTCGACCGCCCTCCCGCCTCCTCCACGATAATTCCCAAGGGCGCCAAATCCCAAGGTTTCGACGTCCAGTCCAGCGCGGCTTCTGTGGCCCCTTCCGCCACCAGCATGTGCTGCCAGAATCCTCCAAGCGCCCGTCCGCTGCGAGCAGAATCCGGAAGACGCCGGATCTTTTCCTGAGCCAATTTGTCTTTGCTCGGCCCGGTACCTGTGGTGAAAACCATGGCCTCGCTCAACCGCGCGATATTCGATACGTGAATCCGCGTGCCATTGCGAAAAGCGCCCTCGCCGCGGTACGCCCACCAGCGACTCCCCAGTCCCGGCGCGCTCGCCATGCCCGCCACAATTTCTCCGTCGCGCTCGATCCCCAGCAGCGTTCCAAACGTAGGAATCCCGCGCGAAAATTCTTCCGTTCCGTCGATCGGATCAATAATCAATCGCGGCCTAGCAGCGACCGGCGGCTTCCCTTGCGTACCGCCCATCTCTTCGCCCAGCACATCCAGCGCCAGCGCGCTGGCTGCCACTTTCGCCCGCGCCATCTCTTCCACCGAGCGGTCGGCTTGCGTCACCGCCGTTCCGTCACGCTTTCTTTCCACGCGCATTCCGTCCGCGCGAAAATATTTCATCGCAATCGCGTCTGCTGCCTTCGCAATGTCCTCCAGCAACGCCCCGTACTCCACTCGATAGCTCATCATCTCCCCTGCACTGGCTGTCACCACGCGCTCCTTGACCAAATCCGCTCGGCCCCCCTAGCATACAAAGTTACCCCAATGTCCGCTCAGGCCAACACCGGAACAGTGCTCGACCGCATTCTGGATGCGCGCCGCGCCGCAGTCGATCACCGCAAACGTGTCCTGCCGGAAACCGCGCTCAAATACGGCGCGAAAGCGGCCACTCCGCTGCGCGATTTTGCGGCGGCTCTCTCTCGGCCCGGCCTAAACATTCTCGCCGAGCTAAAACCAGCATCGCCTTCCCGCGGCGTTCTGCGCGAGCCCTTTGATCCTGTAGCGCTGGCCCGTTCGCTGGAACCCGCCGGCGCCGCCGCCCTTTCCATCCTGACCGAGGAGGAATTCTTTCGCGGCTCGTTAAAAAATCTTCGTGACGCACGTAAATCCATCAAGCTCCCTGTACTTCGCAAGGATTTTATCTTCGATCCTTGGCAAGTCTGGGAGACTCGCGCCAACGACGCCGACAGTTTTCTCTTGATCGTTGCCGCCCTCGACGATGCACAACTCGTCGAGCTTATCGCCCTTGGCCGCCAGCTCGGCATGGAACCGCTCGTCGAAGTGCATTCAAAATCCGAACTCGACCGCGCGCTCGCGGCCGACGCCCGCATCCTCGGCGTTAACAATCGCGACCTGAAGACGCTCAACGTCCGCCCGGAAACGTCCTTCGACCTGATCGACTACATTCCGGATGATTGTATCGCGGTCAGCGAATCCGGTCTGCGCACCCACGATGATATTATTCGCTTGCGCGACGCGGGCTTTGACGCTTTCCTCATCGGCGAACACCTCATGCTCGCTCCCGACCCTGCTGCCGCGCTCGCCAATCTTCTGGGCACGTCGCCCTCGCAAGGCTAGAAACGCAATGATTCGCATAAAAATCTGCGGCATAACCAATCTTGCCGACGCCAAGGCCGCCACCGACGCCGGTGCCAACGCCCTCGGCTTCAACTTCTACGAAAAAAGTCTTCGCCGCATCGTCACCGCCGATGCCGCGCAAATTCGCTCCAAGCTTCCCAAAGAAATCGAAGCCGTCGGCGTCTTCGTCAACGCCAAGCCCGCCGATATCAATTCCCTGCGCGCTTTTGTGCGCTTCGACGCCGCGCAGCTTCACGGCGACGAAACTCCCGACATCGCTTCGCGTGTAGCCAGTTCGCTCCCGGTCATCAAAGCCTTTCGCGTCGACGCCAGCTTCGCCCTTGCTACTCTCAATCGCTACCCGGACGTCTTTGCCTTCCTGCTCGACGGCGCTCGCGCCGGCCAATATGGTGGCACCGGTCAAACCGCCGATTGGGAGTTGGCGCGCTGTGCTGCCACCTCGCACCGTATTATTCTGTCCGGCGGCCTCAAGGTTGAAAATGTCGCGGAAGCGATTCGCGCCGTTCGTCCGTATGGCGTTGACGTTGCCAGCGGTTTGGAGATGAAGCCCGGCAAAAAAGATCATGTCCGCCTCAAGGAATTCATCGACGAAGTTCGCCGCGCCGAGCAGCAACTCGAATCGTCATTAGAGAATCCTACTCAGCAGAATCGTACGCAACCATGAGCTCCATCCTTCAATCACCGACCACCGCCCCAGGCCGCTTCGGCCCCTACGGCGGCCGCTACGTTCCCGAAACGCTGATGGTCCCGCTGTTCGAGCTCGAGCGCGCCTACGAAATCGCCAAATCCGACGCTTCGTTCCAATCGCAGCTAAGTAGCTTGCTCAAGAATTTCGCCGGTCGCCCCACGCCGCTGCAATTCGCCTCGCGCCTCACCGCGTACATCGGCGGCCCGCGCATCTACCTGAAGCGCGAAGATCTCCTGCACACCGGCGCGCACAAAATCAACAACACCATCGGCCAGGGCCTTCTCGCACTGAAAATGGGCAAGCCGCGCATCGTCGCGGAAACCGGCGCAGGCCAGCATGGCGTCGCCTCCGCCGCCATTGCCGCGCATCTCGGCCTCGAATGTGTCGTCTACATGGGCACCGAGGACATGGCCCGTCAAGCGCTCAACGTGGCCCGCATGCGTCTGCTCGGCGCGCAAGTTGTCGCTGTCGATTCCGGCAGCCGCACCTTGAAAGACGCCATCAACGAAGCCATGCGCGATTGGGTCACCAACGTCCGCACCACCCACTATCTCCTCGGCTCTGTGCTCGGCGCGCATCCCTATCCAACGATGGTCCGCGATTTTCAGTCCATCATCGGCCGCGAAGCCCGCGAACAAATTCTCGCCGCAGAAAAGCGCTTGCCGACGCATCTCTTCGCCTGCGTAGGCGGCGGTTCCAACGCTATCGGCCTCTTCCACGCTTTTCTCCGTGACACCGATGTAAAAATGGTCGGCGTCGAAGCCGGCGGCCGTGGATGTGAACTCGGCGAGCACGCCGCCCGCCTCGCCGCCGCGCAAGGCTACACCGGCGCACGTCCTGGCGTCCTGCAAGGCACTTACACTTACGTCCTGCAAAATAGCGACGGCCAAATCGCCACCACGCATTCCATCTCCGCCGGTCTCGACTATCCCGCCATCGGCCCCGAGCACGCCTGGCTCTCCGACCAGCGCCGCGCGCAATATTCCGCCGTCTCCGATTCCGCCGCGCTCGACGCCGCGCGCACCCTCGCGCGCACCGAAGGCATCATCCCCGCGCTCGAATCCGCCCACGCCATCGCTGGCCTAATCGAGCGCCGCGCCCAATTCACCGCGGACGACCTCATCATCCTCAATCTCTCCGGTCGCGGCGACAAGGATATGGACACTTACTCCCGCCTGCTCTAGTCTTTATCCTTCGCAAAAATCCATGATCGCGACCGCCTCCAACTCGACCCGTATCTCCAAGAGATTCGCAGAACTGCGCGACTCCGGCGAACTCGGCATCGTCGCCTATATCACCGCCGGTGATCCCTCGCTCGACGCCACGCTAAAATTCGTTCGCGCTTTAGCCGAAGCCGGCGCCGACGTTATCGAGCTCGGCGTCCCCTTCAGCGATCCCCTCGCCGACGGCCCCACCATTCAGCGCGCCTCCGAACGCGCCCTGAGATCCGGCACCACGCTTGCCGGTGTAATCGATCTCGTCCGCCGCATTCGCCAATCCTCGCAAGTTCCGCTCGTGCTCTTCAGCTACTACAATCCCATCCTGCAAATGGGCCTGGAAAAATTCGCGCGCGCCGCCAGCGAAGCCGGCGCCGACGGCGTCCTCGCCACCGATCTTACGCCCGAAGAATCCGTCGACTATCGCCGTATCCTAGCCGCGCATCATCTCGACACGATTTTCCTCGGCGCGCCCACCTCCACCGACGAGCGCCTAGCCAAAATCGCCGCGGTCTCGTCCGGCTTCCTCTATCTCATCTCGCGGACCGGAGTAACCGGCGCGAAAGACGCGCTCCCCGACGATCTTCCCGGACTCATCCGCCGCGCCCGCGCCGTCACGCAGCTCCCCATCGGTGTAGGCTTCGGCATCTCCCTCCCCGGCCACGTCTCCGTGCTCGGCGGTCTAGCCGATGCCGCCGTGGTAGGCTCTGCGCTAGTCTCCGAAGTCGAAAACGCAAGGTCCGTCGATGCAGCCTGTACTGCCCTCGCCGCGCGCGTTCGTTCGCTCAAGCAAGCAGCCACCCACGGCCTCTCCCGCCGCGAGGTCGCCCCATGACTATTCAAACAGCCAATCATCATCCTGCAATCCCGAGCGGAGCGAGGGCCCTGCTTTTTCTTTGTAGCGGCGCAGCATGCTGCGCCCGTCTTGGCCTTTCTCCCTTTCAACTTTCGACTGTCGACTGTGGACTCTCATGACTCTCTCCGACTGGCGTCGCCAAATCGATGAAATCGACCGCAAACTCGTCGAGCTGCTCAACCAGCGTTCCCGCTGCGCCCTCGAAATCGGCAAACTCAAGCAAGCCGAAAATCTTCCGCTCTATCAACCCGAGCGCGAGCGCGAGGTCCTCGAAAACGCCGAGCGCGTCAATGCCGGCCCGCTCACCGACGCCGCCATTCGCCGCCTCTTCGAGCGCATCATCGACGAAGCCCGCAGCGCCGAGCGCGAAGCCATGCATTTGGGTGATGTGGTCGACAAGGACAAGAAGTCGTAGCGCCCGCTTTCTGAAGCGCGCTCTTGCTTTGTAGTGGGTGGCCGGTCTTTAGACCGGCGAAAGGGAACCAGCCGCAACCATGGTCATCGTAATGCAAGAAGGCGCCTCCGACGCCCAAATCCAGCACGTCATCGACCGCCTCATCGCCAGCGGCTTCAACGTGCATCGCTCCACCGGCGAATCCCACACCGTCCTCGGCGCCGTCGGCGTCCACCGCGATTTCGATCATCGCGATTTTGAACTCCTCGATGGCGTGCGCGAAGTCATGCGCATCACTCAGCCTTTTAAACTCGCCAGCCGAGAGTTCAAGCCCGAAGGCACTATCGTCGATCTAGGTCGCGGCGTAAAAATTGGCGGCAACGAAGTGGTCGTCGCAGCAGGCCCCTGTTCCGTCGAGTCCCGCGAGCAAATCCAGTCCATCGCCGAATCCGTCGCCAAGGCCGGAGCAAAAATCCTGCGCGCCGGCGCCTTCAAGCCGCGCACTTCACCCTACGCCTTCCAGGGCATGGGCGAAAAAGGCCTCGAGCTCATGCGCGAAGCCGCCCAAAAATTCCATCTCTTCACCGTCAGCGAAGTCATGGACCCGTCGCAAATCCAAATGATGCTCGGCTACGTCGACATCTTTCAGGTTGGCGCGCGCAACATGCAAAACTATTATCTCCTCCGCGCCCTCGGCGAAGTTCGCAAACCCGTCCTCCTTAAGCGCGGCATGTCCGCCACCATGGAAGAACTTCTCCTTAGCGCTGAATACATCCTCGCCGGCGGCAACTACAACGTGATCCTCTGCGAGCGCGGCATCCGCACCTTCGAGACCTACACGCGCAACACGCTCGACATCGCCGCGATCCCCGTAATCAAAAAGTTGTCGCATCTCCCCATGCTAGCCGACCCGTCCCACGGCACCGGACGCCGCGACAAAGTTCCGCCCATGGCCCGCGCCGCGGTAGCCGCCGGAGCCGACGGCCTCCTGATCGAAGTCCACAACGACCCAGACCACGCCCTCTCCGACGGCGCACAATCCCTGGAGCCCGCCGCCTTCACCCAACTAATGGCCGAGCTCCGCATAATCGCACCAGCCATCGGTCGCCGCATGGCCTAGCCCCTGTTCGGTACGCCGGTCTCAGCCACATTGCGCAATGAATCTCGGCTGTGCGTTGGTGTCCGCTGTAGCGGCGCAGCATGCTGCGCCAGTCGGATTCCCGGGTTCTTTTTTTTTGCCGGGGCTCGTAGAAAAAAGAAGTACAGCCACCCTCTTTCTGTACTTCCGCACAGTAGGCAGCGCTCAACTCACGTGGTAGTCTGCGTCGTGATCATCGCAAGTCTGCCGAAACCGTTCGGCCAAAACCTCTCCGAACCCATCGCGATTCTGTCAAACTCCGCACCAACTTATCTTTCCAGCCAGCCGCTGTTCTGTCATGCTCCACCGTTCAAATTACGTAAGGACCGTTCCTACAACCAGTTGCACGCTCTTTGTCGCCACAAAAAAGCATCTGTCCTTTAGAATCAGTCAGTTACACGCTCTTTTGAGAAAACACCCGGGTGGGGGGTAGGAAGCAATATCTCCCATTTAGAATCAATAAGATGCCGCCTCTTTTGGTTACCAGCAGTTCTGAATGCCCGTCGATGCACCGACTAATCGCCGAATCGTTCGACCGCCCGCGCCTTAGCTTTCGCGGCTTCTTCTTCCCGGTTCTTCGGCGGAGCGGTAGTCTCCAGCGAACGCAGAAGCCGCTTCGAGATACCCGCGACTTCATCGACCGCCGCCAAAAACGCGTCCTCATTCGCCTTCGATGGCTTCGTAAATCCGCTGATCTTCCGTACAAACTGCAGCGAAGCAGCGCGAACCTCTTCATCCGTAACCGGCGGATCAAAATTGAACAACGTCTTAATATTCCTGCACATGGAAGCGACCTCGGTGATCAATTATTCTTTCGTTGCAAGCCCCACCCCTCAATTGTGCAACAAACCGGTGGCCTTATGAAACGCACGGCGCGCTCCAGAACCGCAGTGTGGCCCGGCGGAGCCACCCGCGTCCAAATCAACACTCTACTAGCAAAGTTCTCGGCCTTGCGCCTCGAGACCGCGGTCCCGGAACCCCTTGCCGCCTCAAGCACTTACAGGCTCCACCTATCTCGGCCGCGCATCCGTAGAATGGCGGCGCGCTTGCTTCCAAGTTGGCTGTTGTCTTTCACGCAGCATCCGCGCGGCGCTTCGGCCCTGGCCGCGCGGATGGCGTAAACTATTTCCCTCTCAGGACGACCATGGCGCCGCGACAGAAAAACCTGGTGAAAATCGAAGGGCGACCCGTGTGGGCGGAAATTTCCGCGTCGGCGCTCACCTACAATCTCCGCGTCATCCGCGATTTCGTGAACCCACCGGACGAGAAGCGCAAGACTCCGCGCAAGGTCCTCTCCATCGTCAAGGGCAACGGCTACGGCCACGGCGGCCCGCAAGTCGCCAAGATCCTCGAAAAGGCCGGCTCGGATTGGTTCGGCGTCACCTGCACCAATGAAGGCATCGACGTGCGCAAAGCCGGCGTGCGCAAGCCAATTCTGGTGCTCACCAGTTTCTGGCCCGGCGAAGAAGCGAATTTGCTGAAGCATGATCTCACGCCGGTAGTTCACCGCTGCGAGCAACTGGAAGTGCTGGATCGCGTTGCGGCAAAGCGCTCGCCACGCAAGCCGGTTTCGTTTCATCTGAAAATCGACACCGGCATGAACCGCATCGGCCTGGCCCCTAGCGATATCGAATGTTTCGCGCGCCAGCTCGCTAAATGCAAACACCTTGCTCTTCGCGGAGTGATGACGCATTTCGCCTCGTCGGAAGCGTTCGCGCCGTCACCGCAGGGCCAGCAAACTCTCGATCAGGAAAAGAACTTCCACGCCGCGCTTAGCCACCTCCGCAAACTCGGCATCGATACCGGCATCGTGCACATGGCCAACAGCGCCGCCATCGCCGCCCGCCCGGAAAGCTGGGGAGACATGGTGCGCCCCGGCGTGATTCTTTACGGCTATCATCCCGGCTACGATCCCCCGGAACAGCGCGAGGAAGCGGAGCGCCGTTTGCCGCTAAAACCGGTGATGAGCCTGCGCACGCGCGTAATCAGTTTGCGCCGCGTTCCCGCCGGCGCCGGCGTCGGCTACGGAGCAAAATTCATGCCACAGCGACCCTCCGTCATCGCCGTGCTTGCGGCTGGATATGGTGATGGCATTCACCGCTCGCTCAGCAACAGCCGCGGCTGCGTGCTGGTGCGCGGCAAAATCGTGCCCATCGTTGGCATCGTCTCCATGGATGTAACCATGATCGACGTCACCGACGTGGCCGGCATCGAAATCGGCGATGTCGTCACCATCTACGGCACCGACGGCGAACACGTTAATCCCGCGAATGCCGTCGCGCGCGCCATCGGCACGGTCACATCGGATCTCCTCTGCGCCGTAACCGCGCGCGTTCCCCGCATCTACGTGCCCTGAGATGATTTCGCGATTTCGTCACACTGGAAACCGGCACTCCTCGCCTAACAACTGCGTGCACACTGCCTGCGACGGTTGAGGTACACTTTGGAGTTTGCTGACCGCGCATGGATTGCGCTGTTGCACGCACACACATGAATCGCATCGCTGCCATTCTTCCTGCCGCTGGTCTCGGAACGCGCATGGGCGCGGAAACTCCGAAACAATTTTTGGAGCTGGCCGGCGTTCCGATTGTAATTCTGAGCTTGCGACGAATCGCTTCTTGCGATTTGGTGACGGACATCATCGTCGCCACGCGGGCCGACGAAGTTACCAATTTGGAAGAACGCATTCGCGCCGAGAAATTCAAGCAAAGCGTGCGCGTGGTGAAAGGTGGAGACTCGCGGCAGGATTCCGTGGCGCGCGCGCTGGAGAAAATTTCCAACGATACGGAAATTGTTTTGGTCCACGACGCGGTGCGGCCGTTTGTTACGCGCGAGCAGATAACTCGTGTGATCGAAGAAGCGCGCAACTGTAAAGCTGCCATCCTGGGTATTCCGGCGATGGACACCGTGAAGGAAGTAAAGCGCGCGAGTTTGCCGGAAGATGTTGCGCTGATCACCGCCACGATTCCGCGAGAACGCATCGTGCTCGCACAGACGCCGCAGGCGTTTTCCACGACGCTGCTGAAAGAAGCATTCGCGCGCGCTCAGGCAGATGGCGTCAATGCTTCCGATGAGGCGGGATTGGTGGAGCGCCTGGGCCACAACGTGCACGTGGTACTGGGCTCCGAACGCAACATGAAAATCACCAAGCCCGCAGACATGGACCTGGCACGATTTTATATAGAACGCGAGCGGCAAAAGAAATGAGTGTGCGCTGCGGCATCGGCTACGACCTACATCGACTGGAGGCTGGACGGAAATTGATTGTTGGCGGCATTGAGGTGCCTTTTGATAAAGGACCGGTGGGCCATTCGGATGGAGATGTGCTGGCACATGCGCTCTGCGATGCACTCTTCGGGGCGGCTGGACTTGGCGATATCGGCACACATTTTCCGGATACGGATCCGAAGTGGAAGGGCGCGAACAGTCTGATTTTTTTGGAGCACGCCAAGAAGCTGCTGGCAGAAAAGAATTTCGTCATTGAGCACGTCGATGCCGTCGTGATCATGGAAAAACCGAAGCTCGGGCCGCATTTTCCAAAGATGCGCGAAGCCCTGGCGCGCGCGCTTAGCGTGCCTGCGGAGACAATTCATTTGAAGGCGAAGACCAACGAAGGCGTGGACGCGGTTGGTCGCGGGGAAGCGATTGCAGCCCACGTGGTAGCGACAATTTCGGCCCGGTGACGCGGGCGCAGCCTTTTACATCGTCCCTAGTGGGGCGCAGCGTGTTGCGTCCCTACACTGCTGACGAATCTACGATCATGCCTAACGAGATGAGAAACTTGGCAGCTGTTGCGCTGAACCCGCTTACGTTTGCGGATGTAGCGGACATTCTGCGCGAGCACGAATGGGCTGCAAGTGAATTGACGCCGCCACAGTTGGGCTGGTGCGAACATACCGCGGCGATTTTGGGGGCGCACGCAGCGAACCGCGAGGCTCTTGCCGAATTATTGGGGCTGGTCTTTCATTATGATGCGCAGGAAATCTTGGGGCGCGTCGAGAGTCACGCGGTGCTTTCGCGCTATGCGGCGCGCGATGTCTTACGGCAGCTTGCGCTTTTGTTGCTGGAGGGAGGCGCGCTGAATTCGGATCGGTTTAAGGAGATCGTAACTTCGCTGAAAGAGAGTTTGGATATTCGAGGGCGTGAGTTGTTTCACCCGATTCGCTTGGCGCTTGCAGGGCGGGCTGGCGAGGGAGAGTTGGATCGCGTGATTTTGCTTTTGGACGATGCCGCGGCCGCATCCTTTGCGGTGCGCGTGAAATCGGCGCGCGAGCGGATTCTGGAGTTTTGCGCGGCGCTGGACTGAACGCGAATCAAATGACTTGCCAAGCATTAATGGTTGAGGTCCTTCAGCTACCCTTATCGGGTAGCCTCAGGATGACACCTTTTCAATCAGAACGTCGGCGCAAGGACAGCGCATTTTTGCTATGGATCGACTGACGGGGATACATGCGGTGCGCGAGGCGTTGGAGGCGGGGCGCGCGTTTGACCGCATTGTGATTGCGCGCGGGCGGCAGGATACGCGTGTGGAAGAGATTGTGCAGCTCGCGCGGCGCAACAATATTGCTGTGCGTTTTGAGGACCGCGGGCAGCTCGACCGGCTGGCGGACTCGAAAGATCATCAGGGCGTGGTAGCGCTGGCCGCGGCGCGCGCGGCGGCTACGCTTGAGGATATTCTTGCCGCGGCAAACGCAGGTCCCGGCAAGGGCGAGAAAGGGCTGATCGTTTTGCTGGATGGCGTGGAAGACCCGCACAATCTTGGGGCCATCATTCGTACTTCGCTGGCTGCGGGAGCGCATGGTGTGGTGGTGCCGGAGCGGCGAGCGGCCGGACTGACGGATACGGTGGAGCGGGCTTCAGCGGGGGCGCTGTCGCATCTGCCAGTCGCCAAGGTTACGAATTTGGCGCGCACGATGGAGGAGTTGAAAGAAGCGGGCTACTGGCTGATCGGTCTGGATGAAGGCGCGGAGAAAAGTTACACCCAGGCGGACTACACATCGCCGGTAGGAATCGTGCTCGGCGGCGAAGGCAAGGGTTTGCACGAGCTGACACGCAAGCGCTGCGATTTTGTAGTCTCACTGCCAACGGTGGGTCCGGTGAAGTCGTTGAATGTCTCGGTGGCGGCGGGAGTGGTGTTGTTTGAAGCGGTACGGCAGCGGCGGGGGAAGTAAAAGCGCGGGGAGCGATCGCGCACACTGAATTATTTTTGGTGGCCGGGTGGAAGCGGTCAAAGCGGCGGCAAGACCGCCGCACTCCAAATTACCTGTCGTATTGGATTAGGGAGAAGACGTCGAGGCCTGGGAGCTTTTTGCGGCCGTTGAGGAAGGTTAGTTCTACGGCGAAGGCGGCGCCTTCTACGGTGCCGCCTAATTGCTGGACTAGCTTTACGGTGGCGGCGGCGGTGCCGCCGGTGGCGAGGAGGTCGTCGCAGATGATTACACGGTCGCCTTTCTTTATGGCGTCTTCGTGGATTTCGAGAGCGTCGGTGCCGTATTCGAGTGCGTAGGAAACGCTGGTCGTTTTTGCGGGGAGCTTTTTGGGTTTGCGCACGGGGACGAAGCCGGCGCCGAGGCTGTAGGCCAGCGCGGGCGCGAAAATGAAACCGCGAGCTTCGATGCCGGCGACGATATCGATGGGATGACCGTTGTAGTGTTCGCAGAGGCGGTCAATCAGGGCGTGGAAACCTTTTTTGTCTTTCAGCAGCGTGGTGAGATCGTAGAAGAGGATGCCCGGCTTGGGATAATCCGGGACTTCGCGGATCAGCTTTTTGAGTTCATCCATGCGCGGAGGCTCCTCGCTTCAATAAATAATCACAAAACCGGACTCGTAATCTGGCTCGATGGCCACGTGCTCTTCTCTTACTTCGCTGACATTGGCGCCCCACGGCCCGCGTTCTAAAGCGGCCTGGAGCTTGGCAAGCTGGTCCGGCGTGCCGACAGCGTAGGCTTCAACGCGGCCATCGGGCAAATTTCTTGCGTAGCCAGTCAGGTTAAAGCGCTCCGCTGCGCGTAGCGTGAAATAGCGATAGCCGACACCTTGTACATTTCCGGAGACGATATAGCGTCTGGCTTGTTTGGGCTCGCTCACAAAACGGTAGATTGTAGCAGAGAGCCGGTGAGTATCGCAGCGAGGACGGCTTTAGAGTAGGCTGCTTCGAGGCAATATGCGGCATCCAAGTCAGTTATGAATGACGAGCATTTTACATTGAGATCCTTCGGCCCGGCTGAACTGCGCCGGGACCTCAGGATGACACGCTCGCTTGCACTATTCGTTGCAGTTTTCGTGGGCGTCACTGGCGTCAGCTTGGCTCGTGCGCAGGATGCGCAGGGGCCGCTTACGCCTGCGCCGTCCGAAGAGCATAACGTGCGGAGGCTGGGAACTGAGCCGGAGGCTCCGGCGCCGCCGTCGTTGCCGCCGGAGGAGATTATTCGCCGCTTTGCGCAGAAGGAAGATGAGTTTATCGCGGCGCGGCCGAATTATGGATCGCGCAAAACGGTTCGCATCGACGAATTTGGCGAGGATGGGAAACCGGCCGGACAGTTTTTGCTGGTTACGGAGACGACGAGAGCGCCGAATGGGCAAGTGATCAGCAAAGTGGTGCAGAAGCCGCAATCGACGTTGCATTATTTCAACCTGGAAACGGAGGACGTGAAAGAGTTGGATCGTATTCCGGCGTTTCCGATGACGAGCAGCCAATTGGTGAAATACGATTTGAAATTTATTGGCGAAGAGCAGGTGGATGAAATTGACTGCTACATTTTCAAGGTGAAGCCGAAGGTGCTGGATCGCGCGCACGCGTATTTGGACGGGCTTGTCTGGGTAGATACGAAATACCTGGAAGTAGTGAAAACATACGGGAGATGGGTGAATGAGCTGGGCGAGGTGCGGTCGGCTACGCTGCCGTTCACGTTGTTTGAGACCTACCGCGAGAATGTGGACGGGAAGTATTGGTTTCCGAATTATGAGCGGTCAGATGACACCGTGCATTTGAAGGACGTGACCGTGCCGGTGCGATTGGTAATTAAGTGGACGGAGTTCAAGGTGCTGCCCGCCATGGCGGGAACTGCGGCACCAGCGGCAACGCCTGCTGCGCCGCAAACGCCTGCGAAGCCTCCTCAATAAGTTGGTGACAACACGTTTGATTGAGGTCCTTCACCTACCCGCATCGGGTAGCTTCAGGATGACAGCATTTACCGAGTTAGCTGCCGGAGTGCGTAAGGTAATTCAGTGATGGAGTTGAGGAGCAGATCGGGTTTCGCGGCGCGGAGGCGGGCTTCTGTGGGGAAGGGGCTGAGGACAGCGATGGCGCGGACTCCGGCGCGGCGGGCCATTTCCAGATCTTCGGGGGAATCGCCGACGTAGACGCAGGCGGCGGGATTCAAAGACATTTGGCGCAGGGCCAGACGCAGCGGAGCGGGGTGCGGCTTGCGGAAGCGTGTGTCTCCGCTGCAGACATGTGACGCGAAGAGATTGGTGAGTTGGAAGAGGCGCAACTGGCGGACGACACGGTCGCGGTCGCCGCTGGTGACTACGCCAAGTTGGTGGCGGGCGCGGAGATGCTGCAGGACGCGGCGAGCGCCGGGCATTAGCTTTGGACGATGCGTGGCGTATTGTTTGCGCCAGGCGCGGTCGGCGTCGTCCCAGCGAGCGCGTGGCAATTTCGCGGCGCGATAGACGCGATACCAGTTGGGAGAATAATGGCGTGCGAGATCGTCGAGGGTCCAGGGAATGCCCAGTTCGCGAAACATGGCGAGATAGGCAGAGGAATCGGCGTGGTAGGAGTTGAGGAGTGTGCCGTCCCAGTCGAACAGGACACCTTGGATTTGGCCGTTTGATGAAGCGGACATGATGGCGAGGTCAGATTAGCAGAGTCTGAGGACAGGGATGATGGTGCCGAGATGGGGCGCAGCGTTCCCTCGTCTACGCTCGGGATAAAGCTGCGCCCCTACCGGGGGTATGCCGCGGCTCGGCTTAAAACTCGAGGCGGACGGATAGCTGGGCTTGGCGCGGGTCACCTACGCCGACGCGGAGGAAGCCGTTGAAGTCGAAGAGTTGTGGCGACGACAATGGATTCACGTTGTTTTTGTTGTTGAAGGTGTTGAACACTTCGATTTTGGGTACGACGCGGAAACGCTCGCCGAGATGAACGGGGCGAGCGACACCGAAATCGAAAGTGAAGAAAGCGTTGTCTTTGCGGAGGTGGTTGCGGCCGCAATCGACGCCGTTGACGAAACGCGTATTGGAATTGGTAATGCTGCAGGGCGCGCCACTGGGAGTGAGGTTGGCGACGTCGGTGATAGGCTGAGCGGAATGCGCCTGCATGCGCACGTCGGCGTCAAAACCCCAGGGAAGATTGCTGACCGTGTAAAAGTTGAATTTATGGCGCTCGTCGCGATCGGAGTTGGAATATTCGGCGGCGAGGTTATGCAGGTCGGCGTAGCGGAAGGTGAACGGGTCGCGCTCGTTGGAGTCGTCGTCCTTATCAACCGAGTAGGTATAGTTAGCGTCGAAAAGGAAATGGTGGCTCATGCGCTTGCGGAAGCCGAAGGTGACGCCGCGATAGAGCGACTTGGCGGAGCTGACCGTATCGGTGATCGCGCCAAGGTTGCCGAAAGGTGCGGCGCCGGAGTAACTGACGGTGTCGGCATTTTGCGGGATGACGGAAACTGGGCCAACGTTCGGATTGGTGAAGCGGGTGAGGTGCACGCCCTTAGAAAGCGTGAAGTCAGCATAGGCGGCATAGTCGCCGATAACCTGCTGCTCGTAGCCAACGTTGGTGGTGTAGATGCGGGGGTTCGCGTAGTCCTTGCTGAACACGGTAACACCGGGCTGGAACGGGAAGGTGCCGGCAGCCAGCAGAGGAATCGGAACAGTATTGGGATATGTAGGTGCGGGACCGCCTGCTGAATTTTGCTGGCAAACACCGGCGATCGTGAACAGGCAACTCGCAGCGGCGATTTCCTGTTGCTGTACGCCGTTGGTCGTGATGGGACCGGTCTGCGTCAGCATATTTTGGCGGGCGTTGAAAATACCCCAGCTCGCACGAAGGGCCGATTTGCCATTTCCACGAACATCCCAGGCAAAACCGATGCGGGGCTGAAACTCTTTGTATTGGTTAGGTAATCTGCCGTTGGACGGGAAATTGGGATCGGCAAGATTCGATCCATAAGCGGTTTGCGACGGCGGAACGGTGGGATCGGGGAATTTCTGAGCATCCCAGCGCAGCCCGTAGTTTAGCGTGAAGTTGCGGAAGAGCTTCCAGGTGTCTTGGAAGAAGAGAGAATAATCTTCGTTGGCGATGTCTGCCGCGCCAGATTGATCGAGAGTCTCTCCGGCGGTGGTGGGGCCGTGCTGGAGGTAAAGGAGAAGCGGGCCGCCGACGTTGCTGCCGACAGGGCAAGTCTGATTGAAAGGAGCATTCTGGGTAATCCAGCCGGTGAAAGTACCGGTTGGGGTAAGGCACTCTCCGGTGTTGGGGCCAAAACCATTCGCCGCCGCGGGAGAGGCGTAGCGCAGGAAGCCGCTGACGCTGTCAAAGATGTAGCGACCGTTGAAGAAGCCGCGGAAAATTTGCGAGTTGCGGCTGTGAATCCATTCGCCACCGAACTTGTAGGTGTGCTTGCCTTTGATGACCGAGAAATTGTCGCGAATGTCGGTGCGATAGAAGAGTTCGTCCACCGTGGGTTCCAGGAAGAAGGGCTGGCCGAAACGGAAGTTCGTCGCGAAGCCCATAGCGGTGTCCGGAACGCTGGAAACGTTAATCGCGCTGCGCGGACGGGTTTCCCGTGAGTACGTGAAGTGGGCTTCGTTTAGCATGCTATTGGACAGCGTGCTGAACCAATTTGTGCTGATGGCTTGGATTTTGGAGGGACCCTCGATGCCGTTAGCGGTAGTGCCGTAGGTGGGAACATCAAAGGTTTGGTTGGGATTCTTGGACCAATCGAAATTGTAGGAGCCGAAGATTTGGTTCTTCGAGTTCAAGTTGTAGTCGACGCGGCCGAAAACGGAAGCGTTGCGAACGGAGTGGTCGACGGGAACGCCTTCGTTGTCCTTGAAGTTGGTTTGGAAGAAATTGAGCAACGCCACCCGCTGGCATTCTGGGCTAGCGTCGATCAACGCCTCGTCGGATGGATTCGTGATTACGGGGGTCGCATTGGCGCAGGCGGTACCGAGGGAAGAACTAAGATTCTTACGGGTTAGGTCCTCGCGGATGCCTTCGCTGGCGGCGAAGAAGAAGAGCTTGTTCTTGATGAGCGGGCCGCCGAAGCTGCCGCCGAACTGATTACGGCGGAAATTATCGAGAGGCTTGCCATCGGAAGTGGCGGCGGTGAGGGCTTCCGTGCGGAAATATTCGAAGGCGCTGCCGTGGAAATCGTTGGCACCGGACTTGGTGATGACATTGACGACGCCGCCAGCGGTGCGGCCAAACTCGGGATTGGCGCCGCTGGCTACGATCTGGAACTCCTTCACGGCCTCCAGGGTGATGTCGATCGCGGCGCGCTGGCCGCCCATTTGTTCGCCGAAGAACCCATTGTTATAGTCGCCGCCGTCAAGACTGATGTTGTTGAAGATCCCGCGCTGGCCATTGATGTTGATTTCGTTGCCATCGGGACCCTGGCTGATGCTGACGCCGGGAGTAAGGGTGAGAAGATCTTCGAACTTGCGGCCAAGAACAGGAGTTCTGGCAACGGCGGTTTCATCGAGCGTGGAGGAGCTTTCCGTCTTGGTGACTTCGACGACGGGGACGTCGGTGACGACGATTTGCTGGGAGATGGTGGAGATTTTCATGGTCACGGGAATGGTGATGACCTGGCCGACGGTGAGATTTACGTTTTGCTGGAGGATGGAGGCGAAACCGGGCTGGCTGATGGTGAGTTGATAGCGGCCGGGCGCGAGGCTGAGAAAGGCGAAATGACCGTCGGAGTTGGTCTTTTCGGTTTGCGTGAAATTGGTGTCGAGATTCCTGGCTTCGACGGTGGCGCCGGCGACACTGCCGCCGCGCTCATCGACGACGTCGCCCTGGACGGTGCCCGTGGTAGTTTGAGACTGAGCAAATCCGGACGAGGCACACGCAAGTAGAAACACGAATACAACGAAGGCACACCCTAGCTTTTTCATTTTTCCCCCTGACACTTTCCCCCCCAAGCGGATAGAAACGCTCGACTGAAACGAGATACTAAGGAATTTCGGCTGGACAGAGTTTAGGGCAAGAGTAATCCGGACAGCAAGCGCAAGGGCTGTGGAAAATCTGGAGAGAGGCATCGAAAATTGTGCGGGAGAGTTTTTTTCGGCGGGACGGCGGGTCAAGGCTTGAGGAAGCGGAGGGGGACGCGATCGTCGCGGTCGAATTGAACGTCATCGAAAGAGGCGGCGATTCCATACCAACCGGGCATGGCGGCAGGCTCGCAGCGTTGCACGTGAGCCCTGGTGGCGAGAACTACGCTGCCGTGGCCCATAGGCTTGCTGACGAGGACGATTTCGATCTCGAGGGAAGCGCGAATGGCGAGGCGCCTCGGACAGAGGAAGTAGACGCCGGTGGAGCTGATGTCGCGAGTGACGAGCGTGACGGGGAATTCTTCGGGGACATGGTTGACGCTGCGTAGGCGCAATGGGAGCTTCAGTGTGGCGCGCGGATATTCGCGGTGCTCGGGAAGAACGCCGACGGCATGCGTAGGCACGCGTACGAAGCGGCGCGGCTGCGCTTCCGAGGAGAGGACCTCAAGACGCAAGGGCGATGGCAGCGCGGGCTTGGGCACAGGGTTGGGAATTGCCTGTGGGCCGCCAGCGAGCGCGGGGCGCGCTCTTGTTACATTGTCGTCCGGCAAAGGCAACACACGCCTTGCGCGATTCTTCGCACTCATCTCGCCCCTCAGGAGATTGCGCTATATCGTGCTGCTTGGCCCGAAAATTCCCCGGAAAGGCCAATTTTCCAATTGGCGGCCACTGCGACGCCATTCCGGAGAATGGCGTACCCAAGTAAAGGGAGTGGGGCCGCTAAAATGCCACTAAAGGGGCAAGCAGGTCAACCTGTGGAAAAGTTAGGAAGTGTCTTATCTCGAACTACTTAGTTACAGTACCCGACTGAGGAATTACGCTCTGTTGAAGGAGAATTGACGCGAGTGAAGTAGTTCCGTCATCCAATATGGCGCTCGACACGACCGAAGTGCACATCTAGGGTAAGGCGAGAACCGAAATGTCTACCGCGATTCTGGAACGCGATCCTGCGCCAATGGCTCCGCGCACTGAGTCACCGCGCACACGTACGTCGACGCTGGTAATCATTGCGTTCGGAGTTGTGTATGTAGTTTGGGGATCGACGTATCTGGCGATTCGCGTGGGGATTGAATCGTTCCCGCCGTTACTGCTGGCCGGCTCTCGACACCTGCTGACTGGCCTGATTCTGTATCCGATACTGCGCAGGAAGACGGGCGCACGGCCGACCGCCTCGCACTGGCGTATGTCTTTCGTAACGGGCTTCTTACTGCTATTCATCGGCAATGGCGGAGTCTGCCTGGCGGAGCGTACGGTACCTTCCGGGGTCACGGCGCTGCTTGTGGCGACGGTTTCGCTGTGGTTGGTTCTGGTGGATTGGCTACGACCGGGAGGCACGCGACCAGGATCCCGCGTGGTGGCTGGGCTACTGCTGGGCTTTGGCGGCTTGGCGCTCTTGGTGGGGCCGAAGGATCTGGGAGGATCGGCGCGCGTCGATCCGTTCGGAGTGGGCATTTTGGTGATTGCTTCACTGGCTTGGGCCACCGGGTCGGTCTACTCGAAACATACCGGAGGACTCTCCGGATCACCCCTGCTGGGAGTTGCCACGCAGAGCCTTGCGGGCGGAGTTTGTTTGTGGATTGCGGGGATCGTGACAGGGGAGCTTGGAGCTCTGCACCTTGGTGCGATTTCAGGGCGTTCCTGGGCGGCGCTTGGCTATTTGGTCGTGTTTGGGTCCGGCGTGGGATTCACCGCGTACATTTACATTTTGAAGAAGAGCACGGCGACGCGCGTGGCGACTTATGCGTTCGTGAATCCCGTGGTGGCGCTTTTTCTGGGATGGCTGCTTGTCGGTGAGTCCATCAACGTACGGACAATGATCGCCGCCGCCGTGATTCTGACGGCAGTCTTACTGGTGATTACGGCGCCTCATGGCGAGCCAGTTCGAGCCGGACGTAGGGCGATTGAATCCGCGGAAGCCTAATCGGTCTTTACAAAAAATCTGCTTTTGACGAGCTTTCGCGGATAGATTGGTCTATGCACGGATGATAGTTTTGGCGCATGAACATGAATCGTAAGAAGGAAATTACAACCAACATCCCAGCGCGGGCGGCTGCGCGATACTGGCGAGCGACGATTAGCCGCGATGCACGAGCAGATGGGCAATTTGTGCTGGCAGTGCGTTCGACGCACATTTACTGCCGGCCATCTTGTCCGGCGCGGCGTCCGCTGCGGCGTAACGTGGTTTTTTTCCACACTGGGGCAGAAGCGGAACAGCAAGGATTCCGGCCGTGCAGGCGCTGCCGGCCCAATGAAGTGGCCGGGCCGGTGGCGCTGGTGGAACGGGCTGCACGTGAGCTGGCCAAGTTCGGCGAAGATGAGGGTGTTCGATTTGCGGCGCTGGCGGCAAGGTTGCACACAACAACGGGGACCTTACGGCGAGCCTTTCGGCAGGTCACGGGCTTGCGTCCACGCGATCTGGCGGCCGCGCTGCGGCTGGCAAGATTCAAGAAAATGTTGAGAGAGGGAAAAGGAATTTCCGAAGCGCTGTACGAAACCGGCTATGGATCGACCAGCCGAGTCTATGAAAGCAGTAACGCGCAGTTGGGCATGACCCCGGCGACCTATCGAAAGGGAGGAAAGGACATGAAGATTGGATATGCCATCGCGAAATCATCGTTGGGGAAGATTTTGGTTGGCGCGACGGAGCGAGGTATTTCAGCGGTGTATCTGGGAGACGCCGAGGCAAAGTTGATTGAAGAACTGCGGGATGAATATCCGCAGGCGGAGATTTCCGCAGTCGGCGATTCCTTCGAGCGGTGGGTGAAGGAGATTGTGCAGCGTGTGGAGGGAAACCCGCCGCGACTGGAATTGCCCTTGGATTTGCAAGCGACGGCGTTTCAGCGGCGTGTTTGGCAGGAGCTCCAGAGAATCCCACGGGGCAGCACGCGGACCTATACGCAGGTGGCGCGAGCGCTCGGGAGTCCGAAATCCGTGCGAGCCGTGGCCAGAGCGTGCGCGACAAATCCCGTTTCGATTGTTGTGCCTTGCCATCGCGTGATCCGCGAAGACGGGAGCTTGGCGGGATATCGATGGGGCCTTTCGCGAAAAGAACAACTATTGGCGCAGGAGCGCGCAGGGGATTAAGAGCTGTTAGAAACAGCGCGTGATTATTGGCGCGGCTTCACGCGAGCGGAGTTTTTCGGCCAGTCTGGCTTGAACTTGGAATCATCGATCTTGAGATTCTTCATCATATTGGAGTACTTCACGAGGAAGTAGTCGCCTCCGCTGACCTCGAAAAACTTCTGCTGAATGGGAAGCCAGGAGGACTCGTCCACCCACATTTGAATTTTTGTTATTTGTTTGCGAACTTCTTCAGACCTGGGGGTCAGCTCGAGAAGCAAAGCTTTTCTATGATCGATCTCTTCTTCATCAACCAGCTTAATGTCGTAGCTTTTCCGCAAATCCTGGCTCTTGGTACCGAAACCCAAACGCATGTACTGATCGATGATGTCGCGGTGTTTGCCTAAGTTGTATTCCTCGACGCGATTTATTTTCGGCGTGTAAATGAAAAGAGAATCTCCCGTTCGCAAAATGGTCTTGGGATCGGGCTTGGCAAGGTCGATACGCATCTTCTGATCGCGGCGGACGAAGATCTTGCCAATCTCGCTGGAAGCGTCGTTGACCACGGCGGTGTACTTAATCTGTTCAATGTCGGCGGTGAGAGTGCGAAAATCGGAGGCGACCCTGTCTGTCTTGTTCAGAACGCTGTCGGTGGTCCAGCGCGGGCTCTCCTGGGCGGCGGAAGTTCGCGCTTGCGGAATTGACGAGGACGCGCAGAACGCCAACAGCGCAGCGGACCAAACAGCATGTTTCAAGCTAGACCCCTGAGGCCGGAGAGAAGTGCCGGCACCTTGAAATCGCTGCAATCGTAGCACATAGCAATGGATGCGCGCGGCGAGGCAGGAGTTTCAATTACGCCGGAAGATGCGCAGGATCGATTAACGGCGTATTTCGACCTCGTAGGCGATCACCGTGCCCTTTTCGTCACGCACGGCTTCAATGTTGGTGATGGAAAAGCGGCCGTTGCGCAGATCGGGGAGAGCGCGCTGCAGGGCCTGATGAAGTTCGTTCTGCAAGGCGGGAGTTTGCTCCGGCGGAGCGAGGACGCGAGCGTCGACGCGGTACTCCTGGCGATGGCCATCGTCGGAAAACAGAATGAGCTGGACCTGGTCGGACGCTGCGGGCATGCCGACTTGGGGCTGATCGCGAAACCAGCCGCGCGGAGTGAGCAACACAAAGATGAGAATGAGAACGACGGCAACGTCGTATTGCCAAGCGCCACGTTCATAGGACCAAAAAAATGTCCTGGAGAGAATCTGCTTCAGGCCGGCCATATCAATCCGCTGGGATGCCGTCGACGATGACGCCGTCGCGCATGTGCACGACGCGGTCGAAGTAAGTGACCGCTTCCGGATTGTGCGTGATCATCACGATGGTTTGTCCCAGATCCTTATTGAGCTGACGCAGCATTTGCAAGACGATCTCGGAATTTTTGGAATCGAGGTTACCGGTGGGCTCGTCGGCCAGCAGTATCTTGGGCTCATTGATGATCGCGCGTGCGATCGCGACGCGCTGCTGTTCGCCGCCGGAAAGCTCGGAAGGCTTGTGGTGCAAGCGGCCTGCGAGGCCCAGCATCTTGGTGACCACGTCGAAGCGGTGAGGATCGAAGCCGTCGCCATGAATGAATTGCGCGATAGCGATGTTGCCCTTGGCGGTCAAGGTGGGCAGCAAGTTGAAGCGCTGGAAAACAAAACCGATCTTGTGGCGGCGAAGTTTGGTGCGCGCCGCGTCACTGAGCTCGGTCAAATCGTTGCCGTCCACCAGTACACGACCGCGCGAGGCCTGCGCCAATCCCCCGATTACGTAAAGGAGAGAGGATTTTCCGCATCCGGACGGGCCCATGACCGCAACGGATTCTCCGGGCAGGACTTCGAAATTCACGCCGCGAAGCGCAGGCACCTCCACTTGACCGGCCCGGTAGAGCTTCCACAAACCTTCGGTTTTGAGTATCGGCTCCAAATTCTTTTGCCCGGGAGAAATCAGCGCGCCGGCAGGTGGCAGTATTGTAGCCGTGATTGCCATGTGATGCCTAGCCACGCAATCCCATATTTTTACGGATTCTAGTCATACGACAGCGCCTCGACGGGATCTTTGCGGCTGGCCACCCAGGCCGGATAGCTTGCGCCAATTACTGCTCCCGCCAGAGCGATGCCTGCCGCACGCAAGATCCATTCGGGCGTGATCAGGATGGAGAGTGTGGGGAAGCCGGCGAGAAATGCGGCACGGGCGGCATAGCTCAATCCAACACCCGCGGCGATACCGAAGACGCAGAGCGTGGCCGACTCGGCGATCAGGGCGCGCACGATGAAACCGCGATTGGCACCGAGCGATTTGAGAACGCCGATGTCGCGCGTGCGCTCGATGACCGTGGTGTACATGGTGAGAAAAATTACGAGTAAACCGATGGAAATGGCCAGAGCAATCATGGCGTGGATGAAAGTCTCAAGGCCCGGGATGTTCGTCGAAGAATACTGCGACAGCATATCTTTGAGCGGGCGGACCGTGTAACCGAGCAAGACCGGGCGAATTTCCGCCATTACCTCTTCCGTGTGTTCTGGGCGCGTGCACTTCAGGAGAAAAATGGAGGCCTTGTCGTGGGCGCCGACGAGATCCTGCAGCGTGGAAATGGGCACGAATAGACGAGCCCCTTTCCCATGCTCGACGATGCCGGCTACGTGCCAATCATGATTCAGGAGATTGTAGCTGGCGTTGACTTTTAGGTTTTTGGCTCTGGCTGCCAGGTCGTCGACCAACAAATCGTCCGGGCCTTCCATATCGTGGCCTTGGAGAAAAACAAAACCGCCGGAAACGGCGCGGAAGCTTTCCGCGTCAATGCCGTAGATGACTTCGACTCCGCCAGTGGAGTTGAATTGCAGAAGCGCGGGCGCAACCGCTTGCACGTACTTCAACTGTGCGAGTTTGTCGCCGATTTTGATGGGCATCGGCGAGCCGCTGAAGCCAAGGAAAATGGAGGCGGCAGGTGGCTGCACCATGATGTCCGCGCCGATTCCCTCGATGCGCTTGGCGGTTTCGGTCAGAAGGCCGGAAGTGAGGCCGACAATCAGTACGACCAAGGCAACTTCAACGGCAACGGCGATCACGCCGACCATGGTCCGCAATGGGCGGTGCAGCAGGTTGCGCGCGACGAGTTCGCCCATCATTGCGGCTTTGCCTCCGCGGCTTCTCCGACGCGCACGAGTTCGGTACCGGGGGGCTGTTCGAGCTTGAAACGGTCGGGCAGCAGTTGCTGGTTCAAAGAGAGTTTGGTGATTTGCAGGTCAAGGCGATAATCGTCGTGTGGTCGCTCGATGCGAATCTGGCGCGGGAACGCATTGAGACCGCTTGGAGTTGCGGAGGCCGGAATTTCCTGCTCACCGACGAGTGGCTCCCAATCCGAAACATGAACGTCGGAGAATAAAACGCCTTTGGGACCGAAGGTCTGCAGACGTGAGACCTGCAAATCGGCGCGATTGAACCAGATCTTGCGGAGGATCTCCGTGCGATAGCCGCCGCGCAGTTCCGTGAGAATGTAATAGCGCGCGGTTTCGTCATTGAATTCCTCAAAGAGCACACTCTCCTCCTTGCGAATTTCGGTCCAGAGCAAAGCATCGAGCAAGTGGTGGGGACGCAGGTTCTCGATAGGCTTGTCGCTGGAGCGCTCGCCAGCAACCGGGCCGACGATGAATTTGTTTTTTGAGGGAATGTACACACGAAAGGTGTCGGCATCGCTGGCCATGTCGAAGATGGTAGTGCCGACAACCGGCGCCTGACCAATCATGCGGATGTACGCGGGGCGCTGTGCGAGCAGAAAGGCCTTCACCTCGTGATATTCCTCAATCAGGCCGCTGTATTTCGAGCCGGCTGTGGGCTTGAGCTCGACCGTGGCGTTGACGCCTTTTACGGACCGGGCGATTTCGTTGTATTTCTCGAGTAGCTCGTCACTGCTTGCGTCGCGGACGACAGACCGGCCCTGAGGCGACAGCGTGGTGGTCCTCTTGATGGTGCCGCCACAAGCGCAAGAAAATGACACCAGTGTCGCCAGGACT
>Ga0210409_10002065_pt1 | contig 24665 bp, 27 predicted proteins | sample IncBWH17MmetaG_FD_161649 | JGI IMG/M metagenome (GOLD analysis project Ga0210409, IMG submission 161649) | Forest soil microbial communities from Barre Woods Harvard Forest LTER site, Petersham, Massachusetts, United States - Inc-BW-H-17-M | ecosystem: Environmental > Terrestrial > Soil >...
GGGCACCGGCAAGGAACTGATAGCTCGTGCTATCCACAAGCGATCGAGTCGCGCGGATCGAGCTTTCATTGGCGTGAACTGTGCCGCAATACCCCCGTCGTTAATTGCTTCCGAGCTATTCGGCCACGAAAAGGGAGCGTTCACTGGCGCGAGTCAAAGGCGGCTGGGGCGTTTTGAATCGGCGAATGGCGGAACAATTTTCCTTGATGAGGTTGGCGACCTACCCACCGACATTCAGATCGCACTATTGCGAGTTCTGCAAGAACGTGAAATCGAGCGTATCGGCGCAAGCAAACCGATTCCGGTGGATGTGCGGATACTTGCAGCCACTCACCGCGACTTGACTGCGCTCGCCGCAGAAGGAAGATTTCGTCAAGATCTCCTATATCGGCTCAATGTAGTGCCGATCAAAATGCCTTCACTACGCCAACGGAAAGACGACATTCCGTTGTTGGTCGAATATTTCATTGGCCGCTTTGGAAATAGAGTTGGAAAGAAGTTCAGGACAATCGATAAGAAAACGCTCGAACTATTCAAAGATTACAGTTGGCCGGGCAATATCAGAGAGCTTCAGAACGTGATTGAAAGAGCTGTAATCCTGAGTGAGGGAGACAGCATCTCGATTGATGAAGCGTGGCTGACATGGGAATCCCCGCAAATCCGTGATCCGAGAATTGCACTGCACGACGTGTTGGACCAACAGGAAAGAGAAATGATCGAAGCCGCCCTAGCCGAGACTCGTGGCCGAGTTTCTGGTCCAGACGGGGCCGCGGTGAAACTGGGCATTCCAACAAAGACTCTCGACTCGAAAATAAAGCGCCTTGGAATCAACAAATTTCGATTCAAAGACCCCCGAGCCGTCTAATCGAATTAACCCCCTCGCTTTGGATAAATCCCTAAATATAAGGAATTGCTGAAACATAAGGATATCCGTACCGTACAGGTTGCTTCTTTTCAGTAGCTTGCAAATGGTAGTCGGAGTGCTCCCAAGCGTGGAAGCCGGGAGCCGCTTATCGTGACCCTAAAGATTGAACGGTCCCGAGAGCGAGTTCGGCTCAGCGGGGACCTTCGATCCGAGGATTTGGATCAAGTCAGAACTGAGATTGAGCGCTGCGGGACCTCGGCGGTGTTGGACGTTGAAGAGGTGGCCCTTGTCGACCTCGACGGGGTTCAGTTCCTCAACCGATGCGAGGCGAACGGCGTCGCTGTCTTGAACTGTCCGGCTTATATCAGGGAGTGGATGTCGAGGGAACGAGCTCGCGCGGAGTAGAGAGATGTAATCAGCAACAAAGCGCCGAGCAGATGGCGAAAATCTCAGACGAAACGAATTTGAGAAACATAGAGGAGGTGGCATGCGCGGGTAGATCCGGCACGGTTGGAAGACAGGATCTTCCACGTAGCGACGAGTGTCGAGATGCCATTGAAAGAGATGAGTTCGTGCTTCGGCAGCCTAGCCGGGATCGGCTCCCAATATGACGACCGCACCACATCAACCGGCCGCCTACGGAGATCAAATGGCGAAGTATTTCCGAGTCGGTAAGGGGCCGAACCTCGTGATTCGCCCACCTTCGGAGGCGCAAATTGCTATTACTCGCTTGGCATCAGATGCGGGTCTTCCGGAACGGACCGCTTCTATTCCCTCCGAGCGGGCGCTCGTCGTATCCGTGCACTTGACCCCTGCGAGCGAGCGAGGATGTGAAATCTGGGTTGATGATCGCTATTCTCGGATCGCAGAATGGCCTGCAGGAGGGGTTGGAATTTATGACTTGGAGTCCAATCCTCGCGTGCGGAATCGGGGCCTCGTTGATTGGGTTCACTATCATGTTCCTCGCTCAACCCTTAATGCATTCGCGAACGACGCTGAGATTGGCGACATCTCGGCCCTTCAGTGCCCACCCGGAGTAGTTGATCCAGTGCTGCATCAGATGACAAGAATGATCTTGCCGTCCCTGAATAAAGCACACGCGCTCGAAGAACTCTTCCTCGATTATTTTCGCCTGCTGTTTTGTGCCCATGTGGCTGGGAAATATGCCCCCTCGTTCACCAAAATAAAGAATTACAGGGGTGGTCTTGCGCCGTGGCAAAGACGACGAGCAACCGAACTACTCAGAGAACATATCGATGGGTCAGTGAAGTTATCGGTCCTGGCGGGTGAATGCGGGCTTTCCGTCAGCCATTTCGCTCGATCCTTCAGACAGTCCTTTGCAACATCAGCGCACCACTACCTAATCCTGCTGCGGGTCGAAAGGGCGAAATCGCTACTGACAAATTCCATTCTCCCTCTTTCGGAAGTGGCATTTCAGTCTGGGTTTTCTGACCAAGCAGCATTTAGCCGAAAATTCAAGGCCGTCGTCGGAGCGCCTCCGGGACAGTGGAGGAGAGAAGAGAACCATCGCAGGCCCGAGGGCGTGGGCGACAACCGAGCAGAGCTAAAACGATGCGCATCGTTTCTCTCGACATGTTCGTTACAGCGCTCCTACGGTGTCGCGTGAAGTGGAATAACTGGGTAGGGGATGTCAGTTCCATGAACGGCGACCATAATGTGCGGCCCCAGGTGGTAATCGTCCAGTCCAGCGTTCGTTGTGGGCAGCATTAGGCACCCAGCCTCCAGTGCACATGTAGGAGAGGCCGACTCGGTCGACGTGTACAGGTCTGTGAGCAATAGCAAAAGCGATGCATCTGCATCACGGCGATTGAGCATTTCGTGGACAGCGAGATGGCTCCGATCTAGACGTTCGAAGGAGCCGAGTACGATGAATCATATAGTCATCGTCCGAGGCGGCTTCGCAGGGCTTAATTGTGCGAGGAAGCTTTCCGCTCACCCGGACGTTCGGATCACACTAATCGACAAGAACAACTACCAGCAATTCCAGCCATTGTTGTACCAAGTGGCAACTGCAATCTTGACCCCGGGCAACGCGGCGTTTTCGTTGCGATCGATCTTCCGCAATCACGCGAATGTGGACGTCAAGCTTGGAGAGGTAATCTCGGCCGACCTCCTCACACGAACGATGCACACCAAAGACGGAAAGACTTATCAAGGTGACTGGTTGGTGCTTGCGGCCGGCGCTCAAGTCAATTTCTTCCGTACACCGGGAGCTGACAAGCATGCATATCCGTTGTATTCGCTTCGCGATGCTGAATTGCTCCGATCTCGCATCTTAACGCTCCTCGAGTCCGTTGATAGGGAGCCATCGCTCGTCGCACAAGGAGCGCTGAATTTCGTGGTCGTAGGAGCCGGGGCCACGGGTACTGAGACCGCTGGAGCACTGGGGGACATGACACAGAGAGTGCTCAAAGACGTTTACAGGAACTTAAATTTTAGCAAGTCGCGAGTCATTCTAGTCGACGTCATCCATACAGTCTTGAATGCGTTCTCCCAGGGATCCCAGATATACGCCTCCGAGATGCTGAAGAAACATGGAGTAGAAGTACTCCTCGGAGTCGGCGTTAAGGAAGTACACCCCAGCTACGTTGTGCTGACCGACGGAAGCACAATTCTAACCCGCACTACAATTTGGGCCGGAGGACTGAAAGCATCAAAGCTCTCGGGCGCTCTGGGGATCAGGGCAGGGCACGGAGACCGCATTGAAGTGCAGCCCGACTTTAGCGTAAAGGATTTCCCGGGTGTCTACGCGCTCGGGGACTTGCAAATATCTCCGGCGTGGACGGCAAGCCGCTGCCTCAGCTTGCATCAGTCGCCCAGCAAGCGGGCAGGTATTGTGCTGATGCTATCGCTGCTTCGATCGCTGGTGACCCTGTAAAACCCTTCCGATACTTCGACATGGGAATCATGGCGATGATCGGACGTAATGCTGCCGTTACAGAGCTTGGCGAGCATCGCCACGAGCTCACTGGCCCGCTTGCTTTCGCAGCCTGGCTGGCTGTTCATGCCCTGTTGTTAGTCCCAACGCGGGCGAAGATCGAAACCTTCATTGAGTGGGCATGGGATTATTTTGGCAGGACGCACGTCGATCCGATTCTTGATCGCCCTGAAGAGGTGGCAGTTGATTGGACCGATGCCGAGGGGAAAAATGCGCCTCAGACGAAGGGACCCCTCTTTTGAGCGTCGCCAACACCCTGCCTCTGACGAAGTCATCCAGATGACAGGTCGTCTTGAATTACCACCTGACTTCTTAGGTCCCGCTTGGTGAAAACGTGTAGCGGCGCGGAATCACAATTTTACGTACGGGCGCGAATGTGACACGCTTCCATTCTTACGGCAACAAATGACAAAGTAGGCACAAACGAGCAAGACGCGAACCCGTTACATAGCCTAGCCTCGGGGTCGCACGGGGTGTTTTCATCAAGAGCGTCCTGGTCTTGCTCCGAGGACGTCGGGCAAGCGGACACTGCGGCGAGGTTTGTCATCCACGATGTTGTTACGGAGCACCGTGATTGGTTGAACTTATTCATGAGCATGAGGTGGCGCGAGGTCAAACGCTTCGATCGGCTGCAGCCCCCGTTTCGACGCAAGGCCTCGCTCGTGCTTCTGTTATGGATGTTCCATCAACCGATCCTGGCGCAGTCCCGGCAGCTGGCGCCGCCGGGTAACGACGCGAGGGGGGCGGCTCTCGTTCGACTTCCACTGACACTGCGCGAAGCTGTTCAACTCGCCCTCAAGCAAAATCCTCGGGAGGTCGTCGCTCGCATTGAAGTTGAACGACGCAGGCGGATGAGCGACGAAGCCAGGGCGAAGTTGCTCCCGCAAGCCGCGATCGACAGCTCGGTATCCGTGAAACGGTTCAACGGGCAAAGCATCACAGGCGGGCGTATGCCCACTCAGTACGGGCCATTTCAGGTATTGGATTTTGGTGGGGAGTTCTCGCAAAGCATCATCGATCTACCCCATATCCGGCACTATCAGTCGAGCAGACAAGACATTGTTACCGCGATAGATGACAGGAATAGCACCCGGGAGGAGATTGTTTCCGAGGTCGTAACGAGCTACCTCCTCGTGCAGCGCGCCAAGGCCACTCTGGACGCGACACGAGCGCGGCGCGAACTGGCGCAGAGGCTCTTCGATCAAGCCGCACAGCTGGAAAAGAATGGAGTCGGAACTGGCCTGGACACTTTGCGCGCAAACGTGGAACTGCAGAACGAATTGCAGCAAGAGATTGACGCTTCGTCCTCTGTTCAAACCGCTTCTTACGCCCTGGCAAATATCCTCAGCTTACTGCCAGGCCAAGAAGTTGAAGCAATTGATGCGATGAAATATGATCAGCCCCCTGCGACTGACGAAGAATCGCTGAGGCAGAGGGCCTATCAACAACGTCCCGAATTGCTTGAAATCGCTTCAGCACAACGATCAGCACTTATCGAGACCCAGGGCGCACGCGAGCAGCGGTTGCCATCGGTAACATTCGAAGGCTCATATTTTGAGCAGGGTCGCGTCTTCGGCGATTCCATTCCGGCTTATACATACGCAGGGACGCTACACCTCCCGCTTTGGACGAGCGGTCGAATCTCTGCCGAGGTCGCTGAGGCCAGGCTTCAGGAGCAACGACTTTCCGAGCAGAGGCGCGACACAGCGAACTCCGTGCTGCAGCAGGTGCGGACGTCAATTGAGCAGTTGCGGGCATCGAGTAGTGCTATCACGGTCGCAAACAATGCCCTCGATCTCGCGAAGCAGGAGATTTCTAGGGCGGAGCGTCGATTCGCAGCGGGTGTGTCCACAAATATTGACGTCGTCACCGCGCAGGACGAATTGGCGCGCGCCAGCAATAACAAAATCGAGGCCCTCTATCGGTACAACCAGTCCCGTGCGGACCTTGCTCGGGCGACAGGAGATGCTGAGAACATCTACGCACATTAATGGAGGAGCGATGGACCCCGCGGAAGCGAAGTGTGCTGAAGCAATCGTGCAACCACCTTCTCCTCCTGTCGTGCGTGACTGGAAGCGCATCTCGATTGTCTCCGGCGCGTCCGTCATTGTTTTAGCGGTTGTTTCCTGGGTTTTCTTTGGCAATGAAATTACAACGGATGACGCGCAGGTAGACGGATACATAACAACCGTTGCGCCGCGCGTCTCCGGCGAAGTAGTCAAGTTGTGGGTCAACGACAATGTCGAGATACACGCGGGCGACGCGCTCATTGACATTGATGCTCGTGATTATCAAGCCGCTTACGACCAAACAAAGGCCGCGTACGATGCGGCGGTGGCGGAAGCGCAATCCGCGAAAGTCAACATCTCACTGACCCGCGATACCACAGCTTCAACAATGGAAAGCTCGGCCGCTGAGAGTCTTATCTCTCAAGCTGATCTGCTTCGCTCGCGCACGGTATATCAGCAATCCGCGACGGCCTTGCTTGAAGCTGCAAAGGCAAATCTGGACGCGAAACGGGCCACCCACGAGCGCGCTCAGGCGGATCTAAAGCGCTATCGCACCCTACTGGTGACGGACGATGTGTCGCACTTTCAATTCGACGCTGTGGAGGCCGCAGCTCGGGTGGCGAAAAGCGAGTTCCTTGCGGCTGATCAACAGGTACTTAGCGCCCAGGATACGGTCGACATCGCGAAGGCCCAGGCAACGGCTGCTGAGCATCAGCTGAGCCGTTCTGAAGCGGAGCTGAAGCAAAGTAAAGCCCAGGTCAAGCTTGTACCCATCCGGGAAGCGCAATACCAATCGGCGCTCGCAACTGTCGAGCGCGCCCGCGCTACGGAGGAGGAGGCTGCGCTGCAATTGAGTTATACACATGTTCTCGCACCAGTTTCCGGCCAGGTTACGGAGCGCGCAGTTGAAGTCGGCCAGTACGTCAGTCCCGGACAACTCTTGATGACGTTGGTGCCGTTGGACCGTGTCTATATCACGGCAAATTTCAAAGAGACTCAGCTAGCTCCCGTTCGCTCCGGCCAACGCGCAACGATCTACGCCGACATGTATGGCACACGAAACTTTGAAGGAATTGTTGACTCGATCGCTGGTGCGACGGGCTCGCGGCAGGCTCTGCTTCCGCCACAAAACGCTACGGGGAACTTTGTAAAAGTTGTTCAGCGAATCCCCGTGAAGATTTTGATTCAACGCACGCCACAGACAGACGCAGTGCTTCGGCCCGGCATGAACGTGGAGGTGACAATTCATGCACATTAGTCGACCTCTGCCCACGAGACATCCGATGATCAACGCCGAACTATTGGAAAAGGCCGACCGGTTCCAAACCACGCTTCACGAAAGGCTCAAGGCGTTGTCTCCCCTCACGAAGGTCATGATCGTAATCGGCCTTGGCTTGGCAACGTGTATGGAGGTTGGTACCACCACGGCGGTCAACGTGATCCTGCCGGATATGCAGGGCAATGTTGGCGCGACTGCCGATCAGATCAGTTGGGCCGTCACAATCTATAGCACCGCGTTTCTGTGCTCATTGCCGCTAAGTCCTTGGTTAGCGAGACGGTTTGGTCACCGCGACCATATCCTCCTGTCGATAGCCCTGCATGCCCTCGGAGCGTTGGGCTGCTTCTTGTCCCATGAATTATGGATGTTGCTTTTCTCCCGCGTCGTTATGGGCATTGGCGGCGGCGGTCTTCTAGTTCGCAGCCTGGTCACCATCTATCAGCTGGTTCAGGGTAAATCGCGCGCGAAATATTTTCTCTTATTTGCTACCGTGCTACAGAGCTTCAGGGCGTTGATGCCGCTGATCTTCGGATTGGTAACAGATTGGATCGCATGGAATACGGCTTTCCTCATTGTGATCCCGATCGGCATGGCGTCAGCAGCACTAATCTACACCTTCATACCCCGCGGAATAGACTTTGAAGCTGAGCCGCCTCGCCCGGACTTCGCCGGAATCGGTTTCCTAGTCGCGGGTGTTACGGCCTTTCAGATTATTGCCAGCCGTGGGGAGCAAGACGACTGGTTTGGGTCATTCCATCTTCGTGCGGCTTTTGTGATCGGAGTCTTCGCGCTGACAGCGTTTACCTTGCGCGACATCGATCTCAATAATCCCAACCCGTTTCTAAACTTGCGACTGATCGTCACGCAGCGCCCGCTATTTGCGGGCTTAGGTATCGCCGTTGTCTTTGGTGCGATGCTCAGCGGGGGATTGTACGTTCTGCCCCAGTACCTGCGTACGATTCAGACCTACAACGCCACCCAGACGGGCTTTTTCTATTTCATCGACGGTCTCGCAAGTCTCGTCGGATATTACCTAATGATGAAGTTGTCACCGCATTTCGGACTTGTTCTTTCAAACTTTGCGGCGCTCATCCTCTTCATCATTGGCAATTTTGGGTTTGTCCACGTGCTCACAGGAGATACGCCGGGTGCGACGATTTGCATATTTCTAGTTCTCCATGGTGTATCCACCGGAATGTTGATACCGGGCGTCGGTATGCTGATTCTCCCTGCGATCGATCTACGATTCATTTCTTTCGGTGCCGCCATTTACTTATTCTTCCGGAGCTTTGGTGCATCGATCGGCGTGTCCGCTGTTTTGGTGTTGCTCGATATCCGTCAAACACTGCATTCGAGCCGGCTGCTAGACACTGCAAACCAACTTAACCCACGGTTAGCGCAGGCTCTGAGGGCGATCACTGGAGTTGTTCATAGTAGGGGAATTGCGATCAACAGCTCTTCCCTTGGCGCCGATCAACTATTTTCTGGCTTGGTCAATACGCAAGCGCGATTACTTTCTTTCATCGACGTGTTTTGGGTGCTTCAAATCCTTGGATTGGTAGGCATCTTGCTGCTGCTGATTAGCAGAAGTGAGTCCACCAGCGTCTCGAATGTTTCTGACGTCGACCACACTTCAGTAGCCATCCATACCTAAATGGCGGGAGTTAACAAATGGGCTCACCCTGGTGCGTGAGGGCGAGGAGCCAAGAGGAAGGAGATTTCACATAACTTGCAAGCGTCCTGCTTGCCGAGGTCGGAAAATAACAGCTTGTTGTGTCCGTCGGCTTCGGGGCAATCCACGCAGCCTCCGCCGCAGAGAACAGCTACGCATCGCGCTAGTGGAACTGAGCGTCATTCAGGATCAGCGCATTGTTGCACTCGATGCAATGCCGGAGATTGTGGGCCGGGAGAGAACACTTTGGTTCGTGGGCACCGAAACCGCGAGTTTCTTTGCGGACGAGCGAATACGCCACGTTTCCATCCTTATGGCAACAAATGACAAATCTGGTATGAACGAACAAGATGTGAGACCACCACATGACCTAGGCTTTCGACGGAGGAAGAATCCATGCGAGGTTTGTTCAAGAGCATCCTGGTATTGCTTTTACTCCTGATTCCAGCAAGCGGCGTCTATCTCATGGCACAAAGCACACGGGTTAGGAACGTCGTCCTCGTCCACGGAGCATTCGCCGACGGCTCCAGTTGGTCAAAGGTAGTTCCTTTGCTCCAAGCACAGGGTCTTCATGTTACTTCGGTCGCAATTCCTCTAACCTCCTTCACCGACGACGTCGCAGCGACCAAACGCGCCATTGCCGCTGAAGATGGCCCCGTGATTCTCGTGGGACACTCCTACGGTGGCGTAGTGATTACCGAGGCGGGAAATGACCCGAAGGTGGTGGGCCTAGTCTATGTCGCCGCGTTTGCCCCAGATGCAAACCAAAACATTACAGAGATCAGCAAACCCTTCCCACCGCCTCCTGGTCTGAACATGGTCAAACCACTCACTGATGGCTTCATTCTGCTCACCCCCGAGGGCATTGAGACCGCATTCGCCCAGGATTTGACCAAGGAAGAAAAGGCGCTCATTCTGGCGGTTCAGCCCCAGACCTCGGGCGCAATCTTCGGAGCGAAGCCTACGGAAGCGGCATGGCACGACAAGCCTACGTGGTACATCGTTTCCAGCAATGATCGGATGATTGCGCCAGAACAGGAGAAAAGCATGGCGAAGCAAATGAACGCCACAACTACTGTCCTGCCGTCAAGCCATGTGGCCATGCTGTCTCATCCTAGAGAAGTCGCAAATGTGATTGAAGACGCAGCCACCGGCAAGAAGTAGATCGGCATCATTCACCCGTATGGACGGCCCGCGCGGTTGGATGCGGTTGGATTTAGATGCGGGCCGCAGCGTCGATAGATGTCTCCGACACTTCCTTTTTGTAGGTTGTTAAGAACTTTGCTCATGCGCAACGCGGCGAGTCACGAAAAACGATGCTCGTGGGTCAACATGAATGATCCCCTCTTGGTCGAGTATCACGACCACGAGTGGGGCATCCCTGTTCATAGTGATAACCGACACCTCGAAGTCCTCACGCTCTCGGGAGCACAGGCAGGACTGAACTGGTCCCTCGTTCTCAAGAAACGAGATGGCTACCGACGAGCATTCGACGGATTCGATCCCGACAAAGTTGCTCGGTATACCGAAAAACGAATCGAGAAGCTACTTGTCGATCCAACTATCATCCGCAACCGGATGAAGATCGAAGCCGCTGTGACGAACGCCCGCGCGTTACTCAAGGTTCGCGAAGAATTCGGCGATTTTGATTCCTATTGCTGGAGGTTCGTCGACGGCCGGCCCAAGCTCAATCACTGGAGAGCTACCGCACAGATCCCGGCAACCTCTTCCGAATCCGAGACGTTCAGCAAGGATCTGAAGCGGCGGGGGTTCAGTTTCGTCGGCCCAACGGTCATGTATGCGTACATGCAGTCGGCTGGATTGGTAAACGATCATCTCGTTGGGTGCTTCCGTTATCGGGAAATCCTGGGTGAGGTTGCCCATGCACATTGAATTCAAAGCAATCGTTCAAAGCGAGTATGGTGCTCCGGAAAAAGTATTGAGGATTGCCTCAAAAGAACTCAAGAGCGAAGATTTGCGGCCGAATGATGTCGTCGTCAAGGTCAGCGCTCGACCAGTTCATCCCGGCGACATCCAGATTCTTTCAGCGCTTCCGCAAGGAGGGCCCGTCGTACCCATTCCAGAAGGAACTCTGAGAGTACCGGGATTCGAGGGCGTCGGTACGATTCTCAGGCTGGGAAGAGATCCTGAGGTAAAGAAGAGGTTCAGCGTGGGCCAACGCGTCGCTTTCTTTCCGGCGATGGGTTCCTGGTCGGAGTACGTGATTGTTCGACACGAGTCTCTCTTGGCCGTTCCGGACGAAATTCCTGACCAAATAGCGGCGCAGATGCTCATCAACACGATAACCGCATCCGTGCTCATCAAAGCCGGTCACAATTCGCTCAAACACCCGATTACGCCGCCCGTCTTCATCCTTCAAAATGCTGCCGGATCTGGGGTCGGGCGTTTGTTGACACAGGTTGCCTTGGATCGCGGCGTCCGTCCCATTCGACTGGTTCGGTCGGATCAATCTGCTGATAGGCTCCGATCCGCCTTTCCCGGTCCACCGGTCTTTTCAACGACCGATAGCAATTGGAAGGAACAAGTTCGCGAAGCCCTAGGAGGGCACAAACTCGCCGTGGCGTTCGATGCCGCGGGCGGAAGCTCGATCAATGAACTCGCAGAGCTATTGGATGAAGGGGGAACCGTCATCAACTTCGGTTCATTGGAGAGCAACATGGGCACGAATATCTATGCGCTCGCGCCCAACAACCTCGCTCTCAAGAGTATCGCGATCATGGGTTGGTTTCGCTTGCCAGAGGATGAGAAACTGCAAGATTTCGAGCTTGCTTTGAACCTTGCAACAAAGCACCCTCAGCTCTTCGAGGTTGCCCATGAATACGAGTTCGATGATTTTCAAGAAGCCATTCAACATGTCTCTCGCCCAGGAAAGACCGGGATTGTATTACTAAAAAGCCAAGCTTAGGACGGACTGCACATGGAAATAGGACTTGAAGCAGCGCCGAAAACATCAAAAGCGCAACTGTTTGGTCGCCTTCTGCTTGGACTCATGCTCGTCAGCTCTGGTGTGTCGCACCTCACCTATTTGCGACAGCCGTTTCAGGCGCAAGTGCCGCCGTGGGTTCCGCTCAACCCCGATCTTGTCGTAGCGCTCTCAGGTTATGTGGAGATCATGCTTGGACTTTCGCTCATGGCTTTATATCGAGGCAAGGCGTACGTGGGCATCATTGCCGCTCTGTTCTTTGTAGCGGTTTTCCCAGGAAACATCGCTCAATATACAGAACACCGCGCGGCATTTGGGTTGGAGACGGACACGGCTCGACTCGTCCGGCTTTTCTCTCAGCCGGTTCTCGTCGCTTGGGCCCTTTGGAGCACCGGCGCGTGGACAGCCCTTCGACAGTCCTCGGTCAGACACGATTGCGGCCCTCTTTGAACACAAGCTTTGTAGCTAGAAGGTGATCGACGCGAATTTAGCCGAGCGGGAGGCATGATCAGCTTTTCTTCGGCGCACGTCCCGCCAGCAGCGCCTTCCGCTCTGCAATCACCCGCTTGCGCTCGCGCACCGGCATCGCAAGCACATCGCGCGTTCGCTTCGGCAGCTTCGCCGAGATGATCGCGAGTGCCGCCTCCATTTCGCTCTGCCACTCTGCCTGCCGAAACACATCCCACCGCTCCACCTGCACCCATTGCGACCGCGGGAATTCAACCGAACGCGACACGCCCTCCCGCTCCAGCAGCTCGGCGTACCGCTCCGGCCCGGCTGCATACGTGATCACACCGTTCGTCTCATTCACCGAGTTCATCATCGCGAACAGCCTTCCGCCGATTGATTTCTCCGCCGCCCAGAACAGAACGTACGTGCTCCACGCCACTGTCTCCGCCACATGCGGCAGCTTCAACAGCATTGCGCGCATCCGCTCAGCGTCCATAGGTTGCTCCCATCAGCTACTTTCACCATTGCGAGGCAGCCATTCTGGTCGGCTCGATCCCCTTGGCACCACCGGGACTCTAAAGAAGCCTGGCGTTTCCGACATCTTTACTTGATCCGTCACGCCCAGGTAGTATCCGCATGGTGTATCCGCTTCGAAGGTCTCAGGAGATAGGTAGGCGTGATCTTCCTGGCTATTCCCGACTTGACGAGCATAGGTCTTGTCGAAAATTCCCATTTCAAGTAGCCATACCGAGAGCCGGGCGAGAGAGATATGGATTCGATAAGTGCCTCCCTCCAACGCTCTACATTTGAGCGTGGCGGTCACTGCCATTGCGGAGAGCCATGCCATAGCGTAATCGTTGACGACAAAGATCTCAGTCAGCGATGGGTTTTCGATTGTCCCCTCACGGGCTAATACACCGCTAACCCCACCGGCATTCTGATCGAATCCCGTTCTTCCGCTCCACGGCCCCTTCGGGCCATACAGAGACATGTCGACGTGGATAAGGCCTGGCCGCAGCGAAGCAAGGTCTTCCGCCGTCAGACGAAAATGGTTCAGATAGCCAGGGCGGCGATTGGAGAAAAATACGTCCGCTCCTCTAAGCAGTCGCTTGAGTCTCGACATTCCTTCAGCCTGACCGAAATCGATCATCGAGGATCTCATGCCGACGCTCGAACTGAAGTAAACTGAGTCGATTTCAAAGTCGAGAGGGCGCCACAGATTGAGAACATCCGCACCATGGTAGGCCAACGCACGGCCCAGGCCTGCTCCGGCGATGACGTGTCCGATTCCGAGCGCCCGAACTCCGTCGAGAGGAGTGTCTGGATTCTTGGTAAAGGGCTCTGGGTTGGAGTCGCCGATCTTTTCGATCGTAACCAGTGGAAGATCGGCAAGATATTGGAACTGTTCTATCTCGAGAAACTCCTCTGCGGTGCGGATCACAGTCGCCTGCAGACCTGCGCGGTTGGCATCCTCTTCCAGTTCGAAAGAGTTCCACTTCCGCGTAACCTCGCTAATCGCCTGCGGATTATCAGGACACCCGAGAAATGCCAGAGCCCTAGTGTTGGCTTTCGGATAGATGTTCAGTAGCTGTATCCAGCGACCGTCTCGGGTGGGATACATGTAGGACGGCATGAAAGGATTTGTTGGATTATTCGGAGCGGCTGGAGGGTAGCCATTCAGCAACTCCCACTTCAGATCATAGAAAGGGCACAGCCGATGGGGAGCTTGGCGGAGGTCGATGGTCAGGTCCTGACCTTTTCCGGTCCGATATCGCCAGAGATCGGCGACCGCGACCGCCTTCGCCATCAGCGCCACGCCCGCCATCGTGGCCAGAGGCCACGGACTCTTGAGGATGGGGTCTTTCCCGAGAAACGTGACCTTCCCCCCACAGTCCGAAGGATCGAGTCCTACCGAACTGAGCACATCGAAAAGCTCCTTCTGAGGATCCAGGACGTCGTCGGTGGTGATGGGAGACGCTAGCGACCGCCGGATTTTATCCGCAATCTCATTTGTAACTTGACTGCTTTTCATCGCTCAAATCCTCATTCGCCGCGGTTAGTCCCGATATTCCAATTACTTATGGGAGCTGATTGGCAGCCGCTTTCATGCGGAGCAGTTTTACCAGGATGTCGTCTCTCTGTTTGACGGTTTCCGCGAAGTCGTATGGCCTGAGGTAGTCCTTCGTCTCGGCGACGGCCTTTTGATTTAGTTCGTTCGAGAGGTGAACCGTCTTGAGATCCGTCCACCAGCTCTCCATTGGAGGACCGAGGTGCTCAAGGAGATGAGCCAGACCGCCGGAGCCACCTGCAATCTCCAGATTGAGAAAGGCCCCGAGGAGTGCCCACCGAAGACCGGGGCCATGAGAGATTGCCGTATCGATATCGGCGACGGTTGCGATGCCCTGCTCGACTAGCCAAAAAGCCTCCTGCCAGATGGCGGCCTGTAGTCGGTTCGTTACATGCCCTTTGATCTCACGCCGAATGCGGATCGGTTTTTTGCCGATGCTGGCATAGAAGGCGAGAGTCCTTGCGACGGCGTCGTTAGAGGTGAGTTTGCCGCCTAGCACCTCAACGAGAGGTATGAGGTGTGGCGGACTGAAGGGATGACCCAGAACAACCCGTTCCGGGTGCTTCGCTGCCTCCTGAATCGAGCTGATCAGAATTCCAGACGAACTCGTCGCAATAATCGCATTGTCGGGTATGGCCCATCTATGTTAGCGATGAGGTCACGTTTGATGTCCAAACGCTCAGGGCCATTCTCCTGGACAAAATCGACGCCCGACAGGACCTTAGAGATATCTGTGCCAAATGTCAGACGCTCTCGCGAGGCTCCCCTGGAGAGGCCGAGTTGCTCAAGTGTCGGCCAGTAACTGGCTACGAGATCACGCAGCCGTCCCTCCGCTCCGTCCGCAGGATCGGTCGCTCGTACATCAAACCCGCGTGAAAGGTAAAACGCGGCCCAGCTTGCCCCAATAACTCCGGTTCCCACGATACCGATGCTTTTGACTTCCATCTGTTCACCCCGCTCCTCTTTGTCGCGGTCCTAGTTGTTTGCTTCTGCACGTACCCAAATTAGGTCCGCGATCACATCTGTTTCTCCAGATTTGATTGGAGAAGCGGTGCCTAAATGCAGCCGGTTCCCGTCGATTTTCACGACGCGTGGCTGCGTCTGCCCGATCCAACCCGGGAACAGGGAAACGTTCATCGAGTGTGTGAGAGATTGGTGATCTTCATCGACTTGGAAGGGACCAGAGTAGGCAATGTATCCGCTTGCCTCTTCAGCAGTCTCCTCGGAGGTTCCTTTGAACCAGTCACCTGACGCAAAGTTCCTTCTCCCCGGCGTCATCAATTGGGCTGACATGTATCCATCCGGGGTGTACATAATGATGCCTTGGGCTTGCTCTCCCATCGGAAATCGTTTCGGCGAACCATCGACGGGCGACTCGATATAGGAGACAAGTCTCCATGCGCCAATCAACTGCTCTCTCAATCCCTTCTTTCCCATGATTTCTTCTCTCCTTTGTCGCCAGCTCTGTTGTGGGTCATAGGACCGACTAACAACCCACATCGGCGTTGACTCCGCAAATCAGACCCATACTGCTACCGATCATTTCTGAGAGCGAAAGCTATGTCTTGACCGGATTGGCTCTTTTTGCGCTTTTAAACTGGAATCCGTGAAGAGACATCACGCGACGGAGCCGGGCTGCAACTGCCTCGGCCGTGGCGCGAATGCGCCCGTCGGACAACGAAACTGGGAACTGCTGGGGCAGTCCGCCCCCCTTGACGAAAAGCGTCAATCCTGCCGCGTTCGCTCAGACCCAGAAGATCTAATCCGCCACCGGGTTCAGCCTGAGGTATTCCAAAGACCCAACTTGTCGAGGCACGAATCGACAAAACTCGTCAGATCAGCCAAGACACAGACGCTTCCTTTGCCTACCCTGCAAGTTGCATGGGCGCCCTAGCCACGAGAATAATCGCAGACAAACAGACGTCAGGCGATTGGCGCGTGACTTTGAATCACCCCCCGATCAACACTGTCGATGACCTTATGTACGACCTGATCTATGACCTGGTGGAAGAGATCGAGGAGGAACCGTCGCTGAAGGTTGCGACATTTGAGAGCGCGAATCCTGATTTTTTCTTATCTCACTACGGCATCGCAGAATCTAGCAGCCGTTTTGGTAAGCCACGTTGGATTGAAGCGGCGATCCGGCTCGCACAGAGCAGCGTTCTGAGCATTGCTGTCATACGCGGCAGGGTGCGGGCTGGTGGTGATGAATTCGCTTTGGCCTGTGATATTCGGTTCGCGAGCCGCGAAAGAGCCATCTTCGGTCAGCCGGAAGTGGGATTCGGCCTCATTCCAGGTGGGGGCGCATTACAACGCTTGCCCCTATTGGTAGGGCGCGCGCGGGCGCGCGAGATCGTGCTCGGTGGGGATGATTTTGACGCTGAAACGGCGGAACGGTACGGCTGGATCAATCGAGCCGTGCCGGACTCCGACCTTGATGGGTTCGCCGCAAATTTCGTGCGACGTGTTCTTTCTTTCGACAAGCAGGCTCTCTCGACCGCCAAGACGATCATCAATCACATCGGACTTCCCAAAGAGGCAGAGCTCCGATCAACTCAATCGACTTTCGGTGGGACTTTAGCGTGGCCGGCGGCGCTCCAGCGCTTGGCCAAATCTCGGGAACTCGGCCTTGGCGTTCCTGGAGAGTTTGAACTCGACCTCGGCCGGAAGGTCGGAGAACTGTAATTGTGCTCAAGTGCAATGGAGGAATCGGCCATGACGACGACCAAAACGGAGGCGAACAAAGCGCTAGCCCTTGCAGGGATCAAGGGAACTTTCATTGACCGCGATCCCAGTGTTGTCGACCGCCTTTTCAGCGATGACTATCAGCAACACAACCCGAGGATTCCAAACGGCACCGCGGCAATCAAAGCAGTCTTGAGTAAGTTAGGTCCTGACTTCAAATACGAACCAGGTCTGGTGATTGCTGAGGGCGACTATGTCGCCATCCACGGCCGCTATGTCGGGTGGGGACCCAAACCCGTGATCGGCGTAGATATCTTCCGCATCGCCAACGGCAAGATCGCGGAACATTGGGACGTCTTGCAAGAAGAGGTGCCTGTGGCTGAGAGCGCCAACGGCAACAGCATGGTCACCACCCCGCAGACATGAACCAGATCAGGCGGAGCCTCATCGCAAATCGCATTCACAGACCGCTCGGTGAAGACGACCTCGGTGAATCACTTCATAGCTTCGCCCGTTTAGCCGCCGAGATTCATAAGGAGTCCCGATGAACACAGAGGTACTGACGACAAAAGTCACCGAAGGAGTCGCTGTTATCACCATGGGAAGCGCGAAACGTATGTATTTCGACGCCGAAATGGGCGATGCGCTAACAGAGAGCCTGCAGGAATTCGCGGGCGATCCCAAAGTCCGCGTCGTGATCGTGACCGGCGGCGCTCCGGGCTATTTCAACCGTCATTTCAGCATCCCTGCCCTTATCGAATTCGCTGAAGCCGTGCGCGCCTCCGGTCGCGAGTGGCCCGACAACGCAACCTACCACGGCGGATTCTTCGACAAGGCTATGGCATTGTGCGAGAGCATGCCCAAGCCTGTCATCGCCGCAATTTCCGGCACCGCCCTTGCTGGAGCGTTCGAATTCACCCTCGCCTGCGACCTCCGGATCGCCGAGGACGGCGATTACCTGATCGGCTTTCCCGAGGCCGAACTCGGTCTGCTGCCTGGCGCGGGCGGCACACAAAGGCTGCCACGCGCTATCGGGGCATCGGCGGCGCTCATGCACATCCTTATGGGCCAGCCGCTCAATCCGCGCGAGGCCGAAAGGAAGGGCCTCGTGCATGAAACTGTCAGCGGCAAGGCTCTCGATCGCGCTATGGAGATTGCGAAGCGGTTCTGCTCCTTTACGCCAGAATCACTCGGCTATATCAAGCGTCTTGTCCGAAATGCTACGGACACTCCCCTGGCTCAGGGACTGGCTCTCGAACGAAATCTCTTTATGAGATTGTGCGTCTCCGACCAGGGGCTCGCGCGCATGCGTTCTTACGAAGAAAAGAAGATCACCGAACCGTCTCGCTCGATCGAAGTTTAGAGGAGGAATCATGGCCAAACCAAATGCGACACCTATGCGGGTTATCGAGGAAACGCCTGGCTACTGGAGAGCGGTGTTCGACTATCCACCCTTCAATGTGGTCGATGGGGATGTCTTTCAAGCGCTCCAGGACCTTCTTGTCCGGCTGGAAACGAGTGAAACTCTGCGCGTGGTCGTATTTGAAAGTGCGCTTCCGGACTTCTACCTTTCGCATTTCGATCTGACCGGCAAGCTCGGAAATGCCATGACGGGTATCGGGCCCTCGGGCTTGCCCGTTCTGATGGACACTTTCGTGCGGCTCACAAAGGTGCCGGTCGTCAGCCTCGCAAAGATCAGGGGCTGCGTGCGTGGCGTAAGCAGCGAGTTCGTTCTTGCTTGCGACATGCGTTTCGCCTCGCGGGAGAATCTGAAGCTGGGTCACCCCGAACTCGGGGTCGGTTTGCATCCCGGTGGCGGAGGCACTGAGCGTCTTCCCCATCTGGTCGGACGCGGGCGGGCACTTGAAATCGTGCTCAGTGCTAACGACTTTGACGGAGACACAGCAGAACGATATGGATATGTCAACCGTTCATTGCCGGACGCCGAACTGGACGGTTTCGTCGATGCTCTTGCGCGCCGGATCGGCTCCTTCGACCGACCGGCTCTCGCCGCGGCCAAACATCTCGTTAACGAAGTTTCGTTGCCCTCAGCCGACCGGCTTCTCGCCGCCTTTACGGCATTTGGGACGGCACTCGGCTGGCCTGCGGCCCAGAATCGCGTAAAAGCGGTGCTTGAACGCGGACTGCAACGCGACACCACATTTGAGAAGAATTGGCCCGAGGTACTCGGCGATCTCGGCGTACCGAAACAGTGAGGAAGAGTGATGAGCAATCGCTTGAAGTGGGAAGTTTTTGTCAGCGGTCAGATCCCGGTCGTCACCAACGACCTTCCGCCCGGTGCAACCGAAATGAAATGGTCACCGATTTCTTCCACGCTTATTTCAGGTGAGCGTGATGCCGTGCTGGTAGATACGCCGATCACGGTCGACCAAAACCTGAAACTTGTTGATTGGATCGTGAGCAGCGGCAAGAATTTGATGGCGATCTATGCGACTCACGGCCACGGCGATCATTTCTTTGGTGTGAGCACAATCCAGAAGCGATTTCCAAAGGCGCGTTTCGTTGCGACGCGGGAGGCTATTGGGGTCATGCGAAAGCAGGCATCGGTTCCCGTCGTCAGGGCATATTGGGAACCACGGTTCCCCGGCCAGATCGATTCGACCCTGGTGATCGCGGATGAGCTCGTGGAAGGCGTTATCGAACTCGAAGGAGAACAGCTTGTCGTTGTTCCTCTCGGGCACACCGATACGGACAGCACGACATGTCTCCACGTCCCTTCCATCGGACTTGCAGTGTGCGGCGATGCGCTCTACAACGATGTCCATCTTCATCTGGGTGAGTCAAATGCCGACGGCCGCAAGGAGTGGATCGCTGCTCTCGATACGATCGAGTCGCTCAAGCCGGTGGCCGCTATTGCTGGACACAAAAGGCCTGGCGCGGCCGATACGCCAAATAACATCGAGGCAACACGAAAATACATTCGCGATTTCGACAGGCTTGCTTCCCATACCCAGACCGCGCGCGAGCTCTACAACGAGATGCTTGCGATTTATCCCGAACGCGTGAACCCGGCGGTGTTGTGGATTTCGGCGCAGGCAGTGAAGTCAGGTATGTGAAGCTGTTTGTATGAGAGCGATATAAAAAGGGTTGCTGGTGAGCGATGCTTCATTCTCTGACCAAACCTGCAGTGAGTGCGTCGTCATCGATCACGGCGCCCATTCAATTTATCAAGGTTGATGGTTTGAACATTGCGTATAAAGTGATTGGGCAAGGAAAACCGATTATTTTTCTCGCACGTTTCAGGGGTACGTTGAATGACTGGGACCCTGCCTTCGTAGACGCCGTGGCAAAGAGTTACCGGGTCATCTTATTTGATGCACCGGGCGTCGGGCGATCCGCTGGAGTAGTCTCAACAAGTGCCACGAAATGGGCCGATCAGGCCGTTCAATTTACACACGCTCTTGGGATTGAGCACGCGGTGTATTTAGGGTGGTCAATGGGCGGAGCCGCAGCCCAGATCGTCGCGATCAACCATCCAGAAAGCGTTGACAAACTGCTTTTGTTAGCCACCGGGCCGTCTGGAAATCCAGATTTTGCTCCTGCTAATCCAGAATTTGGATCAAGGGCGCGAAAGCCCGTTTACCAGTTTGACGATTACCAATTCCTGTTTTTCTATAAATCGGAAACGGCAAAGGCAGCCTGTGCGTCGTATTTGAAACGAGTCAACCTGATTCAAGACAAGGACGTGGCGGTCACACCTGAAGGCTACAACAATATGACAGCCGCGATGGCCGACTTCAAGGCGAACAAAGAGAAGAATTATTTCGGCGCGCTAAAGGACATCAAGATTCCGGTTCTGATAGCGAATGGAAAATTCGATCTGTCGTATCCTCTGATGAATTCTTACGTATTGGAAAGAGAGATCCCCAATTCAAAATTGATTGCTTATCCTGATGCCGGCCACGGGTTTCTGTTTCAATGTCACAGGCAATTCGTGCCTGAGTTGTTGGCATTTCTGTCTTCAGGCAATAAGCAGTGAAGGCTTTATACAGCTACTAACGCAATGGTTTGGGGAGAACTATGTCTGCCAATTACAAACAACAGGTTGTTGATTTGCTGAAGGCTCACGAAACGGGCGATCCCAAGCCCTTTTCCTATATCAATCCAACCAAGTACATTCAGCACGACCTTGACGTTGCCGAGGGCGCTGCCGGCGTTGCTGCCCTTGCGAAGAGCCTGCCTCCGGGAATTGCGTCCAGGCGCCGGTGGTCAAGCTGGTCAGATCTGGGTCATGCCACCATCGACGACCAGTTCGATGCCGGTGATATAGCTACTTTCGTCAGAAGCGAGAAACGACACCACTTTGGCAATCTCGTCCAAGGTTCCGGTGCGACCGAGGGGTATCTTGCCCACGGTGCTGTCTGCGTACTGTTTGACTTGTTCTTCCGTCATCCCCAGCGAATTGCGATACCCCGGTGAGGGAATTACGCCAGGACTAACAGCGTTCACGCGGATTTTGCGGTCTTTAAGATCCGTGGTGAAGGTACGCGCGAAAGAACGCACGGCGGCTTTGGATGCGCTATAGACACTCATCGCGGGCGCTCCAGTACTGGCAACGATCGACGCATTCAGAATGACGGAGCTTCCATCCTTAAGGAGCGGAAGCGCCTTTTGCACGGTGAATAGTAGACCCTTGACGTTCGCGTTGAAAATGTTGTCGAAGTGCTCTTCGGTGATTGCGGCGAGCGGGGCGAATTGTCCGGTGCCGGCGTTGGCAAATAGAATGTCGATGTGCCCCTTCTGCTGTTTCACAGTGGCGTACAAGCGATCGAGATCCGCACGGTTTGAAACGTCGCCCTGCACTGCAGTGATACTCTTACCGATCTGCTTCACTGCCGCGTCGAGTTCGCCCTGACGGCGGCCCGTGATAAAGACGTACGCGCCCTCCGCAACGAAGCGTTGTGCCGTAGCGAGACCGATTCCGCTATTGCCTCCGGTGATGACTGCTACTTTTCCTTCCAGCTTACTCATGAGCTTCTCCTGTTTGCTTCCTATTTCTCATGCCGTGGTTCCGTACCGCCTAGTGCAGATGTCACGGCGACTGAATAGATGCAATATGTGTACCGATAGGTATGGAAGAGGCATCATAGATAAATATGGAACGGAACAAATCCGCAAAACGAATGGGACGTCCCCGCTCCTTCGATATCGACCGAGCGTTGGACCGCGCGCTGGTGGTGTTCTGGCGAAAGGGATATGAGGGCGCGTCTCTGTTGGACCTGACCAAAGCTGTGGGCGTCAATCGTCCGAGTCTGTATGCCGCCTTTGGCGACAAAGAAGCGCTGTTCCGCAAGGCGCTCGACCGTTACTTGAAGGGGCCGGCGGCCTACACCCAGGAAGCATTGAGGGAGCCGACCGCCCGGGCAGTCGTGGAACGAATGTTGCTGGGCGCGGCCGATTTGAACACAGCCCGGCGCAAGCCCGGTGGGTGCCTCATGGTGCAAGGTGCGCTTGCGAGTGGCGAGGCGGCCGATTCCATCCGGCAGGAACTGACCGCCTGCCGCGCGGCGGGTGAAGCTGCGATGCGCCAGCGTTTCGAGCGTGCGAAATCAGAAGGTGACCTACCGGCCAATGTGAACCCTGCTGATCTTGCTCGCTACATCGCGACGGTCCTCTACGGAATGGCAGTTCAGGCAGCGGGCGGCGCAAGCCGAAGTAAATTACAGCGCGTGGTCGAGATGGCGCTGCGAACGTTGCCGATGTGAGACAGCCCGTGATCCATTTTTGTCGGAAGCGAGACAACCCTGTAGACCGGATATGACTGCGGGAGGCGCAGGATTGTTCTGAATGTCCCGTTGTATTTGCCCTAGAATGGCCGGGAAAAATCCGCGATTGCGGGCGGACGACGGGCAGACGGAAGTTATGGTTCGTCTATCGGATCGGTACTGACAAACGATAGATCCCCATCGGGACTGCCCCGAAGCAGAAGTGCGGGGATGATAGGTCGGTGTCTTCGGAGCAGTTTCGATAGGGTCGTTTGAACTGAGCCGCTAGCGTTTGCGGCGGATGCGGTGAGATCTATGGCATTTCGATTGGACTGTGCAGTTACGAACCGTCTTTGCAAAAACAAACTGGAACGAAGAGAGCCGTGGACCTGTTCTTGTAAGCCGCCGTGGAGTCTGGGACTGCAGAGGAAGAGTTCATATCGAGGGGCAGAACCGCCGGTTGAGCACACGAGGGCATGGCGTGTTTGAACACGCCTGCAACCGACGATGATCGAAGCAAGTTGCGTCGTCGAATCTCAGGAGGAATCAACGCTGCACCTCTCTGGATCAGGCAGTATCAGGCCCGAGCGAAAATGAAGCTGGCTACTGACGACGAGCATGGGGCCGCAGCAAACCGGACAGCGCATCTGGGCAGTGATCTTGGGATCAGTTGCAAAGTTGTCTGCACCAGACCACGAGAGCTGCCGGTGACTAACCATACCTGCATCATTCATCCTCCTGTATCAAGCCACCCCCCGGATATTCTGGACAAGCTTCTCAAACTCGGGATTGGATGCGCAATGGGTATACGAAAGGACTTGTTAGTTACGGAGGAAATCGCAGAATCTTCAGGCCTCAAGGCGACCCTTTGAGTTCGAGAGTGAGTGACTGTCTTGCCACACCGCTGGCTCTTGCGAGCTTCTGGAAATCTAAGGGCGCGGCGCATTGTTAAAGACAAGGGGACTTATAAACCCATCGAAACCCACGAAATCGTCTCTCCTACACGATGATACCGCCTGCTACTGGTTGTTTTCCGCTCTGCTATTGTGAGGCACCGAAAAGAATCGGGTTCACCATGGTTTCAATCCTGGCTGCCATCTCCTCCGCGGGGATACGGTTGGGGGTCTGGAACCAGCGGCGTGCGGCTCCAAAAACGGCCCAGGCAGCAGTGGTTGCGGGTAGTGACGCGTCCTCACCTGGAGCCATCCCATGATGGGCAAGTCCTTCCTTGAACATATCCTCAACAACAGGAATGATCGAGCCTTCGAGCGCCATCCGCGACAACTGAGTGGGACAGCCTGTGCTCTCCACAAGATAGTCGCACACGCCGAGTGCAATGGCGTGCAATGCTCCCTTGCAGTCGGTAAACGTTATGGCTCGGCGCTCGATCAGATTGCGGAAGCGGGATTCCGTCATAGCCTGCAACAACGCGTTTTTGTCCGCATAGTGCAGGTAAAAGGTGGCCCGGTTCAACGTGGCTTCGTCGGCGATCTCTTGCACGGAGACGTCTTCGAACTCCTTTTTCATCAATAACCTGGCTAGTGCGTCCATCAGCATGCGGCGGCTGCGCAGAATGCGCGGATCCGTCGTTTCGGCCTCGGGTTGGAGAAGCTGGTCCATTTCTATATTGATGAAAGCATACCTGTTTACGGACCAAAGCGACAGTTGTTTATTTTCTTTGAATCGACGTGTGTCGTCTATTCATCATATGTCGTGCAGGAGGGATTCTCAATGTCAAGGCTACTCCATATTGATTCCAGCCCACTTTATGGCCGGTCAGTTTCCCGTGAGCTGACCGCTGCGTTCGTCAAACAATGGAGGGCTGCGCACCCGGATGGAAAGGTCATTGACCGAGACCTCAACGCAACGGCCATGGCGCCAATCAACGCGGAATGGGTCGGTGCCGTCTACACGCCGGAAGCGGCGCGCACCCCGCAGCAGAAGGAATTGCTTTCGCTCTCCGACTCGCTGCTCGCCGAATTGGAGCAGGCCGATGAGTACGTCATCG
>Ga0210409_10002066_pt1 | contig 24662 bp, 27 predicted proteins | sample IncBWH17MmetaG_FD_161649 | JGI IMG/M metagenome (GOLD analysis project Ga0210409, IMG submission 161649) | Forest soil microbial communities from Barre Woods Harvard Forest LTER site, Petersham, Massachusetts, United States - Inc-BW-H-17-M | ecosystem: Environmental > Terrestrial > Soil >...
TCTGCTTCCACTGCAGCCAGCGTAGCTCTGCCGAGCGCATGCCGGTGTTGGGCGCTAGCACCACCGATGGGTACAGACCGCGGGAGCGACTCTCGAGGACGCCGCGAGTAATTGCTCCTCTTCTTCGTTCGTGAGTGCTTTGCCTGGTGTGTCTTCGACTTTCAACATGCGGACATCCTGGCGGATCGGCTCCCAGAGGCGATTGCGGAGCAGAATGGCGCGAAGGGTGCCAACCTCGAGGTTGATGGTCTTAGCCGCGGCGCCTTCGCGCAATCGCGCCTTTTGGTAGACATCGGTATCCGCGGCATCGATATCGGAGACGAGACGCGATCCGAAGGTCGGAAGCAGATGCTTCAGGTTGCTGCGCTCGATGATGAGGGCGCGCTCGGACAAAACTGGCTGCTTCGCCTGCTGGTAATCCTCACTGGCTAGCGTGAAGAGCCGGGGGCGACCCCGCTTCTTGAGGCCCATGCGGCCGCTCTCGAGCTCGGAGCGGCGCTTGCGCTCGATGTCCTCCGCCAGCTTCTTGTTCCGGGACTTAGTAGATTCGCGAATCCGCACGCCATCAAGATGAAGTCCATCCACCAAATCTTGGAGTTCTTATAGCGGTACACAGACTTGTATCTTCACCCTTTCCTGAGTCTGCGCGCAGCCTCTTTGCGACGGCGCGGCTTCGTGTTCTTTTCATATTGAATCTTGTTATTACGTTTTGTGGTGCATTCGGGGCTGCAGCACATCTTGTTCGGCCTGCTCGCAGTGAAGTACCGGCCACACCCTGGGCGGATACAGAGGCGGATGTCTCGTTTTTGCAGAACGTCGCGTTTAAGCATTGCCATCAAGGCGGCCCGTATGCCAAAGAGCAGAGCAGAATCGCAGGCATCCTCGACCTGATTACTGATCCAGCGAGTCCTTGTCCGAAATGCGTCGATGGACGAGTACTCGTGAAGGCCGAAACCATCGATTCCCTAATCAGCCGTGGTACAGTACCGGCCCTCAAAGGGCACGAATTGGTCTAACCAGAGATCAGGATGCCCGTTATGCAGGATTGCCCGGCAAGCCAGCCCGCGGGTGGTTCACTTCGCGGCGAACTCGTTGTTCGACATCCCGACGAATTGCGCCTCCATCCGAGCCTCGAGAAACTCGGGATAGGACCATTGGTGAGAAACCTGGCCGTCGCGATATCCCAGTCTCAGTTGCGAGTTGAAGAGCTCATCACCATAACTCAAGAGAACTACGTGCTTTCAAGGCTGGCTCATTGGCGATTCGCAACAACCCGATCGGTGACACAGGTTCATTGCCGACAGCTCCCGCTTGACGAAGAGGAAGCCCTTATTTAGGTGCTCCAGCAGCAACAGCAGGCTGAGATGTTGAATCCTTTCCTTCGCATACGTCTTGCCCTGGTGCTTGAGCCTTGGTTCCGCGAAAAGGCACGAGCAAATCAGATCCTCGGAGGTCGGCGTTCGTCAAATCTGACAGAAGCTACCGCCGTTGACGTCAGGTTTGAAATTGCCGGAGTGGCCAGGGCATCCACAGGAAATATAACGAAGGTTAAGCAACTGATCTGCCGGGGAGCTCAGTCGGTAATCGATGCACTGAGCAATGGAGAGGTGACGATCCACCGTGCCCACAGTTGGTTATCGAGGAATCAGGATATTGAACTTCGACGATATCGTATCGAGAAGGGAATCACGAGAAAGAACAGGGATCTTCTAAAAAGGCAGTTGGCGGAGCAACGCAACGAGATGAATTGCGATCTGTCCTCTCTCGCGAATGCCTTAGAGACTATGCCGGTCGAGCTAAGAGCTCAGGTACTGATCGCACGAGCCAACCTTGAGGGACCTGTACTGATAGTATCTTCGGCACTTCTCGAGGTTCTGCAGCAGCAACGAGGGCTGCCTTTGTGAAGCCCAAAGGTTCGCTTCGATCCATAATTGAAATGACGCGTTCTCACTGGGAGCAGGCCGGCAGTACGTGATGCCTTGGCTAAAGCGGCCATTTGTGGGACGTCTAGCTTGGGCGGCGAAGTATATTCCTCGGGATCAGAGGAAAAGACCATCTTCCACACCTGCAAATCAAAAGCGTGTCCTAGCTGTGGGAGTAGGGCAACTCTAGACTGGCAGATTCAGCAAGCGGCCTCTTTGCCTGATATTCCGTTCGTCGGCATAGTCCTCACTATGCCGACATTCTGTGGCAGTTTCTCAAAGACTCTCGTCGAATGTGGCATGATGTTTCGGCCGTGGGGGCGAATGCAATAGCAGAATGGGCCTGGAGCCGACATCGGCTGAAACTGTTCATCATCGTGGTTCCGCACACGTTTGGCGGGGCTCTTGTCTTTAAACCGCATCTCCACCTAATGGTTTCCGCGGGCGGTTGAACCTATCTACAGACCGCTGGCATGACTCGATCGAGTTCTTCGAAGATGAAATTATGCAGGCGTGGCGTTTCGCTCTAACAGACTATTTGAGGGCGTCCATTAGAAAGCGGCTCTACGTTCCTGATTTGCCACTCAGCTCAGAGCAAACAGTGGCGGCTCAGGCACGCCGACCGTGGAATGTGAAGATCACGAAGGCGATGTCGAAATGGCGTTTCGTCAATTACGCCGGGCGATATATTCGAAGATTGCCGATCTCACAACAACGAATACTGTCAGCGAGCGACACGGAGATTGCTTTCCAATCCAAAGATACACGGGCGAGCAAGAGCGCTGGTTATACAGTGTGGATCGAGCAACGTTGCACGCCAGCAAAATTTATCGATTTGCTCTCACAGCATCTTCCCGATCGTTATCGACATTCAATGCGATACTTCGGTTTGCTGGCACCACGCATGAGAGGATGCAGTTCGAAAGTTTTACGGTTGGCCTTGAACCAGCCAGAACGCAAGGCGCCCCGGCGACGACCCTTAGCGACATTGATTCGCCAGCAGTTTGGCTACGATCCGCTTCTCGACTCGCAAGGAAACCGAATGCGCTGGATGAAATCTATACCCCCGCAGCTTCGAGCCGTTTAGAGAAATCGCTCAGGTACCTGTCACAGTAATCTTCCGCTAGAAATCTTCTACACGGCTTTGTGATCGCAAAGCTGCCACAAGCTCGCTTGAGCTGTGGATTGACGGCGAGTGACTACGCGTCTTCCAACGGCACGCTCGTACAACGATTAGGAGATGTAGTGTGATTTTTGATTCCCCTATTGATCAAGATGAATGCTTTCATGACCGCGGCAACTGTGGCGGGCGCTCTCGGATACGTCTTCAAACATGGGATCGCTAGCGACCTCATACCTGCTGTCCGCAAGGTCCTGCAAGGAAATCCATTCGCTTCGCCACCTCTGTCCATAGAGTGACGGGGAGGTCGAATCCCGCTTTGCCTCGCTCATTCGGGTGCAATTCGTCTGACTCAGAAATTCTTCGGGCCGGATGCTGATGGATGGTTGCGCCCCGAATCTTTCCTCGACATCGCGGTTGATGTCTACGTGCGCGTCTATTCGCTTGTCTTGATGGAGCGATGCGGAAGCAGCTAAGGAACCCATGGCTCCGAAGTTTCCTCAACGGAGACCACGACTGGTAGCTGCACCCCTTTCTGAGTACTGGAGGTTATGTCTAGTCAGATTTTGACGCAAGAATAATGGCTTCCGCAGTTCCGGAGCCGCACATCCCCTGGATCGCTCCGGAAATGCATGCGCCGGCGGAATACTTGTAGCATCCAGTCTTCATTGCGGTCACCGAGACAGGACGTTTTGCGCCGCCGATAATCGCATCCTGGGTCCCGAACGGAGAAGAAGTCCCGAAGTCGACGACGAAGCCCGTATTCTTCTGGGTGGTCTTCCAAACGATTGTCGTGCCCTTCTTCACACAAAAGGTGCCATTCCCCTTCGCTTTAGGAATACCGGCCGTCGCTGAAGCACCGTAGTTGTCGCGCTTCACGTCAACAGTACAGGGGGCGGAGCCGGATCCGCAGGTATTGTCTGCGTTACACAGCGATTGGGGGTTGGATTCCGAGCAAGCATACTTATCATTTTGCGCGTTTGCCGCGGCGCATATCAACAGCACGACGACGCAAGTCAGTAGGCTAGGCCGAATGAAGGCGCCTCGATGAATCTTCATAGAACATCTCCTTGCGAAGGATAGTCACGGTGTCTGTCCAGCAAGCGAGGTTACCGCGGACCATTTTGACCGCAGCTCCTGCTAGTTGACGCCTGGTGTTCCTTTCCAGTCGTTGAGGTCCGATAACTTCCATGCATTTTGTGCCAAATCCCACTGCAACTCGCCCTCTTTACTGAGGACCAGTTGTGCCGCAGGATATAGAACGCCGGTGCTCTTGCTCTTGTCCTGATCATTCAAATCCAGGATCCCAGCGGTCAGATCGAAGGACATCGAGTTGCTGTCGGTCCATGCCTCTGCCATGCGAATCTGGCGATTGGTGACAAAGACTATCTTGCGACCGGTAGGCGTTGGAATTACGTGGATGTAAGAGCAGTCGTTTCCAAGGGTTCCTGTGATCTCGACATGCCCCACTGCTTTCATTTTCTGCAGAGCATTTACCAGGCCCTTATTTTGTGCTTGCTGATATGCCTGGATCAGAATTTGCTTGTCGGCTGGAGTTGAAAACTCGTAGATGTTCAATGTCACGCCGATAGTTTGACCCATTTGGGTGCCCGTGCCAAACGCCTGAGCGTCGATGGTTTCATTTTTGTCTCGAGCAATACCGGGGCGACTTGCCGCTAGTAAGGCCACCAGCACGATGCACTTGACTACGAACGTCAGGTATTTTCGTGTACGCATGTCTATCTCCATCCTACGCTCAGCAGGAATATCGTTCTTCGCGCCGACACCACGGATGTACTCTCATGGGCGGCGACTGATCGTGTGTAACAGTTTGTACTCGCATACATCGCTTGAAAGAACCGGCTTTCCCCGCGAAGTTGATGCCGAATCGGGGATCGTTCTGTCAGTCCACTCCGATTACGGCTGCTGGGCAACTGTCACTTGAGACAGGTGCGTAACAACGGTCCTCTAGGTAGTCTGAGGTGAGGCGCAAGACGCCGCCCAGAGAAGTAAGAAGGAAGCGGGCGCAATTGGCACGGAAGGTATCGATGGCGAGGTAAAAGATATCGCGGAAAATTCTTCGTTCTCTGACCAAGGCTGGGGATTCGCTCATTCTTGACTCGGCGGCCCCTTCACCGGTTACCCAGAAAGACAAGTAGAACGCCAACCGCCACAAAGAAGACGCCCAGCCAGCGCTGGGGGCTTACCCGCTCGCCCAGAAAGGTCAAACCGCCCAGGGCGCCGGCGATATAGCTGAGCGCCGTTACCGGTACAACGAAGCTGACATTCATTCGAGACAGGGCGCCGAGCAGAGAGAAGAAAGCCAGGGCCATCATGCCCACACCAACCCACATCCAGGGCACGCGCAAAGCTCTCAGGATGATCCTGGCAACGTCGCTTGGGTGAAAACTGATGGCGCCGCCGACCTGCTTCATAGCGCGGGAGACGCAGAGTTCACCGCCTGTGCCGGCTACTACAATCATCGTAAATAGAATCGCCTGTACCAAACTAAACATGCTCCGCGGTGCGAGGGTTGGTGCGGCCGACCACAAAAACGCCCAGGGAGATCAGGGCGATGCCAGTCCAGCGCAGTGGTGAAACTCTCTCGCCCAGCATCCAATAGCCAAGCAGCGCAACCACGCCGTACGCGAGGGATGAGGCAGGCTGGACGTAGCTGTAATCAGCCCAGGAGAGGGCCAGTATATACGCGACGAAAAAACAGAGCAGCGAAGCGATTCCCAACCAGATTGTTCCGGAGGTGAAGATTGTGAGACCGGTATGCAGCAGATGCGAGGGAGGCCATAGACCTAATTCACCCACTCTCTTCATGCCCTTGCCGAGTAGGACATTGCCTAGCGGCCCCGCGATCACCATCACTAAGATCAACAGATAGGTCTTCAGGTGAGAATCTTTCAGATGCGTCATCGGCTTGATTCGGGGCTTGTTGTGGCGGCAAACATGCTTTGATTCTATATTCAGCTTATGAAAAGCTCCCCGCAGCATCTTGCGAAAATGTAGCCTTAGCGTGATTTTGCTACCGTAATTTGGCCCCAGCTTGCCGACTAAATTTGGCCCCACCTGGAGCAATCGGCCTACCTTCTCTTAACGGAGGGGTGGGTGGACAGGAGAACCAAGGTGGAGCTATTCGAGCAGATTCGGCGGGAGCATGAGTTTGGAGGAAGCAGCATCCGGGCAGTAGCACGCAAGTTCGGCGTGCATTGCGGGATGGTCCGTCAAGCACTGGCCAGCGCAGTACTTCCGGAACGTATGTATAAACCCCGTGAGTGTCCGCGATGGGGACCAGTGATGCCGTACATCGATGACATTCTGGCCGCCGATCTATCCGCACCCCGCAAGCAGCGGCTTCGGGGAAACTGGTACCGGAAAGACGCACTTGATGACGGCCCTCTGTGTCGAAGCCTGCCGTCAGAATAAGCGCGTTCGGTTCAATACCGTTGCCGCTCTCATCAACGAATTGGTCGAAGCCAGCAACAACAGCCAGCTCAGCCGCGCTCTCGCCCGCTGGAAGAAATGGGATTTGATCGCTCTGGATGAGATGGGCTACGTGCCCCTGGCAGAAGCCGGCGCCGAGTTGCTCTTCCAAGTCATTGCCGATCGAGCAGAGAAGGCTGCCGTCATCATCACCACCAATCTGCCCTTCTCGGAATGGTCGTCGGTCTTCCCCAACACCCGCCTGTGTAAGGCGCTGCTGGACCGCATCACCGACCGCGCTCACATCCTCGAGACCGGAACCGAGTCCTACCGCTTCCGTCGCACCATGGAGCGGAAGAAGAAAACCTAACCAGGGAGGGCCAGATTTCGCCGTCGTTTTACTTCTCCTCCGCTACGCTCCGGAGAAGCAAAACGAACAACACTAACTCATTCCAAGGTGGGGCCAACATTCACCGGCAGCGTGGGTCCAAGTTTCATTGACAGAAACATAGCGTTCAGTTCTCCATCTATCGGCCCTCGTCTATATACATTAGACTGTTAGGTGAGCTGAAAACTGCTCCAGGCTTTTGCGAGCCATTCACGAGGAGGCATAACCCACTTGTGCGGCATCGTCGGGTTCACGACCAAAAGCTGGCGCCCGGAGCACGACCGCATCCAGAATGCGACAGGGACCCTTATTCATCGTGGACCGGACCAGCAGGGCGTATTTCGATCCAGATTGTGCTCACTCGGCGCAACCCGCTTGAAGATCGTTGACCTCGCTTCGGGCGACCAGCCTGTCTTTTCTGAAGATCGCGACTCTGTGATTGTCTTCAATGGGGAGATTTACAATCATCTCTCTATCCGGCAGGAGCTCGAAGCGCTGGGTCGCCGCTTTCAGACCCACTGCGATACAGAGACCGTCCTACAAGCTTTTCTCGAGTGGGATACGGATTGCTTCTCGCGCTTCCGCGGTATGTTCGCCGTTGCGATCTGGAGCAATGCCGGACAGCGGCTGGTATTAGCTCGCGACCGCCTCGGAATCAAACCGCTCTACATCGCGGAACGCGGAGATGATCTCCTATTTGCCTCGGAGCTGAAGGGAATTCTCGTTCATCCCGAGATAGACCGGGAGCTGAGTCTGGAGGGACTGGACTGTTATCTCTCAATGAATTACGTCCCGTGTCCCTGGACGCTGGTTGCGGGAGTTGAGAAGCTGCCGCCCGGCCGGTGGCTTGAATGGCGAGGCGGACGCAGGACCGAGCAGGCTTATTGGCGCATCCCGGCGATGGCGCCCCAGACAACGTCGCTCGAAGACGCAAAAGCGGAACTTGATTCTCTCCTGGACTCGTCGGTTCGAGAGCATCTGATGGCGGACGTACCGTCCGGAATTTGGCTCAGCGGCGGTCTGGATTCATCGACGATCCTGCACTACGCCGCCCAGACATCCAAGTCGCGCATCCGGACCTTCTCGATCGCTTTTAACGGTCGCAGCTTTGACGAGACGAAATATATCGAGCAGGTAGTTGAACATTACGGGACAGATCACGAACAACTGGACTTGAGCCCGGAGCAGGATCTGGAAGGCGCGATCGAGAACTTCGCGTACTACTCGGATGAGCCAAGCGCGGATTCCGGAGCTTTGCCCGTCTGGTTTCTCTCCAGACTCTGTAAGACGCGCACGACCGTCGCTTTTAGCGGAGAAGGCGCCGATGAGATATTCGGCGGTTACCTTACTTATCGCGCGAACCGTATCGCGAGCCGTATTCAGCATCTTCCTAAAGGAGCGATCAGCTTGGCCCTCAGGGGCTTGAGCCTTTGGCCCGTTTCGAGCGAGAAGATCAGCCTGGAATACAAGCTGAAGCGTCTGCTTGAAGGCAGCCTGATGCCGCCGGAGCGATCCCATGTTTACTGGAATGGAACCTTTTCAGAGGCCCAAAAGGGGGCGATTGTCCGCACCCCGCTGCCCGCAAGCCTGACAGGCATTCTTGCTCGCCTTGGAGAAAGACTCCCGGGGGATGGGGTTGCACCTTTTCTTGAGTTTGACCAGGAATACTATCTTCCCGATGATATCCTAGTAAAATCCGACCGCATGAGCATGGCGCACGCGGTCGAAGTCCGCCCTCCCTTCCTGGACCATCGCATCGTGGAATTTGCCGCGACCCTCCCCACCGATCTCAAGGTTCGTGGGACAAGCCAGAAGTATCTGCTCAAGGAACTGATGAATCCCAAGTTGCCCACGGCGATCGTGCGCCGCAAGAAGATCGGCTTCGATATCCCGGCGCACGAATGGTTGCGGGGAACGCTTCGATCGATGATGGTGGAAACGTTGACCTTGGCAGAAGCAGAGCACTCTGAATTGTTTTGCTTTGAGACGATTCGAAGCTATATGCAACTTCACCTGAACAAGCAGATCAATGTCGGCTTCCATCTCTGGGGCCTGATGATTCTTTTTTTGTGGATGAAACGATGGAATATTCAGTCAGCGCCGTCTCCGAGGTCGAGGAGGCTGACGCTCGCGGTCGAAGGGTAAGCAGCCGACAGGTTTTTCTGGTTGTCATCCTCTTCGCTGCGGCGGTTTATCTTGGCTGCATCCTGTCTCCGCCATCGCTGATGGACGACGTGGATGCGGTACAGGCGCAGATCGCTCGAAATATGCTGACGTCGGGCGATTGGGTTACCGCGCGCCTGGATGGAGTGGCGTACCTCGAAAAGCCTCCCCTCCTTTACTGGATGATCGTTTGTTCGTACAAAATTTTTGGCGTGCATGACTGGGTTGCGCGCATCCCGGTCGCGCTTTCCGCGGTGGGATTATGCTGGCTGACCGCAGCGTTTGGAATCTGGGCCTTCGGGAGACGCGCCGGACTCTACGCGGGCCTGTGCATGGCAACCTGCATTGGATTATGGCTCTTTACGCGCGTGCTGTTTCCCGACGCAATGCAAACCGTCACCATCGCCTTGGCCATGTGGGCATTTCTTCGGGTTCTCGATCCCGAGGAGCGGCATCCGCGCGCTTGGGCAGCGACGCTCGCGGCCAGCCTGGGCGTCGGTTTGCTGCTGAAAAGCCTGATTGCCATCGTTTTTCCCATCGGAGCCGCGGTCGTCTACCTCTCGTGCACGCGCCAGCTCTTCTCGGCGCAGGTCTGGAGGCGGCTTGGGCCCTTCAGCGGGGCGTTGATAATCCTGCTCGTTGCCGCCCCATGGCACATCCTTGCCACGCTGCGCAATCCGCCCTACTTCTCCTTCACCATGAAGAGCATTCTCGGGCAGTATCACGGTTTCCTGTGGTTTTTCTTCATCAACGAGCAGCTTCTTCGCTTCCTGAATCTTCGCTATCCGCGCGATTACAGCACTGTTCCTCGCCTCTATTTCTGGCTCTTCAACCTGATCTGGATTTTTCCCTGGAGCGTCTACCTTCCGGCGGCGGTCAGGCTTTCCTATCGCCCCATGGATCGCGCCGGGAAGACGAGGCTGCTTGCGCTTTGCTGGATCGGGTTTGTGATGGTCTTCTTTACCTTTTCCACCACGCAGGAGTACTACTCGATGCCGTGCTACCCGGCAATGGCGCTGCTGATTGGTTCGGCGATCGCCATGAATGGCCGGATGGTGCGAATCGGAACGCGCGCCCTGACCGTGATTTGCGCCTGCGCTGCATTCGCAGCCATCGCCATCCTTGTCGCTGTGCGGCATGTCCCGACGCCGGGCGATATCTCCAATGCGCTGAGCCCGCACCCTAATGCCTACAAGCTCTCGCTCGGCCACATGGAAGACCTGACGCTCGATTCGTTTGCCTACTTGCGCTTTCCCCTCGCACTGGCCGCGGTTGCGTTCCTGATCGGAGCGATTGGCACCCTGCGCACAGCGCGCCGCGGTGCATTTGTAGCGCTGGGGCTTATGATGGTTGTTTTTTTCCAGGCCGCTCGCCTGGCGATGGTCACGTTTGATCCGTACCTTTCTTCCCGCCCGCTAGTCACGGTGCTGGACCGGTCGCCACCAGGAGGCCTCATTATCGACCACCACTACTATTGGTTCTCTTCGGTTTTCTTTTACACGGATAGAACTGCGCTGCTGCTGAATGGAAGATTTATGAACCTGGTCTATGGCTCGTATGCGCCGGATGCTCCGACTGTCTTCATTGACGACAGTCAATTCAGGGGTATTTGGCTTAAACCGCAAAGGTATTACATTGTGGCCAGGATATCCGCCGTTCCTCATCTGGAATCATTAGTAGGTAGCGGTCAGCTCGATACCGTCGACGTAAGCGGCGAGAAGGTCTTGTTGACGAACCATCCACTCGCAGCCGGTAGTCCGTGAGTCTCGATAGGTCTTTTGTTAGTCAGACCGGGCTCGGAACGTAACAAGATGTACCTGAGACTTATTTCTAGTTTGATTTGGAGAAAACATGCGGATTGCCGTCCTGGGTGGTGATGGGTATTGTGGCTGGGCTACCTCTTTGTATCTTGCGGCAAAGGGACACTCGGTCGCGATCATCGACAATTTTGCCCGCCGCCAGTGGGACTACGAACTGGGCGTGCAGACACTCACGCCGATCCGTCCTCTAGCTGAGCGGCTCAATGTCTGGCATCAATTCACAGCCAAGAACATTGATCTTTTCGTGGGGGATGTGTCGGATTACGATTTTCTCTCTTCTATGGTCAAGGCCTTCAGGCCGGAGGCTGTGGTGCACTTTGCGGAGCAGCGGTCGGCGCCTTACTCAATGATCGATCGGAAGCACGCGGTCTTTACCCAGACAAATAATGTCGTTGGGACTCTGAACCTGCTCTTCGCCATCCGTGAACTGCAACCGGACTGTCATATCGTCAAGTTGGGCACGATGGGTGAATACGGCACGCCAAATATCGATATCGAGGAAGGGTTCCTCACCATCGAGCACAACGGCCGTAAAGATACGCTCCCGTTCCCCAAACAGCCAGGCTCCTTCTATCACCTCTCAAAGGTACACGACAGTCACAATGTTATGTTCACCTGCAAAGCCTGGGGTCTGCGCGCCACCGACCTTAATCAAGGAGTTGTGTACGGCACTGTTACCGATGAAGTCCTGATGGATGAGGCGTTGATCAATCGTTTCGATTACGACGAGGTGTTTGGGACGGTTCTTAACCGCTTCTGCGCCCAGGCGGCAACTGGTTATCCGCTCACGGTATATGGAAAAGGCGGCCAGACACGCGGATTCCTCGACCTTCGCGATACGGTCCGTTGCGTAGAACTGGCTTGCATAAACCCCGCCAAGCCGGGCGAATTTCGCGTCTTCAATCAATTCACCGAGCAGTTCTCGGTCCTGGACTTAGCCATCACCGTCCAAGCGGTAGCCGGACAGATGGGTCTTCACGTAGAAATCGATCATCTTCCGGATCCTCGCGTCGAAGCGGAATCACACTACTACAACGCACGGCATTCCAGGCTGGCAGATCTCGGGCTCAAACCGCACTTGCTCTCAGATTCGCTCGTCGATTCGCTCATCAGTATCGCGCTGCGTTATCGCGATCGTATCGATCCGGCGTTGTTTGCGCCGCAAGTCAATTGGCGGAGCACGCAAAATGAGCGGCGTATCGGAAGCGAAACCAGCAAACGGCCGCTCCTGGCAAAAGATACCGTCTAACACTCACTCGGCTTGACTTTCTGCGCCGACACGCTCAATGGGGGGGACAAGGTTGCCATCACGCATCAGATAGTCCCGTCCTCGCCACCGGATCGTCTTACGCGTAAAACTCGCCAACCAGATCAGGCTGGCCATTCCGTCCCATAGGGGTATCAGGGCCAGCTTCTTCCAGACGCCGGGCTGCTTGAGCCCCCAAGAACCAACCAGTAGGGTCAGCACGGCGCGGACGATGAGATATCCACCAAGATAACTCGCGGCGATGCCCGGCGTTGGAAGAAGCGCGACCGCCAGGAGTGCCCAGGGCAACCCCAGCGTAAAGATTAAGCCGAGATGTCCCCAAGGGCGCATGTGCCGCATGACGGTTATCCAGCGCAGGCGCTTATGGAACAGTTCATTCAGAGAATGATAATCCGCGACCGTGGAGATGGTGTAGGGAAGAAGCTCAACTTCGTAGCCTTGCTCAGCTATGAATCGCCCGACCAACAGATCATCCGCCGGACGATTCTCAATCGAGGCATAGCCGCCAAACGCCTGAAGCCGCGTGCGAGTTGTTGCAATCGTCGGACCTAGTGCAAATTTCACTCCATCCAATTGCTTCGCCACAAGGATTCCGGGATAGAAGTCTGAAACCATCCCAACATCCTGCAGGCGCTGCACCCAGGTCGATTCTTTTGTGGGCACATAAAAACAGGTAACCGCCCCTGTCTTAGGACTCGATAACGGCGCAATCACCTTGCGCAAATAGTCCCGCTCAACGCGCACATCGCTGTCGCTGATCACGAGGTATTCATGTGAGGCTTCCTCTACAAGTCGTGTCAGCTTGGCGACTTTGTCGTTGGTCGCGTTGCGACCCGACCCAATCACAATGCGGATCTGACGTTCCGGGAAGTCGCGGACGAGTCGCTGCAACACCGGGAAGACAGGGTCACTCGTGTCGCCGATGCAGAACAAAATCTCGTAGTCGGGATAATCCTGCCGGCAGAAGCTTGCGAAGTTCTCATAAGCCTCCGGATCAAGTCCCCGCACCGGCTTCAAGTTGCTCACCGGCGGCACAAATCCGGCCGTCTTATCCATATTAGATCGCGCCGTCAGAAAGAACCGTAAAGAACTAAAGATCGCGAGAGCGTAGTAGATAAAGGGGATCGAGGCAATCCCGAGGAACACATCTCGCATCAGGAGGGTTGTCATTAGGCACCAGACAGACTTCACTGTAGTGTAGCGTAGCGTTAGCTGAGCCATTGCCTATCTGGGCGAGTTCAGACGAATGCAACTCGGCGTATTCTCACCCAGCGAGCTGCTTTACGGAAACGTGCGATGACTCGTTTCATGGTTTCAAACTCGCAAGCATTTGGTCCGACGCGATACGTCCGCTGGGCTCTTGTGTGGAGTTTAAGATACGCACTGGTGGCCTGTACGGCTGTGAGTGCATTCCTTGCTTTTGTTCCAAGCTTGTCGGCGCAATCAGCGGCTAAGTCAGCGATTCTCATCTCCGTGATGGACAGCGACCGGCATCCATTGGCGGATGTTAATGATCGAAGGCAGGTCAGATTCGGCGCTACTCTGCAAAGCGATCACGGACGTTCATGGCCTCGCCACACTCAGCGGTCGCGGTTCTGCCGCAGGGCTTCGTCTCATCGCGAGCCTTGTGGGCTACTTTCCCGCTGCAGCCGGTGTCCCTTTGCAAGATCGACCGGTTATTGAGATCACGCTGTCCAAGAAAATACTCCTACAACAGACCACCGAGGTCCAAGCTGATTCGCAGGGCGTTTTGGCGGAAAGCGCAAACAGCGAGGCAAAGCTTCCTCTGGAAAACGCCACGTCCAGCCCTCTGCGTCCCAACACATTGGTCGATGCGCTCCCTTTGATACCTGGCGTTATACGAACGCCCGATGGCCGCGTCCAGGTCGCCGGCCTGGACGAAGAACACAGCTCTCTGCTCATCAATTCGGTTAGCGTGAATGGTCCCGCGACCGGCAACTTTGGCCTAAGTGTTCCCATAGACAGTGTGGATATTCTCAAGGTGATGCAGTCTCCCTTCCTGGCCCAATACGGCAACTTTACTGCCGGGATTGTGAGCGCGGAGACGCTTCGCGGTGCCGTAGACACCGGGATGCGCTGGGAGACGCAGTCTCTCAAGTCGGTTCGCGCCGCGCTCCGGCTTTGCCTGGACGCCCCGCGCGAATAACGCCACCGTCATTCGCGGTGGTATCGGGGTCTTTATGACTCCCTACCGCTCAATACTTATGCGTTCAGCGCTACCCAGAGCAGATCGTCACGACATACGACGGAAGGGGCAATATTACAGACGGACCACGACGCTACAGGAACATCACCAGTACACCGAAGTCCTGGTTTCCGTTTATCATTCAGCAAATCACGAGCGGAGACTTTGCACCGTACAACGTGGCTGGAATGTGGAGGTTGAGCAGGAGGTGAATCAATCTCTCATGCTTAGGTCCGCTATATCCGTGCGAATGGACAAGATCAACTCACTCTTGCGCCTGAAATCACATCGGCCTGGAGCGCTCCGGTGCTCGGCAGCTTGGGCACGCTGCAAAGCAGCCAGATGGAGTCACTGCGCGAGTCGGAGCCACTAAACAACGCCAATTCTTTTTCTCCTATGTCCGCCAATCGGCCCACGGCGATCAAACCGATGAATCCAGTTACCTGGGTGACTTTCCCTTTCCCGTGGTTCGTTCGCAGATCACTGCCAGCACCAAAGGAGAGATCCCGAACCGCTGCCTGCTCTGGGGAACCTGGGTCTTGCCATGGCGAATGCGAATCGTACCGCACATTGAGTATCGCAACGGATTTACCTGGCAGCCGGTGGATGTCCTTCAGAATTACATTCCGTTTTCCGATTACCAACCACGCTGCCCCCGCTATTTTCTCGTCAGACTTCGGGGCGCCTAAGATATCAATGTAGGCGCAGATCACGCGGTACGCCTCTCTATGGAAAGTGCGGAACCTGACGACATATTCTTCGGCAATTATGGGCGGCATTATCTGCTTGATCTTGATTTTCTCTTTTGAACAGATGAACCGCTCCTGTTTCAATGGAATCGCTCGCGTCTTTGTGGAGGGGGAGCTTCGCCTCCGTCAGAATTGGATGCTGCCCTGCGTTATGGCAATTCGCGGTAATTCAACAGGATAAAGCCGACCAATGCCAGGCACAGCGGCCAGAGGTAGCTGGCAATGGTGGCCATGCGGCTCTTGGGTAAACGCAGCTCCAGCCATCGGCTACAACCGGCCGTAATACCAAGCAGTGCTATAGGGGTGTGGCTCATCTCTGCAATCAGTGCTTCTTTCACGTCCCTGGCCGAATGCTCGTGTGTCAACAACATCGCGGCGCCCAGAGCACACATTGCCGGAAAAACGTAAGTGGCCCACCACGCTCTCAACTTGCCTGCCTGCACCGCACATTCGAATGCTGCAAAAATCACGATCAGGAGCGCACCGAAACGATGTTGAAGTACGTCGGGCGCGGCAAAACTCTGCCAAAAGGGACGTGGTCCAAGGGGCCAGTTCTCTGGGTCAGCGCGCAGCAGGATGAAGACGGCTAAACCAGCAAAGCTCAGCGGCCAAAAGCGAGCCCAGCGCATTGTGCGGTGCCGGCTGAGCAGCGCCAGCAGCCCTGCGACGACCACAATCAGTCCTGCCCAGTGATGGTTGTATTCCGACCATGCTCTGTCGGTGTCGTCGCTCCCAACAGTAGCAACGAACTGACTGTCCTGGACGGCCACGGCGAGTGAACTCGGAGGAGCCAGCGCAGCCAAGGGCGGACTGCCCATGCGTGGCAGTTCTGGGTGCAAGCGCACGTATATCTCGTGGGATGTCAGTCTATCCTGAGCGGTAACGTCGACCGCGGGTGCCTGTGCGGTCAGCGAAGCCGCCGTCAACACTGCGAGAAATCCTAGACAAACCTCCGCCTCGACGACCCGGCGCAGCCGCGCCAGCAAAGGTTCAGGGTCGCTGGCCAAACGCCGAACCAGGAACCAATTTCCGGCGCCGAGTGCAATCATCGCCAGCAAAAGGCAGATCTTGGCAACCAGCATGATGCCGTACGCAGTGGTGTATAGCCTGCTCCACGAACCCACGTAGAACCAAGCCATGCCCACTCCGGCCAACACGAGCGCGGCCGCGCCGGGCAGGGCCATCCTGGAGTAGCGCTGGGTCAAACGCCGTGCCTCGTACAGGTCTTCGACGCGGCCTAAGGAAATCAACAGATAGGCCATAGCGCCAACCCAAGCGGCTGTACCCAGGTGATGTGCGGCAGTGAGAATCGCCAGCAGCACGCGATGGTCGATGCGTGCCGCCGCATGGCTGGTGGAGACCGTGGCCGCCAGCAGCAGCAGGCTTAAGGGGAGCATCGCGACCGTCGCTTTATTGCTTTTGAGCCGTGCGCAGATCCAGAGTCCAACCGCGAACAGGATTGCGAAAGAGGCGGCGCGAAAGAAGCCGGTGGCCGTCACATCCTTGAGCGTCAAATCAGAGCCACTCATCAGGATGGCACCGGATGAGGAAACCATGGCAAGCTCGCCAACCACTAACGCGATTGCCGCTATCCTGATACCCCGGCGGCAAAAATTGCCGACGACTTCGCTCGCCCTCGCCGGGCGCACCACCGCCAGGAGAAAGGCAACGCCTCCCAGCAGCAGCGCTTCGAAAGCAAGCGTTGCCGCGCGTGCTAGAACACTCAGCAGATCGATATCGCGCAGGAGCCAGATCAAGAGATTAGGTCTCTACTCTACGTGGAAGGGAACTTTGCCGCGCGTGATGTGTCCATCGGTGGCTAGGACCTGCCAGCGCAACACATAGGCTCCTTTGACAAGCCCGGTCAATTTGGCAGACAGCAACCCGGGTTCGGGCTCGCTCTCGATGGCGACCTTCTCCACTTTTCCGTCAGGGGCGAGCAACGTCAGGGTCGAGTGCTCCATATCGACCCGTGAATTGTATTTGAGGAGGACGGCGATCTCTGGTCCCGAGACGGTACTGTTCACTGCCGGCTGAGAGTTCAACAACACGGCGTGCGCCAAGGCCACTCTTGGAGCAAACAGCGCAATACCGTAAGCAACAGCGATAGCTGCTACAAGCCTAGGCATAAACAGCCGAGTATTCCTGCACATATCCAACGCTCCTCCTTCATCAAATTAAGTCAGTACCTTGAGCACGACGCCTTGCCCGAAAGTGCTGCCTTAAAACGATATCACCGTCTTGTCAATATGAAATCATTGGAGGGACGGCGACGCACTTTATTTGCGACGGGCCGCACATCGTAGCCGAGTATCGTGCTGGTGTCCCTTTTGCGGAATATGTTTTTCGACGATGGCTTGAATCGGCCGATTCAAGTTGCCGTCGGCGGCAACGACTACTGGTATCACGTGGATCTCATCGGATCTGTTCGCGCCTTGACTGATCGTGTGGGAAACCTCATCGGGCAATATGAATATGATGTTTTTGGCGTCCCGCTCCTCGTAGGCGTCCCGCACAATCCCATACGCTATGCCGGTAGAAAGGTCGATGCTGCGCTTGGTTCGTATGACTCCCGCGGCCGCCAGTACGATCCCATTCTGGGCCGTTCCTTGAGCGCGACGCGGTCGGCACGTCGGCCTTCTGATGTCTTGGGCCCTGTACTCAGGCCTCGGTGCAGTCTGCATCGTCCGTTTCGCAGTCGCGTCCGGCTCGATACCTCTTCCATCAATTCGTATACCCTCCCAACTCTGATAAGCGACGACCGACAAGACGAGGCCATAGTCTCTTCACCTATCTTGAACGCGGAGGGAGTTGAATGCTCGTTCACCAGGATGCCCACTCGTCCATGGAAGGGCTGATCGCCGAGACATTCCATTTGAACACCCCGTGGAAGACTACTGACATCAACCCGCGCCGCGCCTGCTTTCGCGCTCCTTGGGATGATTCCTAAGCTTTCGACGCGATCTATCCCTTCCTGCCGCAACCTAAGACTCTAAGTTACAAGCCCATTAAATGTATTTGAATACTCTGTGACTGCCTCCGCTTTTCAGACTTCCTTAAGTTACGCGGTGTTGTAGTAACCACGCTCGCTCATCTTGAGTCGGCCGCCGGGGCCCGCAAACACTGCGCAACAACCGCGCGAGTGGTGCTGTGCTTGCAGCTCATCGCCAGACTACGCAATAGGAAAGCTGACGAAATGCCTCTGAAAAGTAGACGTGTATTTCTAACCTGGCTATTGGTTAGCTGTTTCACCTTGCTCCTCGCGGTGTATCCGCAGTCCGCGAACTCGCAAACGCAAAATGGCACGATCGTTGGAACCGTTCAGGATGCTGGCGGATCGATCTTGGTCAGTGCCAGGATCACGATCGAGCCGACGGGAAGGCAGACCGCGACCAACGATCAAGGTCAATTCCGAGTTTCGGATCTTCCGGCCGGCGATTATACAGTGACGGTGTCCTATGTCGGATTTGCCCCGTCCACCCTGTCGGTAAAGGTCCAGAGCGGGCAAGTGGCAACCGTGAACCAGACGCTCAAGGTCGCGTCTGGCGCCGACACCGTGATGGTGAGCGCGGCGCGTCTCCAGGGCGAGGCGGAAGCCATCAATATCGAGCGTATGTCCTCTGATATTGTTCAGATCCTTCCCGCGCGTGTCATCACCAGCCTGCCGAATACAAATATTGCAGATGCGGTTGGCCGCCTGCCGAGCGTTTCGCTCGAGCGCGACGAAGGTGAGGGCAAATATGTACAGATTCGCGGCACGGAGCCGCGCCTGAGCAACGTCACCATCAATGGTGTCAACGTGCCGGCGCCAGAAGTGACCGTGCGCAACATCAAACTGGACGCGGTTCCGTCGAATATAGTGGAGCGCATAGAGGTCTACAAAACCCTCTCCCCGGACCAGGATGGCGACGGCATCGGCGGAAACGTAAATCTGGTCACCAAGGCCGCACTCGATAAACCCACTTATGCCCTGAGTGGTACCTCCGGCTATAACCCGATTCAAAATGGCTACTGGCGCGGCGGCTTTGATGGCACATTTGGCCAGCGATTTGGCGTCAACAAGCAGTTGGGTTTCCTGCTCGGCGGAACCTGGGATCGGACCAACCGCGGAATCGATGACCTGGAGCCGACGCAAGACATTGCGACCGATCCTGCGACCGGGAATCCGGTTGCTTACACCCCGACGGCCGATCTGCGTTCCTACAACTACTACCGCACGCGATACGGCTTCGATTTGGGTGTTGATTACAAGTTCACGCCGACAACCACTGCCTATGTGAAGGGCCTGTACGCGGACTTCCACGACTACGGAGACACCATCGTTTACACGCCCACTGTAGGAGCGATCACCTCGGCAGGCGGAAACATTCTCAACTTCGACAACACCGGCAGTTATGCATATCGCCATTACATTCGCCGGCCCGACCAGCAGGTGTTTAGTGTTCTCACCGGAGTGAAGCAGGATTTCTCCAAGGACTTTCTCGTCTATAACTTTGCTGTATCTCGCGGGCACAACATTGGCGGGCAGGATTTCCCCACAACAAGTTTCGCCGGCAACAGCAGTGTCCCCTTCTCGCTGGATCTCACCAACCCACTGCGACCCAAGTTCAACGCCACGGACGGAAGCAGCCTCTTCGACGCCGGACAGTATGCTGTCTCTTCCACCGACTCCACGCGCTACCACGCGACTCAGCTGAACATTCAAGGAGATGCGTCCTACGCGCATAACTTTACGATTGCTGCGAAGCCGAGCACGTTTTCTCTTGGAGCGAAGATCCGCAATTCCGCTTCGACGCAAAATGAAAATGATCTGCTCTACGGGCTGGCGGATCCGAACGTGATTCCATTCACGCTGGCGAACGTGGTCGGTGGATATACGAATCCCACCTATTACAACAAGTCGTTCGCCATTAACGGTCAGGCCTACGGTCCGACATCGAACTACAACAGGATCCTCAGCGCAGTGGCGGCAAATCCAGGCGCCTTTGCGCTGGATACCGTTGGCAGCATCACGCAGTCCCAGGCTGCTTTCTTCAACGCGAATGAGCGCGTTTCCGCGGGTTATGTGCAGGACGTCATCTTTATCGGCAAATGGCGGCTGCAGGGCGGGGCGCGTTTCGAAGCAACAGGCACCCACTTTCTAGCCAATCAGCTGACGGCAAATGTCGACGGCCAGGGGAATCCTCTTCCGCCGACCATCACACCCATTCGGCAGGACACCAGCTATTTCAACGTACTCCCCAGCGTGCAGGCGCAATATCAAGTGCAGAAGGACACAAACCTGCGCCTCAGCTACGGTCGAGGCATTTCGCGGCCAAACATCGGAGATCTGGTGCCCTCCACGACCGTTGATCCGAATGCGAGCCCGAAGAGCATCAGCAAAGGCAATCCTAGCCTGCAGCCAACCAAGGCAAACAACTACGACGTGCTGATCGAGCACTACTTCCAGCCGCTCGGCATTCTGCAAGCCGGCTACTTCTACAAGCAGCTTTCCGATCCAATCTTCCCGACAACTACTCAGACCACCGATCCGCAGTACCCTGGAATCGTTTTTCAGCTCAACCAATCCATCAATGGTCCGAGCGCGCATATTCAGGGAGTCGAGATGCAATGGGAGCAACGCTTCTCCTTCCTTCCCGGTCTGCTGAACGGCGTCGGCGTCTCTGCGAACTACAGCTACGTGACATCTCAGATCAGGTTTCCGTCAGGCTTCAATGCTCCCAACGTTGGTGAGCCCGGACGTACGGATAAACCTCGACTGGAACGCGACGCTCCCAATAATTACAACTTCGATCTCACTTACGATAAGGGACGTTTTTCCTCACGCTTCGCAATCAGTCATAACGATGCGAACATCTATGCCTATCAATGGGGGCCAGGCACCGGGCCAGCGACCGATCCGGTGCTCGGGCTCAAGGGGCCGAAGGGTGATCAATACCTGTACCCACATACTCAGTTCGACGTTCAAGGGAGTTATCGGACGTTCAAGGGAATTCAGCTTGTAGTCTCAGGCCTGAACCTGAGCAATGAAGTATTCGGGTTCTATAACGGCAGCGAGAGATATCCGGTCCAACGGGAATACTACCGACCGACGGTGTCTTTCGGCTTGCGTTGGGTCTCTGGCCAGGAGCAGTAGGGCCGGAAGCTCATTTCATGTGTAAGACTGCACGCATCGGCCTCGAACTGCCAGCTTGTGTCGTCCATTTCGCCCTTCAGGAAAATCTAAGGAACACCGTGTAAGTTTGAAGTTGTTTGAGCCTTCTCAGATTCCCGCTCTCAGCCCATTTCAGGAGAATGATGTGCGATTGACTCCAGTACCTGCTCTACCTCTAGCTTTCGTCCTTCTTGCGGGGTTCTCACCAGCGACGGCCCAAACCAACTGGCAGGTAACCAAAACACTGCCCGTTGGCGGAGCAGGCGGTTGGGACTACCTAACAGTGGATGCGCCGGGACATCGTTTGTTCGTACCGCGTAGCACGCACACCATGGTCCTTGATGAGGAATCAGGCAAGGTGTTGGGCGACATTCCCGGTCAACAGACAGCGCATGGCGTTGCAATCGTTCCCAAGGTCGGACGTGGCTTTATCACCGACGGCGGTGGAAGCGGCAGCATCGTGATCTTTGATTTGAAGACATATGCGGTGCTGGGTACGCTTGCCACAATGCCAGACTCGGACGGCATTATCTACGACGCAGCAATGGATCGCGTGCTGGCGGTATCCGGGGACGGCGGAGCTCTCATGACCTTCAAGCCGGATATCGATCCACACGACGGAAAGATAGAAGCGCCGATCATGCTGGGCGGAGCGCCAGAGTTTCTCGCTTCCGACGGCGCGGGCAAGGTCTTCGTCAACCTGGAGGATAAGAATGTGGTGGCGGTCGTTGACCTGAACTCGCGGAATGTAGTCGCGCGATGGTCGGTAGCTCCGGGTGGGCAGCCAGTGGGAATGTCCATGGATGCCAAGACGCACCGTCTGTTCATCGGCTGCCGCAAACCGCAGAGGATGATTGTGATGAGCACGCAAGACGGAAAGGTAGAAGCAGCGTTGCCCATCGGCGCGGGCGTGGATGCCACTCTTGTGGATGAAGGTCAGGCATTCGCCAGCTGTAGAGACGGCTCTCTAGTAGTAGTCGGAGAAAAGGCCAGGCAACTCGCAGTGGAGCAGACCGTAAAGACGCCGGATGGCGCCCGAACGATGGGGTTGGACAAGACGAAGCACCAGATCTACTTGCCGACTGCAGAATTCGAGGCTGCGCCCTCGCAGGGGCGTCCTAAACCAAAACCGAACACTTTCAAGATCGTCGTGGCTGCGCGACGGTAAGCGGGCAGACAGAAAAGTCGTTGCCAACTTTGGCGCGATAACAACCATTACTACTGGAACCGTCTCGACTGTGTCGGTCTCACACTGTGCGGCCAGGCTTTAGGGCCCGAAATTGGAGAGCCGGAGAGATGTAGGCATTCATCTCTCCGGCCCAAAGCGCGGCAACTTCTGGGAAAAGGTAACCCAGAGCATGCGCGTTGCCGTCTCCCAGTGAGAATTCGAGTGCGCCCCGAAAGGCAGTAACCAGGGCGCACGCTCAGCAATGACTTGCTCCCGGTACGCCCTGTCGGAGCTAGAAATCAAGACGTGTGGTATGCTTTCGTTCTGTTTCTCAATTGCCATGTTGGTATTCTCATAGTAGAACGTACGTTTTCTTAGATAGGGAAACGATCGTTGTAGATTCGGCGAGTGAAAGCTGGATCTGCGGCTCGAGAAATGCCGCCACATGGATTGGCTCGACCTCCGGCAAGATCGCTCCGTGAGGGCGTCGCTTATATCACCACATAACAGTGACATATATCTTCATGTGAAAGTTCAGAGAGTTAACTAACTACCATTTATCGTTTCGCTCGGACCTCTTGCTCTGATGGCAGTTGAGCGATGTCCCAGCCGCCGCCCAACGCTTCGATCAACTGCACACTGCTCATCATCTGTTGTACGCAGAGCGTGATTATTGTCTGCTGATTTGCAAGTAATGTTGATTGTGCCGTGAAGACGTTCAGATATGGATCAAGTCCGGTCATGTAGCGCGCTGTGGCCACGTCAAGGAATCGTTGCGCAGACGCTATGGTCTCCTGTTGCTGCTCGATCTGCTGGGTGAGCAATCGCGATGACGAGAGGGAGTCCTCCGTTTGCTGAAACGCGGCCAAAACCGTCTGCTTGTAGCCGGCAACATCAGCATTGTAGAGAGCCGCATATTGCGCCATTGTTGACTTTCTAAGACCACCATCAAATATGGTCTCGGAGGCCGTCGGTCCGACTGACCAGTAGCGGCTCGGAGAGGTCATCCACTGCGAAATTTTCGATGCTTCAAATCCCACTGTGCCGCTAATGCTGAGCGTGGGATAGTAGGCAGCTTTTTCTACGCCAATGAGCGCATTTGCTTCGGCCATCGTGCGCTCCGCGGCGGCGATATCAGGGCGCCTTTCAAGAAGTTCCGATGGCACACCGAGCGGGATATCAGGCACTCTGGTCGTCAGAGCCTTCACCGGAATGGAGAAAGTAGAAGCAGGCTCTCCCACCAACAACGCGATTGCATGTTCATACTGCGCGCGAGCAATGCCTGCATTCGTCGCGGTTGCCTCGGCACTGTTCAGCGCAATCTCAGCCTGCGCTACGGCCTCATCATTATCGATACCTGATTTGTACAAGGCATGGGTGAGTTCAAGCGACTGCTGGTCTACCTCCACAGTCTTCCGGTAAAGCTCTTCCAGTGCATCCTGCCCACGTAGCTGAAAGTACGATACAGCCAGATTTGCCTGCTCGGTGAGTTTCAGGTTCTCCAGGTCGGCAGCGCTTACCTGTGCCGCGTAGGACTGTTGATGTACCGTGTTGCGGACACGACCCCAAAGATCAGGCTCCCAGCTGACATCAAAAGGCAGGTTGAAAAGATTGCTGTTTGGATTGGCACTGGACGATCCGCTTTGTGATTGGGGAGACCGGCTGCGGGAATAGGAAGCTCCCACACTCATAGTTGGGTAATAACTGGAGCGCGCCTGCTGGATCTGAGCCCGCGCAGCCACGAAATTGGCGTAGGACTGAGCGATGTTCTGGTTCGAGATATTTAATTTGTCTTCGAGAGCGTTCAACTCGGGTTCTTGATAGATCTCCCACCACTTCCCGCGAAGCGCGGCATCTTGCGGCTGCGCAGGCTTCCAGGTGCTGCCATCCGCAGCCTGTTGCGGTCCTGATTCCTTGAACGCGGGAGGAGCTGGCATTACTGGACGTGTGTATCTTGGACCAACGTTACATCCCATCAATCCACCAATGACAGAAAGCAAGAATGAAAGGCGGATGAAGCAGCTTAGCTGGATGGCTTTGTACTCAACCACACGGAGAGGAGGATGTTGCATAGGATCCTCCATTAGATTGCCCTCCGCGGAGCGGCCACTGCACCGGCATTGCCATGGCTCCGGAAGCGGAGGCGCAGTCGGTCGAGAAACAGATAGATCACAGGTGTTGTGTAGAGCGTGAGCATCTGGCTGACGATGAGGCCACCTGCGACAGCAATTCCCAGGGGGCGCCTGAGCTCCGATCCCGTGCCGTGACCCAGC
>Ga0210409_10002069_pt1 | contig 24634 bp, 21 predicted proteins | sample IncBWH17MmetaG_FD_161649 | JGI IMG/M metagenome (GOLD analysis project Ga0210409, IMG submission 161649) | Forest soil microbial communities from Barre Woods Harvard Forest LTER site, Petersham, Massachusetts, United States - Inc-BW-H-17-M | ecosystem: Environmental > Terrestrial > Soil >...
GGGCCCATGTAGCGCGAGGGAATGGGGTACACACAGGAGCGTCGATGCCGAGTAGAACACCCGCCCGACGGCGTTATGGTTCTGCTCGGGGCGGTCGCCCGCGAAGGGCTCGACGATCATCCACGTGCCGTCGGTCGCGATGGTCTCGCGAACGTGCCGTGCGGCGCCGATCGGATCCTCCATGTCGTGCAGACAGTCGAAATGGGCCACGAAGTCGTAGCCGCTGCCGGGGTAGTCCGTCGATTTGGCGACCTCGAAGGCAACCCTATCGTCGACGCCGGCGGTCTTCGCACGCTGGCGGGCAAGCTCGATCGACTTGGGGTGCGAGTCGAACCCGACGAACCGCGCCCGCGGGAAGGCCTTGGCCATCAAAATGGTGGATGCGCCCAGGCCACAGCCCACGTCGGCGACCTTGCCGCCGCGTTCGAGCTTATCCTTGACGCCATCGAGCGCCGGTATCCAGGCCTGCACCAGATTGCCGATGTAGCCGGCGCGGAAGAACCGCTCGGTGCCTTCGAACAAGCATGGATGCTGTGCTCCCCACTCGAGCCCGCGCCCCGAGCGGAAGTTGTCGGCCATCTTCTCTTCGCCGTGCCACATCGCGGCGGTCACGTGGAAGAGCCCGGGAACGGACGCTGGGCTGGTGTCGTCAGCCAGCGCGAATGCCTGTTCCGGCGGCAGTGTGAAGCGCCCTGTCGCCGCATCGTAATCGACATATCCGCTCGCCGCCTGGGCGTTGAGCCATTCGCGGACATAGCGTTCCGTCGTCCCGGTCAGGCGGGCGAGATCACTCGCGGCGACGGGCCCCGCCTCGGCCATGGCCTTGTAAAGACCAAGCTTGTCGCCGATGACCACGAGGGCCGCGCTCATGGCGGCCCCCACGTCCCCGACTACCTTTCCCAAAAAGTCGTTCAGCTTCTTCTCGTTGATGTTCATCTTCGGCTCCTCTCGTGCGGCCAGGCGTCTCGGCCAAGAAGGAGCTTCCGCCGGAATCGTTGGAGCCGGCGTTTGTGGCGCCGTGGAAATTGGACCCGGACTCTAGGGACCTGAGTCCGTCATTCCTCAACGAATGACGGACTCAGGTCACTAGCAGCCCCCTCGAAACGCTTCCGACCCACGTAGCGCGCGAGGACCGCCTCGATGGCGTTCATGTTGAATGGCTTTTCCAGCAGCACATGCGATCCAGCCTTGACGAATTCACGAGCCGCCGGCGTGAAGGCGCCGCCGGAGATGAATACGACTCGCTGAGCTTGTTCCGGGACGGCCTGCACCAGGGCGCCATAAAAGTCCATGCCGGTCATTTCCGGCATCATCAGATCGCAAAAGATCACGTCGAACCGATCTCCAGCGACGATGCGTTGCACCGTCGCGCGAGGGTCTAGCGACGTCTCGGCGTCGTGGTCCCGGCTGAGCAGGAGCGCAAGGCTACGCGCGACGTTCTCGTTGTCGTCTATGACGAGCACTCGGCCTCTGGTGTTTTCGACACCGGCCGCCGGCGCCGGCTGCTGCCGGTTTACCGCCTTATCTCTCGTCGACGGAAGATACACTCGAAACGTCGAACCCTTGCCGACGACGCTTTCGACTTCGATGCGTCCGCCAAGTTGCTGGACGATTCCGTAGCAAATCGAGAGGCCGAGCCCGGTTCCGACGCCAATCGGCTTCGTGGTGAAGAAGGGCTCGAAGATGTGGGGCTTGATGTCGGCCGCGATTCCCGAGCCGGTGTCCTCCACGGTGATGACGACCGCCTTCTTCGCGTCATCGTGCTCGAGCCGAACACGAATCTCGTTCGAGTCCGCGTGTCCTTCGGGGATTGCTTGAGCCGAGTTCAGGAGCAAGTTCACGAAGACTTGCCCGAGGCGAAGGTCGCTACCGAGGACCGGCGGTACCTGCTGCAAATCGGTCACGAGTCGGGCGCGGTGTCGGATCGCATTTTCGGCCATGACAAGGGCGCGCTCGAGCGCCACCCGGACGTCGACTGCGTCGTTGCGTTCGTCGTCTTGTCGAGAAAAGAATTGCAGCGCACGGACGATACGACGCACACGATCGGCACCATCGCGCGCTTGCTCCACGGACTGCGCGAGTTCGCTCAGTGCTGCGTCATTTGGCTCCGGACGCGAAAGGCGTTTCGCGAGGCGTTCGAGGTTGGCGAGGACATACGTTAGGGGATTGTTGATTTCGTGCGCGACAGTGGCGGAGAGGGTGCCCATCGAAGCCAAACGTTCGGCCTGCACCAGGCGAGCATGCGTCCTCACGCGCTCCGTCACGTCGATGGCTACGCCGATTGCTCCGTCGACCTCGCCCGCGGCATTGCGGATAGGCGTCAGCGTGGTCTCTAGAACAGTCGGTCCCGAATCGTGAACGCCACTGACCTCCTCGCCGGCCAGAACTCGCTTTACTTCCGAGAGCCGAACGGGGTCGTTCGCATACATCTCATAGACCGAGCGACCCACCAACTGCCGCGGCCGAAGGCCGAGGCCGGCCAGGCCGCTGCCCTCCGAGAGAGTGACGATTCCATGGCGATCGAACGAGAATAGTTTGAGCGGTGCGTGCCCCAGGACGTGCAGCAAGCGCCCTTCTACGACGGCCGCGTGCGATCGGGCAAGGACCTCTTCGGTGATGTCGATGAATGCGATGACGACGTGTGTGATGGCCCCCGCGGAATCCCACAACGGCTGCGCAAACGCCCGGACGAAGACTTTCCGCCCGTCGTTGCGGTGAATGACGATGTCATCGACCGTGACCCTCGCCTTTTCTCGGAGCGCTCGCGCGAAGGGCAGTTGATCTTCCGGATAGGGAGCTCCGTCGCGGGTGTGAATGCCGTACGACTGGGTGTAGGCGCCGAGATGCGCCTCCGGGACCGGCGCCATCCCGAGAATCTCGTTGAACGCGTGGTTGGCATACGCGAACCCACCGCTCGGCGCGGCCGCCACGAAGATGCCGACGGGCAGAGCATCGGCAGCCGCGGCGATGAACGCGAGCTCGGTCGGTGTGTGTGGCGGCATTGCGCAATGCGGGGCGATCCAGGCAGGCCGCTATGGACCCGCGTCGAGTCCGCCGGATTCGGGACCAGCCTCATAGCCTAGCCTCTCCTTCGCGAGCTCCAAAGTGCGAGCGTTCGCCGGGACATTCGTCAAGAAAGAGTCGCGCAGCTCGGGGTCCTCTATTGTGGCCGCGAGACTCATGATGCGATCGCGGGCCTTACGGAGGGCGGCCCTCGCCTCGTCGGCCTTGTCGAGCATCATCAGAGCCTCCGCGTGGACCAAGTGCAGGGTCGAAAGATCGGACGACCAAGCGGTCCTCATCATTCCGCCCTCTGCCAACGTCAACGCCTCTTGCCACTTTTCCCGAAGAAACGCGATGCGTGCCTGCGCCGCGAGAGCATGGACCTGCACGGTGGGAAACAGGGCCGCCTGCTCTATGGCGGACGAGGCCTCGCGCTCGGCGGCATCGAGATCCATCACTTCGACGAAAGCCATGGCGAGATGCGCGCGTGCGCCGGCCGCCAAGTTGAGGTCGGGGCGCTCCGAGAGATCTCGCAGGACCGGGATTACTTCCCGAGCCCCACCAGTCTGCATTTTCGTTAGAGCTAGAAATAACGAGCACCAGTCGATGAATGTCGTCAGCTCCGCAAACTTGCGCACGTCTTCAGCCGCCCGCTCGGCGTACTTGCGATGCGAGACCTGGGCATATGCCCAAGCTGAGAACATCGCAGCGGCAGCGCGTCCGAATGCGGTTCCTGTGTGCCGAGCCCTGTCTCGCGCGCGGGTCAAGCTGTCCAGCCCGCGCCCCGGCTGACCGGCATTGAGATACAGGTACGTGCGCGCGAGCAGAAGCCAGTCCTCGAACACCGGATCTGGCTCCGCGGCGCCGGTCCCCACAGCCTCGCCGTTCTCGAGAAACGACCATGCCATTTCGTACTGCTGCATGATGCCCAGGCCGATACAGGTCAGAAAAACGGCAAGTCCGTAGGGGCCGGACGGATCGTGTGCAACGGGAGCCTCGAGGATCTGTTGCAATACGGGAGCCGTCACGGCAAGGTCCCCCTGAAACATCCCGCCCACAAACACGCGTGCGGCGGCCTCGAACCAGGGCGTGCTGCCGGCCGGCAAGAGCTCCATGGCGCGTTGGGACGCACCGATGGCTTCACCCCACTCGTCGCGCGTTCCGAGCGCTAGACCTTTCACGAGGCACAGAACACCCGCATCCATGCCGTCAGCGCCGCATGCGAGGCCCCGCACGGCGAGCGCGAGCGCCGCATCCAGATTGCCCCCATCGAAGGCCCGCTGTGTCGCGCGCACGAGCCATGGTACGGCTCGCGCGGGATCGCGACCGCGCTCGAAATGGCCGGCCAGTGTGAGGGGGTCTTTTTCGCCGGCGGCTTCGAGCCACTCGCCGGCGAGCTTATGCCCCGTGGTCGCGTCTCCCTCCGTCAGCATCGAATAGGCAACCTCGCGCACGAGACCGTGCCGGAACGCGTATTCACGCTCGCCCGCAAAGCGGCTGCTGGTCTCGGCAACCACGATGTCGTCGGCGGCGAGAGCTCCGAGCCAGTCGTCCACGTCCGTCGGATGTCCCCCGACGAGCGCGGCAACGGCGCCCTGCCAAAAGACCTCGCCGAAAACGCTGGCGGCCCGCACGATACGCCGCGCTTCGTCGTGGAGCCGCTCCAGACGCGATTGCACCAGCGCAACGACGGTTTCAGGCAGGCTCTCGCCTCCTCCCTCTGCAACGCGACGGATCAGCTCCTCCAGAAAGAACGCGTTTCCGTCGGCTCTCTCGACGATGCGTGCGACCGCGTCCGGCTTCGCCTGGCCGCCGAGTACATCGCGCACAAGACGCTCGGCGGCGCGCGGGGTCAGCCGACCGAGCGACAGCTGGTTCGCCTCGATGCCGTGCCACAGGTTGGGGAAAGCTTCGTCCACCTCTGGCCTAGCAAGCGCGAGCACCATCAGGGGCCTGGTCGAAAGCGCGCGCAGCGCCTCTTCGAGGTACGTCACACTCGGCAAGTCGCCCCAGTGAAGGTCTTCGATCACGACCAACACCGGACGAGCCGAACACTCGCTGGCAAGCCATTGACCGAACGAGCGGCGCAGATGCTCGGCCATGATCTGGGGGTCGTTGCGCGCCGCGCGCATCTGCGGGCTCGGTCGCTCTGAAGAGGAGAGGCCCACGAGTTCGCCGAGAAAGTCGGCGATGGGGCCGGCGTCGTCACCGGGGCAGCAGCGGGCGACGTATTGCCGAAGCGCGCGATCCTGTTCTTCAGCGAGGTCGGATTCGCGTAAACCCGCTGCAGCGCGCACGAGCTGGCGCGCCAGGAGAAAAGACGACCCGGCGCCCACAGGATCGCCGCGAGCCATGAGGATCCTCGCGTCGGGTCGGTCGCCCGCGACGCGGGCCACGAATTCGTGTCGCAGCCGCGATTTGCCCTGGCCTGCCGGGCCCTTGACGAGCACCGCGCGCGGGATGGAGTCGCCGACGCACTCGCGCCAGGTCGCTTCGAGCAGGGCTAGCTCCTTGTCCCGGCCCACGCAAGGAGTGGTCTTGCCCAATAGCGTGCGCGGCGTTTCGAGCCCCATGCGCCGGCCGACCAAGGAGTAGCCTGCGCCAACGTTGCGAATCTCGAAGCGAGCCTCGAGAAGCGCAGCCCCGGCCTCGTCGATCCAAACGCCGGCGGAAGTCGATTGCGCCAACAGCGATGCGGCTCGGTCGATCGCAGGCCCCGCGGCGCCGCGGCGGGTTTTCTGGGCTCTCGCCATGGCGAGCGCGATGCGAGCCGATGGGAAGCGCTCGTGAAGCTGCAACGCGCAGCTTGCGGCGCTCACCATAGGAGCACTGGTCGATGCGCGATCGTCGAGCGTTATGAGAAGGGTGCCGTTGGCCAGACGCGCAAGCTCGCCGCCATGGCGATGCACCACCTCCGCTGTCGGCGGCTCCTCCGGCACCAGCGCGAGCAGGATACTGACGAGGCGCTGTTCACCGCCCGACAAGCGGACCGAAACGCGAGCTTCCACGCTGGGAGGGCCGCCGGGCACGCTGCCCAAAGCGAGCAAGTCCCGAAGCACCGCGGCACCATCTTCCGGCCGCGCCCCGCGATCCTTGGCGAGCATGCGCGTCAGGAGATCGTCGAGCTCGGGAGGCAACTCGGGCCGCACGTCCCGAATGCGAGGGACCTCCTGACGGAGCACCTTGGCGAGGACCGCCGCAACGTGCTCGCCCGAAAAGGCCGGCCGCCCGGTCAGGCACTCGAAGAGCACGCACCCAAGGGCGAACACATCGGTGCGCGCATCGAGCTGCTTATCCGCGATCGCTTGTTCCGGCGACATGTACCCCACGGTGCCGAGGATGATTCCGGTTTGTGTCCGCAGGTGTGCTCTCGACGTCAGTCTGGATGGCTGGAGCTGCGCGATTCCGAAATCGAGCAGCGTGGCTCGAGCGGCCTCGCCTCCAGCTAGCAGGACGTTGCTTGGCTTGATGTCGCGGTGCACGATGCCGCGCTGGTGCGCCACGGCGAGACCTTCGGCCAACCGCCGAGCCAGCTCGAGACTCTCGGCGACGTTCAAGCCGCGCTTGGACAAGTATTGCGCAAGGTCGGCGCCCTCCAACCAGTCCATTGCCAAGTACGGCTGCCCGCGCGCCGTCGATCCGTGCGCGACGTAACGCACGATGGCCGGGTGCTGGAGCTGGGCCAGGACGCGCGCCTCGCGCGCGAAGCGGTCATCGTCTCGCTTCGCGTGCACCATCACCTTGAGCGCTACCGGATCGCCCGTCAATCGATCCAATGCGCGGTAGACAGCGCCCATACCGCCGCTTCCGGCGAGCCGTTCGATGACGAACCGATCGGACACAACCTCACCGGCCTTCAGCTTCGCGCGTTCGAACCCTTCCTCTGGATTGAGCTCTGGACTGAGCTCTGGATCGAGCTCCGAATCGAGCCCCAAGCTCGCCGCCCTCTCGCCGAGAAGCGAATTCTCCAAGTCCTGGCGGCCCGACCCTTCCGCAACGGGCGACGGCGATGAGTTCTCGGTTGGCATAAGCCACCCCTCATCGACTGTAACCGACCTGAAGGGCGGGCAGGCAATCCAAAAAAACACGAGGCAAAAGACCCCTCTCGTGCGAAACGTCTCGTCCGCACCATGAGACTCGCCTTCGCCCACGTCGCTGTTGCCGCTTGCCAGCTTTGGCTCGTTTGCCTCGCGAATGGTGGTTGTAGAGCCGAGGCCCCGCCGCCGCTCACCGTCGCGCCTGTCCCCACGGCCGTCACACCTCTGCCGACGGTGTCACCTTCGGAAGGGATCGCGGATGCGGGCACAGCCGCAGCCGCATCCGCATCCGCATCCGCAGCGGGGACGCCTCCGAGCCCGATAAAGCTCACCGCAAAGGCCATTGCGCTACCCGGCATCAGCGGCCATGCAGCGCTCGATTACCTCGTCTTCGAGTCTTCGCGTGGACGGATATGGGTTCCCGTTGGTGATACGGGCAGCGTCGACGTGTTCGATCCGGCGAGCGCGCAATTCACGCGCATCGACGGCTTCAAGAGCGCCGAGCGCGACATGCATGGCAAGAAGCGCATGATGGGTCCGAGCAGCGGCTCGTTCGGCGAGGGATTCGTCTACATTGGGAACCGCGCGTCGAGCGAGGTCTGCGCAATCGATGCGGGCACGCTCAAGCCCGGCCAATGCTTCAAACTGGCCACGCAGCCAGACGGCGTGGCGTATGTAGCGTCCGCCAAGGAGCTGTGGGTGACCACGCCGAGGGACTCGTCGGTCACTGTCCTCGACGCGTCCACGCCCGGGACGCTCAGGCCCAAGGCGGTGGTCAAGACGCCGGGCTCACCGGAAGGCTACGCCGTTGACGATACCCATGGCCTGTTCTTGACGAACCTCGAGGACAAGGATCAGACAATCGTCATCGACGTGAAGTCGCACAAGATCAGGTCGACGTGGCCTTCGGCATGCGGCTCCGACGGGCCGCGGGGGATCGCCGTGGACGCGGCCAGCGAGCTCGTGATGGTGGCATGCACGGATCATGTGCAGGTCCTTGATGGCGCGCACGAAGGCGCTCAGGTCGGCAAACTCGATACCGGCGGCGGCGTGGATAACTTGGAGTGGCTTGCTTCTCGGCGGCTGCTCTACGTGGGGGCGGCCGCGGCGGCCAAGCTAAGCGTGATCCACGTCGACGAGAAGGGCCAGCCCGCGGTTGTCGCCGTAGGCGCCACTGCGGAGGGCGCGCGAAACGCGGTCGTCGACGCGAGCGGCAACGCGTACCTCGCCGATCCAATGCACGGCGGCATACTGGTGTTTCAGTTCAAGCTCTAGGAGTCCGTCGGGCTTTTGCCTGCGGCAAAAGCTCCGACGGTCCTCCGTCGTGATGGTCACGTTCGAGGGGAGCGCGGCCGCTCCCCTCGAGCTCCCCATGCCGTAAGTGGTTGTACGGCGGAACCCGACACGGCCTCGCGCACTGCGCCTCGAGGTGTGGCTTGGAGGCAACCAGTCGCGCATATCCGGAGGCAGAAGCAGCTTCTGATCGATGCTGTAAGGCAAGAAGTCCTTGGCCATCGGCGCCAAGGTAAATTCCATCGCGCCGTTCTCCATGCGTGGCGCCGCGGCCACACCTGGTGCACCCCCTTACGGCTGGGGAGCGCGAGGGGAGCGGCTGCGCTCCCCTCGCACGAGACCCATCACGACGGAGACCTGTCGGAGCTTTTGCCAAAGGCAAAAGCCCGACAGGCTCCTAGCCGGCACCTGGTTGAATGTTTTCCTATTGGCGGCATCCATACACTACGATGCCCTGCCTGTCCTGTTGACCCCGGCAGCGGAGCCCTCGAATGTCGGTCGCGAAGCAAAAGAAACGCCTAGTCGTTTTCGTAATCGCCTACTACGCGGAGTCCACGCTGCGGTCTGTCTTGGAGCGAATTCCGCGGTCGATATTCGAAGAATATGACACGGAGATTCTGGTCGTAGACGACGCATCCGAGGATCGTACGTTCTTCATCGGCCGAGAGTACCAGCGTGGTCACCCCGAGACCCGGATGACGGTCCTGCGGAATGAGTACAACCAAGGCTACGGCGGCAACCAGAAGATCGCCTACGCGTACGCGATCCGGGAGCAATTCGACTTTATCGCCATGGTGCACGGCGATGGGCAATACGCGCCGGAGGAGCTTCCACGCCTAATGGCGCCGCTGCGAGACGGTCAGGCCGACGCTGTGTTCGGCAGCAGGATGTTGGAGAAGAATGCGGCGCTGCGCGGAGGAATGCCTCTTTATAAGTACTTCGGGAACAAAGTACTTACCGTCGCGCAAAACTTCATGCTGCGGACCCATTTTTCAGAGTTCCACAGCGGTTATCGCATCTACGCCACTCAGATGTTGAAGCAGATCCGGTATTTGCTCAACTCCAATGATTTTCATTTTGATACCGAGATCATCATCCAGATCTTGAACGCGAAGGGTCGCATCGTTGAACTGCCAATTCCAACGTATTACGGCGATGAAATCTGCCGAGTTGATGGCATAAGATACGCGAAGAACGTGCTCTTTGCCACCGTAAGAAATGTGGCACATCGATCGGGGCTGCTCTATCAGCGTCGTTTTGAGCCGCTGTCGGCGGGGAACGAGCACTATGATGCCAAACTTGGGTATTCGAGTAGCCATACGTATGCCATTGCTGCCGTTCCGCCCGGCGCGAAGGTGCTCGACATCGGCTCAGGGCCCGGCGCAGTAGCTCCCGAACTCGTGAAAAAAGGATGCGAGGTAACCGTAGTCGATCGGTTCATACCGGCTCGTGTCCCCCCCGGCGTCCGTGTTGTACAGCAGGATTTGAACGCGGATCTCGAGTTCAATGTGGCCGAACACGAATACATCCTCCTATTGGACATCATTGAGCACTTGCGTGACCCCGAGCGCTTCATCGACGAGCTTCGTTCTCAGTTCGACTACAAGCGAAAGCGGGTGATCGTGACGACGCCCAACGTCGGCTTCGTCGTGCAGCGGTTCATGCTCCTGTTGGGGCAGTTCAATTACGGACGCGCTGGGATTCTCGACCGCACACACACGCGTCTTTTCACCTTCCGCACGGCTCGACATCTGCTGCAAGATGCCGGGTTTAACATCAAAAGTGTGCGGGGCGTACCGGCACCCTTTCCAAAAGTCCTTGGAAACGGGATTATTGGCCGGGCTGCCCTAGCGCTCAATCTGGGCCTCATCGGCCTCAGCAAAACCCTCTTTTCCTATCAGATCTACATCGAGGCCGAAGGTACCCCCGACGTCGATTTCTTGCTGCAGGATGCGGGAGAGAAGAGCGAGCTTCGGGATCGCGCGCTCTCCGTCGGCAATCGTTCAGCGATGGTCTCGTGAGGCCATGAAGTGACGGCGTCAGAAGCGCGATAGGAACATCCAGATGCCGTTGGCGGCGAACGACGGAATGGTGTGACCGCCGTCGAATTCGCACCAGTCCACGGGGTAACCCGGATCGCACCCTTGGTATTCGACGCAGGTGCCCGGCCCGACTGCCATCGTTTGGTCCCCGCAGTGGTTCGCCTTGCGCCAGTAGTCGCGGCTCGCGACGCCGGCTTCGAACGGGACGGTCGTGTCCTGCTCGCCATGCGACATCCAGACGGCGACCTCGCCCACGCATGAGGGGGCGCCGAAAAACGTGTTGGGTCCGGACCCCGACATGGGCGTCACTGCGCGGAAGACGTCGCCCATTTGGCAACCGAGCGTGTCTGACATGATGCCGCCGTAGCTCATGCCCACCGAGAATATGTGCTTGCTATCGATGCAATAGTTGCTCTGCATCCACTGCAGCATCGCCTTGGTGAAGGCGACGTCCTGTCCGTTGGCGTTCGGCCAGCCGGCTCCCCCGCCGTCGCTCTGCGTACCGAGGCCCTGCCCTGCGACGAAGATGACCGTGTCGTTCGCGAGGGCCTGCAGACCGTAGTAGGCGAACGAACCGCCGAACCCACCAAAGCCCTGGCCCGCGATTTGCTGCGCCGTCCCACCGAGACCGTGCCACGCGAAGACGAGCTTGTACGGCGTGCTCGGAGCGTAGCTATTCGGCAGGGTCACAATATATTGGCGCTGCGTCCCGGAGACATCGATGGTGAACGTGCCGCTAGCGGGCCATGTGGCCGCGCCGCACCCCATGCTGTTCGCGCCGGTGGACGTCGAACCGGCACTGGAGTCGGTCTGTGTCTGTGGGAGCGCCCCCGCGTCCGACGGGGACTGCGACGGACCTTTCATCGTGGGTTGCGTGGCAGACTGCATGGGCGACGCGCCCCCACTTGAAGCGCTGCCCTGGGGCGAACCCGGAGTGCCGACAAAAGCACCGTCCGCGGCGCTGGAGCTCGGCGAGGCTGCGGCTCCTGCGGCGCAGTCGGTTCCGGTGCACCACGCCGGCCCCGGCGCTTGAGAATTGCTTCCGCAGTCGAGAAGCAGCAGAGCGCCGCCTGGGATGCCACTACCGAGTGCTACGAGGGCGATGAAGTTCCGGACCGCGTGAGTCACGGTGGGCCTCCTTCCGGACGAATCGATAACATGCAAAGACGCGGGAGAGCCTCGCCTCGAGGCACGAAAGGCCGAGAAGACCTTTCTCGCTGCAATCATCTGGTGCGAGCGCGGTTCTATCGGACGGGAAGGATCAATTTTTCGCTGAGGCTGGACGCATTGACAAATTGGCGCCGTGCCCTCATCTTCCCGGCCCGCCGTTTTTTGCCGAGGCTACACCCATGGTGTCCAACACGCAGCAGTTCGAGCGCATCCGCAAACGCAAGATGACCACCAATGGCAAGCGCAACAAGAGAGCGCGCCGCCGATTGGGGACCCCTGCGTTTCCGATTCACCCGGAGGGGTACGACACCACCGCGCCCGACGCCAAGAAGTCAGCGAAGTAGTGGTCCCATCCGGGAATCAGATGCAGAGCTTGATGTTCGTCATACGGACCTCACTTCTCACGACTCGCCTCGGGCGACTGCGTCGATCGCGGCGAGCACCTCGACGCGAAGAACACCGTGTCGATGCGCACGCAGCGGAGCGCCGTCGAACTCGACGATGGTGAACCGGTCTAAGACGCAACCATCGCGGGACATTGCCTCCGAGCCGACGATCTGAACGCGGGCGCGCGAGAGCGCCTTCGTGATGGCAAGCAGGAGCCCCGGGCGATCGAACGTCTCGACGGTGAGGACAGTGAGTCCCGTCTTGCGCGTCTCCTCGAACGTGACGCGCGTGGCAGCTCCCGGAGGAGGAGCCGGGCGGGCGCCGGTGATACGCGTGATGGTGTCGATGGTCAGCTCGCGCGTGACGAGCGCGCGCAGCACGTTTGCGATGGCCGACGCATCGGATTCGAGAACGGGCGTCTTCGTCGGGCCGTCGCGCCGCAGCCAGAAAAAGTCGATTGCCTCGGCGCCGCGTGCCGAATTGCGCGTGTAAACCTGTGCGGCGACGACGTCCATCATGTGGACGACGAGCGCTGCGCTAATGAAGGACAGGAGTCCGGGCCGGTCGTCGGCGGTGACGCACAGCACGGCGCCTCCATCGGGCAAGCGTCTCCATATTTCGGCGTGCGCTTTGGCGCGCCCGCGCCGAGTGACGATTGCCAAGTGCTCGCGGGCGTCCGCCCTGTCGAACAGGTCCGCATAGCGCGGAGGCATCGAGTCGCAAAAGGCATCAACAGGATCCGCGCGCAACTCGGCGGTGGCCATTGGTGGAAAGTATGACGCATAGAAGGGAGCGGAGGGGTTAACGGCGTGTTTCGCTCTCGTGTCGTTCGGCTCGACCGCTGGCCCACACCTGTCGCCACAGGTCATCCGCTTCGCGGAAGTGCCAAGGCTTATCGTCCGCTTCGCGGACATGCCCAGGTTTGTCGTCCGCTTCGCGGACTAGGAACATACAATCATTGCTCCGATGAGCTCATCCTCGTCGGGCTCTTCGAACGAGCGCTCCATCCAGTCGAACATCGCGTCGGTCACGATGAGTGCTGTTGGTTGCTCTGGTTGGCCTGGTTGCCCTAGTTGGCCCAGTTGGCCTTGCCGGCCTTGCTGCGGTTGCGCAGCTTGCATGTTTCGCTCTCGCACGCGCTCTCGGCGTGTCTCGGAATCCACATCGAGATAGTGCAGCTTCGAGTCTGCGCCTGCTTGCGCCGCGCGCGCGCGAAATCGCTCTCGGTGCTCGCGCTTCGAGAGGCCGACATCGAAGACCACGTCGATGCGGGCAGCGAGGAGTTGATCCCCGATAGCCCACATTTGCTTTTCACATCGCGCCGTCCGCTCGACTGCCCAAGCGAAGCTCATCGGCTCTGGACGGTCGGAGAGAAATAGATTCAGCATCCATTCGTCGGCCGAGAAACGAACGCCCCGGAGGCGCTCTGCGAGCGCCCTTGCGTAGGTCGTTTTGCCTGCGCCGACTGAGCCACAGATCAAGTGCGCGGTCGGCATGCCGTGAGCGTATCTTAGAGGAAATCTCAACGTAGGAAGCGCAAGCTCGAACCGATCCGTCGCCTCCTTGAAGCTGCAAAAATTCTCGAGCGGCCAGATTTCACGTGTTTTCGACGAGCCGCCCCGCCTAAGATGCGCGCGCTTTGTTGCGCTGCGAGGACGTTCGCGTGCGTTTCGGTGGAATCACGGCGCTCGATGGCGTGAGCCTGGAGGCGGCGAAGGGCCAGATCGTCGGAATCATCGGTCCGAATGGCGCCGGCAAAACCACGCTGTTCAATTGCATCAGCCGCCTCTACCCGGTCGACAGCGGCGAAATCCTCCTGGAGGGCCGTTCGCTCCTATCGCAGCCGCAGCATCGAATCGCCCACCTGGGGATTGCTCGGACGTTCCAGCACGTCGCCTTGTTCGATAGTCTGACTGTGCAAGAAAACGTCACATTGGGGGCGCATCGCCGACTTCATGGTGGGTTCCTGGCCGATGCTCTGCGCTTGGCTTCGGCCCGCCGTGCCCAGCGCGATCTGGCGGACGAAGTGGCCGGGCTGCTCGCCATGTTCGATCTGCAGACCGTCGTATCCCAGCGCGCGAGCGAGCTGCCGCTGGGCACGCGCAAGCGCGTGGAGCTGGCGCGCGCGCTCGCGTCAAAACCCCAGCTGCTCATGCTGGACGAGCCGGCGGCAGGGTTGAACCACTCCGAGGTGGAGGAGCTCACTGGGACGATCCTTTCGCTCCGAGACCGGATGGGCCTCACGGTGCTGCTCGTCGAGCACCACATGCAAGTCGTCATGCGCGTTTCGGACAAGGTGATCGCTCTCGACTTCGGACGCCGTATCGCCGACGGCACCCCCGCACAGGTGCAGGCCGATCCCGAAGTCATACGCGCGTACCTTGGGGTCGCCCCATGACCTTGCTGAGCGCTCGCTCACTCTCTGCGGGCTACGGGCCAGTTCAAGTGCTTCGCGCTGTCGATATCGAGGTCATCGCAGGCGGTGTTACCGCGGTGCTGGGTGCGAACGGCGCCGGCAAGACGACGCTGCTCCGAGCCATCTGCGGAATGGTGAGGCGCGAGGGCGAAATAAAATTCGACGGAGTTCGCATCGACCACATGCGCACCGAGGACATCGCGCGGCTGGGCATCGCGCACGTGCCCGAGGGCCGCGGGACATTCGCCAGTCTGTCGACCGAAGACAACCTTCGGCTGGGGGCCTACTCGCGGAACAACAAGGCCGACGTCGCACGCGATCTGGCCCGAGTGTACAGCTACTTTCCACGGCTGGCGGAGCGCCGGCGGCAGCAGGCTGGCACGCTATCGGGTGGCGAGCAGCAAATGCTGGCGATCGGGCGCGCTCTCATGCTGCGTCCCAAGCTCATGCTCTTGGACGAACCGTCGTTCGGCCTGGCGCCGCTGATCGTTCAGGAGCTTTACCGAATGATCGGTAGGATCAACGAGGAGGAGCGGGTCAGCATCTTGGTCGTCGAGCAGAATGCGGCCATCGCGCTCAACTTGGCGGGGCGCGTTTGCCTGCTGGAAACCGGGCAAGTCGTGATGGCTGGACCGCCCGAGGAGCTCCGCGGCAATGAGTCGATCCGCCGCGCCTACCTCGGCTACTGAAGGAGAGAGCTTGGAAGCGCTGCTGCATCAGATTCTGTCGGGGCTCGCCAATGGGGCCGTTTACGCGCTTCTCGCGCTGGCGCTCGTCATGATTTACCAAACGACGCACCTCGTGAACTTTGCGCAGGGCGAAATGGCCATGCTGTCGACGTACATGGCCTCCGCCATGGTCAACGCCGGCGTCTCTTATTGGGTCGCGTTCCTCTCGACGCTCCTCGTTTCCTTTGGCGCTGCGATCGTCATCGAGCGCGTCATCGTCCGGCCGGCGCATCGGGGCTCCGTTCTGTCGGTCGTCATCGTATTTATTGCGCTGCTCGTGATTCTCAATAGCGTCGCCGGCTTCCTATTCACCTACGAGATACGAACTTTCCCAAGTCCCTTTCCGGCCGAGCCCCTTTTCGGCAATCACTACATCGGCACCCACGAGGCGGGCACCATCGGCGTCACCTTTGTCATGCTGGCCCTCCTCTATACATTCTTCCGCTTCACGAGCCTCGGCCTTGCACTCCGAGCTTCCGCGATCAATCCGGAGTCCAGTCGACTCGTCGGCATCCGGGTTGGATGGATGCTCGCGCTCGGATGGGGGCTCGCGGCGGTCGTGGGCGCCGTTGCCGGGATGATGATTGCGCCCATCGTGTTTCTAGAGCCAAACATGATGTCCGGCGTCATGCTGTACGCGTTCGCCGGAGCTCTCCTGGGCGGGATCAGTAGCCCACCCGGTGCCGTCTTCGGTGGCTTCGCGGTCGGCGTGCTGGAAAATGTTCTCGGCGCTTACGTCATCGGCACCGAACTGAAGCTCACCGTTGCGCTGGCGCTCATCGTCGGCGTGCTGATCGTGCGCCCTTCCGGCGTGTTCGGTCAGGTTGTCGTAACGAGAGTCTGAAGGGCGGGAATCAAAGCTCCCACGTGTGGCTCAGGCGCGCGCCGATGAAGCGACCGATCGACGCGCCTTCGCCGGTGGCGGCGACGTCCTGATTGAACTGAAAGAGGATGAGCGAATCCTTCTCGACGCGCCATCCCCAGGTGACGCGAACGGTGTGGACCGTCTGCTGGGAGCCCGTCGTCACTTCCGGCGCTACCACCATTCCGTCCGCGGTCGGCTCGAAGAAGGCCCTGCCAAAGGCCTGGACGTAGTACGAAAGACCGATCCAGCCGGTGACCGTCGGGCTGTACGCGACATGGACGTCCGCCCCCCAATTCCAGTTCCGCTTGAGCGTCTGAAGCGGCAACATGGCTGGCGGTTGAAACGCGGTGTTGTCGGTGTGGAAAATCCCGTATGCGACGGCCTCCGCCGTGAACAGTGTGCTGATGCGCTGAGCGATGGCAATCTGAGGTTGGACGTCCCAGCGGTGGTTGCCGATGTTGACCAGCTTCGTCTGGTCGTACATGCCCGTCGGCGGCGTGACGTAGACGCTCAGGGCCGCGGTCGTGCTGGTACCCTCGCCTTCGGGGTTCACCAAGGCAATCGTCGGCAAATACGTGAGGTCGGCGAGGCCCGAGACGTGCTCGAGGATCCTCTGTGCGCGAAAGAATGTGGGCGCCGGCATCATCATCGTTCCCACCGGTGGCTCGTAGACCGTCACCTCGGCCATGGGCACGAACATGTCGAACGGGATCAAGGCGAGGTTGCCGAACTTCATGAGGTACAGGGCGCGGAGGATCCCCACGGTCTGGCTCAGGTTTGACGAGTCGCTCGTGGATACCGCACGCGCGTAGCCCAGCGTGACCAGGCTGTTGTTTTTCGCGGGAGCAATTGCGGCGTAGTCCCGCGGGTCCGTTTCGGCGCGGGCCGCGGACGAAATTGAGAACAATGCGAAGATAGCGATCAAGACTCGTATGTATTTCATGGACCCACGCTCCCTCGATAGATCGCGAACCGGGCGTCGCGAGACTTCACTGCTCGGGACAGACAGCGTCCGTGGCGGCGGACGCTCGCACGCTTGCGAGCTCTTGTGAACTACCCAAATGGGCCGTCGACGCGACGCGTTGTTGAACAGTGCGCATGCGTCAACATGAAGTTGGGGCAAGTTGGGCCATGCGTATCGACGGATGAACAAGTCCTATGCGCTGCGCTTCTATGCGCAATTGCTGTTCGAAAGCGTTCGAAAAGGGGCTAGCGTTCCCCCGCCGATCGCATCTAAGTGAGCTGTTTTCGCGAGTTCTGGTTACGAGGGCGACAATGACGAATCGTGGCGATGTGCATCTTGCCTCGACCCAAACGAGGCCGTCGAGACGGCACTTGCGCGGCGTCGCGTCCATCGTCGCCGTCGTTGCGCTCGTCTCGCTTCCGTTCGTCCTCTCGGACTATCGCGTGTTCCAAGCGACGCTGGTCATCGTGTCGTCCATCGCGCTGCTCGGCCTCAACTTGCTCACGGGATACGGCGGGCAGATCTCCCTCGGTCACGGCGCGCTGTTTGGGATCGGTGCCTACGTGGCCGCGATCCTCATCCAGAAATGGGGTCTGCCATACGGCTTGGCCATCGCCGGCGCGGCAGGCGTGTGCTTCGTGACCGGGTTTCTGTTCGGACTGCCGGCGTTGCGCCTCGAGGGGATGTATCTCGCGCTCGCCACCTTCGCGCTCGCCGCGGCGTTGCCGCAGCTTCTCAAGTACAAGGCGATCGAGCGGTTTACCGGTGGCGTGCAAGGCATCACCCTGACCAAACCGCAGGCACCTTTTGGGCTTGTCGTCTCGGCCGACCGGTGGCTCTACTTCATGTGCCTCGCCATCGCGATCGTCTTGTTCGCCGGCGTGCGAAACCTCATGCGCGGGCATACGGGGCGCGCAATCATCGCGATCCGCGATAGCCCCGTCGCAGCATCTTCCACGGGCGTCAACATCGCGATGTACAAGACCATGACTTTTGCGATAAGCGCGATGTATGCCGGGATTGCCGGCGCATTGAGTGCGCTGACGGTTCAGTTCGTCAGCCCCGACAGCTTTACCCTGTTTCTGTCATTGAGCTTGCTCGTCGGTATCGTGGTAGGCGGCCTCGCCTCCATCTCAGGCGCCGTTTTTGGCGCGATCTTCGTGCAATTCGTGCCCAACGTGGCCGAAGAGATCTCGAAGGCAGCGCCGTGGGCCATTTACGGGCTCGTCCTGATCGCAGTGGTGCACATGATGCCTCGGGGTATCGCGGGCCTTGTGAGCCGCTTATGCTTCCGCCTTCGCGCGCTTTCGTTCTTCGATCGGATCACACAACCCTGAGGAGGGAGACCATGAGAGGCTTACCGTCCGTTTGGCTCGCGTTCGCTGTTTTCGCGCTCACCGAGCCCGCATGCAAGCATGGGTCAACCACCGAAGGGAATGCCAGTCCGGCGGCGGAGGACACCGACATCCACATCGGGCAGACGATGCCGTACAGCGGCCCGGCGTCCGCCTATGGAACGATCGGCCGCGTCGAGGCGGCGTACTTCAAGAAGATCAACGAAGGAGGCGGCATCGGGGGTCACAAGATCAACTTCGTCACGCTCGACGACGCTTACAGCCCGCCCAAGGCGGTCGAGCAAGTCCGCAGGTTGGTGGAGCAAGACCACGTCGTGGCGGTGTTTCAACCGCTGGGGACCGCGTCGAATGCGGCTATCCAGGATTACCTGAATACAAAGAAGATTCCGCAGCTTTTCACCGCGACCGGAGCCTCCCGCTGGGGAGATCCGGCGCATCATCTGTGGACCATGGCGTTCAATCCGAGTTATGAACTCGAAGGGACGACCTACGGCAGGCACATCGCCGCCAACCAACCGGACGCGAAGATCGCCGTTCTCTACCAGAATGACGACTATGGCAAAGACTACTTGAAGGGTCTGAAGGAGGGGCTCGGCGACAAGGCGAAGACGATCGTCGCCGAGGCTACGTACGAGGTATCGGATCCAACGATCGATTCCCAGATCGCGACGCTGAAGGGCTCGAAGGCCAACACGTTCGTGAACATCACGACACCGAAGTTCGCCGCTCAGGCGATTCGAAAGGCCTACGACATCGGCTGGAAGCCCGTCGAATATCTGAACAACGTCTCTGCTTCGGTCGCCACGGTGCTGACGCCCGCGGGGCTCGACAAGTCGGTCGGCCTCATCACGGTGGCATACTTCAAGGACCCGACCGACGCGCAGTGGGACAATGACCCCGCGATGCAGGAATTCAAGGCCTTCATGAAACAATATTATCCGGAAGGGAGCGCGACCGACGGCAACAACGCGTATGGCTACATTGCCGCGCAAACGATGGTGCAAGTGCTGAAGCAATGCGGCGCTCAATTGACGAGCGAGAACATTCTGAAACAAGCCGCCAGCCTGGCTGACTTTTCGCCTGGCCTGCTCTTGCCGGGTATCAAGATCAACACGTCATCGACGGATTATTATCCGATCGAACAACTGCAGCTCGTCCGTTTCAACGGCAAAACTTGGGAGGTCTTCGGCCAGCTTTACAGCGCGAAGTAACCCGCCTCGCGTCTTGGCGATCCCGTCTTTGGCTTTCCGGAGTAGAAGTAGCGTCGCATAACGACCAGGAGCGCTCATCATGGCCAAGATCGCGACGGTAAGAGGACCGATTGATTCGGCGTCGCTCGGCACCACCTTGATGCACGAGCACATCTTCGTTCTCTCGACCGAGATCCTGCAAAACTACCCCGAGGATTGGGGCGAGGAGGAAAAGCGCGCCGAGGACGCCATTGTTCGTCTGAACGAGCTGAAGTCGCGTGGCGTCGACTCACTGGTCGATCTGACCGTGATCGGGCTCGGTCGCTACATCCCCCGTATCCAGCGCGTCGCGGAGCGCGTGAAGCTGAACATCATCGTGGCGACGGGCGTGTACACGTACAACGATATCCCGCTCTATTTCCACTTCCGGGGGCCGGGTACGGTCTTGGGCGGGCCGGAGCTCATGGCCGACATGTTCGTGCAGGACATCGAACGCGGCATCGCGGACACCGGCGTCAAAGCCGGGATGCTCAAGTGCGCGACGGACGAACCTGGAGTAACGCGCGGCGTGGAGCGCGTCCTGCGGGCGGTCGCCCAGGCGCACCGGCGAACGGGGGTCCCCATATCGACGCACACGCACGCGCACACACGCCGCGGACTCGAACAGCAAAAGATATTTCGCGAAGAAGGCGTCGACCTTTCTCGCGTAGTCATCGGCCATAGCGGCGACACGACCGACATCGGCTACCTCGAAGAGCTCATCTCCAACGGCTCGACCATCGGCATGGATCGCTTCGGCCTCGACACCCTTTTGCCGTTCGAGAAGCGCGTCGAAACGGTCGCACAAATGTGCCAGCGCGGCCATGCGGGCAAGATGGTCCTGTCGCACGACGCGGCGTGCTTCAACGACTGGCTGCCCGAGGCGGTGATTTCGGCCGGCCTGCCGCACTGGAACTATCTTCATATCCACAACGATGTCTTGCCCGCACTCAAGAAAGCGGGCGTGACCGACGATCAGATCAAGACGATGATGGTCGATAACCCGCGCAAGATCTTCGAGCGACAGGGCGGATACTAAGTACAGCCCGGCGCAAGAGAGCGATGAGCCCGTCCCCGTCCCCGTTCCCGTCCCCGGCCTGCGACGACGAGAATCGGGTGCGGGGAGGGGGACGGGGACGGGCTGATTACTTTCTTGCGTCGCGCTGCACTAAGGGTCCACCGTCTTTTTAGGTGTGTGAATTAGGTTCCCGTCCCTACCGTCCATCCGTTGTGCAGGTTAGACTGATACGCCTTCCGGCACTGAACGCACATTTTAGGTCATACCCATGAGCACAATGTTCCCGAAACGCATCTTCGCCATCTCAGCCGCGTTCGCGATCGGATTCTGCTTGAGCGCGCCCGCGTCCGCCGACAACGACTTCGACGTGGCCGTTTCCAAGGGCAACGTCACCGTCACCGCGCACACCGGATGGCACATCAACAAGGACTACCCTTGGAAGCTCGTGGTGGGCGACGCCAAGCTCGACAAGAGCAAGTTCAGCCTCGCCGAAACCACGGCCACTGTAACCGGAGCCCCAAAAGGCACGGGAACGCTCAAGGGAGCGGTCTGCTCCGCCGATCAGTGTCACACGTTCCAGAAGGACGTGAACATCGACTGAGCGGTCGAGTCGCGGTCTGCCTCCAGCACGCCTCACGCAACCGCCACGCCGATGGCGTAGGCGGCGAGCGCCGCGCCCCATGCGATCGTTGAGCGATGCATGCCGAGGTGCCATCCCCACCATGGCGCGAGAGGGGCTACGAGGAGTGCGGCGGGAGCTCGCCACCACGGCCCGCGGCGCGCGATGCCTGCGACGAGTGTGAAATGTGCGGCCACAAAGGCGACGAGCGCAACCGCCAGCGCAATGCCCATGAGCTGGGCACTAGCCTAGCCTAGGGCCACGCTGCGTTTGCATGGTGCGCCTTCCTCGGGCGAAACTAATCGAGTGCGTACAATACCGGCATTGATTGGCGCCATGGGGACGGGCGTTCTCGTTGCGCTTGGCGTAGCGCTGCCGCTTGCGCACGGCGACGTAAAACCCTCGACGATCCCTGTCTCCGAGATCAAGGACGGCATGAAGGGCTATGGGCTCACCGTCTTCAAGGGGACGCAGCCCGAACGATTCGACGTCGAGGTCATCGGCGTCCTGCATCACTTCAGGCCTGGCGAGGAGCTCATTGTCATCAAGACGCCGAATGCGCGTCTCGATGTGGTCAAGACAGTGCGCGGCATGAGCGGAAGTCCCATCTACATCAATGGCAGGCTCGCGGGAGCGTACGCGTACAGCATGTCGTCGTTCGAAATCGAGCCGGTCGCAGGCGTGACGCCCATCGATCTCATGCTGGCCGAGATGCGCCGACCCATCCCCCCCGGCTTTTGGCCGCTCGAGCGGGCGGCTCCGCTGCCCGCGAGCAAGCCATCGTCCTTGCTCCGGCCGACGCACTCGTCCATCGAAACGTTCGAGGGGCCGCCCGGTACGTACGACCTGGAAACCCACGCGCGGCAACTCGGCGATCGGCTTGGCCGTCGGCTCGACTCCGGGCGCTCGATGGCGCCCGTGACGACGCCCTTGATGATGGCGGGCGTCAGCGATCGTGCTGCGCGCGCCCTGAGCAAACTCGTCGAGCCGCTTGGTCTGGAGCCGCTTCAAGGCGGCGGAGGTTCGAGCGCTCCGGACGCGAGCACGCCCACGCATTTCGTCAATGGCGGCGGTCTCGGCGTCGAGCTGGCGCGCGGCGACATATCCATCATGGGACTCGGCACGGCGACCTACGTCGACGGGACGGGGAAGGTCGCCGGATTCGGTCATCCCATGCTCAACGGCGGCGACAGCGCGATGCCCACTTGCATCGGCCGCGTGCTGTGGGTCAACGCAAGCGCGCTCGCTTCGCATAAGGTGGGGGAATGCGCGCGGTCTCTGGGGACGCTCATACAAGATCGACAGACCGCGGTGATTCTCGACGAGAATCTCACCGCGCCGACGATTCCAGTCGACATCGACATCGTGGGCGCTGTCGGAGCGCCGAAGACTCATTGGCATGCGGACGTCACGGACGACAAGTTCATGGCGCCTGGATTGGCGTCGGTGGTGCTGGGATCGGTCATTGAAGCAACCACGGCCGAGCGGCGAGATCTCACATGGAGCCTGACGACCCGGGTGGACATCGCTGGACACGGAACCGTCGTGCTCGACGACGTCGGCGTCGCCGCAGGCGGCGCGCCCGATGAGGGGGAGTGGTCACGATCGAAGCTCGTGAATACGCTCGGCGACGTCCTCAACAACCCGTGGGAGCATGCGCGCATCGCCAAGGTCGATGCGAAGTTCGAGGTCAAGTACGCGCGCGACCTCTGGCGCCTGCGCGGCGTGGAGCTGCTGGATCCCGTGGTCGATGCGGGAGCCAAGGCGAGACTGCGACTGCATCTCGTGCCGCACGCCGGGCCCGAAGTCATGCGAACCGTGGAGGCCGAGATCCCCGCCGAGCTCGCGGGCAAGGACGTGGAAATCGAGATTGTCCCCGGCTACGACGTGGTGCCCGACCTCGCGCCGCCCGAGACGCTCGATCAACTGCTTGCCAACGAGCCACGGCAGACGGTGGCTGCCCGATCGCTCGTGATCCAGTTCCGCGTCCCCTCGCAGGGCATTGCGTATCGCGGCCATGTGACGGAACGCCTTCCGGCGTTCACGCTCGATTCGCTTCGCCCGCAGAATAGCAGCAGCGGGCCGGACGCGTTTCCGAGCTGGTCCCGCACGGTGGTGCCGATGGATTGGTACGTCGAAGGGCGAGACAAGGTGAAGGTGAAGGTCCGCGCGGTCGTGCGATAGGGATTGCGATTCGAACGCTTTCGCACGCGTTTTGTTCGCTGCGAATCGCGATTGAGAAGATCTCTGCCTCGTCTTGTCCGCTCTCGATGTCGTTTCAGTCGCTCTCGGACGCGTCTGATACGCTCTCGATCTGGATTGAGACGCTGTCGAAGGCATTCGAGTCGCTGTCGATCGCGATCGAGAGACTCACGACCAGGTCTTTGACGCAATGGAACGCATTTTGTCCCGCATGGATCACGATTGGAGCACTCTCGAACGCGTCTTGTCCGCGGCGAATCGTGATTGAGAAGCTCTCTGCCTCGTCTTGTCCGCTCTCAATGTCGTTTCAGTCGCTCTCGGACGCGTCTGATACGCTCTCAATCTCGATTGAGACGCTGTCGAAGGCGTTCGAGCCGCTGTCGATCGCGATCGAGAGACTCATGATTGGGTCTTTGACGCAACGGAACGCATTTTGTCCCGCGTGGATCGCGATTGGAGCGCTCTCGAACGCGTCTTGTCCGCGATGAATCGCGATTGAGAAGCTCTCTGCCTCGTCTTGTCCGTTCTGAATCGCGATTCGCGGGCACTCAGCCGCGTCTTGCCCGCAATCGAGCTTGGTTCGGAGGCTCTCGGCTGCGCTTCGTCGGTGACGGAGCTTGGTTTGGAGGCTCTCAGCTGCGCTTTGTCGGTGACGGAGCTTGGTTCGGAGGCTCTCGGCTGCGCTTCGTCGGTGACGGAGCTTGGTTTGGAAGCTCTCAGCTGCGCGTCGTCCGTGACGCAACTCGATTCGGAAGCGCCCCAACGGGCGTCGTCGGCTTCGAACGGCACGTCGGATGCTCTCGTGCCGGTCCTGTTCCCGACGAGTCGCGTTGGTGGCGCTAAAGGCCACGTCCCTTCCGTACTCGATCACGATCCAGAAGCTCACGACTGGGTCTTGGCGCCACTCGATGGCGATTCGCAAGCTCGTGGGCGGGCCCGCACGCTACAAACGGCAAACTGAGAAGAGCGCATCGTTCCGTCGCGTGGTCCAAAGCGCCTTCAAGTTCGCGCCGAGCCGAGCGCGGCTCGGAGGCTGGGAACAGGTCGGCAAGGCGGTTCGTGCGAACAGGACGAACCTCTCGCAGAACGGGTCACCTATTACTGCGAGCCTAGCGTTCCGGGTTGCGCGGTTCGTGGGAGTCAAGGTTGACGACCTTCTGGAGGGGCGGTTCCCGCCGTGGGACGTGCCCGCATTGTGGGCACGGGCCTAGTCTAGCACTACTTTGCCAGACTCATTCACGCGCTGGCAGTCGCACGAGGAATGCGCATCGTGGGCAAGTAGCGATGCGGGCCATCGTGGCCAGAA
>Ga0210409_10002070_pt1 | contig 24617 bp, 22 predicted proteins | sample IncBWH17MmetaG_FD_161649 | JGI IMG/M metagenome (GOLD analysis project Ga0210409, IMG submission 161649) | Forest soil microbial communities from Barre Woods Harvard Forest LTER site, Petersham, Massachusetts, United States - Inc-BW-H-17-M | ecosystem: Environmental > Terrestrial > Soil >...
CGAGTTTTTCAGCAACCTCCTGGAGAGACTGGGATGGTCTGACGATTGAAGCGAAAGAGCTTTCTGGAATGCCCTCGGATCTCGCCATAGAGCCCAAATCTGCTCGATCTGAAGTCCAAACTGTTGCTCCCGGCCCCGAAAACAAGGCCACGTTCGCAGCAGGCATTGGCGCGGTCGCCATCGTGACATTGTTCCTATGGATCATTCACAATCGCTACTTGCCGATCGCCGAAAACTGGTTCAGCTATTACGGCAAGCTCATGCATGATGGGAAGCTGCCTTACCGAGATTTCTATTTTTTCACGCAGCCTCTTTCCCTCTTGATTTCGTGGGCAGTGTACGGCATCAGTGACAAAATGATCTACCTGCGATACTTCGGATTTTTGGAACGCGTGTGCCTCACGGGTGCCTTGTACTTCCTGATCTCGCGGCGGTTTTCCCCGGTTGCTTCGTTTTGGGCGACAGTGTTGCCGATGTTTTTCTTTCTCGCCTACTGTTCGGAGGCCTTTTTTACTTATTTGGTCACGTGCTGCCTATTTTTCATATTGAGTCTGGTATTTCTGGAGCTCGCGTTCGAGAAACAGGAAACATCCCAACGGTTTTTCTTTTTGGCTGGATTTGCAGCATCACTCTCATTCCTTGCAAAGCAGTCCAATGGATTGTTTGTCACGGCCGCTGTTATATTCCTGGCCGGCAGCCTAAATCGATCCGGCGCAAGAGACCCCTGGAAGCAGGGGGCACGACGGGTTTCGCTGGTACTGGCAGGGTGGCTCGTTCCGCAGGCCGTTCTCGTTTCTTGGCTTCGCTACTACGGGCTGACCAACCTCTATATCCAACAGGTTTTTCGCGGGGCTGCGGCGTCCAAGGGTGGACTCCCAAAATTGCTTTTTGGGCTGTTTCTTCGAGCCAGTACTCCGGCTACCGGGATTTGTCTCCTGATCACGGGGTTCATGTTATGGCGTGCCCGAAGAAAAGGATGGCGGTGGCTTCCAGCACACGCAGGCGAGCCCGGTCCTTGGCGCGGGATGCTCCTTTGGAGCACTGCCGCCGCAGCCGCGGCCGTGGTGACTTCATACTTCGTCCCTTCCGGCATCTTCGGTCTATTCCTGGCGCGGACCTCTGCGATGTTGATCCCTCGCGTCGCCTTCTGGATATCGCTGGTTGCATTTCTCACCTGGGTCGTAAGGCTGCTTCGCACGCAGCGGCGCGATGATCCGCTCCTGCCCATTGTGGTCGTCGGCGGCTTCTGCTGGGCTTACGCTTCGGGTCTCTCCTGGGACGTTGAACAGCAGGCGGTGTTGGTGATTATCAGCTTGGGCGTAGCCATTTGCTATGAAGCTTTTCGCACGGTTCGCGCCCGGATTGCCTTCGTTCTATTGCTCACCGGATGGGCAGGTTTGGTTACCTGGCAGAAGTACCAACTCGCGTTCGAGTGGGAGGGCTGGCGGGAATCGATTTCTCACACTCCGGTTTCAAGTCATTGGCCGCGGCTGGCGGGATACCGGACGGGCCCTGCTCAAATGGGGATGTTGGATACGATTCTCGATGACGTAGCGCGCTTCTCCCGCCCCGGCGAATCAGTGTTCACATTCCCGTTCCTGCCCATGTTTAACTTCGTTCCGGATCGGCCACAGCCTACGTTCTGTGTCGTTCACTACTGGGACGTCTGCCCCGACTGGGTGGCCGAGGCCGACGCCGAGCGGGTTCGTCTCGATAAGCCTCGGGTGATCGTCGAGATGGGGTTCAGTGAAGAGTTCTGGCAGCTTCATGAACGGGGTTTTCGGGCCAACAGCATCAGCGGCCAGCGAGAGATCAAACGCGTAATCGATGAACTGGTGTCGTCTGGCGATTACATTCTGCAGGAAAATTTTGCCTCGCCCGGATTTGGAGATCCGATTCGTGTTTGGGTCCGTGTCAGGTAAGCGAAGTGCTAGGGTCTCGGCCTCAGCTCGATGCAGGCGTTCTCCAGCCCATAACGTTCCCGGATGCCCTTGACGATTTCCTTCCCGTGCAGCAGTGATCCGACCACGATCGGCTGCCCCCAACCACCCTCCTGCAATTCCCTCGGCGACAACACACGAACGCCCCGCAGCACCTTGCCGTGGTTGATGGGATTGCCATCCACAAACGCGGCGATGGTGTGATTCCGCAATGCCGTCTCCAATAGAAGCTTCATTGTCAACTGACCCGTTCCCCAAACCAAGACCGGCGAATTTCCCTCCAGCGCCTGCGTGAGATGAGTGTCGATCTCGTCCATAAGCCGCCGCGAACGCGAAATATAAAGTTGGATTGCGGCGCGAAGATCCGAGTCTTTCTTGACCGGCGCCGGGGAAGTTTTTGACTTGCGGTAAAAACCAAAGATCGCGGGCGTGAGGCTGTCGGCCGAACTCGCAATTTCTTTGCGTCCTCCGCTGGTTTGTTCGTATCCAAAGCGACCGAACAGCGTGGTCAAACAGGCCGCCGAAAAATGATTGATGTGCTCGGTATTGAAGTCCTGGAACGGCGCGACGATAAACTCGAGATAGCGCGCCGCATCGGGTACTTCGGCGTACACCGACCCGCCGCCCGCAAGTACATTTGTCACGGCCTCCAAGGATGGTCGCAAGTCCCAGACATGCTCCAGGACGTGGCTGAGGATCACGCAGTCGAACTTCCCTAAGTCCTCCGGCAGGCTCGTCAGGTTTCCCTGGCGGCTTTCTAATCCGAGCGCCGTGGTGTTTCTAACGCAGGCAGTGGAAGGATCGACGCCGCAGAGATGTATAAACCCCGACCTCCGCAATTCGCCCAGAAGCCCTCCATTGGCGCAGCCGACGTCCAGGACCCGGGCGGTGAGGCCGAAGTTCTTCGCAATCTCGCCGGCTGTGTCTCGAAGCCGCTGCTGGTCCCAAGTTGTGCCCCCGCCGCCGGTTCCCGTCTGCTGGTCTTCGTACTTGGAGCAGCGCTCGTAAAATTCGTCGAACTGTGCCTGGGTGACGCTCGTATCCGCGTACACCATGCCGCAAGTCTGGCAGCTAACGACTGCGTAGCCGTCCGTTAGAGGATGGCCTTCCGGCAGAATGAACTGCTGCTCATGAAGGCTCACGCACTCCGTAGAGCCGCAGACCGGACAATTTCTCTGTGGTCGCATCGAATTCATCATCACCTCGTCCCGCATTTAATCGCTCTCACCCGCTCGTTCCCCGCCATCGCAGCTCGTTTCCAGGGCCAAGCACAGCGATCCACAAACACCGGGTCATCCGACTTGGCCACCAGGATCCCAATGCCCCACGCATCGCACACCTGATCGATATCGATCGACCGCGACGCCGTGGGGTCGTTGAACAGCGGTGTCAACTTGCTCTGCATCGGAGCGCACTCCCGTGGATCGCCGCCCATCTCCGCGCCGCATTTCCAATCGAAGGCCGCGGTCTGGCGCAATCCGTAGAGCCCGTAATAGACGTCGTTCCAGCGGTTGGGGTTCTCCTGCAAGACTGCGTCCCGCGGCGCCACCTCCGCCACCCGCTCATACACCTGCCGCGCGGCGAAGGTCAGCTCTCCTTGATGCCGGTCGCTGCCGAACCACTTCGCCACCGGGACCAGGCCCGCATCGCTCATCGGGATGTAGGCGCGCATCCAGGCGAAGTCATAAATCGTCGAAGCCAGACCCAGCGCGAGCAGGGCATAAATTCCAACGCGCCTCGGCCGGCGTCGCCACCACGCCCGCAATGGATCCACCGACCAGATCAACACGATGAGTTGGGCGAACAGCACGCTCCTCCAGCCGAGATCGTTGTTGTTAATCACCTTGGAGCGCAGAAACGTCCCCACCAGCAGGCTGACCGCAAACATGATCAGCGCGGCTGTCACGGCGTCATTTCCAAGCGCGCCCCGCCGCCGCAGCCGCCGCCACCACAGGATCGCCATCACGAACCACACACCGGTTTCGAGAAAATAATTGAGGGGCAGCGCGAAGAAATCGACCATGGCGATCGTATTCCGGCTGAGGCCGAAGGCCGGAAGCACCGTATCGATCGGCGCAAAGCCGCGCACGGCGAAGCGCGCGAAGGAGCCGCCTCCGCCTGCTCCCGCGATCGTCAGCAGAAACGGCGCGGCGCAGGCCGCCGCCGTGACGCCGCTCAGCACCCACGGCACACTTTCCCGCCACCCGCGGCGAATCAGCACCATCACGATCCACACCGCAAGGAAAATCGCAAAAGTAAAAGCGACGTATATGGACGACCCCACCGAAGATGCAAAGCAGAGCCCCGCGCCGGCAGCCCTCGCATACGACTTTCCTCGCCACAGCAATAAAAGACCGGTCAGGCACGCGATCACCCCGGCCATGTGATGCGCCTCGAAGAAGACGGCATGCGGGAAGGCCGTGAACGGCTCATTCCACCACTCCGCGGACGAATAGACGAACCAGCCGCCCGTCAGCGCGTGCGCGACGTCATAGAACAGGTTGGGCAGCAGGTCCAGTCCCGCGACGGCCAGCAGCCCGATCGCCCACTTCGCACGGCCCCCGAGATTTCGCTCTCCGGCCGGATGAAAGAACCGCAGAAACAGCACTACCACGGCCATCAGCGCCCACCCGCACCACACATCGCCCGCAATCAGCGCCTGGCGCGCATTGACCAGCTGGCCGCCCAGCATATCCACCAGCGCGCACGGTATAAACCAGAAATAGTGATAGCGCAGCGGCACGGCGTGCCCGGGGAAAAACAAGGGATTCACTGCCGGCAATCCATGCCTTACGAGCGACTGCACGATCTCGGTCCGCATGTTGAAGTCGTAGGCGAGCACGGGGGGATACAGGCGCTCACCGAATTGCAGATCGATTCCCGACGCGCAAACAAAGACCGCCCAACCTAGCGCCGTCCATACCACCCAGCCAGGAACGCGCAGGCGGCTAGTGACTGGGCCCCGAAGCTCCATCATCACAGTGAACGCGGCCGCAAGCCCGTAAAACAACCACACGGCGCGCATCGAAAGAAATGACCCGAGCAGGAAAATGACGATCGGTGCCGCCGCCACCGACAACAGCAGACTGATCACCGTGCGCCAGCCACGCGGCTGCTCGCGGAAATCGAACGCATTCAGCAGCCAGCCGCACGCATACCCCGGCGCCAGCAGCACCGGCGCGAACAGGACGATTCCCAGCACGGCGCCGATGGCGTCGTCGCGCATGAAATGCTCCGCGGGCATTGTTTAAGAATCCATCGGCGGGATCAGAAGATTTTCGCGAAATTCTTCGCGATCGAGGAACGGGTACATATCTTCCAGCGGCGCGGAAACCATCCGCCCGTCCGCTAGCCTTCGCGACGACATGCGCGGCTCGAAGCGCTGCGCCGGATCGAGCATGACCTCGCACACCACGGGCCCTTCCATCGCCAGCGCGTCGCGAATCGACTCGCAGCACTTTTGGGGACCGATACGCATGGCAGGTAATCCATAAGCCGTCGCGATCTTGGTCGTATCCGGGAACGAAACTCCGGTCCCCGGCCCCACCCCCAGCAGATCCGAGAAAAACGACTGTTGGGTCGTCCGGATCGAAAGATAACCTTCGTTGTTCAGCACAAAAAGCTTGATCGGCAAGTGGTACTCGACCAGCGTTTGCAGCTCCTGAATATTGAGCTGAAGGCTGCCATCGCCAGCCATGCAGATCACTCGCTTGCCTCCGCGCGCCACGGCCGCGCCAATGGCTGCCGGCAGATCGTAGCCCATGGAAGCCGCGCCGGAGTTGCTAATGAGCCTCTGCCCCTTCTTGAGCCGCGCCGTTTGATAGGGAACGATGCAGGCGGTCGCGTTGCCGCACACCACCACGTCGTCATCCGCCAGGCTCCGGAACAGTGCGTCCGCGAAATGATATGGATTGATGCGCTCCTCAGTGGATTGCTTTCCATCCAGCACCGAGTAGCGTTCCACGCGCTGCTTGCACCATTTCACCCACTCCCGATGCCAATCGCCGTGCCGGTCGTCTGGCACCGAAAGCTGCCGGTCCATCTCCTCCAGGAACACCCGCAGATCGCAGTGAATTCCGAGGTCGGGGCGGACCGTCGGCTTGTTCAACTCAGCCGCATCCACGTCCACCTGAATCTTGTAAGCGCATCGCGCGAAGGACTGCCAGTTATAGCTCACTTGCCGGATGTTCAACCGGCTACCGAGCACCAGCACCGTGTCCGCGTTCTGCACGGTGAAGTTTCCAGCGCGATCTCCAATGGTACCGGCGCGCCCGCAATACAGCGGATGATCAGAGGCGATCAGATCGTGGGTCCAAGCGGTGGCGACTGGAGCGCCCAGTTTCTCCGCGACCATTTGGAACAACTCCACCGCGCCTGCGATCCGCACACCCGATCCCGCCAGAATCACGGGCCGTTCCGAGCGACGGATCTGCTCGATCACCTCGCGGCATTGCCGCTTCACGGCATCCGTATCCCACACCATCTCGTCCGCCGAGGAATCATACGGCTCGAGCGCGTTTTCATCCACCACGCTCGATTGCACGTCCGTGGGAATATCCAGCCAGCACGGCCCCGGCCGCCCCGCGGTGGTCAGGAACCACGCCTTTTCGAGTTGCTGGCGGATGTTCAGCGGATCGGTGACCATCGCTGCGTACTTGGTGATGCCGCTGGCCATGCGCACGATGTCCACTTCCTGATCGCCGAGTTGCCGCAGCCCTGGCAGCTGGTAGGTGGCCATGCATGTTTCGCGTTTTACCTGGCCAGAGATCACGAGAATCGGTACTGAGTCGGTCCATGCCCCAAACACCCCGTTCAGCGCGTTGATGCCGCCCGGACCCGTGGTCACGTTGAGCACCGCGGGCTTCCCCGCCACGCGCGCATATCCCTCCGCCGCCATCGAACACGCCTGTTCGTGGTGCTGGCAGATGGGCCGGATGCGCGACCGGGCAAACGAATCGTTCAGGAACATGGCGCCACCGCCGGTGAGCAGGAACACGTGTTGGACGCCCCACTCTTCCAGGCGCCGGGTGATGTAGTCGGAGACGCGAACCATTCACTTATAAATCGGATGAACCGCCGAACTTCTTTAAGGGGAAAAACCTAGGTTCGCTGGGGCGGTTCTCAGCCGCTTTCCCACTTTCGATGCCACTCCTCCGTGCGCCGGATGGCCTCTTCCAGGCCGATCCGCTCGGCCAGCCCCAACTCCCCGCGAGCCCGTGCGGTTGAGGGGACATACCTCTCGGGCAGTCTCCCAGGGACCGCGCTGCGAAGGATCTCGATCCGCGTCCCCGGCGCCACGGTTTTCGCGATCAGCCGCGCCAGGTCCGCGATGCCGATCGCCTCTTCCGAGCCGACGTTGTAGGCCCACGCCGTCTGCCCCCGCGCCAGAATGGTCCACAACCAGATCATCAAATCGGCGGGATAGAGATACGAGCGATAGGGCGTGCCGTCACCATTCACGCGGATCGGCCGCCCGGCCAGCGCATCGCGCAAGAAGTTTCCTGCGGCGAAATGCGCATCCAGCGGGAGATGCGGGCCCAGGAACGCATAGCATCGCGCGATCTTGGCTTGGACCTCATACTGGCGCGCATACGTCGCGCAAGCCAGCTCCGCCAGGCGCTTGCCTTCCGCGTAGGCGGAGCCAGGATCAAGGCAGTCCGGCCCCCCGCCGTAGTCTTCCGAGAGGCGCTCGATTTCGGGCGGCTGCCGCCCGTAGACCGCGCCCGAGCTGCACAGCAGAAGCTTCGCGCCGTGCGACTGCCGCGCCAGATCGAGCACCCGCCGCGTTCCCTCGATGATGATGTTCTGCATCTCCAGCGGACGCTCGGAATTGAGCGCCGCGCTGGCGGGCGTCGCGCCGTGGATGATGTGGGAAAACTTGCCGGAAGGAAAATCGAAGGTGCGGACGTCGCCCGAGTGAAGTGAAACGGCGGGATCCCGGAGTAGCTCGGGCGCGCGCTTTTTGAAACCGGCTGCGTCGCGCGTCAATACCAGCGCTCGCGCGCTCAACCCGAAGCGCCGGTTGGCCGCCGCGAAACTCGAAAGCAGCCAGCGGCCGAAGAACCCGGTGCCTCCGGTAATGAACAGGGAGGCGCCCTGAAACTCTTCCCAAACGCCGGCGGTGTGCGCCAGCACATGTTCCAGATCGCGGTCGAGGCCGGTCAAGACCTCATCGTAACCCGCTCGAGCGCTCCGCGTCGCCGGGAACCGCGATCACCGCGATCCCCCGTTTGCGGAGGCCTTCGTGAAACGCCAGGCGCTTGGCTTGGTCCTCGGCCGTCTGGTGTGCCTGAATCTCGTCGTCCGTCGCCAGGCGGTGCGACTTGGCGTGAAGCAGCCGCGCGGCCGCAGCCGCCGCGACCTGCGCAATGCTGCCGCCCTTCTGCCCCCGCGGTGCATTCCCCAAGCTCATCAGCCACACGAATTCGGGCAGGCTCTTTTCACTTTCGCGTATCTCTTGCCAGTATTTTCTCAAGTCACGCATGCGGCTCCTCCCCGCGCAGCACGCGGGCAATCTGCCGCGCCGCCTCGTCCTTTTGGGAGTCGCTCATCTTCGGATGGATGTCCTCCAGGCGGATGGCCGTCTGCTGCCGCCGGCCGCTGATTTCGAAGGCCACCGCGCGCCGCAGTTCCTCGAGCGTATCCGCCTCGAGGCCTCGCACCAGGTCGTCAAATTTTGAATTCATCTTCGTGCCCTCTCAAGTTGGTCGGCATTCTCTGAAATCCGGATGGCGTGGCTTTTATAGCGGGTCGCATATGCCAGCAGCGCTCCCGAAACGCCCTTCGACATATCCACCGGCAGCACCACTTCCTCACTCACCGCGTCGCGCAACTGCCCCAGCAGCTTTTCGGCGCGCTCCTGCGCGATCCGCTCGATCGCCCGAGCCTTGGCCAGCGCTGCGTGCGACTCGCCGCGAAGACGAGCGATCAGCGCCGCTGGAATGCGCTGCTCCACCAGCCGCTCAATCGCGCGACTGGCGTGACGGCTGCGCGTTTCGATCGCGGCCAGCTCGGTGAGAGCCTTGAAATCGGGCTTGCTCCCAGAAGCGGCGGATTCGATGATGCCGTCCAGCGCGGCTTCGCGGAAGGCTGAAATTTTGTCGCCCATCTCCTTGGCGAATTGGCTGAGCGCGCGCTCGGCCTTCTGCAGTTTCGCCAGATGGGCCTCCGCAAGGCGATGCGCTTGGGTCGCCTCGATCAACTCCGGCTGTTCTTCCGCCTGCCGCAGGCCGGCGTCCACGCGCTGCTGCAGGTCGTCAGCCAGTTGCTGCTCGTTCTCCGTCGCGATCGCCTGCAAGGTCGGCGTCTTAGCAATGTCGAAGCTCATTCATACCTTCCGTGCGCATGTTACCGCCGTACGCCCGCGCCAGGGCCCGCGACTTAAACGGAAGCACGCGGAAACGAAAGGGATACGGGGTCGGCGTGGGTTGTCATCGCGCAATCCGCTACAGCGCAGTCTGCATGCGCAGCAACGCCCGGCAAAACAAGCTACGCGCCCCGACCGCGGCTCGCGGGCTATTATAATTTCCATGAAACGTTTTCTGCTTCTCGCCGCGTGCGCGGTGACGGCTTGGGCGCAGGCCGTGCCTCCGCCCTACGTGCAAGAAGGAACAGCGAGGAAGGTCTCCGAGCACGTCTGGGTGATTCCAGACGGCCGCGTCAACCTGGTTCCCAACATCGGCTTCATCGTGGGGAGCAAGGCCACATTGGTGGTCGATTCCGGCATGGGCGACCGCAACGGCCAGGCAGTGCTGCGCGAACTGCAGAAGGTGAGCCGGAACACGGACCTATACCTGACCACCACGCACTTTCACCCCGAACACGTTACCGGCTTCCACGTTTTTCCGGCAAGCGCGAAACTGATTCGTCCCGCGATTCAGCAAGAGGAGCTGCCCGCCAAGGGACCCGGCATGATCGCCAACTTTTCGCGCATGTCGCCGGCCCACGCCGAGCTTCTCAATAGCGCGGTGATGAGGCCCGCGGACATCGTGTTCGACAGCTCGGTCGAAATCGATCTGGGCGGCCTCACCGCGCGATTATTCACGCTGGGGCCGGCCCATACCAAAGGTGACAATTTCATCTGGGTCAAGGAAGACAACGTGCTTTTTGGAGGCGATGTGATCACCAACCGCTTCTTCCCCATCCTGCCCGACGCGGACTCGAACGGCCAGCACTGGATTTCGATCCTGGATCAGTTGGCCGCGCTTGGGCCGCGCACGATTGTTCCCGGGCACGGTGAAGTGGACACGATCGACATCATCGCACGCCAGCGTGGGATGCTACAGGCGCTTCAATCGCGCACGCGCAAAGTGAAGTCGGAAGGCGTCTCGGCCGAGGACACCGCCAAGGTCCTGAGCGACGAGTTTCGCGCGCGCTACCCGGAGTATGAAAGCCCCGGAATGCTCAGCAACGGCATAAAGAAGTTCTACGCGGAAGCACCCTAACCGATTTTACGTGTGATAAAGTCATAATAAGTAATACTCATGAGAACCACGGAAACCATGACCATCTCCCTCCCGCCCGCCATGGCGCGACAGCTCGAGAAGGTTCGCAAACAGGAACACCGCACGCGTTCCGAGCTGATGCGGGAGGCGCTGCGCCACTACTTCGATAGCCGCGTCTCCGAGATCACTCCCACCATAGCCGAAATGGCGGCGATCCGCCGCGGCCGAGCGGCCTTCAAGCGTGGCGAGTGCGTATCCTTAGATCAACTTCTTCATGACCTGGATTCTTCAAGTCACCAAGCCGGCGGAAAAGGCCCTTCGAAGGCTGCCCACACGGGATCGAGAACGCGTGAGAGCCGCTCTGCTCGCGACGCGGGCTGATCCATTCAGTGGAAACATCAAGCGCCTCAAGAGCCGGCCCGCTGCTTGGCGCCGACGTTGCGGAGAATACCGTATCTTCTATGATCTCTACCCGGCTCGGGGCCTGATCGTCGTAGCCGCAATCGCGCGCCGCACCTCCAAGACCTACTGACTGCTCACTAGCGGCGATCCACAAGTGGTCGGCAAACGCCCACTCGGAGTCATTCCATTGCGCGTCGGGATGGAAGCCGGTAGCGCGCGCCATCTCGGAAATCTCCGCCGCGTTGAACTTGTGGCTGCTCTCGGTCCAGATGGTCTCGCCTTCGCGGAAGTGCACCTCCACGCCCCCCACCATCACTGTCTGGGCGCATTTCGAGCCAAGGTGCATCTCAATGCTGCGGGTCCTCAGGTTGAATCGGGCGGCGTGCTCGAAGCGCGACAGGTCGAAAGTACCATCCAACTCGCGGTTGATCCGCGCGAGCAAGTTCAAATTGAACGCCGCAGTGACGCCCAGGGGATCGTTATAGGCCGCAATCATCAACGGCGCCGGTTTTTCGAGATCGGTACCGAGCAGGAGCAAGTCGCCGGGCACAAGCATCTCGCGGATCTTGCGCAAAAACGGTATGGCCGCGGGCGGGTCGAAATTTCCGATCGTGCTGCCCAGAAACAGGACCAGCAGATGCTGCCGCGGAGCGCGCATCCGCGCGACCTCCTGCAACCCATCCAGGTATTCGTGTTCGACGCCCACAATGCTGATCGAGGGAATATCGCCCACCTCACGCTCGCACATCGCCAGCGCTGTGGGCGAGATTTCGATGGGGAAATAAGCGGTGGGATGCGAGCTGCACAACGCCTCCAGAATCCGGCGCGTCTTTCTGCCGCCTCCACTTCCGAGCTCGGCCACGGCCAAATCCTCCGGCAGCCGTTTTACAATGTCGCCCGCGTGGCGGTTGAGAATGCGTTCCTCGGCGCGCGTCAGGCCGTACTCGGGCAACTCCGTGATCACGTCGAACAGCCGCGAGCCGACCGTGTCGTACAAATACTTCGACGGCAGCTCCTTTTGCCCGGGCTTGGTGAGCCCCGCGATCACGTCGGTCGCCAATGCAGTTGCGATCATGAGTTCCTCACGCAGCGGAATCCGGTGTAGACGTAAGGATAGTGGGGCTGAAACCAGTTGCGGAACGACGGCCGCACCATGCAGGCCGCGGTGCGTGCCGAGCCCCCCTTCATCACGTAATGCTGGCCGTCGAAGAAATTGGCCGAATATCCCGGATAGAAGGGGAAGGGCTCGAATCCCGTGAACGGCGCGAACAGGGTCGACGTCCACTCCCATCCGTTCCCCCACATGTCCTCGACGCCCGATGCGCCGGCACCCAACGCGGTCACTGGAACCGGGTCCCAGCGCTCAAAATTGAAATTGCCGGTCCGGGGAGCGCCACCCGCCGCGCGTTGCCATTGCGCCTCGGTTGGGAGCGACTTCCCGGCCCATTTCGCATAGGCAGAGGCGTCGTCATGGCTCACATAAACCGGCCAACCGAGCGGTAGTGGAATTTCATGGAACATCGTCCTATAGAGCCATTTGTCGCCGTTTTTGTTCCAAAAAACCGGTGGCGAGCCCCCCACGCACACAAATTTCAGATATTCTCCGTTGGTCACTTTGTAGCGATCGATCTGAAACGCTGCGACTTCCACGGTGTGCTCCTCAAATTCGTTGTCCCATCCAAACTGATCAGATGCGCGCGCCAGGCCCAACGTCGCAGGACCCTCGGGAATCTCTACCATCCCCTCCTGCCGGGGTCGCGCGAGGAGCACGGCCGGTTCGGCCGGTGGCAGCTTCTTCTCAAGCGGCAAGCGGTGGAACATATACGCCAGTGTCTCGGCATGCATCAGTCTATGCTCGATTGCGACATTCGCAAGCAGATCCGGCGCGTCCGGAAAAATCGAGTCTACCGATTCGCGCGCACGCCCGACGTAGTCCCGAACCTCGGCCAACGAGGGCCAATCGCCGGGCTGATCGGTAGGCAAGCCGCCACCCACCGGGTCGATGCCGAACGCGAACAATTGGTCCAACTCGGGATCAACAGTCCCACGGCCGTCGCGCAGCAAATTCCGCTCGAACGCTTCGAGGTGGCCGATATAGAAAACGATGCGGTGGCGCTCCGCGATAGGGCGGTCGTACAAAGCACCGGGATCGAGCATCGCAAACAGACGATCCGTCTGATGCCGGGCGTCAGCAATCCGGGGGAGGCGCTGGTCCACGAGAGACACCATACCAATCCGGCCTGCTATAACTCAAATGAATCCTCGGAGGGAAACTGTGGCCACATCCTACGACGCCATCATCATCGGAACCGGCCAAGCCGGGCCTTCGCTGGCATCGCGCCTGGCCCGCAGCGGAATGAAGATCGCCGTCATCGAGCGCAAATTGTTCGGCGGCACATGCGTCAACACCGGCTGCATCCCCACCAAGACGCTGTTGGCCAGCGCATACGCGGCGCACCTCGCGCGCCGCGCCGCCGATTATGGCGTCAACATTACGGGTGCCGTCAGCGTCGATATGAAGCGCGTGAATGCTCGCAAAGACGCCGTATCGGGCAAGTCCCGCACCAGCGTCGAACAAGGGCTCAGGAGCCTCGAAAACTGCACCGTTTACCAGGGTCAGGCCCGCTTCATCTCGGCCCACGAAGTGACCGTGGGCGCCGAAACCCTCACTGCCGAAAAAATCTTCATCAACGTCGGAGCCCGCGCCCGCATTCCTCAGATTCCGGGGCTTGTTCAAGTCAAATTTCTCACCAACTCGTCGATGATGGATGTAGATTTTTTGCCGCGCCACCTCGTGATTTTGGGAGGCAGCTACGTCGGGCTTGAGTTCGGCCAGATGTACCGGCGCTTCGGCAGCCAAGTGACCGTGGTCGAAGCCGGACCGCGCCTCATCGTGCATGAGGACGAAGACACCTCCGCCGCGGTCAAGGAAATTCTAGAAAAAGAGGGCATCCAGATCCACCTCAATACCAAATGCACCGCCGTCGCGCAGCGCGGCGAAGACGTCGTGCTCGACCTCTCTTCTCCCGCGGGCGCTTCGCAACTGACCGGTTCCCATCTGTTGCTCGCCGCCGGGCGCATCCCCAACACAGACGACCTCGGGCTGGAAAAAGCCGGCGTGATCGTGGATGAGCACGGCTATATCGGCGTAGACGATCAGCTCCGCACCACCGTCTATGGAATTTGGGCGCTGGGCGACTGTAATGGCAAAGGCGGGTTCACGCACACGTCGTATAACGACTACGAAATCGTCGTCGCCAATCTTCTCGACCACGACCCTCGCAAGGTCAGCGACCGCATCACCGCCTACAATCTTTACATCGATCCTCCGCTCGGCCGTTGCGGGATGACCAAGGCGGCCGTGCGCCGTGCCGGCAAGCGCGCCATGGTGGGGCGCCGTCCCATGACCCGCGTCTCGCGCGCGGTCGAGAAGGGTGAGACCGAGGGCTTCATGGAAGTGCTGGTGGAAACCGAGACCAAGCAATTCCTGGGCGCAGCCATTCTCGGTACCGGAGGCGACGAGGTCATCCACACGGTTCTCGATCTGATGTACGCCAAGGCGCCGTACACCGTTATGCAGCGGGCCGTGCACATCCACCCGACCGTGTCCGAACTTCTGCCCACCATTCTGGGCGAACTGAAGCCGCTCGCATGAGTGTGGTCGAGTTCCGCGATGTGTCGTACGAAATCGGCGGCCGGCCGATCTTGGCCGGCGTGAGCTTCGCGGTCGAGGCCGGGGAGACGCTGGTGCTGCTCGGCCGAAGCGGCTCCGGCAAGACCACCGCGCTCAAGATGACCAACGGCATGCTGCGGCCCACGCGCGGCCAGGTGCTCATCGACGGGCGCGCCAGCGTGGAGTGGGACCCCATCCGGCTCAAGCGCCACATCGGTTACGTGATTCAGGAGGTCGGTCTGTTCCCGCATTTCACGGTCGCCGACAATGTTGGTCTTGTACCAAAACTCGAAAACTGGGAGCATCCTCGTATCGTTAAACGCGTCGACGAACTTTTGAACGCCGTGGGCCTGCCGGCCGCGCAGTTCCGTTTGCGCTACCCGCGCCAGCTTTCCGGAGGACAGCGCCAGCGCGTGGGCGTGGCGCGAGCGCTCGCGGCCGATCCCGCCCTGCTGCTGTTCGACGAGCCGTTCGGCGCAGTCGATCCCGTCACGCGCGCCGAATTGCAGCAGCAATTCCTGGCCTTGCGGCACGATTTCCAGAAGACCTCGATCTTTGTAACCCACGACGTCCGTGAAGCGCTGCGCCTCGGCACCCGAATCGCCCTGCTGGCCAACGGTCGCGTGGAGCTGATCGCCGAGCCCCAAATTTTCCGCCAGGCGCGAATTGAAGAAGCTCGCGCGTTCCTGAAAGGTCTGGAGGATTAGCCCATGCGTTCCGACCTGGCCAACGACATCGTGAAGCTCACGGGCGAGCACTTGCTGCTGGTGGTCAGCGCCTTGGTGGTTGCCGTTCTGCTGGGCGTGCCTCTGGGCATCGCGTTGACGCGGCATCCTGGAGCCCGGCGGTGGCTCCTCGGTTTCGCCAACGTCATGCAGACTATCCCCAGCCTCGCGCTGTTCGGTTTTCTGATCCCCATCCCTTTCATCGGAGGCATCGGCAAGCGAACCGTGATCGTCGCGCTGGTCTTATACGCGCTGCTCCCCATCTTGCGCAACACCTTCGTCGGTATCATGAATGTGGATGCGGCAGTGTGCGAATCGGCCGTGGCCATGGGGATGACGGACGGCCAACTGCTGCGGCAGGTCCAGATCCCTCTGGCTGCGCAGACCATCATGGTCGGCATCCGCGTCGCAACTGTGACCACCATCGGCACGGCTACCATCGCCGCGGCCATTGGCGGCGGAGGGCTCGGGGTATTTATCTTTCGAGGCGTGGCGTCGGTCGACACGGCGCAGATTCTCGCGGGCGCGGTGCCGGCGGCGCTTCTGGCGCTGGTGGCGGATGGAGGATTGGGATGGATCGAACGAAGATTATCGCCGTCCTGATCGCCCTGGCCGCACTCGGCGCGTGTAAGCAGTCCGCACATGTGCTCACCGTCGGGTCGAAAAATTTCACCGAGCAGGTCGTATTGGGCGAGATCATCGCCCAGCATGTGGAGAATCGCCTCCACCTAAAAGTCGACCGCAGCCTCAATCTCGGCGGAACGCTGCTGGCGCACCAGGCGCTCACCAGCGGCGAGATCGACCTCTATCCCGAGTACACCGGCACAGCCCTCACGTCCGTGCTGAAGGAACCGGTCAACGCCAATCCCGCGGCCGTTCTGGCCCGCGTGCAATCGGAATACGCGCGCCGGTTCCACCTCGAATGGCTCGATCCCCTAGGCATCGACAACGGGTTTGCCATGGTGGTGCGCGCTTCAGCCAATCTGAAAACACTGACGGAGGCCGCCGCCCGGCCTTGGAATCTCGGCGTGGGCTACGAGTTCGAACAGCGCTCCGACGGCCTGAAGGCATTGAAGAGCACCTATGGTCTGCGCTTTACGGCGACCCGGACCATGGACCTTGGGCTGCTTTACAAGGCCCTGGCGGACGGCCAGGTGGACATGATCGCCGCCAATGCCACCGACGGCCTCCTGTCCCGGGGCGGCTTGACGGTTCTGAGCGACGACCAGCACGCCTTTCCGCCGTATCAGGTCTCGATCGCCGTTCGCCAACAGGCGCTGCAGCGCATCCCCGGGTTGCGCGAAGCGCTGGCCGAGCTCTCCGGCAAATTCAGCAACACCACTATGCAGGAACTGAACTACCAGGTGGATGGGCAGCACCACGCTGCGGGTGAGGTGGCAGCAGCGTTCCTGAAACAAGCGCAATTGCAGTAAAGTGAGGCTTATGTTTCGCGCATTGTTGGCCACACGCGATGACTGGTACTTGACGGTGTTGAGGCTGGCGGCCGGCATCATGATCCTCCCGCACGGCCTGCAGAAAACGTTCGGGCTCTTCGGCGGCCCCGGATTTTCAAAAATGATGGCCGGCTTTACCAACGGTGCGCACATCCCGGTGGTGTTCGCATTCCTGGCCATCATGGCGGAGTTCCTTGGCGGCATCGGCCTGATTCTCGGCTTTCTCACGCGCATCGCCGCTTTCGGCGTCCTGTGCAACATGGTGGTGGCGGTGGTCGCCAACAATTCGCGATTCGGCTTCTTCATGAACTGGGGCGGCAAGCAGAAGGGCGAGGGCATCGAGTTCCACCTCCTCGCCATCGCCATTCTGCTGGGCGTGATGCTCCGGGGCGCAGGCCCCGCCTCCATCGACCGCGCTTTGGCTAAGAAGTAGGGCAGGCTCGCAGCCTGCGCGGGACTTCTCAATTCCCGCTGTTTGAATCGTTCACGCCTGGGGGTGCTGGACTCGCTTCTTGTATTCGAGACGAGAGCGGACCTCTTCTGGAGTGAGTAATTCACCCCATTGGGCAGAAGCATAACAATCTTCGATGTCGGGCGCGATTCTCTCCTAGCCACTCTTCTTGATCGTGGAGTTGGCGCACCGCTTCGTCGACGAAATCATCGAGGGATTTATAAGACCCGAGACGCACATCCCGCTCTATAAGCGCCTCAATTTCCGGCTTCCCGTACTCAGGATAGCGCCAACCCTCCCAACCCCCTCCATCGAGCACGCCATCGCCAAGAAGTAGTAGACTGATTGGGACCCAATGCCTCTTTCCGCCGGCGAAAGACTGGGCCCCTATGAGATCCTCGCGTCCATCGGCGAGGGCGGCATGGGCGAGGTGTGGAGGGCCCGCGACACGCGCCTGGACCGCATCGTCGCCTTGAAGGTTTCCAAAGCCCAGTTCAGCGAGCGCTTCGAGCGTGAAGCTCGTTCCATCGCCGCCTTGAATCATCCGCACATCTGCCAGCTCTACGATGTCGTTATTTCAAAAGACGCCCCTAACTACCTGGTGATGGAGTTCGTCGAGGGCTCTCCGCTCAAGGGCCCGCTGCCGCTCGAACAAGCGCTGCGATTCGCAGCCCAGATCTGTGAAGCGCTCGACGCCGCGCATCGCAAGGGCATCACGCATCGCGATCTGAAGCCCGCCAACATCATTGTCACCAAGCAGGGCGTCAAGCTGCTGGATTTCGGACTGGCCCACGTGGCCCCCGGCGAGAACGACGTGACGCTGACGGTGAAGGGCACCGTGATGGGCACGCCGGCCTACATGGCTCCCGAGCAATGGGAGGGTAAACCCGCCGACGCGCGCTCCGATATTTACGCGTTCGGCTGCGTGCTGTATGAGATGCTGACCGGCAAGCACGCCGCTCAGGAGAGGCTTCCGGTTGAACCCGCGCCACTCGAAAGCATCCTGCGAACGTGCCTTGAAAAAGATCCCGAAGACCGCTGGCAATCCGCGCGCGATCTCAGGCGGGCGCTGATGCTGCCGGCTCCGAGCGCGGCTACACCGAGTCGGCGCTGGTGGATTCCTGCGGCGGTCGCGCTCGTAATCGGCGCACTCGGCGGCTGGGCCATCGCTCATTTCCGCCAATCACCCGCCGACGAACGCGCGTTCCGCTTGCAAATCGATCCGCCCGAAGGCGGCCAGTTCGTGTATGGAAACAACAGTGGTGGTATCGCATTGTCGCCCGATGGCCGGAACGCCGCCTATGTCGCCGCTGCGAACGGAAAGACGGCGTTGTGGGTCCGCTCGCTGGATGCGGCCTCCGGCCGCCCGCTCGCCGGAACCGAAGGCGCGTATTATCCATTTTGGTCCCCGGATGGCAAATCCATCGGATTCTTCGCCGCAGGCAAGGTGCAGCGCGTCGATTTGGCGGGCGGCGCCCCGTTGACCATCTGCGATGTGCCCGGCAGTAATGGACGAGGCGCGGCTTGGACGGGTGACGGCCGCATCGTATTGGGATCACTTGCGGGGTTGTTCCAAGTCCCTGCATCTGGCGGAACAGCCTCACCGCTGACCAAGATAGATGCCACGCATGGCGAGGGATCTCACCGCTGGCCTCAACTGCTTCCCGGCGGGCGCTTCCTGTACTGGGCCCGGAGCGGAAGCTCCGAAGACAACGGGGTCTACGCAGCCTCTTTCGCCAAGCCCGGGGAGCGGGTGCGTTTGGTGAACACCGACGCTGCTGCGTTTTACGCACCCGGCGGCGACAGAAAAAGCTATCTGCTGTGGACGCGCGGCGGTACCCTAGTCGCGCGGGAGCTGGACGTGACCTCGCTTCGACTCGCCGGAGAACCCCATCCAGTCGCCGATCCCGTAGGAAAAATCTCATTGATTGGCGGGACGAATGCTGCGGTTTCCGCGAACGGCGTTTTGTTGTACGGCTCCGCCAACACTTCGAGCCGCTTCAGTTGGCTGGACCGCACGGGAAAGCTGCTGGGAGGCGTAGGAGAACCGGGCGAGTACGGCGCGTTCCGCCTTTCGGCGGACGGCCGCCGTGCCGCGATCGCTCGTGACGCGCCCGGCGGCGCCGATCTCTGGCTGCTGGAAGTGCAGCGCGGTGTCTCCGGCCGGCTCACCTTTCATCCGGGCACCAACGCCTACCCGGTCTGGTCTCCAGACGGCAGGACGATTTTGTTCGGCTCTACCGGCGCACAAACTGGCGCACAAAATCTGTTTCGCAAGGAGTCCAGCGGAGCCGGCAACGAACAACGCCTCTCGCAATCACCAAATGTCCAAGATCCCACCGACTGGTCGGGTGATGGCCGGTGGGCCTTGTATCATGAAGTCGCGCCAGAGACCGGATTCGATCTCTGGGCTCTCCCCACGACTCCGGATGGGAAACCCACGGGGCAAGCGAAGCCCTATCTGCGCACGCCCTTTAACGAGAGCTGGGGCCGATTTTCGCCGGAGCCGAGCCCGCGTTGGGTGGCCTACCAATCTGACGAATCCGGACGGAATGAGGTCTACATCCAGGCTTTCCCGGAGCCGCGCGGCAAGCTTCGGATCTCGACAGGCGGCGGCCAATATCCGCAATGGGGGCCCGGCGGGCGGGACTTGTTCTACGTGTCGCCCGATTTCAAGCTGATGGCAGTAGGCCTGAAGCTGGGAGCCGATTCGGTCGAGCCTTCCACCCCGCGCGAACTGTTCCTGCTGCCCACCGTGGACAACGGCTTTAGTCCCTACGACACCGCCCCCGACGGCCTACGCTTCCTGGTGCGCGCGACGCCGCAACAGCAAGTCTCGCAGCCCCTGACGGTGATCGTCAATTGGCCGGCGCTCCTAAAGCAGGGCGCCGCTGCCCAATGAAAGCTTGTTACACTGATTGTCCAAGTAGTAGGGCAGGCCCGTGGCCTGCGCCGGACCCCTGGTCCGGCTCTCGCGTAAATAGAACAGGAGGCGCTATGCAACACACCATTGAAACGCTCGTAAGGCAATTCGAGCAGGGCAGACTAACCCGCCGGCAACTTGTCCAAGGATTATTGGTGGTTGCGGCTTCACCTCTGGCTGCGCAGCAACCCCAAGCCGGTGCGTTCCGGGCGGCCGGCGTTGACCATGTGCAGATTACCGTCGACGATTTGAAAGCCTCGCAGCAGTTCTACGAGAAGTTGTTGGGCGTCACGGCCAGGAGCAATTCCCCGAGTCAAGCCAACATCCCGGTGGGCACGGCTGGCAACTTCGTGGCCATACAGACCGGGACCGGCCGTATCAAACCGATTGACCACTTCGCGATTGCGGTCGAAAACTTTTCTCCGGAGGCAGCCCTCGTGGCGATCGAGCGCGCCATTCCGGGCGCCAAGGCGGAGAAGTCGGGAAACTCCGTCTTCGTGACTGGTCCCGAGGGCGTCCGCGTGCAATTCAACGCTCCCGCGCGGAGATAGTTTTCCGCATTTCACGCGTTCTCTCGCGCCTGCTCCGTCGCGATGCGAATCGCGGTGATTGCTGATCGGTCCCTGCCGCGGCCTTTAGGCGGCGCTTCGCGGCAGTCTCAAAAGGACTAGAATAGAACGTTGGAGGGGCTTGGCATGCGAATCAGATTTTGCGCGCTGGTCCTGATGGGAATGACGGCCATGGCGGCCAATACTACCACGTCCTCGCCCACTGTAACGTTCAACAAAGACGTCCTCCCGATCTTGCAGAGGAATTGCCAGACCTGCCACCGGCCGGGCCAGATCGCGCCCATGTCGTTCCTCAGCTACCAGAGCACGCGTCCCTGGGCGAAGGCGATGAAGGCTGCCGTGGCGTCCAGAAAAATGCCGCCGTGGTTTGCCGATCCGCAGGTGGGCCATTTTCTTAACGACCGATCTCTCAAACCAGGCGAGATCGAGTCCATCGCAAAATGGGCCGACAGTGGGGCTCCGGAAGGCGACGCCAAGGACGCGCCGGCGCCTCTCATGTGGCCCGAAGGCTGGCAGATTCAGCCGGACGTGATCGTGGCGGGGCCGGTCACCGACGTTCCCGCTCATCCCAAGAACAATGTCATCGAGTGGGCGTGGGTCACCGTGCCGAGCGGCTTCGCCAAGGACATGTGGGTCACCTCCATCCAGATCAAGCCTGAGCATCCTGAAGTCACCCATCACATGTGCGTGGCCTTCAAGCCGCACACTGCCGACGTTAAGTACAACGACCCGTTCTGGGTCGACCGCGAGCGGGACGAGGAAGGCGCGGCGCTGCCGGACAAGGGAGAAACCTTTGGCGGACGCCGCAATACGGCGCTGGTTGGAACCAATGGCCTGGAGGATTGCTACCTGCCGGGCATGATCTCCACCGACTACCGGATTCACAATGCCGCGAAGCTGATTCCGGCCGGTAGCGACATTATGATCAACCTGCACTACACGCCCAACGGCACGGCCGTTACGGATCACGTGCAGATTGGATTCACGGTGGCCAGCCAGCCGCCCGAGCGGCGCTATGTTTCCATAAACACATCCTCGACGACCGATCCCAAAGTGTTCGCGATTCCGCCCAATGATGGAAACTGGCAGAGCCCACCCATGGACGCCACATTCCTCGAGGACGTCGAGCTGGTGTTCATGATGCCCCACATGCATGTGCGCGGCAAGGACATGACCTACAAGCTGATCTATCCGGACGGCCGGGAGCAGGTGGTCCTGCACGTACCGCATTACGATTTCAACTGGCAGCTCGGCTACGACACTTCCATCCAGGTGCCGAAGGGCACCAAGCTGCATGTGGACGCGCATTTCGACAATTCGCCCAACAACAAGTTCAACCCCAATCCGAACCGGACCGTCTATTATGGCGAGATGACCTGGGAAGAAATGATGGCGCCCTTTCTGGGCGTGGTCGTGCGCAAAGACGCCGATCCGAGGAAATTGATGACCAACACCGGCAGGCCGAACGGCGCGTAAAGCAGCAGGTCGGGCCCATAGCCTGACAAATTCGGTACAATTCACAGTGGAACTGCAGGAGGCTTATGTCTAAGAAATCACTTTTCGCGTTGATGATGGCAGCTTGTCTCTGCCCCGCGCTTTTTGCTCAAGGTCGAGGCGACGCGCGCCCCTTGCCCGAAGGAGCCGGTAAAGAAACCGTTCAAGGAGCCTGCCAGGCGTGCCATGCGCTGGGCCTGGTGAGCAACGCGGGACACACTCGCGAGGACTGGCAAACCGTGGTCGCCCAAATGAGGAACGCGGGCGCAAAAGTTCCCGAGGATCAGGTGCCGGCCATTATCGACTACCTTGCGAAGAACCTTCCTGAAAAACCTGCGCCGCCCGCGGTGCTGGTGCCGGGCAACGTCAAGGTCAACATCAAGGAGTGGAATGTGCCCACGCCCGGCTCGCGTCCTCACGATCCGCTGGCGGCTCGAGACGGTTCCATCTGGTACACCGGGCACATGGCCAATATTCTGGGCCACCTGGATCCCAAGAACGGCGAGTTCAAGGAATACCACCCCACCACTCCCGCTTCCGGTCCGCATGGGTTGGTCGAGGACAAGGATGGCAACATCTGGTTCACCGCCAATTTCAAGGGATACATCGGCAAGCTGAATCCCAAGACCGGCGAGTTCACCGAATACAAGCTGCCCGAAGCGGCGCGCGATCCGCACACGCCCATCTTCGATCAGAAGGGAACGATGTTTTTCAGCGTGCAGGGCGCGAATATGGTGGGCCGTCTTGATCCCAAGACGGGCGACATCAAGGTAGTCACGTCTCCCACGCCGAAATCGAATCCTTACGGTTTCGTGGTGGACTCGAAGGGCGTCCCGTTCTTCGTCGAGTTCGGCGCGCCCAAGGTGGGCAGGCTCGATCCCAACACGCTCGAGATCAAAGAATACGTGTTGCCGCATGAGGACTCGCGCCCACGGCGCGTCGCCATCAGCCCCGACGACATCATCTGGTACTCGGATTACTCGCGCGGGTACTTGGGCCGTCTGGATCCCAAGACCGGCGCCGTGACCGAGTGGGCATCGCCCGGCGGCCCCAAATCGCAGCCCTACGGAATCGTCTTCTTGAACGGCGCGGTGTGGTACAGCGAGTCGGCTGTGAAGCCCAACACGCTGGTGCGGTTCGATCCCAAGACCGAAAAATTCCAAACCTGGATCATTCCCGGCGGCGGGGGCGTGGTGCGCAACATGATGGTTACGCGCGACGGCAACATCGCAATTACCGAGAGCGGCGTGAACAAGATCGCCCTGGCGGAAATCGCTAAGTAAGTGGGGCCCGCGCCCCGGGGTGCGTGAATGGGTGGAGACGGCCCAGTCCGTGGCCGTCCTCACGGGCGCTGGCATCTCGGCCGAAAGCGGCATCCCGACGTTTCGCGGCGCAGGCGGCCTGTGGAGGAAATACCGCTCGGAAAGCCTCGCCACGCCGGAAGCCTTTGCGCGAGATCCCGAGCTCATTTGGGAGTGGTACAACTGGCGGCGGAGCGTGATCGCCTCGGCCGAGCCCAACGCCGGCCATAGTGCGCTGGCTGAGCTCGAACGCCGCGCGCCTGAGTTCACACTGGTGACACAGAACGTGGATGGCTTGCACGATCGCGCCGGGAGCCGGCGGCTGCTGAAGGTCCACGGCGATATCTGGTCGCTGCGCTGCACGGCCTGCAAGCGTGAATGGCAGGACCTGCGGCCGTCGCTGCCGGAGCTGCCTCCGCTGTGCGCCTGCGGAAAGATGGGCCGGCCGGGAGTGGTGTGGTTCGGCGAGGCGCTCCCCGAAGATGTGTGGAACGCGGCGTTGGCGGCCGTGCGCGGCGCGGACGTTCTTCTGGTGGTGGGCACGTCGGCGGTGGTCTATCCGGCGGCGGGGTTGGTGCAGCTTGCCAGGTCGGCGGGCGCCAAGGTGGTCGAGATCAACGTGGAGGAAACGCCGGTTTCAGCCCAGGTGGATGTGTCCTGGCGCGCGTCAGCGGCCGAGGCCTTGCCTCAACTGGTCGCGTGACATACAATTCGCTTCATGACTAAACGCCGTCTCATTCCTCTGCTGGATGGTTCGGCCGTGATGCTGCTTGCCGGGCTGGTGCTGATCCGGGCGCAGCAAAGCGAACCGGCTCACCCGGACACTCAGAAATTGATCATCGAAAACATGCTGGTGCGCGTGTACGATATCCACGTGCCGCCCGGTGTGGCCGAGCCCATGCACCATCACGGCCGCGGCGTGACGGTTGCGCTCAGCGACTACGACAACGAAACCAAGAGTCCCGAGGGCAAGATCAGTCGCGGCCACAACAAATTCGGCGAGGTGCGCTGGGCCGAGCCTGTGACCCACGAGGCCAAGAACATCGGGACCACGGAACAGCATGTAGTGCGGATCGAACTCAAATAAGCGACTACTTCTCGTAGCGCCCATCGGGTAGCGTGACCGTCCGCCACAAAGAGCAGCATCGGCAGATCCGCAGATATCAAGGCTCCAATAATTCAACTAGCCGTCTGGACTGGACGGCATGTGGCGCGAGATACTGAAGGCATGGTGAAGTCGG
>Ga0210409_10002071_pt1 | contig 24594 bp, 18 predicted proteins | sample IncBWH17MmetaG_FD_161649 | JGI IMG/M metagenome (GOLD analysis project Ga0210409, IMG submission 161649) | Forest soil microbial communities from Barre Woods Harvard Forest LTER site, Petersham, Massachusetts, United States - Inc-BW-H-17-M | ecosystem: Environmental > Terrestrial > Soil >...
CACGATGAACTTGTCGCCGGCCTGTTTCGTTTGCGTGTGGCATTTGATGCAAGGGACTTTGGCGTGGCCGCCGGTTAGCGCGAAATGTGTTTTTGTGTCGTGGTCGAAGGTGGATGGGGCCCAGTGCTCGGCGTTGTGGCAGTCGGCGCAGTGCGTTTTGGAGTCCTTGGCTACGAACTGGCCGTCGTGGGCGTCGTTATGGCAGGCCTCGCATTGTTGCGAGGTGCCTGCGAAGCGGGAAGCGTATTCGGTGGTGGCTTTGTGGCACTGGCTGCAGGCGACGGTGCGATGCACACCGAGTAGCGGGAACTTTGTTTTGGAGTGATCGAAGCCGGTGACATCTACCCAGGATTTTGTGGTGTGGCAGGCTTCACAGCCGAAGGGCGTGCCGTTGCCGCGCTTGCGGGTCATGCGATCGTTGAACTCGCCTTTGTGCGGATCGGTATGGCAGGCAGTGCAGGCGCGATCTTCGAAGTGGAACGGCAGAATTTTGTCAGTGCGCCCCGCGGCGCCGACTTTGTGACATTCGGCGCAGGGTACGGCCGCGTGCGCGCCAGTTAGGGCGAATCGTGTCTCGCGATGCTTGGCGATGGTGTAGGTGGTGCGGTGGAAGTCGATGACGGTGTGGCAGGCCTCGCATTTGTTGTTGTAGGGCGCAGCGGAAAATTGGTTGGCGTGCGCGTCTTTGTGGCAGTCGGTGCAGGCTGCGAATTTTACTTTGTAGATGGTGTCGCGGCCCGCGGGTCCGGCGGGAATGTGGCAATTCGCGCAGTCCACTTTGAGGTGCTTGCCTTTTAGAGGGTAGGCGGTGGTGTCGTGCGCTTTTGCGGTAAACAGCGAAGGCTTCCAGGCTTCGACGGTGTGACATTCCGCGCATTCGCCCTTTTTCGGGCGATCCGCGAACTGGCCCTTGTGCGGGTCGGGCTTGTGACATTCGTTGCAGTTTGCGAACGGCAAAGGCTTCTTGAAATCGCCATTTCTGTGACAAGACACGCAGGCGACTGCTGCGTGTTTGCCGAGCAAGGAGAATTTTGTTTTGGAGTGATCGAAATCGAAGCCTGCGAGCAAAGTTTTCCAGCCGCTGGTGGTGTGGCAGGCCTCGCAGGATTTCTTGAACTCGCCCTTGTGCGGATCAACGTGGCAACTGGCGCAGGTCGTGAATTTCATGTCGTGATAGCGGGGAGCACCGCCTGGGGCATCGGGCTTGTGGCACTTTTCGCAGGCCACCTTTACGTGCAAGCCGGTTAAGGGATAGCGCGTTTGGGAGTGGTCAAAATTTTGGGCGGCTTTCCAGTCCTGGACGTTGTGGCATTTGGCGCACTCGTTGCCGAGTTGTCCTTTGTGCGGATCGTTGTGGCAGGTGGCGCAATCTGGGGAGAGGCCGAGGTAGGATTTCGCCAGGTCGTGATTCTTGATGAAGGATTTTTCCGCTGGCGCCATGTGTGCGGGCGTGTGGCATTTTTCGCAGGCGACATTGGCGTGCTTGCCCTCCAGCGCGTAGCCGGCGAGGCGGTGATCAAATTTTGCCGGCGGCGATTCCCAGTGGATGATGTTGAAATTTTCGCCGTTGTGTTCGAGGTGGCAGCGAACGCAATCCTTGCCAGTGGGATTATTCATCCGAAGCTGGAAATGGTAGCCGTGTTTGGTGGAGAGGGCTTGGGCGATTTCCTTGTGGCAATCGAGACACTTGAAGGTAGGAGTGCTGCTGCCGAACTGGTGACAGGAATTGCACTGGGAGGTGCCGCTCAGCGAGGAGTGCGCTTTGGAGAGCGGGCCGGGAGAAATTTGCGCACTGGCAACAGCGGAGAAGAGCAGACACGCCGCCATGGAGAGCCATGCAAGAAGAATTGCACGACGCAGCACCGCAGAAGAGCGGAAGGTATGGCTGTCGCGGAGCGTGCGGTTGGGCACGCGTTCCTCCGTGTTGGGAGCGGTGTGAAGGCTCCCTTGCCGGGATTCCAGAGACTAGGATGGGCCCTTTTTGACTACTGAGTGATAGCAGGGAAACGGGTTGTGGCGAAAGCTGTACGAGAGTGCAGTTAAAGGGCGGGTAGTTCGCGGCGGGACGGTCTGGTGGTTTGTGTAGCGCCGGCGTCTCGCCGGCCGGAGGCCAGCGCTACCAGACGGCTTCTAGTCCAATGTTTTGGCGTTGAATGTGCCGAGGTCGTCGTCTTCGACGGTGAAGCTGATCTCGATCGGCTTGCAGCAGACTTCGCAGTCTTCCACGTAAGTCTGGGGGCTGACCGACAGGTCCAGCACCATGGAGATTTCTTCGCCGCAGTACGGGCAGGTGAATTCGTGTTGCAAGGCTTGTGCCCCCTTCGGAACCCATTCTAGCTTTTGGCCGGGGTTTAGACGATCTCCCCACTTTGGAAAGGCCTCACCCCTGAAGGGGCGTGCTACGGCGGCGCGCTATTGCCAGTGCGTTAGATCGTGCCGCCGTTGGCGCGGATGTTTTGACCGGTGATCCAGGCGGCTTCGTCGGAGACCAGCCAGGTCACTACTTTGGCGATATCTTCGGCAGTTCCGAGGCGACCGAAGGCGGAGAGGCTCGCCGCACGTCTGAGATCTTCATCGCTCTTGCCGGTGTTGAACATGTCGGTGTCGGTGGGGCCGGGCGAAACTACATTGACGCGGATTTTGCGCGAGCCCATTTCTTTGGCGAAGACGTGGCTCATTTGTTCGACTGCACCTTTGGTCGCGACGTAGGTGGAATACGTGGGGAGCATCATCACCGTGGTGGAAGAAGAAAAATTTATGATCGCGCCGTTGTCTTTCAAGCGCGTCGCCGCGAGCTTGCAGGTTAGGAATGTACCTTTTACGTTTACGGCGAAGAGCTTGTCGAATTCCGCTTCGGTTACGGCTGCGAGAGGTTTGTAGAGAATCAGGCCCGCGTTGTTGATGAGGATGTCGGCGGGGCCGTATTTGCCTTCGGCGGCATCGAATAGCGCTTTTGCGCCGACGGAGGTGCTTACGTCGGCTTGGACGGAAATCGCGTGTCCACCAGTAGCGGTAATCTTGTCGACTACTGCGTCTGCCTCCTTTTTGGCGCTTACATAATTCACGACGACGTTGGCCTGCTCTGCAGCGAGGTGTTCCGCGATGGCCGCGCCGATTCCGCGGCTGGAGCCAGTAACGATTGCGGTTTTCCCATTCAGACGATTTGCCATGATGTCTCCTGTCAGGAGATTAGAGGGACGTGCACGCGCAAAGCGTTACATCAAGTAATTGGAGGAAATTCACTGAAGAGCTGGCAGGAAAGCTGGTGCCCGAAAGAGGACTCGAACCTCCACGACCGTAAGGCCACTAGCTCCTGAAGCTAGCGCGTCTGCCAATTCCGCCATTCGGGCACAAGGGAAATAACTACATTTTCAGTTTGAGGCGGGAGTGGGGTTTTGTCAACGAATGGAGTCGGCGCTGCCGCGCTACGACATCAAACCTGCGCTCAGCGGTGTGGTGGAATTATTGCGCGGAATGCGATTGGGAGATGTGGGCTGCTTGGGTAAAGCGGCAGCTGAGCTGCCGCACTCCAAATTAGCGGTGGCGGAGGCGGAGAGTTTCCCAGCTGGCGTCCGCGGTCCAGCCGCCGTCTACGACCAGGGTGTGGCCGTTGATGAAGGGGCTTTCGGTGGGGTCGGCGAGGAAGGCGATGGCGCGAGCGATGTCGTCGGGCGAGGCGAATCTTCCCATGGGCACACGAGCGATGATGTCTTGATCGGAGTAGCTGCCGCCGGCTTGATCGGCTGCATCCATTTCGGTTTTTACCCAACCCGGACAGACGGCGTTTACGCGAACGCCGTGGCCACCCCATTCCGCGGCAAGTGTTCGCGTGAGGCCGATGAGGCCGTGCTTGGAGGCGTTGTAGGCGGAGCGATCCGCGACGCCTGCCAGGCCGGCGATGGACGAGACGTTGACGATGCTGCCGCGTTTCTGGCCAAGCATGATGCGGCCGAAGGCTTTGCTCAGCAGAAAGGGCGCGACGAGGTTGACTTCCAGGACGCGGCGAAAATCCTTGGCGGAGATTTCTTCGGCAGGAGCGATGAAGCTGATGCCTGCGTTGTTGACGAGCAGGTCCACATGGCCCCAGCGGTCGAGGACCGATGCTGCGAAACGCTCGACGAAGGCTTCGTCGCTGATGTCACCGAGAAAGGCTTCGGCTTGCGCCCCCAAAGAATGGACGGAAGCGAGCGTTTCGACTGGCTCCCGCAAATCATTGAGGGCAAGGGAGTAACCTCTCTCAGCAAGGATTTCGGCGGTGCGGCGGCCGATACCCTGAGCTGCACCGGTTATTACCGCGACAGGCTTTTCGTCCTTCTGCATTGGATTTGTTTGGGACATGTGGGACCCCTTTTTTGGAGGCAATGTGCCGCCCTGCCATCCGAATTTCTAATACTTTCATTCTGAATACAGAATGCTATACTCCGCCTGAAATAGCCTTGTCTGCCAGGGGTGGCAGGCACCGCGGACTCGTTCCGAGGGAGGTTGCCATGGAAGAAGTGCAATCCGCGTTTGCTGGGCCCATGTTCTACGTTCTGATCGCCTGGGGAATCGTTACCGCCATATTCCTGCTGTTGATTGCGTGGCGTAGCGTGCTTTCCAGCCATGAAGACGATCAGATTTTTCTCGATTCTTCCGGAGACCATCTCGCCCGGGAACAGCGTGAATTGATCGCCAAGATCGATTCGCTTTCAAAGCCGATCATGACCAGCGGGATCACTTCGGGAGTATTGCTGTTGCTGATGGCCGGAGTGTTCGTTTACCACGGGCTGAAGAACTTCTAGAACGCCGGTCGCACCGCCAACGGCAAGCGTTTTGTCAGGGCTTGGCCGTTGGGGTTGGCGTCGGCGTGGGGCCGACTGCTGGCGGAGGTTGAGCGCCGGGCACAACGGATGTGTGGTTGTGCACCACGAGCCATTTGTCTCCGCTTTTTTTCAACACGAGTGTTGTTTGTCCTTCCGCGGTTATCGGCGATCCATCGACCACTCCCGAAAAATCCCATTGATAGGAAGCCCAGGCAAAATTGCCGTCGACGCGGACCAGTGTGTTGAGGCGGTCAAGACGTACTTGTTGGGTGCGCGCGCGCTGCGATTGGTAGCTGGCGAGATAAGCGGTCCAGCCTACGATCGGCGGGGCCCAGGAGCCGTTGACGATGCTGACATCGTCGGCATAGTGCGAGTGAAGTTTTTCGATGTCGCCCACCTGCCAGGCGCCGAGCAATTCGGAAATCATATAGTCGATTTGCTGCTCCTGCGGCAGGGAGAGCATGGGATTGGGAGGCGGGGGTGCGTCGGCCTGAGCTTTCTTTTTGTTCTTTTGCGCGAAGGCGCTGGTGGCCAGGGTGAGGCTGAGAGCGAGGATGATGAAGAAAGAAGAAGCGCGGCTGGCGAGGCGGCGAAGATCTCTTGCGTTGCGTGATGCAGTCATGATGCACGTAACTCCTGCGGGTGAATTTGCGCCCGATGGCTCGAGCGCGAAAAAATTTGCCGTGGCTACTGGACGTATGGAGCATAACGCAGTGGGGAGGAGTTGGCTGAGCGTGTGTCCAGTTTGTCCATTGGGTGGAATTGGAGCGTAGAGCATTTCCTCAGGGACTAAAGCCCATTGCACGCCAGGTATCTAATGTCCGACCTGCAGCTCCGACCCCCGGTGCCAAGCACTTTTGCCGCGAGGTGCCACGGTATGGGAAAGCCTCAGGCCTGAACTACGGAATTATTTTGAGGCGGCGAGGAGATTTACGAACAGGCGGTAGGCGCCGGGGACTCCTTCGGGAAGTTGGCGGAAAAATGCCAGGCCGGTGTAGATGTAGGTGCCCTTGCCGTATTTCGCGTAAACCAGCGCTCCGTTCAGATCTTTTTCGCCAGGATCGTTCATGGCCAGGAGCGGCGTGTAGCGGGAATCGAAGTCGCTCCAGTAATACAGGCCGCGTTCCTGAACCCAACCTTGAAAATCGGCTAGCGTGATTTTGTTTGGATGATTCAGGAGTGGATCATCGGGGCGCAGGATTTTGACGGGAGAAGTTTCGTCGGTGATGCGTGGAGTTGGAGAGCCAATTTTGGCGGGATAGGGCGCGGGCTGGAGACGGTCCCAGATGCCGTCGCGATTGTACTGGACGATGAGCGTGCCGCCGTTGGAGACGTAGTCGAGCAGGCGTTTGTTGGCTCCGACCAGTTCGGGGCGCAATTCGTAGGCGCGAACGCCGACGACGATCGCGGAGTAGCGCGACAGATTGCCGAAATTGAGCGCAGGCGCGTCGATCATTTCCACGGGAATGCCGAGGCGTTTCAGGGCGTCGGGGATGGGCTCGCCTTCGGCGGAGATGTAGCCGACATGAAGATTTTCGGGAACGTTGATGTCGAAGGCGTGAACGAGAACCTTGGCGGGCTCGGTCCAGGAAATTGTGGGCACGGAAGGAAGCGGCTCGATCGAGGTGGAAAAAGTTTCGTTGCCGCGTTTTGCGTACGCGATGACGGAGTAATTGCCGGGCTCGAGCTTCGCGGGTGGCGTTACGGTGAGTTTCACGTATTGGTCGCCGATGCCGTCGAACTTTATTTGCACTGGAGGACTGGCATGGAGGCCATCGGGAGTTTCCAGGCCGGCGGTTACTTCGGCGGATTTCGTGGAATAGGAGTGAACGCGGAGAAAAACGTCGAACGAATCGTGCGGCTTGGCGAGGACTTCCACGGTTTGTTTGGGCTCGACAGCCAAGGTGTAAGCGGGGGCGACGCGAACCGGAACTCGAGTGACATTGGTGGACGAAGCAAAGGTTGAGAAAACCTCGGCGTTAATAGGTATTTGGTACGAGGGATCTATTTTTTCGCTGAGCGAGACGTACATGGGTGGCCAGGGACTTGCCGCGAGTCGCGCGGCAATATGTTTGGGGGCCGGATCTGCGCTTAGCGTCACACTGAATTTTTGCCCATGTACCGGGTCGCCGCTGCTCGCTGGGAATTGTTTGCCGCCTGCCCAGACGTATACCGGCGATTGAAATGGGCAGGAGACTCCCGGTCTACAGTAATAAGTGACCGTCAGAGTCAGGGGTTCGCCAATAACGATATCGCTGCGCTCTGCTTCCGCTTCAAAGACAAATCCCGCCGCCAAACGAAGCGCTCGAGTTATTCGTTCTAGCTGCATGTGAACGGAGTAATAGTCATCACCGACCGGTTGTCTGGAGGACATGACATCGGGCAGAATACTTGTCAGGTTTTTCTGGGTGCCGACTAACAAGTCTGTCGCGGTGGAATAATCCAGCGCCAAAACGGCGAGGCGGGCGCGAGATAATTCTTCATCTGATTTTTTCAGTGCTTCGCACCAATCGTGGTGAGTGGCGCAGGTTTTTCCGTTTTCGTCGCCGAGGAGTTTTGTTAGAGGCTGGGCCAGTTGCGAGGCTTCGAACTTTTGATTGTCTTCGGGGACCAGCGAGATGGGCCGCTTGATGAAGGGTGAATTCAGAAAGGCTGCGATGCCTTGGGTGCGGTGATTGCTGAAGGCGTCGATGCCGATTTCGCGCCAGGATTTTCCGTAGAGCGGCGAGACATCGTCCAAAGGTAAGGACAGGGCATTTTCCTTCTCTTCGCCGCGAGAAACATCAAGGATGACCGGCAACTTGCCGTCCGGTTTCCAAGGAGCGAGACCTTCCTTCAGGAGTTCCGGGAACGCGGTTTCGTCCGCTGCGAGTTGCACGGCTTTGGGAGTCCAGAGCCCGGCGGTTTGGTGGTGGCCGTGCCCGGAGTGCACGCCGCCGAAATTATTGATGACGACGTTGGGACGGAACGCGCGGATGACGCGAATCATGTCTTCGAGCACCGCGTCGCCCCAGATTTTTTGTGTTTCTTCGGGAGTTTTTGAGAAGCCGAAATCCTTGGCGCGAGTGAAATAGAGTTTGACGCCGTAGCCGCGCGTGGCGGCGAGGAGTTCTTGTGTGCGAATCAGGCCAAGTTGCGGGGCTTGTTCGGGGCCGAGCGCGTTTTGCCCGCCTTCGCCGCGAGTTACGGATAGTAGAGCGACATCAGCGTGAAGGCCGCGCGCGAGGTAGGTCAGGACTGCGGCGCTCTCGTCGTCCGGGTGAGCGGTTATATAAAGGATGCGGGTGGTGACGCGAGCGGCGTCGATGGCCTCGACGGTTTCGGGGAGGCCGGGACCGGTGCCTGGGGGTGGCGGGAATTGCGCGCGAGCGCACGAGCATAGGAGGATTAGAAATAGAGTTGTGCTGAACGCGCGGAAATGTTTCACGTCGTCTCCTGCTTTGTAGTGGCTGGTTTCATAGTTACTTTAATTCATTTCCTCAGGGGCTAAGGCCCGTTGGGGGGGGGATTTTATGTCGGAGCTAAAGCTCCGACCCCCGTTGCCCTAACGATGTTCAAGTCCTGAGAGTAGCAAAAGCACAACAAAAACGTTCTTCAGGGGCTAAAGGCCAATTGCGAGCACGCACTACCCTGGGCTGAAGCCCCAGCCTCCTAAAGAGAAGAAGAGACAGATTGAAACTCCGCCAATCCTAATGGTCCAACGATGGCGCAGTGTTTTGACTGTTGAGCGCGTCATGGTTGTGATGCGTTTTCATTCTCGGGCAAAGATTTCGCAAATGGCCATTGGTGTTTGACGCTGGTCCAGATCAAGAATGCCAGTACACCGAGGACAATTTCCAGTAAGCCCCACTTGCGGGCCGCGCCGGTTTGCCAGAAGAGCCAGCCCCAACCGAGCATGCTGAGCACCGCGGGCACAGGAAAAAGCCACATCTTAAACGGCAACTTTTCCGGGCCCCAGCGTTTGTGGAGCAGGATCACACCGACGGCTTGACCGATAAATTGCACGATCAGGCGCATGGCCAGGATGCCCTTGATGGCGGTTTCCAGCTTCAGTGTAACGCTAAAGAGAAACGCCAGGCCTCCAAGGATTAGAAGCGAAACGTGAGGAAAATGTTTCGTTGGATGCACTTTGGCGAAGATGGGAAGGAAGTTGCCGTCGAGCGCGGCGGAATAAGGCACGCGGGAATAGCCCAGAAGCAAGGAAAACACGGAAGCCATCGCGATCCACAGCACCATCCAGGTGACAAAATGCGCGGCGCCCGTTCCGTACAGGCGTTCGACCAGCAGGCTGGCGATGAACGGAGTGTTTTGCGCTTCACGCCAAGGGATTACGCCGAGAAGGCTGGTCTGCAGCGCCAGGTAGATGGCGGCGATCCCGAAAATTGAAAGGAAAATGCCGCGAGGGATATTTTTTTCGGGGTCGCGGATCTCGCCCCCCAAATGACAGATGTTGTAGTAGCCCCAGTAGCTGTAGACGGTGTTGACCATGGCCGCGCCGAGGCCCGCGAACCATAACGAGGAGAGATGAAACGCACCCGGCGGAAAATCGAACGCGAGATGCCGATCGAAGTGGCGGAAGCCTCCCCAGATGAGCCATAGCAGGGTGCTGACCACGCCAAGCCAGAGCAAGAGCGAAATTTTGCCGATGGTTTGAATTTTGCGATATAGCAAGATAACTAGAAAAATCACCAAGCCGCCGGAGATGGCTTTCGCTTGAATGGTGGAAAGCGGATGAAGATATCCGGCGTAACGCGCGAAGCCTATGGACGCGGAGGCAACCGAGAGAGGTGCCTGCACAAACGTTTGCCACACAAAAAGAAAGGACATCATGCGGCCCCACTTGCCAGGGCCGTAACATTCGCGGAGGAAAACGTAGGTGCCGCCGGCCTTGGGCATGGCCGCGCCAAGCTCCGACCAGACGAAGCCGTCCAGGGTGGCCAGGAACGCGCCGGCCAACCAGGCGATCAGGGCTTGTGGGCCGCCCATTGCCTTGATGACTAGAGAACTGACGACGAACGGACCGATACCGACGATCTCGATCATGTTCAGCGCAACGGCTTCTTTGAGGCCGAGGCCGCGCTCGAGGGCCGGCGCGCTGGCCGCTGTTGGCGCGGAATTTTCCACGGTTTGCATGTGCTCGGAGGATAACAGATGAGTTGCGGCGGCCAAATGCGGCGGGGTATTGGAGTATGAGTCGCTAACACGCTGATTTGGGCGGTGTGGGCCGCTCGGGAAAAGCGGCAGCAAGCTGCCGCACTCCATACGGACTCCATGTTTGGACACGGTCGGTTTGTTTCTGTTTGGGCGGGGATTAGACTGTGGGTGAGGTTGGGTCTGGTGGCTCCTTTGCGTGAATTCATGCTGCGTTTTCTGCTGGCGTTATTTCTATTTTCTACCGGTGCAGCCGATCTATTCGGCGGGACACCGCAGAATGCTGGACGCTTGCAGCTTCCCGAGGGCAGCAAGGCGATCGTGGAGCACATTTATTCCTGGGAAATCGATCGGGCCATCGCGGAATCACGGCAGTTGCAGCGAGAATTTCCCGAACATCCGCTGGGTTACCTGCTGGAGGCGGAAGCCGAGTGGTGGAAAATCTGGTGCGGCGCGGCGGAATTCAAATATGGGATGAGCTGGCCGCAACACCGCCAGAAGAGGGATTCGGACCAGGCCTATCTGGACGTGGCGAGCAAGGCTGCGGCTGTGGCGGCGGCAAATCTTAAGCGCCAGGAAAGCGCGGAAATGCATTTTTACGCGGGCATGGCGGATGCGGAAATATCCAGGATGTATGGGTTGCGCTACGAAGTGCGCAATACTGCTAAGACAGGTATAAACGCACGGACACATTTTCAGCGCGCATTGGCGCTCGATCCGTCACTGGCGGATGCGTGTCTGGGGCTTGGGTTGTACGACTATTACGTGGATACGCTGTCCACGGTCGCCAGGATGTTGCGGTTCGTGATGGGAATACCGGGTGGGTCCAAGAGCGAAGGGATTCGCCTAATCCAGCGAGCCATCGCGGAAGGGGAAATTACGCCTGCGGCGGCGCGTTTCGACTTGGCGGTAAGCCTTCATAAATACGATCAGCGGTACGAGGATGCACTGGTGGTAATTGGTCCGCTCACGGAACGTTTTCCGCAAAATCCTATCTTTCAACTGGCGCGCGGAGATTTGTACGCGAAATTGGGCAGAAAGTCGGAGGCGATTGCAGCCTACGAAGCCGCCATAGCCGGGAATTCCGGAGACGAGGAATGCCGGAAGAAGATACAGTCGCTCGCGCGGGAGGCGCTCGCGGCAGTGCATGGCGGGGCGACTTCGCAATCTCGCTGAATCGGGCTGCGTTGAAAAGGCCAACGGGGCGTTGTGCTAGCATCAAATGCGGGCCTTCCGACGCGGCGGGTTGTAATTGGCTGAGTTAGCCGCCGGCATTCAGAGGACAAAACTACTACATGGCAACAACCATGAAAGCGCTGCGGAAAACGCACGCCGCTAAAGGATTGCAGATCGAAAGCGTGGCGATTCCCACGATCGGCCCGACCGATGTGCTGGTGTGTGTGCAGGCGGCGTCCATCTGCGGAACGGATTTGCACATTTACGGGTGGGATCGCTGGTCGCAGAGCCGCATCAGGCCTCCAGTGACGCTGGGGCACGAATTTTGTGGAGTGGTGGAGCGCGTTGGAGAAGAAGTGAGCGCGGTGAAGCCCGGGGATTTCGTGAGCGCGGAGATGCACGTTAATTGCGGGCATTGCCATCAATGCAGGCTCGGCGAAGCGCACATTTGCCAGAATGTGCGCGTGATTGGAATCGATCAGGACGGCGCGTTTGCGGAGTTCGTAAAAATTCCGGCAAGCAATATCTGGAAACTCGATCCAGCGATTCCGGAGCGCTATGCTGCGATTCTCGATCCTCTTGGGAATGCGGTACACACGGTGTTGGCGGGAGAGATTGCGGGCCGGACTGCTTTGGTAACGGGCTGCGGGCCGATCGGGTTGATGTCCATCGCAGTGGCCAAGGCTTGCGGGAGTGCGCTGATCTTTGCGACGGAAGTAAATGAGGTGCGCCGCGAGATGGCGCGGCAGATGGGCGCGGATGTGGTGATAAATCCGGCCAGCGAAGACGCGACCGCGCATATTCTTGCGGACACCGGTGGCACGGGCGTGGACGTGCTGCTGGAGATGAGCGGAAACCCGAAAGCGATTCGCCAGGGATTTAAGGCGCTGCGGGCCGGGGGAAGGGCGTCTTTGCTGGGGATTCCAACCGAGAATGTGGATCTGGACCTGGTGAATGACGTGATTTTCAAGGGCGCTACGGTGCAGGGGATTTACGGCAGGAAGATGTACGAGACCTGGGTACAGATGACCGCGCTGCTGAAGGCCAAGCGGTTGAACCTGGAACCATTGTTTGCGGAGCGCTTGCCCATGGAACAGTTCGAGGGCGCGTTTGAGAAATTAGGATTGGGGATGGCAGGGAAGATTTTGATGTATCCGAATGGCGTTGGAAAGTGAAATTGGCGCTGAAGAAATTTGGAGCACGAAGATGAGCGAATCGGGAACGCGAGTGGTAGCGCAGAATCCACTGGGATATGTGAGCGAGACACTCCAGGGGCTAAGAGCTAAAGGAGTCGCGCCAAAACTGCGCGTTCTGGAAGGCGAGCAGAAGCCAGTGTGCGTGTTCGATGGGCGCGAGGTGATCAATCTGGCGTCCAACAATTACCTGGGGCTGACTTCGGATAAGCGGCTGCGGAAGGCTTCGGTCGAAGCGGTGCGAACGTTGGGTGTGGGCGCGGGCGCGGTGCGTACGATTGCCGGAACCATGAAGCTGCACATGGAATTGGAAGAGCAGATCGCGAAATTCAAGAATGTGGAAGCGTGCGTGGTGTTTCAATCGGGGTTCACCGCCAATGCTGGAACTGTTTCGGCGGTGTTGGGGAAAGAAGACCTGATTATTTCCGATGAGCTGAACCATGCTTCGATCATCGATGGTGCAAGGCTTTCGAAAGCGACCATCAAGGTGTTCAAGCACAAGGACGTGGCAGACTGCGAACGGATTTTGAAGGAGCACGCGGAATTCCCTGGGAAGAAATTGATCATCACCGACGGCGTGTTTTCGATGGATGGAGATATCGCGCCGCTGCCGGCGCTTTGCGACCTGGCCGAAAAATATAATTGCATCATGATGGTGGACGACGCGCATGCCAGTGGAGTGCTGGGGCGCGGCGGGCGCGGTACCGTGGACCATTTGAATTGCCACGGGCGCGTACACATTCAGGTGGGCACGCTGAGCAAGGCGATCGGGTCAATGGGCGGATATGTTTGCGGTTCGCGGGATTTGATCGACTTCTTGTATTTGCGGGCGCGGCCGTTTCTTTTTTCGACTTCGCACCCGCCTGCTACCGCCGCGGCGTGCCGTGCGGCGTTTTCACTGCTGGATTCACCGGAAGGCGAGAAGCTGGTGAAGAAGCTTTGGGCCAACACCAAATATTTCAAGAACGAATTGAAGAAGCGTGGGTTTCAGTTCAAGGCCAGCGAAACGCCAATTGTGCCGATTCATGTAGGGGATGCCGCGAAGGCTTACGAATTTTCGCGAAATTTGTTTGAAGCAGGCGTGTTCGCGCCGGCTGTCGGATTCCCCACCGTGGCGGAGGGAAAGGCGCGGTTGCGGGCGATTGTCAGCGCGGCGCACAAGCGGGAACATTTGCTGAGAGCCGCAGATACGCTCGCGGAAGTAGCGAAGAAATTGGGAATTGTCTAAAGCTTCTTAAAGCGCACGTCAGGTATTTCCCCGACGTGTAAATCGTTCCGCAGGCCGGTGTTTTCGCGCCGGTCGATCTTGATTCTGCATCTAAATCCATGGGCAACTTGTTGATTCTCGGCGTACGAGGGTGGGCATGAGAGTTGCCACTATCGTACCGGGAGACGTCGAGTGTACGAGGAGTGGAACAAACTATTTGCAGGAGGCTTGGTTATGAGACGAATGGGGGCTGTAATCGCGGCCGCATCGATTTTTGCTTTCGTCGCTACAGCGCAAGCGCAAACGAGTTCAGCGAGCAGACAAGCGGGTGCGCAGGCTCCGGTCGAGACCGGAAAAAAACCGGAGCAGAATGCTTCGATCAATGCATCGCTTGCGGGAGGTTGGCCGATCAGCGCGGAATTGCGCACATCGCTGGACTCCAAGAAAGCGAAACAAGGTGATGCGATAGAGGCGCGGATGACGGAAGCGGTAAAGGCGAATGGCAAAACCATTTTGCCCGGGGGCACCAAGCTGGTGGGGCATGTCACACAAGTTTCCGCCAAGTCAAAAGGTGACGCCGGCTCTTCGCTCGGGTTGGCGTTCGACAAGGCGGTTCTTAAAGGCGGCGACGAGATTCCGCTGAACGTCAGTATCCAGGCACTGGCGACTCCGGGAGCCGCGCAAGGGTCCAGCGCTGTGGATAACATGGCCACGTCACCGCCAGGCACACCGGTGAACAGCGGCGTTCCCGGGGGAGTGAACTCGCGAGAGATGAGCCCCGGCATGAGCTCCGGTTCGCCAGGAAATCGGCCCATCAATACGGGCGGAACGTCCGGCGAAGCCTCAAGCGGAACTTCAGGTGGAACCCCAAGCGGAACATTGAATGCCGCAGGGAAATTGACACCAAACAGCCACGGCGTTTTTGGAGTGCAGGGGGGCGTGCTGAAACCAGAAACGACGAACGGCACGGGTTCGTTGATTACCTCAACAGGGAAAAATTTGCGTTTAGATAGCGGCACGCAGTTGCTTCTGGTAACTCAGGAAACCAACGCGGCCGAGACCTCGAAACCCTAGGCACGATTCGCAAATTACGGTAAGGCGCGCGTCCGGGCACGCGTCGTTTGCGGGTGCGGCGGCTCTATGTGCGCGCTTTGCTATACTCGCCGCATGGCTGGGAAAACGGAGAGTCCGAAGAAACTGTTTCTGGTTGATGCTATGGCGCACATCTACCGGGCGTTTTATGCGCCGATGGTGCGCATGAATGCGCCCAGTGGGCTTCCCACCAAAGTGCCGTTTCTATTCGCAAATATCGTGCGGCGATTGTTGAAGGATTACAAGCCGGACTATATCGGAATCGTGTTCGACACCAGCAAGCCGACCTTTCGCGACAAGTTATTCGAAAAATACAAAGCGCAGCGGCCGCCGATGCCGGACGAGATGAGCGTGCAATTGCCGTACGTGCGGAAATTGTGCGAGGCCATGTGCCTGCCGATCCTGGAATTTGACGGGTTTGAGGCGGATGACGTTATCGGAACGATGGCCAAACAGGGCGCGAAGATGAAGCTGGACGTGCTGGTGGTGTCGAACGACAAGGACATGATGCAGCTGGTGAATTCGGGCGTGAAGATCTTGCGCACGGGAACCGGTGGGGCGAAAGCGGACACGATCGTGGACGCCGCGAAGGTGCAGGAGATTCTGGGAGTGCCGCCGGAAAAAGTGATCGACCTGATGGCGCTGCTTGGGGATACCGTGGACAACATTCCCGGCGCAAAAGGAATCGGCGAAAAGGGCGCGACCGAGCTTATTCAGAAATACGGCAGCGTGGAAGGCGCGCTGGAACATGCGGCGGAGGTGAGCAACAAGCGCTATCGTGAAGCGCTGCAGCAGCAGAAAGAACAAGTGATGATGAGCAAGCAGTTGGCGGCGATCGAGACGGATGTGCCGATCGACCTGAATCTGGAGAGGCTGCTGATCAAGGCGCCCGATCCGGCGTTGCTGGTCGAGCTGTATCGCCAACTGGGATTTAATTCCTTGCTAAAGGATTTGCTGGCCAGCGGAGGCGGTGCGGGAACCGCTGCGGCGCAGATCGCGGCCGAAGCGTCCAGCGCGGAGAGTAGTTCCGCGATTAAGAAAGACTATGTGCAATTTTCAGAGTTGCCGGAGTTTGCGGCGTACTTCAAGAAATTGAGCGGGAAGCAGGCGCTGGCGGTGTGGTTGAACCTGGACGCGGAGATGCGCGAGACCGAGGGATTCGGGACCCGCGTGACGGGCATAGAGGTTTCGTCGCTGGAGGGCGAGGGCCGCGCCATATTCGCGGACGAAAAGGGAGAGGCGCTGAAGATATTGTCCGAGGCGGTGCGGGATTCGAAGCGCCGGAAGATTGTTCACGACCCGAAGCTTTTTCAACTGCTAGCGGGGAAAGCGGAACAGATCGAGCACGCCACGCAGTTGTACTCGTACTTGTTGAAGCCCACGACGGGAAATCACAATTTTGCGGACGTGGTTTTCCGGCAATTCAACGCGCCGATGGGCGGTGGCTTCGGCGAGCGCGCCGATTATCTGCAGCGAATCGCGCCATTGTTGCGCGCGGAGGTTGAAAAGCAGGATCTGCTGAAGGTGTACGAAACGATTGACCTGCCGCTGTCCGGGGTACTGGCGGACATTGAGCGCACCGGAATTCGGGTTGATCCCGCGGCGCTGGACAAGATGTCACAATCGATGGAACTGGAAGTGCGACGGTTGGAAAAAGAAATCTGGAGCCTGGCGGAGAGCGAGTTCAACGTGAATTCGCCGACGCAATTGGCGGAGATACTTTTCGACAAGCTGAAATTGCAACCACCGGCGCGGCGCGGCGGCAAGGTGCGCTCCACATCAGCGGATATCCTGCAAAGCATGAGCGAGCAGCACGCGCTGCCGGCAAAAATTATTGAGTACCGGGAAGTCGCGAAATTGAAATCCACGTATGTGGACGCGCTCCCGAAGCTGATTCATCCGGAGACCGGGCGGCTGCACACGAATTTTTCGCAGACGGGCACGGCAACGGGACGACTGAGCTCCAGCGATCCCAATTTGCAGAACATTCCCATACGAACGGAGTTGGGAAAAGAGATTCGTGCCGCTTTCGTAGCTGAAAAAGGGAAAATCCTGCTGTCCGCCGATTATTCGCAAGTGGAACTGCGGATCATGGCGCACTATTCGAACGATCCGGTGCTGCTGGAGGCGTTTCGCAGCGGCGAAGATATTCACGCGCGCACCGCGCAGGAAGTTTTCGGCGTGGGGCCGATGGCGCAGACCGGTGAGCACCGGCGCGCAGCGAAGGCCATTAATTTTGGGATTATCTATGGGCTGTCGGCATTTGGACTGGCGCAACAGTTGAATATTGCGCAAAAAGAGGCGGCCCAGTTTATCGCTGCCTATTTCGCGCGCTACCGTGAGGTCAAGGCGTACCTGGATCGCGTGCTGGTGGAGACGCGGAAAACTGAGATGGTCAGAACGCTGTTTGGAAGGATCCGGCCGATTCCAGAGATCAATTCAGCGCAATTTCAGCTGCGAAATTTTGCGGAGCGCACAGCGCTAAATTCGCCGCTGCAGGGCACGGCGGCGGACTTGATCAAGCTGGCCATGATCGCCATTCAGGAAAAGCTGGAAAAGGAAAAACTGACCGCAAAGATGATTCTGCAGGTACACGACGAGTTGCTATTTGAGGCGCCGGTGAAAGAAAAGGGCGCTCTGGAAAAGTTAGTCAAGGAAGAGATGGAAAATGTGTATAAGCTGGCGGTTCCGCTGGTGGTGGAGATAGGCACCGGACCGAACTGGCGCGATTTAGACTGAGTGGTTCCGCAATTTCCCTGGAAAAATTTGGGTTTGAGCACCTGTACGCGCGGACAGGCGGCGGATAGGTCACGTCCTGCCCATTCACGGCACGGTTGACCTCCATGCGCATGTTACGTTCAGCCAGTAGCTAAAGCGGACGGAATACGCGTGCGGCAGAACCAAAAAATCATCGCTATTTGTTTGTTCGTGCTGGGATTTGCCGGCTGCGGAAACGTGCAAAACTCCGCCAGCGATAGCGCCCAAAGCGTCAGCGTGGCGGTGACTCCAACCACCACGAAAATTCCCAACTTTTCGACGCAGAGTTTTACCGCGACGGTGACAGGTTCGCCGAATACCGCGGTCGACTGGCAAGTGAATGGGGTAACCGGCGGCAGCCGCGCGACCGGGTTTATTTCCAACACTGGATTGTATATGGCGCCTGGCGGGGTGCCGACGAAGCCAGATGGATCGGGCGGCACAAACGTTACGACGGTGACGATTACCGCTGTATCGCAGGTGAATGCATCGGCGGTGGCAACGGCGACGGTCACCATCGTGCCGCAAAATGAAGAGGCACAAGCGGGGCCGGTGAAGCTGGGCACTTCGGGCGGAAACGTGACGGATATCAGCGGGAAATATTGCTGCTCCGGCACGCTGGGTTCGCTGGTGACGCTGAACGGTACGCAATACATTCTGAGCAATAATCATGTGCTGGCGAAGAGCGACTCCGGTAACGCCGGAGATGAGATAACACAGCCTGGATTGATCGAAACGAACTGCCAGGCGGGGCCTGCGACGCAAACGGTGGCGAATCTTTTCGCGTTTTACAATTTGCAAACGGGAGCACTGCCCAAGGTGGACGCAGCGCTGGCGAGCACGGTGAACGGCGCGGTAGATGCTGCGGGCAACATCCTGTTGCTGGGCGCGACGCAAACGAACGGCGTGCCGGATGCTGCGCCACCACATGCTGGCAGTGGAATTAATCCAACGCAGGCGCTTACGTCTCCACACAATGGCCTGGTAGCGAAGAGCGGCAGGACGACGGGACTGACCTGCTCGCTTATTATTGGCACGAATGTAGCGGCGAGCGTGGATTACTACAAGAATTGCGGGGATACGAAAGCCGCGTTCACGGTCAACTATACGGACTTGCTTATGATTGCGGGAGCAACGTTCAGCGCGGCGGGAGATTCCGGCGCTTTGATCGTGACGCAGGACACCGCCGACCCGGTGGCGCTGCTTTTCGGTGGATCGGACACGGATTCGGTGGGCAATCCTGTGGGCGACGTGCTTTCTGTATTTCCCGGCGCGAGCAATTCCAGACCGACGTTCGTAGGAGGCGCGGCGCATTCGGTGATCGGATGCACGCTACCGGTGAAGCCCAGCTCCGCGGCTACATCGCAAACTGCTGTTGGCGCCGAATCGCTAAGCAAGGCGAATCGCGCACGAGATTACAGCGCTCCTACACTGCTGGCGAATCCTACCGTGCAGGCATTAGGTTTTGGCAGGAGCTACGACCGGCCCGGTGACGGCGCCGTACTTCTATTTGTTGACAACGGCGGGGTTGCCGCGGGTATGCCGCACTCGTTGAATGGTGTCCCGACACGCATCATTGAGGGCGATGCGTGGGCCTATCGCGGCCTGTTGAACGACAAGGAAACGCATCAGCTTCTGCAGACCGTGGCGGAGCCGCAACTGATGTATGAACTTTTGCCGGGACAGATGCAGAAAGCGCGTGCAGTGCAAGCGGCGCATGTGGCGGAACTTTTGAAGCAACCTGGAGTGCTTGGCGTGGGAATCAGCGCCAGCGTGGATGCGCCGGGAGAAGCAGCGCTATTGATTTATTTGAAGCATGGAACTTCGATTGAGTCGATTCCTGCGGAGATCGATGGCGTGCGCACACGGTTGCGGGAAACAGGCCCGTTCATGGCCGGCAAGAGCGACAACGAGCCTGCGCCGAGCTGCAGGGTTAGTGGCGTTGGGGAAGCGAAGAAGGCCGAGAGTGCAGCAGGTGCCGCGATTCCTTGGGAACTCTAGAGTTTGAATGCCGGCCTTCCGAAGAGGGCGATTTATTTAGAGGTCAGGAAAACCCAAGAAGGGCGCCCTGAAGCCGTCCCTACAAAAGCGAGAGAAAGCCGGGAGGACCAGCCTAAAGGCTGGCCACCATACGGAAGGCAAGCGCTGCCCCTCACACTTCTAGTATTCAAAAAACTTATGAGCGGAAATGATTTCTTTTATTTGTACGCTGGGAGGCATAGACTTCGACTCAAAGCCAATCGACCGCCCTGTCCAGGCTTGGTCGATTGCTCCTTTCACTCAGGCCTTACATTCGGGAGGTATCTATATGCGGAGAGGGTATTATTTCGCTATTCCGGTTCTTGCCTGTTCGTTGGGCGTGGCTGCAGCGCGGCAGCAGGAACCTACCGAAAAACCGAAAGAACCGGCTGAAGCTCCCATTCCCGCCGCGGACGCCGCCAAGCAGAACCCCAAGAAAACCACTCCAGAAGGACTGGCCGAAGCGAAAAAATTATACGGCTACCATTGCGCGATGTGCCACGGAAAGAACGGAGATGGCAAGGGCGAGCTGGCGGCGGACATGAAGCTAGAGCTAAACGACTGGCGCGATGCGAACTCGATTGCGAAACTGACCGATGGTGAGTTGTTTTACATCGTAACGAATGGCCGCGGGAAAATGACCGGAGGCGAGGGAGATCGAACCACCGAGCAGGTACGCTGGAATCTGGTGACGCTGGTTCGTTCTTATGCGAAAAAAGGCACGGAGCAGGCCGCTAAGCCATAAAGAAACCTTTTCGCGAGTTGTTTGTGGATTCGCCGACGGCGCCGGAAGACTGGCGCCGTCCGTCGTTTGCATGGCGCTGTGATAGGCTGAGAGTAAATAGCGAAAAGGAGAAACGCATGGCGCATGCTGCGAAATTCCTGGCTTTGGTGAACGACGCAAAGAAACGCGTCAAAGAAACGAATGTGGCGGACGTGAAGAGCCGTCTGGATAAGGGCGAGAAGTTTACGCTAGTGGACGTTCGCGAAGAGAGCGAATGGGCGCGTGGCCATCTGCCCGGCGCGATTCACCTGGGCAAGGGCATCATCGAACGGGACATCGAGCAGCGAGTGCCGGATGCATCCGCAAAGGTAATTTTGTACTGTGGCGGTGGATTTCGGTCCGCACTGGTGGCGGACAATCTGCAAAAAATGGGTTATAGCAACGTCGAGTCCATGGACGGTGGCTGGAAGGGCTGGCTGGACGCGGGGCTTCCCACACAGAAGGATTGACGAACCTGTAATGGATGAGCGCCGAAAATCGACGATACTTGTTGTCGATAAGAAGGCCCTGTCCGGTTTCCGTGCGAAAGCGCCCGGCGTCACAGTTGTACTGGATGTACTGGAAAAAATAGTAGCCAAGTTTGGCCCAACTCCATCTAATTTGTGACGTTTCGTAGTGGTGCGCGAGCGATTGTTCAGGATAAGCGACGACTGCGTTCGATGCCTGTTGAGGAGAGGACTCTATGGAATACAAGACAATGGGAAACACTGGGCTGCTGGTTTCGACGCTTTGCCTTGGGACGATGACGTTCCATGGAAGCCAGGGCATCTGGGCGGCCATCGGCAATGTCGATCAAGCCGGGGCGGACGGGCTGATGAAGGCGTCCATCGACGCCGGGATAAATTTCTTCGACACGGCGGATGTGTACTCGGATGGCGGAAGCGAAACAATTCTTGGGCAATCGCTGAAGAATTTGAAGATTGCGCGCAAGGACGTAATCCTGGCTACCAAGGTGTTCGGCCGGACCGGTCCGGGGCGCAACGATGTGGGCGTTTCACGCGGACACATTATGGATGCGGTGGAAGCCAGCCTGCGGCGCTTGCAGACCGATCATATCGACCTTTATCAGATTCATGCGAACGATTCGATCACGCCGATTGAGGAGACTTTGCGCGCGCTGGACACACTGGTGAATCACGGGAAGGTGCGCTACATCGGGTGCTCGAATTGGCAGGCATGGAAAATTGCCAAAGCGCTGGGGATTTCGGAGATGAAGAATCTCGCGCGCTTCGATACTTTGCAGGCGTATTACTCCATCGCGGGCCGCGATTTGGAGCGCGAGTTGGTTCCGCTGCTGGAAGCGGAAAAGACCGGGCTGCTGGTCTGGAGCCCGCTTGCCGGTGGCTTGCTTTCTGGAAAATTCAGCCGCGAAAATCAGACGCCGCAGGGATCGCGCCGGTCAGAGTTTGATTTTCCGGTGGTCGACAAAGAGCGCACCTGGAAGATTCTGGACGCCATGGCGCCTATCGCGAAGGCGCACAATTGCAGCCCGGCGAGAATTTCGCTGGCGTGGCTGCTGACCAAGCCAGTGGTCACCTCGGTGATCATCGGCGCAAAGCGGATCGACCAGTTGCAGGACAATATCGCGGCCGTGGATTTGAAACTGAGCGAAGAGGAAATCAAGGCGCTTGACGAAGTGAGCGCGCTGCCGCCGGAGTATCCCGGATGGATGTTGCCGTTCCAGAATGCCAACCGGCTGCAGGCGGCGCCGCACCCGGCAACGCGGACAAAGGCGCAGGGGAACTGACCCTGTGGAGTCGCGATTTCGTTTTCGGGTGTTGGCCAGGATTATCGCGTTGCTGATTGTTGGATTTTTGGGGGCGCAGTTTATCCGGCCTGAGCTTGCGAATCCACCCGTGACGGCGGAGCTACAAACGCCTGCCGAAGTGAAGCGGATTCTGAAAAAGTCCTGCTACAACTGCCATTCCAACGAGACACAATTGTCGTGGTTCGATAAGCCGGTGCCGGCGTATTGGATCGTGCTCAAGCACGTGAGAGAGGGCAGGAAGCACCTGAATTTTTCGGAGATTGGAGCGCTTCCCGCGGCACAGCAAAATGGCGCGTTGTTCGAATCTGTGAGCCAGATCGAGTTGGGAGCGATGCCGCTGCCTGCGTATGAGAAGTTGCATCCGGAGTCGACGGTTACGCCGGAAGAGCTGGCCGTTTTGAAGAACTACCTGAATTCGCTGGTGATCAAGGGCCCGAGCAGCGTTGCGGAAATCGATGCGGCGAATGCGGACTACGAGAAATGGATTCAGAGCGGTGGTTCGCCGGCAGCGAACGTTGCGCCGGCGCCGAATGGAATCGCGTTCCAACCGGAGTACAAGAACTGGAAAGCTATCAGCAGCACGGAACGGGCTGACAACCGCTCCACGCGGGTCATTCTTGGCAACGATATTGCCGTGCAGGCGATCACGGACAATAAGATCAATCCGTGGCCAGACGGCACGGAATTCGCCAAGGTAGCCTGGATGCAGCAGGTGGACGATAAGGGCGTGGTGCGCGACGGAAAATTTTTTCAAGTGGAGTTCATGATTCGCGACAGCCAGAAATACGCGAAGACGCTGGGCTGGGGATGGGCGCGGTGGCGTGGAGCGGACTTGAAGCCGTATGGGAAAGACGCAAATTTCGCCGACGAATGTGTGGGTTGCCACACGCCGCTGGCCAACACGAATTATGTGTTCACCATGCCGATCGGGGGCCAGCGATGATGCCGCTCTATCACAATATTTTACCCGTCGGGCTAGGCATGTTGGTGGCGCTTGCGGGATGTTCGAGTCAGCAACCTGAAGTTGTGGCTACCCTGAATCGCAACGCGTTTTTGACCGGAGAGCTGCCTGCGAATCCACTGCAATGGAGAGTTATCGGGACTTTGATTGACCAGAGCGCATCGAGCATGTCCACGCTGTACGGCAACGACATTGCGGTGGATTATGCGCGGACTCATGCGCAGCACCAGTTTCCGAACGGGTCGACGCTCTCGCGCGTTACGTGGACGCAGAAAGAAGACGAGCGTTGGTATGGCGCGAAGATTCCGGATCACGTGAAGACCGTGGAATTTGTTTTTGTGAAGACCGCGCCGGATGGGCATCCGTTGTACTCGTATCAGAAATACGAGGGCACGCCGCTGACGCGCGTGGCGGCTGAGGAAGGTTCTGCGCCGAGCGAAGGTGCGTTGGAGTTACTTTCGCAACGCGCCGCCGTCATGCCCTGATATGCGTGTGACGCCTGCTGCCCCTCGGGTATAACCCGTAGGTGGCGCGCAAGATCTTTTCAGTGCAGCCGCTTTGGCGTATCCTGTTTGCTCCCGCGTACTCTCCGTTGTCCCTTGCATCTAATCTTAAGTGCCTTCCATTTGTGGAGAGCGGTAACGCAAAGCCATGAAACCAACTGATACGGCAGCTGAGAATATCGCGCCGGAATTGTCGATGTTCCATCCCGCGGTGCGCGAATGGTTTAGCGCGGTGTTTTCCGGCGCTACGCGTCCGCAGTTTCTCGGATGGCCGGCGATCGCGCGTGGCGATTCGACACTGATTCTTGCTCCGACGGGCACCGGCAAAACTCTGGCGGCATTTCTCTGGTGCATCAACCGGCTGATGTTCGCGCCAACTCCCGCGGAAACCGAGCGCTGCCGGGTGGTATATATTTCGCCGATCAAAGCGCTGGCGGTGGACGTGGAGCGGAATCTTCGTGCGCCACTGGTGGGGATTGCACAGGCTGCGCAGCGTCTGGGCGCGGAGTATCACGAGCCGAGCGTTGCGATCCGTACCGGGGATACGCCGCCTGCGGAGCGCGCGCGATTTTTGCGGCATCCTTCGGACATTCTGATCACCACGCCGGAGTCTTTGTATCTGCTGCTGACTTCCAACGCGCGGGAGCTGCTGCGTTCGGTAGAAGCGGTAATTGTGGACGAGATCCATGCGGTGGTTCCGACGAAGCGTGGATCGCATTTGGCGCTTTCGTTGGAGCGGCTGGAGCATCTTGCGAGACGCAAGATTCAGCGCATCGGGCTTTCCGCTACGCAGCGCCCGCTGGAAGAAGTGGCCCGGTTTTTGGGGGGCGCGGAATCGGCGGGTGAATCCGTAGCCCCGAGTGGCGAAGCTGCGACTGGCGACGAACCCCTTTCGGAGTTCGAAAGTTCTGTGAGCGCTCCTGTCTACCGCCCCATCACCATCGTGGATGCCGGCGAGCCGAAACGCCTGGACCTGCGCGTGGAAGTTCCCGTTGAGGATATGACGCGGCTGGACGAGATCGATCCGTTGCCGAGTGGTGCGGCTTCGCAAGGGCCGGTGCGGACGTCGATCTGGAGCGCGATTCATCCGAAGCTGCTGGAATTGATTCGCGCGCATCGTTCGACGCTGATTTTTGTGAACAACCGGCGCTTGGCGGAGCGCATTTCCGGCGCGGTGAACG
>Ga0210409_10002072_pt1 | contig 24592 bp, 24 predicted proteins | sample IncBWH17MmetaG_FD_161649 | JGI IMG/M metagenome (GOLD analysis project Ga0210409, IMG submission 161649) | Forest soil microbial communities from Barre Woods Harvard Forest LTER site, Petersham, Massachusetts, United States - Inc-BW-H-17-M | ecosystem: Environmental > Terrestrial > Soil >...
ACTTCATCGCAATCTAACGCCGCGGCAACTTTCGATGATCGCGATGGGGGGAGCGATAGGAACGGGACTGTTCCTTGGCAGCGCCATTTCCGTAAAGCTCGCAGGGCCAGGCGTGATTTTCAGTTATTTTGCGGCGGCTGCAATTGCACTGTGCTTGATGTGGGCGCTCGGCGAAATGACGGTGGCGCATCCAGTGGCGGGTTCTTTTGGAGTTTACGCGGAAATGTACGTGCATCCGTGGGCTGGCTTTGCGATGCGGTACTCCTACTGGCTGGCGCAGGTGATTGCGACCGGTAGCGAGGTCGTAGCGGCGTCGATCTATTGCCAACATTGGTTTCCGAATGTGCCGTCGTGGATGTGGATTGCTGGATTTTCGGCGGCGCTCGTGTATGTGAACGCCCGAAGCGTAGCGAGTTTTGGCGAATTCGAATATTGGTTCGCGATGATCAAGGTGCTGACCATCGCGGTGTTTCTGATTCTAGGCGCAGCGTTGATCCTGGGAATTGGATTTCCGCGGATCGGAATTGCGAACTATACCGGGCATGGAGGATTTCTTCCGAACGGCTGGCAAGGCGTTGGACTTGGTGTCGCGATGGCGATCTTCAGCTTTCTGGGAGTGGAGATCGTCGCTGTTACTTCAGGTGAGGCGAAAGATCCAACGACGGCGTTGCCGAGAGCATTGCGCTGGACGCTTGGGCGAATGGGGCTTTTTTATGTAGGAGGGCTTGCGATCGTTGTCGGAATCGTGCCGTGGAACGAGGTAGGGCTGGGGGAAAGCCCGTTCGTGCGTGTTTTCGAAATTGTAGGAATTCCTGCCGCAGCAGGGGTAATGAATTTCGTGGTGCTTACGGCAGCGCTCTCCAGCGTCAATTGCAATTTGTATCTGATGTCGCGAATGCTTTTTTCGCTGTCGCGCGGCGGGTATGCCCCGTCAGTCTTGGGTTGGTTGAGCCCGCGCGGAACGCCGGTGGCGGCGTTGCTGGCCTCCAGCGTGGGAATGATCGCAGCGATCTTCGTGGATCATTGGTTTCACGAGAAAGCGTATGTTTACATGCTGGGATCAGCGTTTCTGGGTGGGATTTTTGTTTGGCAAATGATATTCGTTTCGCATCTTGCGTTTCGGCGCCGAACCGAGAAGTGGGTCAAACCTCCGCTGAGACTCGCTCCGCGCGGTCCTTGGAGCTCTGTTTTCGGACTTGCAGCGCTTACTGCAGTGCTGATTTCGACGTGGTGGGTCCCCGGTCTGCGCATCACGCTCGAAGCGGGGGTTCCCTGGCTTGTGTTCATTTCGCTGTGCTACCTTGTCTGGAGAAAGGCCCGTTCCCGGAAGTTTTCCGATGGAGCCTTGCAAGATGGATGAACTGCTGAAGTGGCGCGGCGAATTTCCGATCCTTGAGCGCACGACGTATATGATCAGCAATTCGCTGGGTGCCATGCCTCGCGGAGTGTACGACGAAATGCGGGCCTACGCCGCTTCGTGGGGCGAGCGCGGTGTGCGTGCCTGGGAAGAAGGCTGGTGGGAGATGGCCGTCAACGTCGGCGACAAGATCGCTCCGTTGATTGGGGCGGGACGGGGCGAAATTTCTCTACATCAAAACGTCACCCTGATTCAGGCGGTGATCAGTTCGTGTTTTGATTTTCGCGGGCCGCGCAACAAGGTGGTGTTAACGGACCTGGAATTTCCGTCGATTCAGTATTTCTACCATGGGCAGCGCCGTAACGGCGCAAGGGTCGAGCTTGTTCCCAGCGGCGATCCCGTGCGATTCGATCTCAACAAGTTTCTTGACGCCATTGATGAGACGACGCTGCTGGTGCCGATCTCGCAGGTGCTGTTCCGAAGCGCTTATATCGTGGATACGCGAGCGATTATTGAAAAAGCGCATCGAGTTGGTGCGCACGTCATCCTCGATCTCTTTCAGGCTGCTGGCACAATTCCTGTCGACCTCCGCGGTTTCGGCGCGGATTTTGCGTGCGGTGGCGTGCTCAAGTGGTTGTGCGGCGGTCCTGGCGTGGGATATCTCTATGTGCGGGAGGATTTGCGCGCGAAACTGCAACCAGCGATCGCGGGCTGGCTTGCACACCGGCGGCCTTTTGCATTTGAGACCGGCGCTATCGATGCCTGTGAGGATTCCTTCCGGTATTTGAATGGCACGCCGCACATTCCGGCGTTGTATGCGTGCCAGCCGGGACTCGAAATTCTCAACAAAGTTGGGATAGGCGCGATTCGCGAAAAATCGATGCGCATGACGGCGCGGCTCTTCGACGATGCGAAAGCTCACGGATGGCGGGTAAACACCTCGGAAAATCCCGCAGAGCGAGCGGGAACGGTTTCCGTTGAGTGTCCGCATGCGGCAGAGGTATGCCGCGAGCTGCTGGCGCGGGAGATTCTGGTAGATTACCGTCCAAAAGCCGGCGTGCGGCTTTCGCCACATTTTTACAATCGCGAGGAGGAATGCGACTTGGCGATTGCCCAAATCTCGGACATTCTCGAAACACGAGCTTGGGAGAAACATGCTGCTGCGCTTTCGTCCGCTTGAGGAATGGAAAAGCGTATTTGCAGGATATGACGGGACGGTACGACTAAGATGAAACTGTTTCGCGATAACTCAGTAAACGAGAGGCACGCTAAGAGCTCCGGCACGGATGAATTCGTCGTGCAGCGCGCTGAAATGATTGAAAAGCAATTGCGGCGGCGCGGCGTTCATGATTCTGGCGTGCTTGCCGCAATGGCTGCCGTGCGGCGAGAAGAGTTTGTGCCGAAGGAGTTTCGCCACCGAGCGTACGAAGACGCGCCGTTGCCTATCGGGGAAGGCCAGACGATTTCGCAGCCTTACATCGTTGCGGCAATGACGGCTGCGCTGCGCCTGGCGGGAAACGAGCGCGTTTTAGAAATCGGGACTGGTTGTGGGTATCAAGCGGCGATTCTTTCACACCTGGCGAAAATCGTTTTCACGATCGAGTCGCGCTCAGAACTTGCCTCCTCGGCCTCGGCCAGGCTTGAGCGGCTCGGATACGGGACTGTTCATGTTCACTGTGGCGACGGCACGCTGGGGCTGCAGGAACTTGCCCCGTTTGACGCGGTACTCGTTGCCGCAGCGGCGCCAGCGGTGCCGGAACCGCTTCGCGCGCAGCTTGCCAAGGGTGGCCGGCTGATTTTGCCGGTGGGCGATGCGGAGAATCAGGAATTGCTCTACATTGAACGACACGGAAATTCGTTCGAGACGCGCACCCTGGAAGCGTGCCGGTTCGTGCCCCTCATTGGCTATCACGGATGGAAGGAACCTCCGGCGCGATGAGTGCCGCTGCTCCTGACCTATCGATTGTTATTCCCTCCTACAACGAAGAGTTGCGCCTTCCCGCAACTCTCGAACAAATCGCAGCCTATCTTCCAAGTTTGGGGGGGGAGACAGAGATTCTTGTAGTCGATGATGGCTCGAAAGACCGCACGGCAGAGGTTGCTGAGTCTTTCCAGAAAACACTTCCAAACCTGCGGGTCATCTCCAATGGTGTGAATCGCGGGAAGGGTTTCAGCGTCCGTCATGGGATGCTTGAAGCGCGCGGCCAGAGGGTGCTCTTCACGGATGCCGATCTCTCCGCGCCAATCGAAGAAGCCCCAAAACTTCTTGACGCCTTGAAGACTTACGATGTGGCGATAGGTTCTCGGGCGCTCGATCGTAGCCTCATCACCGTCCATGAGTCACGATTCCGCGAGTTTGCAGGGATAGTCTTTAACACGATCGTGAGGGTGATATTGCGCCTGCCGTTTGTTGATACGCAGTGCGGCTTCAAAGCGTTTCGTCGCGAACGCTGCCAAATTCTTTTCGAGCAGCAGCGCATCGAGCGGTTCGGGTTCGATCCCGAATTGCTCTACCTGGCGCGGCATCACGGACTGCGCACGATCGAGATTCCCGTACGGTGGGGGCATTCGCCCGCGACGAAAGTGAATATGTTTCGGGACAGCATTCACATGTTTCTGGACGTGTTCACCATCCGTTGGAACGCGATTCTGGGCCGCTATCCAAGGCCCTCATGATTCCCAACGGCGTGACTGTGCTTTGTTACACAAAGTACTTGACAGAGTCCTGTTTTTGAAGTAGCCTCTATCGATGGTAGCCGCCGGTCCTCTCCGCTCGAACAAGCGCGAACCTATCCCAATAGACGCTCGCGCCGCCGACCATCTCAAATACATTCGCGAAACCATGGAGAGCGCGGCGGAGTTTACTGCCGTGCCCGGCTGGGGCGGCGTGGCCATGGGGATTACGGCGCTTGCGGCTGCCTTTGTGGCAGCGCGCCAGTCTTCGCCTCGTGCCTGGCTTGCGGTCTGGCTCCTTGAGGCTTTCGTTGCCGTAGCGATCGCTGCACCGACAGCCGTCACGAAAGCGCACCGCGCGAATTCGACTCTTTTCTCTGGTCCGGGGCGCAAATTCCTGTTTAGCTTTGCTCCACCGATCATCGTTGGCGGCTTGTTGACTTTCGCTCTCTATGCCGCTGGGGCTGCGGCCGTGTTGCCGGGCGTTTGGCTGCTGCTCTATGGGACTGCAATCGTCACGGGCGGAGCGTTTTCCGTGCGCGTGGTTCCGGTCATGGGCTTTTGCCTGATGAGTCTCGGAGCTGCGGCGCTTGTCGCGCCCGCTGCCTGGGGCGATGCATTCATGGCGGCGGGATTTGGCGCCTTGCAAATTGGTTTTGGAATTTGGATTGCGCGGCACCACGGGGGATAAAGAGAAATTCATGGCGAAGTCATCCTCAGTACACCAGGAACGGGTCCAGCGCACGCGCGAGCGTGATGCGTCGCTGGCCGCCGTGCGCGGATCAGCGCGAGAGGCTGTTTCTCCGGACCTGGACCGGTTGATACATGAGCGGATCCGGCTAGGGATAGTGAGCGCGCTGGCTGTGAATCGCTCGTTGACTTTCAACGAGCTCAAGGCCCTGCTTAAGACTACGGACGGTAATCTGAGCGTCCACGCTCGCAAACTCGAAGAAGCGGATTACATCGTCTGCACGAAATCCTTTGATGGACGGCTGCCCAAGACGGAGTACAGGCTGACGGCATCGGGTCGGCGTGCGCTGGAGCGCTACCTGAACCACATGGAAGCGCTGATTCGCGCCACCCGCGAGGGCTGAGAGTGGCAAAATTTTTTGCGCAGGCACTTTGTAGCACAGAGTAGTTTGTAACAGTTTTCCGGCGGCGGAGAAAGTAGTAAAAAATATGCAGCATTTGACCACGCAGCACATCATGACGACAGGACCTAAAGTAGCGATCGATTCCGGTTTGCACGTTGCCATCATTTCGGATGGAAACGGGCGATGGGCCACTTCGCGCGGACTGCCGCGGTCCGCCGGGCACCGGGCAGGTGCCGAATCGGCGCGGCGCATTATAGAAGCAGCGCCGCGCCTGGGAATTCATACGCTAACTCTGTTCGCGCTATCCTCGGCCAATTGGAAGCGGCCGGCCGCCGAGGTGAATGCGATTCTTCGTCTTCTGCACGAATACTTGCTGGTGGAAACATCCCACTGTATTGAGGAAGGCGTGCGGTTGAGCGTTATCGGCCGCCGCGACCGTATTCCAGCCACATTGCGCCAAGCCATAGCGGATTCCGAGGCCGCCACGGCAAACGGGACGAGGCTCCATCTTCGGCTGGCGATCGATTACTCGGCGCGCGAAGCGATCTATCACGCCGCCTGCAGATTTTATAAAGTCACCGAGCTGTCGCCAGAGTCGTTCTCCAGCGTCCTCGCGGAAGTTCTTCGCGGTGGCTCCACGGAAGTCGATCTGCTCATTCGAACTGGCGGTGAACAGCGGCTGTCCGATTTTCTACTGTGGGAGTGCGCCTTCGCCGAATTTGTGTTCTTGCCGAAACGCTGGCCGGATTTTGCCGTCGCTGATCTCGAAAGCGCGGTCCAGGAGTTCGGCAGGCGCGAGCGAACACGAGGCGCCCTGCCCGACGCTATCGCAGGCTAGGTTCGCCTGAAAGGAGCAAAAAATGGCTGAAACTACGCCCCACTGGGCGCCACTTGTTATGCTGCTGTTTCTCGGCGCTGTTGCCCTTATGGGCGTGAGCATCCTTGTCTTGCTCTACGGTGCGGTGCGTCGCTCCAAAGTGTGCGCGGGCGTAGGCGGCGGTTGCGCGCTCATGGTAATGGGTTGCTATGTGATTTTGCTCTGCGGTGTCTCCCTTGCGAGCAGCGAAAAGGTATTACCAGTGGGAGCGTGGAAATACTTCTGCGAAATTGATTGTCATATAGGCTACGCGGTCGCTGGAGTCGATAGAACTGGCGCGCTTGGTCCAGAGATGCGACGAACATCCTTGCAGGGCAAATTTATCGTCGTTCGCTTGAAGGTATGGTTTGACGAGCACTCGATTTCCCCGAACCGTGGCGACGGACCGCTTGCGCCCAATGCTCGCCGCGTCGTGCTCGTCGATGGAAACGGCCGGGCATACGCGCAATCTCCCGACGGAGAAGCCGAGCTGACGCGTGTAAATGGCGACTCGGGTTCTTTGAGCCAGCCATTACGCCCCGGCCAGTCTTTCGCAAAGGATCTTGTCTTTGATGTGCCTAAGGATGCCTCCGGACTACGCCTGCTGATCACCGAGGATGATCCGGAGACTCTCCTGATCATTGGCCATGAAAACAGCCTATTGCACAAGAAAATCTACCTTAGTCTCGATTCACCACGAACTATCGCCATTGCAATCAATCCCTTAACTCCAAACAACTAGTGCCCCCCTAGCGATTTCACGGGCCGCACCCCTGACATTTTGCGTCCCAGCGGCGTCTATATCCCAGGAGCGAGGAATGGGAACTATAGGACTTGCGCTGCCCTGGGAGACTAGAATCTCTTCCGTGCCGCGCGAACGGGAGAAGCGAGTGGAACCTTCCGAAGACCTGACCGGACGCCCCAGCGAGACTGCGGCGCCTGCGGCTACGACCGCGGCAATCTCCGAGGATAGCGAGCTGGCGGAGCGCTGCCGGTCCGGTGATCTGGGCGGTTACGAGCGTCTCTACGCGCTGCATGGTGCCCGTATGAAGAACGTGGCGCGCAATTTGCTTGGCAAAGCGGTCGACGCCGAAGACGCCGTGCAGGAGACATTCTTGAAAGTGCAGCGAAGTATTGGCGGCTTTCGGGGGCAATCAAGCTTTGTTACATGGACGTACAGGATTCTCATTAACACTTGCTATGACGCGCGGCGCAGCCGCGTGCGGAAGAAAGAAGTTGCCAACGACGACAGCGAAGATTCGCCGCGACCGGAGCCGCGTGCACCGGGCGCGCATCCTTCGCTGCGGATGGCGCTGGAACGTGCGCTGGCCGGATTGACGAAGCATCAGCGCGACGTTTTTCTGCTGTACGAAGTCGAAGGCTTCCATCATGCGGAGATCGCCGGGATGCTTGAGATTACAGAGACGGCTTCAAAGAACACTCTTTTTCAGGCGAAGAGAAATCTTCGGCAGGTGCTTGAGCCTCCGCGCGGCAACAGCGCCGCGGGAGCACGGTGAATAACGATGAACATCACATGTGAAGACCGAGACAGGATTCTTGAAGATGGCACGCCCTCAGAATGGGCTGCTCTCGAGGCGCACAGCGCGAACTGCACTGCCTGTGCTGAAGAGCTGGGCGCCTGGAAAGCGCTCAGCGCCGCCGCAAAAGAGATGCGCGATTACTCCGACACGCCTTCGCTTTGGCCGCAAATCGAGCGCTCGCTCAAGGAAGAAGCCGCTGGGAAGAAACAACGCACCGAACGCTGGAGCTGGCTCTCGCTCGGATTCGGTCTCTCTCTTGGATGGCAAACCGCTGCGGCTGCGACCTTGGTGCTGATCTTGAGTGTTTCCGCCGGCTGGGTTTATTTGCATCGCGCTGGGCCTGCACCCGCAGGGGACGAGTCTCTTCTAAAGACCTCGGCTCTGGCTGAGGTTGAGCGTGCGCAGGCCGCTTATGAGCAAGCGATCGACAAGCTGGCTGCGGATGCCAAACCGCAACTCGAAAATCCTGCGACACCGTTGCAAGCAAGTTACCGCGAGAAGCTTCTCGTAGTAGATAGCGCCATCAACGATCTCCGCGCGCAAGCGGGGATGAATCCGTCCAATGCGCATCTTCGCCAACAACTGCTGGCGATGTATCAGGAGAAACAGCAAACGCTGGAAGATATTTTGGAGGAAAAGCGATGAAGTTGTTCGTGCCGAATAAGAATAGAGAGCGCTTGCGTGGGGCACGCTTGGCGTGCGGGATTGTGGCCGTCCTTCTGCTCACAGCATTTCCTGCATTGGCTTCGGGAAACTGGCCGCAGGATGAGGTCACGCGCAATTTTGACAAGACATTGACGCTGGGCGCCGGGCAATCTGTTCGCGTCGAGCACAAGTTCGGCGAGGTCAAGGTACACGGCGAATCCGGACGCGAGGTCAAGATCTCCGCCGTCATCCGAGCGCAGGCCAGCTCGCATGACGAAGCCGAGTCCTTCGCACAAAAAATTCAGATTGAAGTACAACAAACCGGTGAAGGCATCAGCATCCGCACAATTTATCCGCCTGAAGAAAACAAGTGGTTTCACATTAGCAAGCATTCCTCCTGGTCCGTGAGTTACGACATCACCGTGCCCACAGACACTCCGCTGAATATCCGTAACAGCTACGGAAGCGTCAACATCGCCCGTGTCCACGGTGCCGTGGAAGTCGAAAACGGTTACGGCTCGCTCACCGTCCAGGACACCGGCCCCGCGCGCCTAACCAATTCCTTCGGCAGTATCGAACTCACTGGGGCTGCGGGCAACGCCGTCGTCAACAACAAGAACAGCTCTGTTCAGGTCTCTGATGTGAAAGGCCGTCTCGATGTACAAGATCGCTTCGGCAGCATCACCGTGCGCAACGTCCAAGGCGGCGCGACCATCACGGGAGGCAATGGAGCGATCTCGCTCGATGGCTCCGCTTCCGCCAGCGTCACAACGTCCTTCGGCAACGTGGACACGAAAAACATCCACGGCGATCTGTCCGTCCACGACAACAACGGCAACGTGGATATTTCGGCAATCGGCGGCACGCTTGACGTAAGCGACAGTTTTGGAAACGTGACGTTCTCCGACGTGAAAGGCCGTGTAAATTGCACAACCAACAACGGCCGCGTCCAGGCAAGTTCTCTGACGGGAACTTCTGTGACCATCCGCGATTCCTTTGGCAACTTAGAGTTGGAGAACCTCAGCGGTGCGCTCGATGCCGAGACTTCCAACGGAAAAATCACGGTTCGAGACATTCGGGGAGCCGTCACGCTTAAGTCCTCGTTTGGAGCCGTTGAGGCAACGAACATCCCAAAGGGAATCCGCGCCATCACTGGGAATGGCGCTATCACACTTACCGATATCGGAGCTGACGCTTTCGCTAAAACCAGCTTTGGCAGCATCGTGGCCGAACGCATCAACGGCAACCTTATCGCGGAAGACAGCAATGGCTCGGTTACAGCGCGAAATGTGAAAGGTGACGCCAGCGTGAATACGTCCTTCGCAGGTGTGACGCTGGAATCCATTGGTGGGCGCATCCGCGTGGACAATCAGAACGGAGCGATTTCCGTTCTCGCCGTGCGCCCTGCCAGCGGTTGCCGCGACATCTCTCTCAAGACGTCTTTCTCGTCCATCCACGTTCGCGTCCCGGACGGCGTGGGCTACAACCTTGCTGCACGGACCTCTTTCGGGAGAGTCTCCTCCGAGTTGCCGGTCACGGCGACGGGAAATATTGGAGGAGATTTGCTGAACGGGACGATCGGTCAGGGAGGTTGTCAGCTGCAGCTGACGAATTCAAATGGAAGCATTGAAATCGCCAAAGCGCCTTGATCGCCGATGAGGCAGCCAGAGGATGAACGCGCAACTCAACGGACGGAACGGCGCGCAAGATCCATAGTAAAGGCTCTTTTCAAAACGCGAGTCGCAGTTTCGGTCAGGTGATACTGACAAAGTTCCTCCTGAGTGGCAAAAGCCACATCGGTAACGTCGCTTCCAGCGCGGGGTTCCCCGCCGATACGCTCGCACAAGTAATCCACAATGACGAAATGAAAGCGTGGTTGAGGCTTCCGCTCTGAAGCATGCGAGCTCTCATCTGGAAATATACGGTCAAAGACCTCAATGAGCTCAAGTACGCGCACATCGAGGCCTGTCTCTTCACGCAGCTCACGCGCGACACCTTCTTGCAGTGACTCTCCGAGTTCGAGGGTTCCGCCCGGAATGGACCATTCGCCACGTAGAGGTTCGCTGCCGCGTCGGATCAGCAGGGCGCGCCCATTATCGATGATCACGCCGCCAACGCCGACTATGGGACGCTCGGGATATTCGCGGGATGAAGTCACTTTTGGAAATCTGCCCTGGAGCGGTTTACAATCCAAGCAGCCGCTCCGCGCATTAGAGTTGACTTAGGACAACGCGGTATATAATACGCCATGGTGGCGGCGGCACAATCTATGGGGCCCCGCCCTGCGAACATTTCTACGGAGGATGGAGCCGTGATCCGCTGCCCTGAGTGTTCCACCGAAATTGATGTGGACGAAGACGAAGTCGAAGAAGGCGAAATCCTGAGCTGTCCCGAGTGCGAATCGGAGCTTGAGGTTTCGCAGACGCATCCCGTGCATCTGAACCTCATCTCCGACGACCTCGATGAAGAAGATGATGATGACGAGGAAGACGAGGCCAAGGAAAACGGCGATCTCCTCAAAGACGACGAGGAGGACGACGAGGAAGAAGAAGAGGACGAAGAGTAACCGGCTCCGACCGCCCGTCCACCATCCCCAATCCTCCGCGGAAGCATCTAATTTGATAGGAGTGGACTTATGAAGAGTCCCCGGTGGTTTGTTGTCGTGGGAATGGCAGCGCTATCAGCTTGCCTTGCTCCGGCTTTTTTCCGAGCGCAGGAGCCCGCGCCTCCGGCTCCGTCGGCCCCGGGTGCCTCTCAGCCACCGGCTCCCGAAAAGCCGCAGAAACAGAAGTACAGTCATGCCGACGACTTTCTGGTCATCGGGACCATCTTCGATCCCAAGGGTTATGCATTTCCGGGTGTGGAGCTGCGTATCAGACGGAGCAACGAGAAAAAATACCGCTGGGATAGTTACACAAATTCGCGGGGCGAGTTTGCCATGCGCGTGCCGCAGGGTTCGGACTATGAGATGGTCATCCACGCCAAGGGATTCGCGGACCAGATACGTGAGCTGGATGCGAAGACAGGCGTCAGCGAAGCACGTATAGTGTTTCGTATGGAATCTACAGGGGGAACGAAGAAATGAATGCGCCAAAACGATTCCTTCTTATGGCGGTAGTTCTCATATTGGCGAGCGTAACGGTCATGGCGCAAGATGCCAAGCGCGAAGCTCAGCTCCGCACGGTCCACGGAATAGTACAGGACAAATCCGAGAACCCCGTTTCGGAGAGCGTGGTTTTCCTAAAGAACACTCGGACGAATGTCGTACGCAGTTCTTATACAGATACCACGGGCAAGTACCGCTTTAGCGGGCTAGACCCAAATGCTGACTACGAAATCCACGCGGAAAAAGAAGGCTCCAAATCGTCTACTCGTACAGTTTCGAGTTTTGAGAGCCGCAAGGACATCACGCTCAATCTGAAAATCGAAAAGAAGAAAGATTGAGAGCATCGGATCGCGCGCGTCTCGCCGTATTCATGATCATTGAGATTTACCTGGCAGGAAGTTTCGGCAAGTAACGGCCAGAATAATACACATGGCTAGAGAAAACTGGCTGATCCTGTCGTTCCTCTGCGAGAAATCGCCTTCTGAAGAGTCAAAACAGTAAAAAGCGAGTGAAATTGATATGAAACCATTTTGGACCGCGGAGAATCTAAGTCGGAGCATGGCTTTCTGGAAACTCGGTCAGCCCATTTTTCGACGATCCCTTCTCCCTAAAGAGAATTGGAGTTCTGAGTGCATAGCATCATCGGGAGGCCGAGCCATTTGTTTCTGCGAATCTTATTTGCCCTAATTTTTATAGTTCCAACAGCGCTTGCGCAACAACCACAACCTCCGCCACCAGCGCCTGCTCAAGCCGAGTCTCAGTCAGATAAGTCCAAGGACGCGAAAGAAGAGCAGGATAAGAGAACGGCTGATGATCAGATTGGGAAGAGTAAGCTGGAGAAAGAAACCGGAACTGTAAACGATCGTATTTTCGAAGTGCTCCCGAATTACGGAACCGTGGAAACTACTAAGACTCTTCCGGCGCTCACGACCGGGCAAAAATTTCGGCTTGCAACCGCCGGTGTATTCGACTGGGCCGCATATCCCTTTAATGGGGCGCTCGCTGGCATAGCCCAGGCGAAAAATGATCCGAAATCCTGGGGACAGGGCTGGGGGGCTTACGGGAAGCGTTATGGCGAGTCATTTGCTGACAACAGCATAGGCACGTATATGACAACGGCTATTTTCCCGAGTCTGCTGCATGAAGATCCTCGCTACTACCAGATGGGAAAAGGCAGCTTCGTGCATCGAGCCTATCATGGGATCAATCGGCTGTTTGTCACGCGCACGGATTCCGGACACGATCGATTTAACGTCTCGGAGTCGGCGGGCAATGCTGTGGCGGCCGCAATCTCAAACATTTACCATCCAGCAGAAGATCGTACTGCGGCGCGAAACGCCTCCACGTTTGGGTTGCTGATTCTTTGGGATGGTCTTTCTAACGAACTGAAAGAGTTCTGGCCGGATATTCGACGCAAGGTACTTCACAAAAATACTCCCTAAGAATGCGCGGCGGGCGAATCCGCCGAGAATCAATTTTCTGCAGGCGCCAAAACTCGCACGGCTTGCGGCACCACTTCAACCTCCACCGGTGTGGGACCCAGGATCTCGCCATCTCCGTGGAACATACATTGTCGGTCTGCTGTGAACTTCACAGCCTGAACTCGGATCCGTTTGACATGGGGCGTTCGCAGCTCACCGCTCATTAATATTCGCGGCAAGAGCGCCGAAACTTGGAAAACATTAAGGTCTTCCACAATCACGGCATCGAGCCAGCCGTCGTCCACACGCGCATCGGGCGCGAGCCTAATTCCGGCGCCGTAGGTCGGCGTATTTAGCACGGCAGCCAAGAGAGAGTTGACCTCCAACGGAGGCAAGTCGCTCCGCGGAAATTCCGCTTTCACTCTAACGCCGCGATGGGTGCAGAACGCGCGCAGTGCCGACGCAATGTATCGCGATCTGCCGGGCAAATGGCGAAAAGCTCCGTTTGCGTGCCGCGCCGCTTCCGCGTCTATTCCCAATCCTCCCCCACCCGAATAGAGGCGCACTCGGCCGTTCGCAGTTCGCACCCGCGCCAGATCCACGCGCCTCGGTTGTGCCCGCAGAACTGCTTCGGCCGCCGCGACCGGATCCTCCGGCAACTGAAGGCCCGCCGCGAAGTCATTCCCGCCACCCGCCGGCAGAACCCCCAAAATAACTTCGGAGCCGTAAGCCGCGTTCACCAATCCTTGGAAGGTGCCATCGCCACCTAAGGCAAACAATAGCTGTTTACCGCAGTTTATGGCGTCTAGCGCCTTCGACTCGAGATCTCCCGTGCTCCGAACGAAGATAAATTCTGCGGGAAGAGAGGCCGCCTCGAACACTCTTCGAATTCGCGGGAGACAAGCGCGCCCGCGCCCGCCTCCCGCAGTGGGGTTCACAAAGACAACCGTCTGCGGTAAAGAAGAAACGAAGCTGGTGTCGGCCACTTGGTTTGCCATCCTGCCCAACCAATCGTATGCCTGTCAGTCAAGACGCCAGAGGCAGGCGAGCACGCGATTGAGAATTCAGGGTTTCTTTGGAAGTATTCTCTAAGTGGCGACTCGGGCTGCGTCGCCGCGAAAAATCGTTCGGCTTTTACTTCTCATTTTTACTTGGAGCCGCGATGGCGGACGTTACGGCAGCGAGGTTATTCTCGTTTAGAGCGTGGTTGAACGCGGGAAGATCTTGCTCGATGAGCTTGTGATAGTCCGCGACCGCTCCTGTAAGTTCAGTTTCTATCGTCTGAAGCAATTCTAAAGCCGTGTCCGTTGGGGCAAAGTCTGCTCCGCCGGCGACATCTCCGCCTCCAGTGCCGACTTCGGCGTTGAGCCAAATGAGGTTGAGATAAACCTTGTCAGCTTCAACGAAATATTTGTCGTCGCTGTTGATTTGGGAGGGCGTAACAAGCTTGAACTCTATCGTCTGGAGCTTCTTGTCCATTTCCTCTACGGTTTTCAAGAGCTCAGCCTTGCGCTTGGACTGCGCTTCATCTTCCGCCGGTGAGGGCTCTGGTTCGTCGAAGTCATCCGGTTCGGCGGAAGGCGGTTTTTCCTTTTCTTTTTTCTTGGGTGGACGAAGCATCGTTTCGATGACCTCGATTTGCTTCCGCAACCACTCGATTTGATTGAACGTGTCGGATGCGCGGGTAATGTCGTCACGGATTCGAAGTTGCGTCTTCACGGACGACTCAATGTCCGCTTGCGAAGTTGGAATGCGCGGATCGGGCAGTATTGTCAGCGCCTGAGTGTACGATTGACCCGCCACGATCAGGCGAACGGAATACTTGCCGGGAGCGACCATGGGGCCGACTTCTGCCGGCCTAATTCCCCAGTGCGTTATGGGCCTAGAATCCTCGTCGCGGAAGCGCGGCTCCTGCCAAATGTGTGGATTGTCGGAAGTCGCCGTGCGGAGTGCGATCAATCGCGGCGACTCGTAATGCATATCCCACTTCAAGCGATTGATTCCCACATGGGGCTTCGTCTTGAGTTTGCGAATCGTTTTTCCATCCGCACCCAGGATTTCGATTTCCACCGGATCTTTGGGCACTGTTTTCAGCGAAAAATTGAGCATGGCCTGCCCGCCGCGGACAAAGCGGTGAGCGGGACGCGGCTCGAAAAGCACCGTAGGGGCATCTGAGTGGTTCTTTGCAAGCTGTTCAAGAGGCGTAATGTCGTCAAAAATGTAGAGTCCGCGCCCGTAAGTAGAAATCACGAGATCGTGAAACTCTTTCTGCACAACTGCCCAAGTTACCGGAGCATGAGGAAGGCCGGCCTGCAGTGCCGTCCAGTACCTTCCGTCATCCAGCGAGTAGTACAGACCGTTCCCTGTACCCGCAAATAACAAACCTGCGCAGTTTGGATCTTCAGCGATGGTTCGCACGTAAGCCAAAGGGTGCTTTGGCAAATTGCTGCCGATCGGTTTCCAGGTCTTGCCGAAATCTGTTGTCTTATAAATGAATGGATCGCGGTTATCCATATTGTGAAAATCGACCGCGATATAAGCCGTGCTGGCTTCGAAAGTCGAAGGAGCAATGCTGCTGATGGTCCCCCAGGCAGGCAATCCAGAAATGTTCTTGGTGACATTGGTCCAGTTGGCAGCGCCGTCTTTCGTATACCAGACCTGACCGTCGTTCGTGCCGGCCCAGATCAGTCCTTTTTGGATTTTGGAAGGAGCGATGGCGAAAACGACTTCTCCGTAAAACTGTCCGAGGTTATCGCCAACAATTCCGCCCGAGGAAACGATACGGCTTGGGTCCTGCGTCGAGAGATCTGGACTGGTTACCGCCCAACTTTGGCCGCCATTCGTAGTCTTGAAAATAACTTGGCAGCCGTAGTAGACGACATTGTGATCGAAGGGATCAACAGCCAGCGGCGAGGTCCAGTGGCACCTATATTTGATGTCCGTCGGCGGTGCATCGAGCGTATGAAGATAGGGGCTTACGGAGCGCGCCGCTTTGATTCGTGCATCCCAGCGGGTCACTTCGTCCCCATAACATGTGGCCCACACGACGTTGGGATCGGCGAGGTCCGGAATCGTGAAGCCAGATTCACAACCGCCCATGTGACGATCCCATCCCGTTTCTTGTGAATCGATGGGCACGCTTGGCCCACGCATATTTCCGTCATCCTGCATGTTGCTATAGAAGTAGTATGGAGTCTGGTCGTCGACGGCCACGTGATACATCTGGCCGATCGGCAAAGTGACGCGGTGAAAGCCGCGTCCGTGCACAGTAGTGATAATCATCCCGGCGTCATCCGTGATCACAAAGCGATCGGGATTTATAGGGTCAATCCAAATATCATGAGTGTCTCCGCCCCAGCGAACCTCTTGAAAATTCTGCCCGCCATCCAGCGACTGATGAAACGAGCTGTTCGCCACCAGAACTTCGTTATCATTTCCGGTCGAGACCGCGATTCGGATGTAGTATCCGGCCCGCCCAATCAATGCTCTCTGGTAATTGACGGCCTTCCAATGTGAGCCTGCGTCGTCCGACCTCCATACGGAACCTTGGTCTTTGGTCTGAATCAGCGCGAAAACGCGGTTCGAGTTTGTTGGCGCAACGGCCACGTCTATTTTGCCAAGCGGAGAATGAGGCAAGCCGTGTTCTTCGATCCGCGTCCACTTCGTTCCCCCGTCGCGCGATACGTAGACTCCGCTGCCCGGACCTCCGCTAAACTCTGCCCAAGTGTGCATTTCCAGCTGCCACATTCCGGCGAAAAGCACGCGCGGATTGTGCGGATCCATGGAAAGACCAGAGCAGCCGATATTCTCTCCGGCAAAAAGCACACGTTCCCAATGCTGACCGCCGTCCATCGTGCGGAAGACGCCGCGTTCCTGCTGTGGGCCAGTCGCGCGTCCAAGCGCGCAGGCAAAAACAATATCTGGATTCGAGGGATGAACGATGATTCGGCCGATGCGGCCTGTCTCCTGCAGCCCCATATTGGTCCAGGTCTTTCCGGCGTCCGTGGATTTGTAGATTCCATTGCCGATCACATCGCTATCTCGGATAACCCAAGCCTCGCCTGTTCCCGCCCACACTACACTGGGGTCAGTTGGTGCGACCGCAAGCGCGCCAATCGCTGCGGCGGGCTGCTTATCGAAGACAGGAGTCCAACGGTTACCGCCGTCCGTCGATTTCCATACACCGCCGGAAGCGGCTCCCGCGTAGTACGTGCTCGGCTCGCCGGGCACTCCAGCCACAGAGGCAATGCGGTTTCCAACGCGCGGACCAACAAAGCGGAATCGAAATTGGCCCTCGTCATCCGAATCCGTGTCTGGTTGCTGCGCGTGTGCTGTCGAAACCCAGCACAAAACCATCAGCAGTGCGAGGCTAGCCTTTCCGCTTCGGATGAGCGCCACGAGAACCTCCGGCAGATAGAGATTTTGGAATTCGATGGCCCAGGTCAAACTGGATCACGGCGAACGCGCAGAGTATACATTATTCGCCCAGCCCTCGAGACGGTGGCCGCCAGCATGAATTGGCACGGATTAATGTTCTAAGAGATATCGTGTGGTGCCGGCGGAGGGAATCGAACCCACGGCCTAGGGATTATGAGACCCTCGCTCTACCACTGAGCTACGCCGGCATAAGTACAATTCTTTCATGCTACGAAGTCGGTCGCAAATGTGTCAAGCATTCCTGCGTGGCGAGCCATTCAGGCTTTTCGGATTCCGCCTTAAATTGGAGTTTTTTTAACGTACTGGTTTTGCTTCTTAGCGCTGATGACAAAGGCTCCCAGCAAGTCCCATATCTTCTAGTACTACCGTACCGTTGACCCTACAAGTCCCAGAACCTATCCTGACCGCGTAGTGAACTAACGGTCCCGTCGAGCTAGGCGAAAGCATAGCGAAAGGGCGGGACAGCTAGGTGTGTACCAATACGGAACAAGACCGTAGCGCGAGCTACTTGACATCCCTGTAGTTAGGGATAGAGTGTCTCTGGGTGTCGTTCATCCCCGGAGGCAACATGTCCAGGAAACTCGCAGTGGTATTTCTCGCCATGCTCGTTTTGGTGGCGGCTATGGGCTTGAAAACCATTGTTACGGCGCACGGCGATGGATCCGTAATTATGGCAAACGGCGGCGCACCAGCGCCACCGACACCGTATAAAAATGGCGGCGCGCCAGCACCACCGACGCCCTACAAAAACGGTGGAGCACCAGCACCACCAACGCCCTATTGATAGCTGCGCGGAATAAACAGAGATTGGCCTAGCTTTTCCGCGGAGCGGGATCAGGGGCGTAGAGAGGAACGAACGTGCCTGGTCCATTTGCATGCCTTGTTTGGTTCGTATGCATGCTCTGCGAAGCGGCCGTTGTGGTGTGTGCGCTCAAGAAGCGCGCGTTTCGCCGCTATCTCCTGTTAAATTTGTACATGGGCGGAGCTGTGCTCAGCGAGCTGGGGAGATTTAGAATCCTCAGCGAATACGGCTTCAACTCCAGGCAGTATCAGTACTTCTACTTCTATTCGGACGCCGTTCTCACGATCTTTCTTTACTTTGCCCTGATTGCCCTCTACTCCCACGTTTTCAGCGAAATGAAGGCAGAGCGCTACGTTAAGATGGGCGCACTCCTTTTGCTCGGTGGGACTGCAGCATTTACGGGTGCGGTTGTACTGCAATCCTCCGCAAAACTTGTCACTCATTTCGTTGTAGATCTCTCCCAGAACCTTTATTTCGTAGGCTTGGTTCTCACCTACGTCCTATGGGGCGCTATCCTTAAGCTGCGCGAGACACGTACGCGGCTCATCCAGCTTGTACTCTCACTGGGCGTCTATTTCAGTTTGTTTGCCGCCAACTATGCGATTCGAAACTTGTATCCGCCGTTGAGTTCTGTGTTTGTGCCTTTGATACAGGTTTTTGGGCTATTCCTCCCCCTAGCTTGGGCATACGCCTTCTGGCGCTTACCTGAAGAAGCCAGACTCGTGCCTGCGCGCCTTGCGGTGATCCCCCGATGATGGCCGCAATCATTCTCGTCTGCTCGGTGGTTTTCTTACTACAGTTCTTCGTGTCCTATTGCCGCTCCTTGATCGCGGCTTCCATCAAGCATCCTCTTTCAGCGGAGGTGCAGGACGTCACTGGCATAAAGAGCTCCGCGACGGGCGACGATTTTGCTCGCGTCGTTCAGCTCTTGCATCTTTGCCCGGATCGTCCGGAAGACCGAAGCGGAATTCAAGCCATCGGCGCCTATTTTGGGCTGTTGGGGTTTGTGCGCGCCAGCGTAGCTCGACTCATTCCTTCGCTGCTTGCCTGGACGGAAACGGAACGAGGGCAATGTACGTATTTCGCTGCGGTGACTCTGGAGCGCCGCATTGCGTTCAGTCGAGACATGTTCGCCCAGCAGCTCGAAACTTAACGATGGGCTGTAGCTGGACTCTTCCGCTGTCGTCGTCCCATGCATGACTGATTAGCAACATCCACGCCTCAATCTCAACTTGACTTTCCCAGGCTCGTGTTAGTCTCTACTGGTTCTCTCCTCACCGGAGTGGACGCGTCCGCAGCGCAAAAACAACCGGTGACAAAAACATGTCTGCAATGTAGTGCCGTACTGCCTTCGAGCGTACGTGTCTGCAATTTTTGCGATTCATCCCTTACGCTAGATCTTTCTTCCGAGTCGGCTATTTCTGCGCCTGGTGTTCAGGAACGGTCTGGACTACCGACTGGCCGGAATCAAGAGAATGCCTCACCTGGCCGCGATTCGGATCCTGCCTGGCGTGGCGAGCTTGCCCAGCGTCTCCAAACCTACCGGGTTCGGAGGCGAAGGGTTGCGCCTAACCTTGCTCAGTCAGCGCTTCCGTTCGAAGAACCTGCGGCAGATCCGCCGGTTCATGCTTCCGTTAGTGTCGCTGAGCCTCCGGCAATGGCAGATGAGGACTTCGCTTTCACGATCGCGATCGGCCGAAACGCGGCGACGCGTGAAGACGCACGAATGGTCATTGACGTATCCCTGCCTCCGGGTTTGGAGCAGGCCTTCGAACAAACACCAGCGAGAGACGCGCGGTCCGAGCAGACCGGCTTGTATCCAGTCGCCTCTATCGACGAACGCCGAATTGCTGGATTGATAGACGGCGGCTTCCTGCTCTTCGCGTATGGCGCCTTCCTCACACTCTTCGGTTCGCTTGGCGGGCAATTTACATTCAGCAAATTGAGCGCAGCCGTGTGCGTCACGACCTTTGTCATCGTGTACTTGCAATATTTTGCCCTCTTCACTGTTTTCGGCGGCACCACACCCGGCATGATGCTGCGCGGCCTGCAAGTCGTCAGCTTTTCCGGGGAATCTCCCACGCCGCGTCAAATGCTCTGGCGCAGCGTGGGCTATATGCTTTCCGCAGGAACTTTTTTCATGGGTTTTCTGTGGGCCATGTGGGACGAGGACGCCCTGACCTGGCACGACCGTTTGTCTCAAACTTATCTTTGTCCGGCACGAACATTTGCCGACATCGACGTCACCCACCCTGCTCATAGCCGCTGAGCGCGGGAGTTGGCTTCATCTTATAGCAATCTTCCTTAGCCGTGGATCTCGCGGGCGATGCGCAAAATCGCGTTCAGGCTAAGTTCCACATCAGCTTCCGTCGTCGCCCAGGAAGAAACGCTGACTCGCATCGCGGATTTTCCTTGCCATACCGTTCCGCCGCACCAACATGTGCCGTCTTCCTGAACCACACGAATCACTTTCTCTGTGATTTCAGCGTTGCCGAAAGAAACGAGCACTTGGTTGATGACGACGTCATTCAGCACTTCGAATCCTGCGGCGCGAAATCCCTTGGCAAATGTTCTTGCGTGCGCGCAAGTTCGCTCAATTAAGGAGCAAAGGCCTTCACGCCCCATGGACTTCAGAGCGGCCCATAATTCCACGCCCCGTGCCCTTCGTGACGCCTCCGGCGTGTGGTACATCGGTTCGCGCAGGGCGCCCGCTTCGAGGTAAGCGGCCGTCATCGTCATCGCGGCGCGCAACGCAGAGCCGTCTTTCACCATCACGATCCCGCTATCGTAATTAACGTTCGGCCATTTGTGCGCATCGGTGGCCCAGGAGTCCGCCTGCTCGAATCCATCGGTCAGGTGCCGATACTTCGGCGAAACGGCCGCCCACAAACCGAATGCTCCGTCCACATGAACCCAGGCGCCCTGCTCATGCGCGCGGGCGCAGAGTTCCGCAGCTGGGTCGAATGCTCCGCTGTTCACGTTGCCGGCCTGGATACACAAAATGGTGCGCCCGCTTAGTAGCGGTAGCTTGTCTGTGCGCATTCTTCCTTGGGCATCGACTTCAACGCGCGCCAAACGCTTTTTGCCGAACCCGGCAAGGCTCAGTGCTTTAAGCAACGAAGCATGCACTTCGTCACCCACCACGACGTCGATGGGCGGCGCTCCAAACATGCCATCATCGGCGACGTTCCAGCCTGCGTGTGCAAGAAGAGCCTGGCGTGCTGCCACCAGCGCCGTAAAATTCGCCGTCGTCGCACAGGTCACAAGCCCCCCTTCGCATTTCTCTGGCAGACCTAGCGCCTCGCAAACCCAGCGCACTACCACCTCTTCCAACTCTGCCGCCACTGGCGACATCACGCGCAATCCCGCATTTTGATCCCAGGCTCCCGCCAGCCAATTCGCCGCGAGAGACGACGGCAGGGTTCCGCCAATGACGAAACCAAAGTATCGTCCACCCGTTGTCGCCATCGTCGCTGGAGAGCCAATTTCATCCAGCTTTTCCAAAATCTGCATCGGATCGCTAGGCGCGCTTGGAAATGGTTCACGGAGTCTTGTCAGGTAATCCAAGTCTCTTTTAGTTGGCGCGACCCGACGTTCCGCGATTTCTTGGACATATTTGCGCGCAATCTCAGCTGCCTGCCGCAAGAGTTCATCTCTATCGGACAATTCATTCGTGCTTGTTTGTTTTGTCATTCGGCACCTTCCCACGAGACCGTATTTAAAGGAAGCAACACATCGGCCAGTACGGCCCAGCCAGCGCCGATCTTGTCAAAGATGAGCTCAGACTAAAGGATTGAAAGGGGAAGGAAAGAGCCGAATTGTCTTCTATTTCTTTATTACGGCTTCGTCGGAAGCGATCTTGCCATCGCGGATGAAGATAATGCGGTGCGCATGCTGCGCGATATCATTTTCATGTGTGACGAGAATGATCGTGTTTCCTTGCCGGTAGAGATTCTCGAAGAGTGCCATGATCTCTTCACCGGTCTTTGAATCGAGGTTGCCAGTCGGTTCGTCCGCCAGGACAATCGATGGAGAATTGACAAGGGCTCTGGCAATCGCCACGCGCTGCCTCTGGCCTCCCGAAAGTTCGTTCGGTTTGTGCCCCATCCGGTCCACGAGATCCACGCGCTCGAGCGCCTTTTTTGCTTTTTCGATGCGTTCCTCGGCCGGCGTACCGTTATAGATCAGCGGAAGTTCCACATTGTGCAGCGCCGTCGCGCGCGGTAGCAAATTGAATGTTTGAAAGACGAAGCCAATCTCTTTGTTACGAATGTACGCTAGTTCGTCGTCGTCCAAATCGCTCACTAGGCGTCCCGCAAGCCAGTATTTCCCGGCGCTTGGAGAATCCAAACACCCAATGAGGTTCATCAGCGTGGATTTTCCGGAACCAGAAGGCCCCATGATGGCCACGTACTCGCCCTTGCGAATCTGCAGGTCAATACCGCTGAGAGCGTGCACCTGCTCCGATCCCATTTCATATACCTTTGTGAGGGCTTCCGTCTTGATCACGATACCGGAGCTGACCAAATCTTCCCGGTACGAATCCGTTGCTGTTGTTGTCTCCACGGGCATGCATTTCTCCCTCGCTACACTATCTTCGTCAGCTCTGTTGATCGTCCTGTTGTTTCTTGGGCGCCGAGTTATCTATCTTCACGCTCGCTTCTGGTTTCAGCGTTCGCAGCGCTTTGTAGCTGCCGACAACTATCTCGTCACCGACTTGCAAACCCTTGGTGACTTCGATGTCGGTAACGCCCGTGATTCCTGTTTCGACTGGTCGGAAGAATGCCTTTTTGCCGTTAACGACAAAGACGCCCTGTATTTCGTCCTTCTTCGGATCGCCAGCTGCAGCTGGTGGGGGCGCTGCCAGCGTTACTCCCGAACTTCCCTGACCCTTCGCGGTCTTGGCCGCTTCCTCGAGATCCTTGCGCGTGCGCACTGCCAGTGCCTGAATCGGGATGGCAATCACGCTCTTCTTCTCGGCGGTTTTGATCTTCGCCGTCGTTGAAAGGCCCGGACGCAAATTGTCAGGCGGACTGTCAAGCCTCACAACTACTTTAAAGTCCTTAGCTTCTTGCGTGCTCGTCGTCGATTGTGTAGTAGCCAGACCGGAGCTCCGCAACGTTGCCTGTGAACCGATCTCCGTCACTTTACCCTTGAACACTTTTCCGGGCACGGCGTCGATGGTCACGTCGGCATCTTGGCCGAGCTTCACGTTAACAATGTCCGTCTCGTCGACTTTTACTTCCGCCGTCACCACGGACATGTCCGAGAGCGTCATGATGAAGCTGCCATTCGCATTCTGCATGCCCATTACGACGTAGTCGCCAACGCGCTCAGGCAAATAGCTCACGATTCCATTGATGGGTGAGGTGTACGTGGTTTTTGACAATACGTCCTTGGTTCGTACAAGCATTGCCTGGTTCTGATTTACTTGCGACCGTGTTTGATCGAGCTGTGCTTTCAGCGATTGCACGCGAGCCTTGGCCGAATCCACCGTTGCTACGGCGCCGTCATAAGTGCTCTTCCGCTGATCAAAATCCTGCTTCGGTATCAACCCGTCCTTGAAAAGTCCTTGTCCGCGCTCCCAATCGAGCTTGGCCTTTTCCATGTTCGCCTGTTGGGAAACAAGGTCCGCCTTGGCTGCTGTGTAACTCGCGTCAGCCGCCTGCACACCGGATTCCGCGGTATTGACCGCCGCTGACTGCGCTTGCACGTCGGCATTCGCCTGCACATTCTCCTGCAGGAGCAATTTGTCACCCTTCTTGATATGGTCGCCTTCCTTAACAAAGATCTCTGTGATTCTGCCGTATCCCTGGGCCGTTACGTTCGTATAAGTGGTCGGTTTGATCTCTCCCGAGGCTGTCACGAGCGAAACCAAATCGTCCTGAGTCGCCACTTTGGCCGTCTGAACCGTCACCACACCCTTGTTTGCCTGGTTGACGCTGAACACCACAATCCCTATCAACACCCCGGCGACGACCACCCCGATTACTACCTTTTTCCACGTCTTCATGTGATTCCTCTTCAGTCCACCCCGGAAGGGTTACTTCTACCGTCCCCGGGCAGGCCACCCGAACGGGGACACGATTCCGTTGATTTGTTGCCCGTCCTCTACATTACATACGCCCGTGTGGGTCGAAATGTTTCGCGAGAGGTTGCTGCGGACCGTGCGGCTTGGGCTCCCCGCCGGGAGCACCCGAGGCCGACAGGCGGGGCAACTCGACCCAACATCAGTAAGTTGGTCCCCGATCTCCCCTATATTCTAGATTCAAAACAGGCTAAAGGAAAGAACTCCTCTAATCTAAAGAGTTTCTCAATACCCTCGCGACAAACCGACCTACTCCCTTATGACGTACCACCGCGCATTTTGTTAACGGTAAGCCGGAGCTTTCGTGGCATTTTGCCCCTCTATCTGAACTGCTTTGATGCTATACTTTTGTGATTCGTCGGGTGAGCTCTCTGAACGAACGGTCTGTTCACTCAGGATTCTGCCCGATGGCCGCGGAGAGGTGGCAGAGCGGCTGAATGCGGCGGTTTGCTAAACCGTTTTAGGGAATAAACACCCTAACGGGGGTTCGAATCCCCCCCTCTCCGCCATGTCAACTAAATTTTTCCAATTCTATTGGGAAATCTAAATCCTTCAACTACTTGGGAGATTTC
>Ga0210409_10002074_pt1 | contig 24592 bp, 20 predicted proteins | sample IncBWH17MmetaG_FD_161649 | JGI IMG/M metagenome (GOLD analysis project Ga0210409, IMG submission 161649) | Forest soil microbial communities from Barre Woods Harvard Forest LTER site, Petersham, Massachusetts, United States - Inc-BW-H-17-M | ecosystem: Environmental > Terrestrial > Soil >...
TGACGTCGAGTGGACCCTACACAAAACTGAACTCGCCGCTGATTACTTCCACGACCTACACAGATACCGCCGTAGTCGCCAGCCAGACGTATTTCTACGTCGGAACTTCGGTCGATTCAATGGGTGATGAAACGGCTGCTTCCAGCCAAGTGTCGGCCACGATCCCAGCGTTTTAGAAATATCAGCCATTCTCACTCGTTGGACCTCACGCCGTAATTAAGGTTTGCTCTCCGCTCCCAATCTCTAATACACATCAATTTAATATTTTCATTCAACCCCTCAGGTGTGCTGGCGTTCCCAGTGGGATTGGTCGATTGCTGCCCGTGGACGATACCGATCAGAATTGCTTGAATTATAGGATTCCGGCCGACCGTAAAAATGTTGCGCCCCATGAGTACCCGGGGCCGAAACCTACCAGCATAATCAAGGAGCCCTCGGACAGGCGACCCTCATCTCGCGCACTCTTGAGTGCAATAGGGATCGTCGACGATGCTGTATTGCCGGAATCCTTCATGAACACATAAAACTTTTCCGCCGGGATTTTCAAGCGCTTGCGCAAGTGATCCAGGATGGACTGGTTGGCCTGGTGGAATACAAACAGGTCTACGTCCCCGATTGTTCTCCCCGATTTTGCGAGTAACCGCTCAACACTCTCCGGAACCGCGGACAAAGTAAAATTGAAAATGTCTGGGCCGCTCATAAACAGATTGTCCGCCGATCGCACATTACCGTTTTCATCCTCGGCCTCTTTTGCCGAGCAATTTGTTCGAGGACGACGCGAGCCACCGGTCGGGACAATCAGATTGGGGCCACCTTCGCCATTTGTACCGTAAATGAAAGGTCCCAACAAGGGTTCGCGAACATCCGTGGCAGTCAGCAACGTGGCCGCCGCCGCGTCTCCAAAGATCGTGCGGACACTGCGATCGCGCGAATTTAAGAATTTACTGTAAGTCTCAGCGGTTAAGAGCAAAAGCCTGGAGGCCTGCCCCGAGGAGATCAGCCCTTCGCTCAGACCGAGCCCGTAAACGTAGCCTGAACTGCCCAAATTGAAGTCGAGCGCGCCGGCTGTCGTAGGAATCCCCAAACGGTCTTGCATCAAACACGCGGTCGTGGGGAGGAAGTAATCGGGACTTTGCGTGCACAGAAGAACATAGTCGATATCCTGAGGACGGCAAGCTCCCGATGAAAAAAGTTTTTGTGCCGCCGCCACGGCTAGATCCGATGCGCACTCTTCGGGCTTGGCAATGTGACGGGACCCAATCCCTGTTTTTGCGGCAATTTTTTCCACCGACCAGTCCGGAAATTGCAGCGAGAGATCAGACGTCGAGACGACGTTTTCAGGCAGATGATATTCGATGGCACGAAGCATTGCGTGCATGTCTACATTCCAACTCTCGCGACACGCAGGAGGTCATCCACCGTCTCGCAGGAACCTAATTCACGAGGCGCGATTCTTGCGCCGTTGTTTGAATCCGCCAAAGCCATGAAAGTAACCATGGCTGTGGAATCCCATAGCTGAAAGTCCTCCAGTTTTTCCGGACCGTTTAATGTGCCGGGTGGTAGCTCCAACATTTCGTCGACTGAACTCAAGAACTCTTTGCGCGTCATGTTATATTCTTCTCCTTAATGGGCATCGCATAATTCCATTCAATCTGGTGGATTGATTTAATCAGGATGCTCCGATCTGAAGCTGAAGAGGCTCGTTCCTTGGACGAATTCCTTAATAAGGTCAAGCGCGCTGACGGGCCTTTTTACCGACAGGTTAAGAAATTGGTCCGAAAAATCACCTCGCCCAAAGTTAACAGACTTCCAGGATTCCTCCGTCCGATGTTCCGTTTTCTCTACGAAATGCACTTTGGTGCAATCATGATTTGGCATACGTTCTGGAACATCATTTATTTTTATCCGCTATTTCAGGCCCGATGCGCCAGCATCGGACGCAACGTTTCCATAGATCGCATGCCTTTTGTAATCGGCCCTGTGCAGATCCACATAGGCGACGACGTATGGTTGGGTGGAAACATCCAGATTTCGTCAGGACGAATTCTGAAGGCTCCCCAGCTCATCATTCACGACCACGCCCAGATCAACTGGAGTGCTTCTATAGTTGTAAATCGCGAAGTCGTCATTGAAGAATACGTGCGCATTTCGTGGAATTGCACCATAACCGATAGCGACGGACATCCCCGCCAAGCCGATTTACGCGCCCAGAACGAGCCTGTTAATTTGCGGGATATCCGGCCCGTACGCATCTGCAAATATGCCTGGATCGGCAACGGATCATATATCTTGAAAGGGGTAACCATCGGAGAAGGCGCCGTGATTGGCGCCAACAGCGTGGTCATCTCCGATGTCCCACCTTACTCGCTCGCTCTGGGAAACCCGGCGGAAGTTGTCATTCGAAATTACGGAAGGCCGGCCAAAACGAATCCCGCCGAAGGTGAATACCCCCTTACGGACACCAGGCCGTAGAATTGTGTGCCCCCGGACTTCGCGCGGAATAATTTCTAACAATAGCAATCTGTCACTCACATCGGACCCGAAATGGCAGGCCAAGTTCGGCGTTAAAATTGGTAATAGAGGAATACCGATTCCGTCCCATTCATGAACAGGTAGGTGAACAGAAATGCCAGTGCAAAAACGACTGCCCAGCGTCTGCGATAGGAGAAATTGAGGTCCCACGTCTCCGGGACAGCGAAGACTACCATCAATCCAAGTGCCACCCATGCTGCGGTCTTAGGCAAGACGTTCCAGGAAAACGTCGCAGGTAAAAACATCTGGCCTAACCAGGAAGTCGCCATATGAAAATCCGCGGAACGAAAGAACACCCACCCGACGACGACAAGCAGCAAAGTAATGCACCGATAAAGAATCGGGGTAAGGCGGTGAAGAAATGGTTGGCATACCTTGTCCAGGATAAGCAGCGCGCCGTGGTATCCCCCCCAAAACACGAAAGTCCAGGAGGCTCCATGCCACAGGCCGCCAATCAACATCGTCAACATGAGATTCCAATAGGTTCGGGCCGGTCCCTTCCGGCTCCCGCCGAGAGATATATATAGATAATCCCGCAGCCAAGTTGAAAGGCTAATATGCCACCTGCGCCAAAAATCGACGATGCCCAGAGCGCGGTATGGTGAATTAAAGTTCTGTGGAATACGAATGCCAAACAGATATCCCAAACCGACAGCCATGTCGGAATAACCCGCAAAGTCAAAATACAACTGGCAGGTGTATCCCAGCGCCGCCACCCATGCGCCGGTGAAGCCCATCGTGGAATAGGAGTGCAGCATCGGATTTATGTATTCCGCAATATGGTCGGCAATGATCACCTTGCGCATGAGGCCGATTACGAAAAAAGCAATCCCCTTCGCAAACCAAGCCTCACGGGGAGAGCTATCAATATTTTCCAGATCGTTTTCGATCTGCCTGAATCGCACGATCGGGCCCGCCACCAGTTGTGAAAAAAGACTGACGTAAGTCAGGTATTCAAACAATCGTCGCGTGGCTTTCACCCGGCCTGCGTAAACGTCCAAGACATAGGAAATTGTGTGGAAAGTGTAGAAACTAATTCCAATCGGCAAGACAATTTGCAAGGGGGGGAGCGGAATGTTGGGCGAAACAGCACGAATATTCCCGGCAAAAAAATTGTAGTACTTGAAAAAGCCCAAAAGAACAAGGTCTGTAGTGACCGCCAGGACGACCCACCGTCTTGCTGCCACGCGAGTCTCGCTTTGATCGACCGCAATCCCGACGAAAAAGCTGATCAGACTGGAGAATAGAAGGAGAAAACAGAAACGCCAATTCCAATACCCATAGAACACGTATCCCGCCAGGGCCAGGAGGACATACCTCTTCTCTTTCGTCTTGAAGGTCCAGAATAGGGTGAAGACGACCGGAAGGAATGCAAAAAGGAAAATGTCAGAATTAAAGACCATTTGTGAAAATCTTTCTAGCTATTTTATCGGCGTCCGCTTGGTCATAGTGTGCGCAGTCATACCAGGAATCGGTGTGTCCTCCGAAAGATTGGCTGTCGGTCAAGTCTCGCACGGGCAAATTAAACGTTTCTCCGAGCTGAACAAGATGGGCTTCTGCTTTTCGGAAATTGCCGCTGGCTTGCGGGTCGCTCAAGATTTTGTCCAGCGCCTCATGACTCAGAGGCGTGATCCAAAGAATTACCCGAACGTTGTCGCCGGTCGCTTCGGAGAACAACTGTTTCAGATCACTTTCCAGTTGTGGTGAAACGTCGTGAAAATTGTCAAATTTGGCTTGTAGAGAGTCCTCACAATGCTTGACCTTTTCGGCCTGAGGATAGACGCCGGATTGAATCTGGGCATCCAGTATCCGGTCTTCCTCATGGCCGTTGGATTGAAACTCAAAGAGGGGAGGGCGGGGATTGAATCGGATCGAGATAGATTTAGAAATGTCTTCGATATAGTAAGGAGTCAAAGTTTCCTTATATAACCGTACCCAATGCCAGATTCTTGCGGGGAGATTCGGAACTGTTCCCTCCAGCGCTGATTTAAGCTCGAGATTCGTATCGAAATCCGGAGCAGGGGTAGTTGCTGGATCCAGTGCTTCCGCGTCGAGCCCGACCACCAGCGTCCTTGGAACTATTCCTCGCTGCTTCATTACGCGGTAAATGCTCAAATAATCGTTGGGAGCGGCACTAAACACGCCTGCGTTGAATGTTCGCTCTCCCGTAATCGACTCCAACAAATCAGGCGAAAGCTTCATGGAGCGACTGGAACCCAATACCACCAGCCCGACCGGCCCGGCCGCATTGTATTTCTGAAGGAGATCCAACTTTAAAGCGCGGGAATTAGGCATAATCTCTGGAAATGACTGTCCCCAAAACACCCGGCGCGGATTCACGATCGTAACGATTATGAAATAACAGATGACTGTGAAGAAAAGCGTAAATAGGAACGTGCCACCAAACGACCGAAATATGCCCGCAAATGGCATAGGCCGAGCGGAGGGTGGCGCGGCGCGATCCACCGCGTCAGACGCGGTGCCGCCCGTATAAGTGGCATTTGGAAAGGGCACCAGCTTAGTTTCTAGATTGGGGCTATTCAATGAATTGCTCACTGTTGAATTGGGTGAATCCTATAGAGGGGCAAGGTGCGAGATTGGCTGGATGAACTCCAAACCGCCCAAGATTCATCATTTCGGTCCAGGCGATTATTGTTCAACACAGATTTCACATAACTTTTAGACACTCGTGCAGATAATAACCCGCGAGTTGATCACGATGGAGGTAACGATCGAAGTACGCCCTGGAATTGCGACGTAATGCTTCGCGGGCTTCCTCGTTTTCAAGGTAGAACCGGCAGAGGTCCACCAGATCCGATAGATCCTCTCTGGCATATACAATGTGTTCTCCGTCGACCAGCGGTACATGCAAAGTCGCTTTGTGCCGCCGGGCAATGATGCATGCGCCGACAGCCATGTAGTCGATCAGCCTGAAACAAAAGTCACCGCTGCCGGGCAGATCGATGCAAATCTTCGAGCGAGCGATCTCCTGGAGAGAAAGCGGATAACTTTTTGTGTGAAGGCTTCCTTCCCATCGAAAATAATTCTGATTCGCAAGTAACGAACATGCTTTGCTTCTTATATCCCTGGCAAACTCTGCCCCAAAGCGGCCGTAGACATCATAGGAATATTCGCGCCGGTCAGCCAATCGCCGAATGTGCGGCAGTAAGCGGTAAAGATCGTTCCTGAAAGGAACAAACCCTCCGGGAAGTACATGGGCGGGGACCTCTCCGCTGCGAGGAAATTGCATTTTAAAGTACAGTGAACAACGAGCTGCACAGGCCTGATTCACTTGGGGATAGTCTGAATAGTCGAGAGCAACATCCTGTCTGCCGCCGCGATTCCGGATCTGAATTAGAACAATTCCCGGATATGGTTGCGGTATCCAGGAATGTTCAACCTGCACGTGCCTGGAGAGTCCACGGCGCAGTGATTCAACCCATAAGCGGGATGGTAGCCACTCGTATTCTGATGGCCAAATCACGCTGACATCTGCCAATCGTTCCGGGTCTATTGGCCACGTCGAGCTAGTGCTTTCAAGTCGATCGGGCGGCCTGATTTTCCAAACAAAATCCTGGGCCACCGCACCCCACCATTCCAAGGAAGTGATTTGCGACAAGTTCATCGTGTTCCCCGAAACGGATTCGGCGCGTTATCTCTGCCGTTGTTCATTGAAATTGGACGAATTACGCCAAGGCCAGGCGGTTACTTGACATTGATAATGTTAACAGCGGGTGGAGGTTGCGGATTCGTCGCGCTTGGGCCCGAGACGGGCACGATCTGAAGCGCCGACATCATCGGCCCGTACCCAGACATAAATCGATTCACAAGCTGAAGATTATTGTTAGTGACGGTGACGTTGAACGTGAAATCCTTGGGAGTGTTAATTCCAACCAAGGCTACGAGATCGATATTCGCAAATTGCGTGACCCCCTGGGCCTCAAGATTCATGACGCGCTGTCCCGCGGTAATTCCGCTGGGTTCGCCATATTTCTCCGTCACCTGATAAGTTCCGTTCGGCACGGTAAACTCGAATGTCAGGTCAGAATAGGAGGTAAGCGCGTTTTTGTAGAGCTGGGCATCCGCGCCGGACCATGAACCGCTTAATACTACCTGTCCATAATTGGCATTATCTCCCCCGCCGCCATTTGCGCTTCTGGGCTGCCAGACATTGCCTTGGGAGTCAGTGTAGGGTGTTTTTGAGCCGAGAATAATTCGGATTGGACCGGCCGGGAACACGGAAAGCTGCATTAAGGCGGCGACATTCGGGTTCGCTTGGCTGGTTGCAGTGATCGTCGCGATCGTCGTAAATGAAACCGCGGAGGGAGGAGTATAAATGCCGCTTGAAGTCAGCGTGCCCACTGCAGGAGTCATGCTCCAGGTTACGTTCTTATTGGATGATCCGTTGACGTAGGCCACAAGCTGTTGCGCGGCGGTCGAGGCCTGAACGTAAACCGCGTCCTTAGGAAGATTCAAGGTTACCCCAACCAACACAACCTGCCGACCTGCGGAGGCTCCCTTGGAATTTGTCCCTACCACGGTTTCGGATTTCGTTGTGGCGCCCGAGGCGGGATTGACCATCAAGCTCGATTCATCCACTGCCTCAAAGTTCGACGGGGCGATCGCGGCCAGATAAATCTCTCTAAAAATACTACCTGCAACGGGCCAAGCTGCATAGTTATCCGGTCTGTAGGTATCCTCTGTCCCGATCTGCCAGTTATAGCCACCGTCACCCAAAATGATTCCGTATTGCTGCAGTTGCTTCAACAAAACCTGTGCGCCAGGCGAGAATTTTGAAATATCGAAGCTGGCCTTGAGTCGAAACCTGGCTCCATAGGGGATAATCCCGCCGCCAACAAGAGCTTCTGATGTTGCTGGCCAAATATGACGAGTGCCTTGGGCGTTTCCCCCGCAAGCATTGGCGACACCGGAACCGCAAATGTACCCGTTCGACAAAGTGAACCTCAGTGCGTGATTGATCGTCCCGCCTGTGGCAACGGCCTGTTCGAGTTCTTGAAGCCTCAATGTCTGCGGCATGATATACATCCCCGCCGCGTCCGTGGCTCCATGGGCAGGGAGGGCGTAATCGGAACCGTTGTATTTCACTCCGCCCTGAGAGTTGCAGGTCGGACATTTGGGGTTATAGCCCGCCGCGTAGTAATTGTAGAGTTCCTGCATCGTGCAGTTCGTCGGATTGATCATGAAGAAATGGCGGTCGTAGCCGTTGGCGGCTCCGGGAGTCGCGTTGTTAATGTAGGTAAACCAGCCGGATTGTATCCTTGCCTTTGGATATTGCGGTATGTAGAAAGGCCCATTGTTGGCAGCTGTATAGAAAAACGCCATGTTCTGGACAGGAGTCGAGCCATCAATATAGTTAACATTCCACGATGGTAGATAATTAAGAGGGACGGTTCCGGCCCCGGCAATCCACGGCGCTGAGTTTGGGTTCACTGGCAGGGAGTCGATTCGTGTGTTGTAGACGTGATCGTTGGGCAGAAGCTGGCAGCCACCGTACGATTGCTGCGCATTTACCACCGGAGGGGCTGTATACACTCCCGTATTCGGATCGATGCTGCCCGCGCACCCTGGACAGGACCACGTGACCGGGACGTTCGCAGTAAATTGAAATGTGGTTCCCTGGTTCACTACCGGAGGTGACGCGGGCGTAATGACGACCTGCCCGAAGGCGGGAGTTCCGTGTCCTGCCCCGACTATGAAAACATAAAGTATTAAGAAAAGGCGGATCTGAAATCTCATCGATAGTCCTTCGTTTTGAAACTCGTAAAATTGGCGGTGGGCTCTTCTCGGATACTACTAAAAAATGCGTCGGCGAGTAAGCTGTCCTCAAGAGCAGGCTGTCATCAAAGAGCCACGGTGGCAAACTGGGCCACAAGCCCTGCGATGAGTAATTGTGTTGGAAGTATCTTCCGGACATATGGATTGATTTCGAGATGATCGGACCGCACTCACAATATTTTTTATTCCGCGCCGGCTTGCAGCTTGCTAAAGAACATACGTCGAATAACACTTTCCCGGGTGCGTAACTGCCAATTCAGCTCCGTCCAGAAAATTAAAATTATGCCCACGAGGAGGAGGGGCAGGATTGCCAAGATTTGGAGGAAAAAGTAGGCCATGCTGGTTGCGCCCCAGTAATGATCGCTCCAAACACATGCAAGGCAAAACGGCGCAGTAGCCAGCGCTGGGCGGATCCAACATTCTCGGAAATAGTTCCACACAGTCACCCCCAGTTGCTTCGATATATGTCGAGGCCACAGCACGAGTTGACTTATCAGGCTTGGAAGTACAGTGCCCCAAGCCACGCCGTAGATTCCAATTTTCCGGACCAGAAAAACGCTTAGGGCGAGATTCGCGACGGCCTCGCCCGATTGCCATAATGCGAAAGGTTTGTGTTGACCAAGACCAAGTATCAGGTTACCGCCGACGCGATTACCAGCAATGGCAAGGCTCGACAGAAGCAAAATTCGCAGAACTCGGCCAGATGGCTGAGCATACTGCTGTCCCATCCACAGGCCAATGAAGGTATAGCTCCGGAAAAGCAATACCCATCCTACGGGAAGGGTAACAAACAGCACTGCCCTCGTGCCGTGAATCAGCAACCGCCGCAGCTGATCTCGCTGATCGTTCGCCGCCAAATTACTCGCCATCGGCATGAACGTCTGCGCAAATGATGCCCCGAGCTGTCCCATGTATTCGATGAACCGGCCGCCGATTGCGTAAAGCGTGACCGCCTCCGCAGAAAGGAAGGCGCCGACAACCAGGTTATCTGTGTAATAGATTACTTGACCTGTCGCCGCTATGACGAACAGGTAAAAACTATATCGCCAAAGTTCCGGAAGAATTCGCCGGTCCAGAAAACGAAAGCCGAGACGCAAACCGGGATAAACTCGATGGCAAAGTAGGATCGTTGCGATTCCCAAGATGACAACAACTATCAATTGCATTAGCGCGAGGGGAACAATCCCGTATCCCCTATCCAGTAACCAGACAGTGCCCGCGGCGCCAATCAATGTCTGAGCGATAGAAATGCCGGCAGTCAATTCAAAACGCTGTAAGCCGACTAGCACCCCTGCAAATACTCCGGCAATCAGCCCGAAGGACAAGTTAAGGCCGCTTATGACGATGGACCACTGCGCCACGGACCACATGTCGGGTGGAATGCGAAAGATTCGAGACGCAAACGCCGAAAGGACGAGGCTAGCTACAATCACCACTAGGCTGATCAAGGCTCGAAACGCCAAAGCAACAGAGACAGCTCGGCTCGATTCAAGGTCTTCGCCCCGCGCCTGATGCTTGGCGACAAAATGCGTCACGGCGCTGCGCATCCCGAGGTCCAGCAGGGCCATATATGCGATGGAGGAATTTGCTAGAATCCAGACGCCATAAGCAATATTTCCAAGGTGGTGGACCACAAATGGAGAGAGAAAGTAGGAGGTGACGACCGAGACGGCGAACCCCGTCCAGTTCGCAAACACACCAGTCATCAGAATACGAACGCGGCTCATTCTTCCTCTCGAACGGTGGAATTGCTTCCCAAAGTGCTTCTGCTCATCGATACTATACAAATCTTTGTTTTATCTTTGTTCGCAAAGCGGGTAAAAAGTCGTATGCGCTCGATTGATAATACGGACTCAAGTGCGGCACTCGAACAATCCAATCGGGCCAAGCCGGGGTGGTTATTTGTGCTCCCATGGTCTCTCCAGTTGGTCGCGGGCGGGGGAGTGAACGAGGTGGTGAAGGCTCTCATCCGCGAGTTTCGTGACGGTGGAGTTTATTCTACCCACTTGCTTATCAGTTCAGAGGCGCCAGAATCGGGCGCCACCGCCGGACCGGAACTGATAAGGCCTTATCGTCTGAACTTGTGGAGTCCCATTCATAAGAAGCATCCTGTTCGGGGGCTGTTCTCATTTGTATATCGTTTGCCGTATCGCTGTTGGGCCGTGCGACGATTAATTCATCGACACAATATTGAAGTTATTAACGCCCAATTTCCTGGTCTCGGATGCCTGCTATTCATCGTTCTCAAGTGGCTTCACCTGTTTAAAGGCAAGATCATTCTATCGTTTCATAATAGCGACGTCACGAACGCGCTAGGTTCCACTGGGCTCGAAAGACGCTTCTGGAGGCTTTTGCTCAGGCACGCCGACCGGCTTATACTCGTGTCAAATAGCCTTGCCGGGGATCTTCTCGCAATCGAGCCCGGTGTCGCTGATAAATTAACGACGATTTACAACGGCGTGGATCTTGGGCTGTTCGCATTTCCCGATGGAGTTGAGGTTCCTCTTCCGCAACATTCTGGACCCACTGTAATAAGTGTAGCTTCGTTCTTACCTATCAAAGGTCACGATGTCTTGGTGCGGGCCCTCTCAATTGTCGTGGAGAAGATTCCGAATGTGCGCTTGGTCTTAGTCGGGCACGATGGCCCGGTTTTCAAAGAGATTCTCCCGCTGATCGATAAGTTGTCTCTGGGGGAACGGGTCTTAATGTATAAAGATGTTTCTCATGAACGCATTCCTGCATATCTGGCACAAGCGCAACTATTCGTTCTAGCCTCGCATCGGGAAGGTCATCCCCTGGCTCTAATAGAGGCGGGTGCGGCTGGATTGCCAGTGGTTTGTACTCGGGCGATCGGCTCGATTGAACTCATTTCCGATAAGATTACGGGTCGAATCGTTGATGTCGGCGACGAACATGCTCTCGCGGAGGCGATGATCGATCTTCTTACACATCCGCAGGAATCGCAGCAGATGGCGAGACGGTTCCACGATTATATCCAGAGCAATTTGACTTGGAGAAAAACCTATCAAGGTTATTTGCAGGTTGCTCGTGATGGATCCGTTCAATCGCCCCCCGCACAAAGACAATAGAGTACGATCAGGAACCACGCCGTCCATACAAGTGGTCGCGGACGTAATCTCGTGGATCGTCGGCGCGGCGCGAGACCTCAAACCCGTTGCCGGTGAGAAATTTCTCCACGAAATCGCGCGTACGGTATTGCTCCCCATGCCCTCGCTCGGTGCGGAAGTCATGGCAACATACGCAAACCGAGCGGACTTTGCCGATCATGTCTCTCATGCCTTGCAGCGCAAAAGTCTCTGCCCCCTCGATATTTATCTTTAGAAAATCGATCTTCGTAATTTTTTGTTCATTACATATATCGTCCAGCGTCGTGGCTCGTATTGTTGCCCCACCCTGTTTATGCGTGGTACTGACAGTATTGGCTTCCCAGCGGTCTCCGTCGTCGATGGTTACAATTCCGGGGAAGTCCATGATGGCGGCATGAATGGGAGTAACATTGGAAAGTCTGTTCAGGCGGCAAAAATGTTCGAGAATTCGAAATGAAACCGGATGCGCCTCAATGGCTACGACGCGGCCGCTACCACCTACCACACGCGAAAACGCAAATACATCCTCTCCGTGTCCGGCCCCGACATCAAGAATCACGTCACCTGGTTTGGGCAGGTAATAACTGAACCAATAGTCTTTGGCATTTCGAAGGTAACCGGGAATTTCGTCATTCCACGACAGAATCGTTGAATCGTAGTACTGGAACTTCGTTCCGTCCGGTATGAAATAGGGACCCAATCGGTGAAGCCAAATCTGGTCGAATCTGACCTCAACATCTTTCTTTTTCAACAGACGACGCGCTCTGGCGGTTGTGAGTAGGCCAAGTAACGGCCGGCCCAGGGCCTTGTCAAATTTCCCGATGATCGCTCGTTTTAGTGTCATACCCAAGTATGAGAAGGCTCAGCCGGGGCAGAGACTTAACCGTTGGGTGCTCGAACGGAAAAGTAACGGGCCTATCGGCCTTCAAGAGAACGAACTTGAAAAATCGGTGGAGTATTCATCGTTCTACCCATCGGAAATCTCTCTGGGCCCGGCACTGAGATCTTTCACTCGCACTGCTGTGCAAGGACTGGACAAGAGCATGAAGCGTCTGCGCCTGGTTGTCGGCGTTGAACCGTTCCTCGAACCCGGAATTGAGAGCCACAGCCGCGGTCGGGAGGGCAAAAAAGTCCGCCACAACTTCGTCGATGGCTTCAGGAGCGCTGCCGGGATACACGCAACGATGGGGCACGCCGCTTCGCTTGAGGAGCCGCTCGGACGGCGAAGCTGGCTGGACAAGGGCCAGAATCGGCCTGCCAATTTGGAGGTATTCGAACAATTTGCCTGGGACTTGCGTAGCGGATTGTGGTTGCAACAGTAAAAGTCTGTCGGATGACCGAGCGATCTGAAGCGCATCGCGTTGGGGGATGCATTGGTTGACCAGGTCCAGCCAGCCCTCGTCCCGTGCGCGGTCAAGGAACTCCTGATTCGGAAGCGCTCCAGCTTCGGAGGACCCAACCAACCGCACGCGTATTCTTGCGGGCGACAAACGGCCTGCAGCGATCAAACGTTCGATCGATTCAAGGATCGGCGTGGCGGTTCGATTGTGGTACAGGTGCCCAACGTGGCTTAGTGATTTGTAATCTTGTGGCGGTACCGGCAGCGGCTCAATGCGCTCCTCCGGATCGAATCCGTTCCAGATCACGTGAACTTTTCCATTCAGAGAAGGGAATTCATCTTGCCACTTGACCATTGCCCCATCCGTATTGGCGATCACTACATCGGCCCTTCGCGCAATCGCACCCTCAATCCATCGAAACACTCTTCTGTGGTGCGGACGCACCACGCTAAATTCCGACCAGTCAGGAAATGGATCGCGAAAATCCGCAATCCACGGTAGGTTTTCACTGCGCGCAAGTTGCCAGGCAGCCAGATGCGGGCCAAGGGGCGGAAATGTGGAGAATATCGTAACCCGGGCGCCGGGATGCGCGCGAATATGCGCTCTAGCGGCCCGGCAAGCGCTGTGGGACCATTGCGTGCCCAACGCGCCGGGCATAAAAAACTTCCGAATGACCCGCTCGAGTTGCCATTGGAGACTCTCCCGCGGCAGCGTTACATAGGGATCGGGAATGTACTCGGTGTTCGGGTCGTTGCGCCCAGTTTGGTCCGCGGCTGTAAACACGCGGCACGTGTAGCCCAGCCTAGTTAGGTATTTGGCGAAGCGGTACGGCCTCGCCCCGCCAATCGCGTTCTCAGGCGGAAAATGGTACGCGAACATCAAAAGCAGGTGTTCAGTCATTGGCGTAGCAGCTCTTCGCTTTCTGGCGCGACACGAATCCACGGATCCCTGCCATGCGTCCAGCGGCGATCTCTTTTGCAAATTTCACCACTGCTTCCGTCGATTCATTGGTGGGGTGAACTTTGGGACTTTACGCGAGTACGAATCCTCAGCGAGTCAGTAAAACATACATGTTATGGATCACTTGTATAATAATCCGAGGATGTTCGTTCGGTAGCGCGCCAAAGACTCGAGCATTGTTGCCCTGATCCACAATAATTCGACAGCAGCGATTGGAAGGAACCTGCCGAATGTAGCACTCGTCGGGATATGCAATATCCTCTTCACTCCAAGGCCGCTTACCTTTGCGGTTTCAATGATCGTTTTTGCTGAATTGCAACGATAATAAGTTGGGTAGACATCTTCCGGGTTTCGCCCCTCCAACACCTTAGCCGCAAGTTTCTTGATCCTATTTGGAAAATACTTGTTCAACATGGTTATGTATCCATTCACATTCGGTGTATGGAATAAGAATAATCCACCCGGAGCGAGGACGCGGCAGATTTCAGCAAACGCACGGTAAGGGTCTTCTAGATGTTCGACTACCATATTTGCGGTTATTAGCGTGAAGCTGTTATCGGGGAACGGAAGACTCTCCGCATCCCCCACCCAAATGCTGCTGATGGTCCGATGTTTAGCCGACGATGTAGAATCCACATCGATTCCCGCAACGTAGGAAGCAACGCTGACGAGTTCCCGTTCAGAATTGAATCTCCATTCTGGAAGCACTTGATGGCCGCACCCAAGGTCAAGCCAAACTGTGCGCGCTGTGATGAGCTCACGGAGTGTTTCTTCATATGGGTCCTGGGAGAACCGGAGTCCCGGAGCAACGACGCGTTCCATCCCCCAGTACAAGCGCAAGAGAACATCCGTCATGACTCAGGAGACCTCCCGGAGAGTACCGGAAGCATTGGACTCCACAAGATCTGCCTGGATTCCACATAACCCTTTTCGACGCAACATGAGTTCGTAGATCTCTGCCATGCGTCCGGCCGCGATCTCGACGCTTAGGTTTCGTCGAGCGAATCCCGCGGCTCGAGCCCCGAATTCGTGGCGGAGCGATTCGCTCTCGATGAGCACGGTCAATTTTGCGGCAAGATCGCCGGCGTCGCCCGACCGGAAGAGGAGACCCCGTTCGTCGTTTCCGATCAATTCCGGGGTGCCGCCGACCCTTGAGCCGACTACCCCGCAGCCACACGCCATTGCCTCCAATAGGCCGTTTGAAAATGCTTCCGAATAGGAACACAACACGAAAATGTCGCAAGCACGAAGATATTGCGGGACTGCCTTGGTGGCCGGCACAAATTTGCAATCATCCTGGATTCCCAGACGCCGGCTGTTAGCCTCTAATTTTGAGAGTTCCGGGCCACTCCCTACTATTAGAAGTTTCATGCCGGGTTTCAGATGGCGGACCCGGGCGAATGCTTCTTGAAGCAGGTGAAGAGCCTTCTCCGGGCGCAGCACGCAGACTGTTCCGATGACCAATGATGCGCCCGCGATGGGTGCGGGTTTGGGAGTCGCGGCCGGATAAAACTCGGTCGTGTCGACGCCGTTATAGCAGAGCTGGATTCGTTCGCTCGTCACGTGCTCGTCGTCAATCATGTGGCGGCGCATGGCCTCGCAATTGACCACCACGGTGTCCACGATTTTGTCCGTCCATCGGACTTGTCGGCGCGTGCGCTCGTCAAGAAGATTGCGATTTCCCAGCAGGCTCGACAGAACCGCGGGAACGCGAAGCGCTCGCGCCAGCGGAGCTACGAATACGGCGCTCGCGTCGTATGCATGAGCGAGGCGAATCCGATGCTCTCGTATATAACGCCGCATGCGGATCGCGGCCAAGAAAGCAGATGGAGACTTTAAAGAAGGGACTGGCAGATGCAGAATGGGAACACCAGCAAGCCTCAACTCTTCGAATCTGATCCCTCCAGCCTGGTAGCAGGCTACATGAGGCTCAAAGCGCGACCGGTCAATGTGAATCGCGATTTTTGTCACATCGTGCTCGATCCCGCCGGTGTTCAGCTCTCTAACTGTCAGCAGGACTGGAACAGGATTGTTCAGATTCATTGGATTTCCGCGCCTACAAACATGGATCGAATAACTTTCGCGGGATTACCAACGGCAACGGCGCCCGATGGAATTTCATTAACGACCACACTGCCTGCTCCGATAGTTGTCCCAGCTCCAACACTTGCCATCACGATGGCTGATGATCCAACCCAGCAGTCAGCCCCGATTACGATCTCCTCTTCCACCGAGCCGACCAGCCGTCCCTCTTCATCGCGCGCGTGCTCGTGACGCCCGCTAGGAATTTCCACGTGGGAGGCAATCTGGGTCCGCGGTCCAATCCGAGCGCAACCGATCACGCAAAATGCGCCGATCGAGACATAAGGTCCTACAGAAGCGGTGCGCCGCGAAAAAAAAGTCCCAAATGAGATGGTCGTATCGATGGAGCAATTGCGGAGCGTTAATTTGTAGAACGCGGCCCGGCAAAACTCCCCGACAAAGCCCGGCACGAGCGCATGAAATTGCGCGAAGAGGGCGTAAAGGCGTTCCACACGCCCGAATCCGCAGAGCAACGCACTCGGAAATACGACCGCCAAAGCGACAGTTTGCATGAATCTTTTCATTGCTCGGCGCGCGTTCACGCGGTTTCACCTGTCGATCGGACAGCATCGGGTTCGGGCATAACCCCAGATTGCCGCTCGGATGAAAAGTCCGTCCCGCGGCATGCCTGGGTAAATACGGAGGCGATGGCCTTGAAATAGGCTTCTGGAGATTTTCGCGAAACAATCTCACGAGCAAATGAAACTAAGCAGTCACGCAGTGTTTGGTTGCTTAGAATCTCGGCTGTCGCAACTGCCAAGCCGTCTGTGTCACGCTTGTTCACTAGAATCGCGTCTCGGCCGTTCGTAACAACTTCAGGAACTCCACCCACGGCGGTTGCCACTACTGGCACTCCGGCTGCCATGGCTTCGAGCAAGACGTTGGGGCAACCCTCGCTAAGAGAAGGCAATAGGAACACATCGGCAATGCCGTAATAGGCGTTGATGTCGTCTTGCTGGCCGGGGAGTTTTACAAAATCGGTTAGGTTCAAGCTACGGCATAGTCCTTCGATTCGAGAGAGCTCCGGGCCTTCGCCTACTAACACCAGGCGCAAGGGTGCGCCGGGGAAGAGTTCAATTATTTTCGGAAATGCCCGGATGAGGTCGGCATGTCCTTTTTCTTGCGAAAGGCGCCCTACGCTCAGTAGCACACGGGTTCGATCATCGAAACCAAGTCTGCGGCGCAACTCCGATTTTTGTTGCTCAGAGACTGGCGCGAATGGACGGATCGGCATGTGTTGCACATGAATGTGGCTGGGCCTGACATTCTTTCGGGCAAGCTCCGCGACAAATGCTGCGGAGCTCGTGAGAACTTGATCCGCCGACTGGAGTGACCACGAGTCAAGTTGATTGTAAATTCGGTTTCTCGTGTCAGTGGTTGTATAGCCATGATGAAACGCGACCCATCTCCTGTCTCGGTTTAAACCGGCCCATCGGACCAAAAAATGCGACTTTACGCTGTTGGACCAGACGACGTCGGCGCATCTTTTCTCAACAGCGGAACGCAATTGTGGGATGACATTCCTATCGAATCGACGGCGTTCCGTGACCACATCGAGTGGCGTGCCAATTTCACGGATCGCACTCGTGAGACGATTCTCACCCCGGCCTCGATCGAACGTCAGGATAGACAGATCGATCTTGGGTAGATGAGCGTGCGCGTGAGCCGCCTCCTTGGCAAATTCAAGGACCGCTTTCGCTGATCCTGAAACCGTTTGTGCTTCGAGCATGGCAAGAACGCGAATTGTTTCCATGACTTAACAAACCTTTTGAAGAGAGCAGAGCGTTCTAGACTCCACGAGATCCGCGTGGATTTCGTATAACCGGTCTCCAATTACGGACCAGTCGTAAGTTCTGCACACAAGTTCCCTCGCGGCCTGCGATAGGCGAGACCGTATTTCCTCTGACGAGGCAATGAGATGAACCGCCGCCGCGATCTCCGGGCCGCTATCAGCCTGCAGGAAGTGAAGCCCATCCTTGATATCAATCCCTTCGGCCCCGATTTTTGTGGACACCACGGGGACACCAGCGGCCATGGCTTCCAGTATTTTGATTCGCGTCCCACTGCCAGAGCGAAGCGGCACGACTACTGCTATCGCGGACGCGTAGAAAGGGCGAACGTCGTCGACAGTGCCCGTTACATGGATACGATCCGACGCCAGGGCAAGAACTTCGGTTGTCGGATTACGACCGACGATTGTGAAGTGCAAGTCGGGGTGATTTCGAGCTATTTCGAGCCAAGCGGTGCGTGAAAACTGGATCACCGCATCGATGTTCGCGTGATAGTCCATCGACCCGACAAACAAAATAGTTGGTTTTAAATCGGATTTGCCGGCGCTGCGGCGCGCTTCCGAGATAATGGTTGGCGAGTAGTAGGTGGTATCGACGCCATTTGGAATCACATGGATGTTCGCCCCCGGGCACCTCGCCAGCAGATTTTGCCGTTCCCTTTCGCTGGGAACGGTGTGCGGGCCCAAGGTTTCGAGGAGACGGTCCTCGACGCGCGCAATCAGTCTCGCTGTACGGTTTGCGGCAATTTTTTTCACCCAGTTGCCGGTGGTATCGGCATATCGGCGCATCAATTCGGATTCAATATTGTGCCAGTCGACGACGATTGCCGGACAATATGGTAATTCTTGAAGGACAGCCAGGTATGCGATAAGTTGCGTCCCGCCGATCTGTACGCTGTCGAATTGCTGGGACTTCAGAACATCGGACAATCGGGCAGCAGATCTGCGTGACCAGCAATTAAGCACCGTTACTGGAGTGGGGCCTGCGAGGCCCCGAAGGATTTTGGATGGGGTGTACGTGCGGCCCTTATCCACGGAAAGGACGTTAGCCACGCCAGGATCGTCCGAATAAGGATATGGTTCATCACCGGCACTTCGCATCTCGAGAAATGTAACCGAAGAGCGCACCGCCAATTGCCGCGCCAGCTGATAGTTTCGTAAACGCGCACCACTATTGGGGGGCCTGAACTGGTGAGCAGCGAAGTAAAGCGATTTCATGGGTGCTTTGAAGTGCGGGAAGTTTGACCGATCTCGGTTGGATTCAAAGGAATCAGCCAATGATGGCGAATTAAATTCAGGATCTTGATCAAGGCTCCAGCTTTGAAGAAATCTGGGCGCGGAGCGCCAGGGCGAATATTCTTGCCCGCAACCAGAATCTCCCTCCGAGCACCTTTGCCACTTTCTTGCAATTCCAGACGAGGTATTGCTGGAATTGTGGGAGCCTCGCATTGGATGAAATGGCCGCTGACTTCTTGGGCGAGTAACCACGTTGGACGGTGAATCGTCCCATGACTAAACAGCCACCGACCGATCGTGCGTGTGTAACTGGCTCTGAGTTGAACAGTAATCGAATGCCGTGCTTGGCCGCGGAGTATGCCAGGCGTCGTGAATAATATCCACATGGCACGGAAGCTACCTGTATACTTTCACCGGTAATTTCGGCTAACGTGCTCACGCTCCGTTGCCATTCCTCGTCAATTTCCTCTCTGGTGCAATGCGACATGCGCGCCGGGTGTGAAAAGGAGTGACTGCCGATTACATGGCCGCGCCGATGCAGCTCCCGGATCTGCGCCCGATCGAGGAACCCGGAAGTCCCAATTCGACCCGCGGTAATCAGGAAGTGCGCTTTCCATTCGAATTCATCCAATATGTCAGCGATGTACTGCTGAGCGCTAACTCCACCATCGTCAAAAGTAAAAAGTATCGGGATGCCGGCTGAGGATCCGTCGAGCAAGGCCGGCGCAGTGACAGGGCGACTAAGGAGCCGCTGGGCGATGGCTCGAAGATGCTGTCGAAACTCAGAACAATCGAGTTTGTACACGTCGGCGTCAGCGCCGCGCATCCCACTTGAGTCCCAGCAGCCTGCCGGGACTACATCGTGAAACAAGAGTGTGACGGCTCGCATAGTTAACCAGCCGTCCTGTTGGCGATGCGCTTCCAACCCAAGTAGCTTGTCAGTCGAGGCTGTCCCCAAACTCTGGAGTCCCGGCCTGACGTGTCAATTACCTCTGCCGTACCGGTCAAGATCTCATTGAACTTCGTCCTCAGTTGGTCCAGATTGTCAAACACAACTCGGTCCTGGATGACCGCGTGGGACTCTCGCGTTTCGTCGTAGCGGCAGCGGTAGTAGCCGTAGACCGGGCCCGTGTCGACACCAGCATCAACCCGGAGGAGAGTCATTCCCACGTTGTTCAGATCTCTCCGCACTAGCGCCCAGAAGCAACCATGGGCATTTCGATACTCCGGGCATATTCCCGGGTGCATAACAAAAGTGCCGTGCGAGGCTGATTGAAATATTTGTTTTCGGAGAATGTGTTTGCACCGTGCGAGGATAAGATTTGGCTGAATTTGTTGTAACAATTGCAAACATTCGGCGTTATTTGGGTTCGAAGTTTCCAGGATACGGGTCGTCGCAGGAATCTCATCGTAACGCTGGCTAAGTTCAAGGAGCGTAGCCTTTAACCATGTGTCGTCGGCTTTGGCAAGAGCAAACCGGTAATAAATGCGGAACGCCAGTACGTCTAACAGCCCAAGTAGACCTGCTCGTTGGGCCTCACGGCGAATGCGCGCCCAAAGTCTTGCCTTTGGCTCACGAATCACAATGATTGCTGCCAAGTCAGTGAAGGATGCCAGCCATCGCCCCAGACCGAATCGGTTCAGTGGCTCGTCGTGGTGGCAGATTAGAATGGTCCGCGTAATTTCCATTCTCCTTTTGCATCGCGAATTGAGACGGTGATTCTTTCCATGGGAACCCTGGGGACAGTCAGTAGCTAGCAGGTCGTTCGAGATTTGACCGCCTGGCCATAATCTCTTTCTACAAAGAAATCCATTATTGCATCTGCATAAAATTTTGCCGCCCAATTCAGACTACAGTACCGGCCGTAATCGCCATCGAACGGGTACGAACCATGAATTCCGCCGACCAGACCTTGGCTTGATCCTCGGAGAACTTGCGTGGAGGTTACGAAGCCAAGCAGCCTTTTGCCCAGTTCATCAAAACCCTCATTGGGATAGATCCGGTGAGCGCGGAAGGAGACGCTTGCCAGCTGGCAAGATCCTGTGAGGCAGCACCACTCCGCCGCTGGCTTCCAATCTGCAGTCCATCGCCCAGCAAGGTAACCATCCTTGTGGGCTAACAATTTTATTCGGCACAGGGAAATCGAAACCGCTTCGAGACAAGCAGGTTCATTCAGGAGCAAACCGAGCTCTAAAAGACCCTCGAGCGCGTATCCAATAGTATGTGTTAAAGGAGCGAAATTATTATTCAAATCGTTCTGTGAAAACCAGCCATTCGGTTTCTGGCACGACAGTGTGAAGCCTGCAATTTTCCGCGCGGCGTCAAGATAACTCGGTTTGTTCAATGCGTGCCCCGCCAACGCCAATGCCCAACCCGTCCTCGCTTCATAGGCTTTGGGACCCGGTTCGCAAAAGTATGAATATCCCGCCTGAAACCGCCCTTCCTCATCGAGACAGGACTCGAGAAAATCCGCAGCCCGGAAGACAGCTTCACAATATTTTGAATCTTTCAATTCTTCAAAGGCTCTCAACCATCCGAAGATTACTTGACCCGTGACGAAAGTGCTCGAAGCGACCGGCTGAGCTCCAAAAGTGCCCCCTTGAATGCCGCCGTCGTTCAATTGGATGCTCGTTTCCCAATCCGCCATTCGGCGCGCCCGGTCCATGCAATCTGAATCTTGGTTCAAATGGCCATACCTGAAAAATGTTTCAATCAGGTATCCAGTTGTTTCCGGATAAGCAGGTTGCCAGCCAACTGTCTCATCTGAGCGTATCGCGGCTCTCGACCGGTAACCCCATGAAACCCCGTCCGAGCCTGTGGCATCTTGTGCGTTGATCAGCCAGCGCATGACTGCACTGAGATGCTCGGTATTCGGGGCTGAGGGCCTTAGAAAGCGGCGCGAGCGAGAGAACGATAGTCGCAAGGCATCCCAGTGTTTTGGACGGACGGCTGAAAGCGTTTCGATCGCGCGACGAGCAAATCCTCTGGCGGATTGCGATACGGACGTGGGGCTGCTGCTTCGTGCATCCGGAAATCCGCCGCCCAGCTTCGACTTTGCAGAAGTTGTTAAACTATCTTCGCTCAATTTGTACGGATCACTTTCCAGGCGAATTGAACTGCGAACCCTTGTTTACCGAATGACTGACAATCAATTCAGCTGCTTCTCAAACCGCGCGTAACGTTAAGGTGCGTTAGTGACGGGATGTGCGAAGTCGGGGCAAGCTATTTCGGATTCTGGCATATCCACTGGCAATTTCTTCTTCCCTGTTAATTGGCTGGCCAATTCATTGCTTCTGCGTAACGCGGATGATGTTCGTGTAATTGAAAAAAGCGCCGCAGTGTAGCCTACCAGTATGTAAGGAAGGAACATATACGCTTCACTGAGGAACAAAGAACCAACGGCGTATCCTGCCAGACTAGCCAACAGGGCTCCGGCCAAGACGCTTGGTGCTCGTTGTCCACGCGCTAATCTTCTTGTGGCTCCGAGATTCTTAAATCCGCACCACAAAATCAGGCAATACAAAATCATCGCTGGCAAGCCGCCTTCCGAACTCATCAGCGTGAGAGAATTGTGCGTCGTGTGCCATTGGCCGGATACCTGTTCGAAGTTACCGGGGCCCACCCCGAATATCGGATGCTCCATCGTAACTTCGATGCTCCGCCAGAAAATCTGTTGGCGCGCCTGTGCGGAAGCGTATGCCGCCGCAGTCTCTTCCTCAGCATTAAATGTTCCCCTGAGACGACCAACCAACAAACCGCCCGAGGACTGCAAGAGCACTACCCCTACCAATACGGTGAGCAACAGGAGATAGTGACGGCGCCCTCGTATGGCAAACTCCCATAAGCCAAAAGCAGCAACTACAAGGAGAGCAAGAAATCCGCCCCTTGACCCTGTGAGAAAAATCGCATAGATCATGAGTACCATAAACACGGACCACAGAACCTTCCAAAGGGGACGCTTGCTCAGAAACAACAACGCCAAACACAGCGGAAGTGAAATCGTCATTGCCAGCGCCATGTCATTTGGGTCGGTATAATTACCACCCAATACTCCTTCCAGACGCCCGACCAGGTGATGCCCTTTCCATATGGCGACTGCCGCGATCGCTGAGACGGATAGGGCGTGCGTAAAGATGAGCATCCGCAGTCGCCCGACCGTATTTACTACGAATATAAGCAACAAGTAAACTGGCACAATCTTTGCGAAGTTCAGTGTGTTTAGAATTGCTCCGCCGCGCCACACGGAAGAAAACACCGAGGCAAGAAACAACTGTCCGATCAACAAAAGCAACAAGAAAACCTCGCGTGGTAATTTCTGGCGAATTTGCCCAAGGGACAACATCAAAGCCAAAAATGCCAGGATAATGGCAATCTTGGCTAATGGCACTTGGGAGAAACCGGGAATCCAATCCTCGGGGCGGGCAAAGTAAATAAGCATGAATAGCAGCAGCGCCACGTAGGCCGCAACCAGTGGCTTCCCGTGCGAACCTCGCCGTGGTGTTGACACGAAGTCCATGTTCAACTTGTCCGACAAAAGCTCAGTTTCGCTATCAATTTGATGATCGAATGTTTCCATATGCAAACATTCCTAGCTGACTCGCTGCCACGTCGCTTCACTTTGATTGGTTAAGCAGCGGAATAGCCCCAGAAGGAAAGCAATATTCATTGCCAGCAGGTAATAAGCCAGCAGCGCATACCGTGCCCCCTGCAAACGTTGACGGAAAAGGAATCCAAGACTTGCCCATAGGAAAAAAAACAGTTCCAGTACGCCAAACACACCATAGACGGGGTAGCGAATCAGACCCAGGCTGCTGACCAGAAAAATGCACAAAAGCAAGGGCAGAAACCACCGGAACAATTTGTGCGAAATAAACGCGAACCGGCCAAATGCGCCCATTTTCACGCGCAGCAGGAAAAATATGGATTGGAAGCTGCCAGTGGCCAGCCGTACACGGCGAGTGAACTCGCCCTCGACGCTCTCCGGTCCGTAGTCCGTTGCAGTCGCTTCGGGATCGTAGACGATCCTGTAGCCTGCCTTCCTGGCATTCATGGGGATGATGAAATCGTCCAGGACTGTGGTTCGGTCGAGAGGGATGTATGCCTCGCGCCGAAGCGCGTACACGGCGCCGCTAGCGGTCAAAGTCGCGCCGAGGCGCGCTTCCATCAGCCTCATCATAGTTTCGTATTTCCAATACAGGCTTTCCGTTTGCCGCTTTGCGTGGCTTGAGTGGAACTGGAGCGCCCCGCAAACCGCGCCGATTCGTGGATCCACAAAATGTCTTCCAAGTTTTCTCAGCGTGTCACGCGCGAAAAGAGTGCTGGCATCCGAAAATACGACAATGCCGTGTTGCGCCTGAATTATAGCGTGGTTGAGAGCGTTCGCCTTTCCCGATCGTTGAGGAAGAAAAATCGTCTCAATGGCCAGGTCGCCTGCAGATTTTAGAATGTCGTTGGTTGAGTCGGTGGAACCATCAGAGACGAAAATAATTTGCATCTTCTCGCGCGGATAATCCATTTCGCGAAGGTTCGTGAGTTTTTGGCGCAGCCGGGCTTCTTCGTTGTACGCGGGAATCACAAAGGTTATGTTCGGAACTGCATCCCCTTGCAATGCGGGTACCCGGCGATCCTTGCCGGCGAACAGATGCCTCCAGTCGCTTCGCAACTGCGCGAACGAATAACCCACGAACAGAATCGCGGGATAAATAAAATACGTGTAGAGAATCAAGCCGAGTGAGCACCAAAACAGAAC
>Ga0210409_10002075_pt1 | contig 24550 bp, 21 predicted proteins | sample IncBWH17MmetaG_FD_161649 | JGI IMG/M metagenome (GOLD analysis project Ga0210409, IMG submission 161649) | Forest soil microbial communities from Barre Woods Harvard Forest LTER site, Petersham, Massachusetts, United States - Inc-BW-H-17-M | ecosystem: Environmental > Terrestrial > Soil >...
TGCCTTGCAGATACGGACCGCCGGGACGATCCGGCAGAATGTTCAGGTGATAGGAAAGGCGCACGAGTTGCGTGATCGTCTGTGACGAGGTCCGGGCCTTCGTTTCGCCCGTGACGCGGTCCGTGTAGCGATCCGCCACCTGGAGAATGTTGGTGTAAAGGCCGGTCTCGTTGAGTTCCGCCGCATCAACAGGGGGTGTGCCGCCACAGGAGCCGTTGGTAGAAAGGGAAACTCCGGCCGACAGTTGGCCAGAGAGCAAAGACCAGGTTAACGGCGCGGTCCCGTTCGTGGCCGTCAGCGCCACATTGGTCGTCACTCCGGCTTTAAAAGTGATTTGGGTTGTTACAATCTGTGGAGCTGGAGCCATTACCCTTACGTCGTAAGCCCGGCTGAGAGTCGCCCCGGCCGCATCCTTCACCATCACCGTGAACTGGCCTCGCTGGTTCGCGATAAGGTTTGTTCCCGCTGCGCCTAACAGCACCAGCGCGTTCACGGTGTTGTTGCTGAGCACTACCGCCGTAAGGCCTCCCGGCGGTGAATTTGAAACCTGCAGGCTATACGGGCCGCTGCCGGTGGAACCGGGTGTAAGAGTGGCGCTGTAATCAATCCCAACCGTCGCGTCAGGCAGGCTTACCGCTCCGGAACTCAGGCTCGGAACAGATGGGAAGAAAGCCAGCATGTCTGCCGGGAGGCCGGCCACGCGATAAAATCCGGTGACCGCGCCGGTTGTGCTGGAAAAGGATAGTATCCCGCCGTCGCCCACCCGGTTGGTGATTTCCGTCCAATAACCCTGGGGGCCATCAGCGGCTTGCAGCGTGTAAACGCACCCGGTAGCGGAGTTGATGCTGGCGTTGAGAACGCCGCCCTGGATGCCATACGCAACTATGCTGAAAGGCGGAACCGTATTCGTCCCTGCCCTCAGGGCACAACACTGGAAGATTACCGTCAGCAGGCAGACCCCCCAGGCAGGTGCACGTGCAGCCGGTTTCAGGCACGAATACTTTTGCATGTGGAAGAGTGCTGGCGGCCAACAATTGACCCGTCTCGCTCAAAAAGCGTCCCGGCGTCCTCCGAGTTGAGAAATCGGAGAACCATCTTCGCGGCTTCGGTTTGGATCGCGTTTTTCACTGCGGCCGCGACCTGGCTGGATTGGATTCACTCACCAGGATAGGCGGCAATTACCGGGTCGGAGCCGGGTTCGCGAAAATTGCGAACACTCAGGTCGATCGGTCGGAAAGCCTGAACATGGCTGTCGTAGAAGAGTCCGTTGAGGCGACCGTTGTGGCGCGGAGGATAGTGCGTTTCGCTTGCTGCGCCGACGAACGGCAGGAACGGCGGGCGCGGCGGGGCCGCAATGCGCGAGTCAGAACAGCCGGGCGTCCGCCGGTGATCCCAGGCGACCAGCCGGATGCTGGTCTGCGTCACGAAGCTTTCGCGCTGCCCGGCCGGACTGCCGGTGCTGTAATTCATCGCATAAGCACATTGCCATTGCTTCTCGATGGGGCATTTGAAAATGGTCGCGCTATTGGTTGTACCAAGAAAGGGAGAGAGCAAGCCGTTTCTGTAACCTGCACCGGGCGTGCCGTCGGGAACCTGGGTCGGATCGTATGGCGCCCACCAAACTTCATTCGGCCCCGTGGGCGGCGGACTGCCCGGACTCGTGCCGCTGGGAACGGGTGAGGACAGCCCATAAGGATCATTCGGCGTGTCCGGACAAAGCCGCTGGGGACAATTCACCTCGTTGTTGTCGGTGCGGTACATGACGTAGGCCAAACCGGTCTCCTTGAGACTATTGAGACACGTGGTCTGCTGCGCCTTGGCCTTGGCTTTGGCGAGGGCGGGCAGCAGCATCGCAGCCAGGATGGCGATGATGGCGATGACGACGAGCAACTCGATGAGTGTAAATGCGCGCGGCGAATCACGCCGGGGGTCGAAAGGTTGTCGCATGGAAATGAAGATGTACCCATGCGATATATTCTGTCAAATATGACGGACATAAACCCGAGCCACTCGCGCGAGGCCATCACCCCTTTAATAGCCTGCGAAGCTGTCGCCAGTTGCCGGCACAGGCCTTCAGGCTTTGCGCTTCCAATTCCCGGTAGAGCTTTAGCGCCGTTTGGCCCGTTTCCGTAAGCACCGCTCCCCCATGCTGTTCTCCGCCCCGCGAGGCGACGACTAGCGGCTCATGGAAACAGGCGTTCATCGTCTTGATCAGCGTCCAGGCTCGCATATAGGACATGCCCATCCGCTCGGCGGCGGCCCGAATCGAACCGGTTTCAGCGATCAGCGCTAGCAAATCCACTTTGCCCGGCCCAAGCGCAACCTCTTCGCCGCATAACACTCGCATGCGGGGCAACAATCGTGCCACACGCCCTGGGTTGGATTTCATTCTGAAGACGGAGTGTAGCAGTGGTCCGTCCCCCTGCCAACCACCTGCGCAACCGCAGAAACGGAAAGCTGCTGCGGAATCCAATTCTCCGGCTGTGCCGGCTCGCGTTCTCTGCTGTTAACACCTCCCGGAGCTCAATCCCGCGCGCCCTCTTCCCATCCGCGTAATCCGCGCAATCCGCGGTTGATTCCCGTCCCCGGCGCGACCCAACCTACACACTTCTTGCCATCGCCCTTAGCAAAAACCAGCCACCCCACCAGGACCGCCGATTTCCAAGTCACTCTGCTACCCTCGCCATCATGCATCAGCCTCCAACGAAACCGTCCTCACCCTCGCCCCCGCCTTTCGGTTCTCATTTTGTATTCAACATTCTCAATTCCGCCTCCTTGCCAATTGGCGTACGTTATGCTGCTTTCTCTGCCATGCAGGGCGCTGACGCCCCATTTGAAGCTTTCCAGCACAAAACCTGGGACGATGTCTCCCAGGCAGCGCCCAACTGTGCCCAAAAACAAGTCACTACCCTTTAGTTAACGGCGGTTAACGGCACTTTAATACAAAGACTCGTTTCCCCCCATGACCCCATCACTCCATGACTCCACTTTCGTTCCGCACTGCGCACTCAGATGGGACGGCTGGGACGGTCTGGGACGGTCGTGGGACGGCTGCAAAAGTGAGAATCGCTCGTGTACACCGAGCTTGGGACGGTGGGACGGCTGTACACCCCCAAAGCACCCTCCCACCCCATGCCGCGCGGTGTTGTCGGCTAAAGCTTCAGGCGACGGCAGACCGGGTATCCGACTGCCAACTCGCGCACCCGCTCGCACGGCATCGCACCTCGTCGGCGCTATCCGGCGCTACTAAACGTAATATCTTCTGATCGCCTGGCTATCACCTATCAACTTTCGACTATCAACTATTTCAGTGCCCACCCGGGCAACTGCTCTTTCACATCTTAATTGGGAAACGACGCCGCGTTCCGTCCGGAGCGCGGAGCTCCAGCTCGACCCATCGGCAGGCCGAGCCGGCCTCCGCGCTCCCGCGTCGCATGAATTCTCATGAGTTCTCACGAATTCTCACGGTTTCTCGCTAATTCTCGTTAGTTCTCGTTACGAACACTCGGCTGTCTCCGCTCCTTGGACCTTGGACTCCGACGCCAAATCCAAGTGTCGGGAGCCTCACCTTGTGAGGATGGTTCTGCCATAATTCGTGACAAGTCCTGCCCGTCGGGGTAAACCACCGGCACTCAAAATGAAGCCCGGCAGGCCACGAATCACAACCTCTGGCGCAACTCTATTGGCTTCGCTCGCTATGCTTACAAATGTCTCGGCCGCTCAAATGAGCTCACTGCCTCCCGACCTGGTCATCCTGAATGCCTCCATCCACACCGTGGACGACTCCCGGCCCACTGCGGAGGCGGTTGCAATTCTGGGGAACCGCATCGTTGCGCTGGGCGCCACCTCCGAAATCAAGCCGCTGGCGGGACCGAAAACGCGGGTCATCGAAGCGCAGCAACGAACCGTGTTCCCCGGTTTCAATGACGCGCATGTCCATTTCCTGACCGGCGGTTTTTCCCTCGCGAATGTCGATTTGCGCGACGCCAAATCTCCCGAGGAACTGGCGCGCCGCCTTAGCGAGTACGCCCGGAAGTTGCCCAAGGGCCGCTGGATTCTCGGCGGCGATTGGGATCACGAAAAATGGTCCGGCGCGCCTTTGCCGACGCGCCAGATGATCGATAGCGCAACGCCCGACCATCCCGTGTTTGTGAACCGGCTCGACGGGCACATGGCGCTGGCGAACAGTCTTGCGCTCAAGCTGGCAGGAATCACCAAAGAAACCAAAGACCCGCCGGGCGGCCTCATCGTCCGAGAGCCAAACACCGGCGATCCCACCGGCGTTCTGAAAGACGCCGCCCAGGACCTGGTCGAACGCGCCATTCCTCCAAAGAGCTTCGACGAAAAGCACATCGCCGCTCGCGCCGCCACCGACGACGCGGCTCGGCTCGGGGTCACCAGCCTCACCGATATGTCCGCCGGGGATGATGTCGGGCTGTACCAGTATATGCTCGATCGAGGCGAGTTGAAGACTCGCATCTATGCCATCCGCTCGATTGTCTCCGGGGAAGTTCTGGCAAAGACTGGTGTGCGCGCCGCATTCGGTAGCGACATGCTACGCATCGGTGGCTTGAAGGGTTTCGCCGACGGCAGTCTCGGCTCTTCCACGGCGCTGTTCTTCGAACCTTATTCCGATACTCCGAACACTCGCGGGTTATTGTTCGACCAGATGCTGCCGGAAGGCATCATGCTCCAGCGCGTCGAGGCCGCCGACCAGCTCGGCCTTCAGATCATGATCCACGCGATCGGCGACGAGGCTAACCTGCGCATCCTCGATATCTATCAACAGGCCGCCGCCAAAAACGGGACGCGCGACCGCCGGTTCCGCATCGAGCACGCCCAACACCTGCGCTCCAGCGAAATCCCCCGCTTCGCCAATCAGAAAATCGTCGCCTCCATGCAGCCGTACCACGCCGCGGACGACGGCCGCTGGTGCGAAAAACGCCTCGGGCCGGAACGGTCAAAGGGCGCTTACGTCTTCCGTTCGCTGCTCGACACCGGGGCGGTGCTGGCCTTCGGTTCGGACTGGACCGTGGCCCCGCTCAACCCGCTGACAGGAATCAAGGCAGCGGTCACCCGCCAGACCCTCGACGGCAAACACACCAACGGCTGGCTGCCGGAGCAAAAAATCACTCTGGACGAAGCGGTCCGCGCCTACACTGTTGGCTCCGCCTACGCCGAGTTCGCCGACCAGGTCAAAGGCACCATCACCCCCGGCAAACTCGCCGACCTGGTAATGCTCGACCGGGATATTTACAAAATGGACCCGGCAAGAATTGATCAGGCGAAAGTGCTCCTGACCGTCATGGATGGACGCATCGTGCACGAGACACCATAGGGCCTTCAATGGGCCGCCCCGTCTCAACAAATTCGGTGCAATCTGAACAGGCAGGCACGTTCTTGGACTGGGACCCAAAGCGGCAGAGGACAGCCGCACTCCAAAACCCTCGGGCACATGATGCGCATGCGACGGCGCTTGCGTTTTGGAGTGCGGCTGTCCTCTGCCGCTTTGGCTTCTTCGTCTCAATTCCGCCCGACAATCTCAATCGCACCCCCCAATTCCCCGCGCGTGACAAGCGTGTGGCCGTCTGTTAGCCTTCCCAACTTGAATTGTTAACTTGGCTTTATTGAATATGCGCTCTGACACCATTAAAAAAGGCGTTGAACGCGCGCCACACCGCTCCTTGTTGCGCGCCACTGGTTCCATCGAATCCGAAGCCGACTGGGACAAGCCGTTTATCGCTATTTGCAACAGCTACACCGATTGCATCCCCGGCCATGCGCACCTGAATGAGGTCGGCCTGCTGATCAAGCGCCTCGTGCGGGAAGCGGGCGGAGTGCCGTTCATTTTCAACACGATCGGGGTGGACGACGGCATCGCGATGGGCCACGGCGGCATGAAATACTCGCTGCCCTCCCGCGAGCTGATCGCCGATTGCGTCGAGACGATGGTGCGGGCGCATTGTTTTGACGGGATGGTCTGCATCCCGAACTGCGACAAGATTGTGCCGGGCATGATGATGGCCGCGATGCGCGTCAACATTCCAACGGTCTTTGTCAGCGGCGGTCCGATGGCGGCGGGCGTGGCCGAGCAGTCGGCGGACAGCCAACTGCCGGCGCATCTGCGGCCGGCGACCCAAAAATCCGACCTGATCTCCGTGTTCAAAGGCGTCGCCGAGGTGCAAACCGGCAAGATTTCCGAGGCCGACTTAAAACGCCTCGAGCAGACCGCTTGTCCGACGTGCGGCTCCTGCTCGGGAATGTTCACCGCCAACTCGATGAATTGCCTGTGCGAGGCGCTCGGGATCGCGCTGCCCGGTAACGGCACGATCCTCGCCGTTTCGAAGGAGCGCGAAGCCCTCTATGAACGGGCGGCCCATGCGATCGTCAAGCTGGTCGAGGCCGACATCAAGCCGCGCGACATCGCCACCGTCGAAGCATTTGACAACGCCCTGACCCTGGACGTCGCGATGGGCGGCTCCACCAATACCATTCTGCACACGCTCGCGATTGCGCGAGAGGCCGGCATCTCCTACGACATTAAACGCATCGACGAGATTTCCCGCCGGGTGCCCTGTGTTTGCAAAGTGTCCCCCTCCTCGAATTACCATGTGCAGGACGTGCATCGAGCTGGTGGCATTCACACGATTCTGGGCGAATTAAAGCGAATGGGCGCGCTGACGCTGACTTGTAAAACCGTAACGTGCAAAACCATTGGCGAGAACATCGACGAATGGGACGTCCGCTCCGAAAAGTGCACCGCGTGGGCAAAGACCGCTCGGGTGTCCGGCTGCTCCGCCCTCGTGCTCGACCCCAACGATAAGCTTGGTCCGGCCGGCCGTACCGCCAGTGGCAACCTGATACCCAAACCAATGATGTTCTTCCCGGCCGACGCGCGCGCGATCACCTTATGGCGGCTGGCCGCGGCGTTTAATGCGGGCGACGCCTCTGCCGCCGCGCTCCTGTTCACCGACGACGCCGAGTTCCAGGTCAACGAAACGGTCACCTGGAAAGGCCCCGCCGCCATCGAGGCCGGACTGAAAGAGAAGTTCGCCGAATTCAAGGGAATGGTGCGCGCCGAACTGGGGCAATTGAAGGGGACACCGGTGCTCGTCATGTGGAAATACGGCCCGGGCGGGCATAAGGAGATGTTCTGCCTCGTGCGCACGGGCCGGTTGCGCAGTTGGCAAATCAGCAAAGCGTATCACGAGCATCGCCCGGGGCAGCTCAAGGAGGCCCAGCCCAGCGGCCTGATGCCTTATGATTCGGCTTTCAGGTTCAACGCCGAGGATTGCATCCGGACCAAAGATACCGCCTACACGAAGGACGGCGGGTTGGCGATCCTCTACGGCCAGCTTGCCCCCGAGGGCAGCGTGGTGAAAACGGCTGGTATCAGCGACGCGTTCAAAGCCTACTGCGGCCCCGGATTTGTTTTCGAAGGACCCTGCGTGATTTTCGAGAGCCAGGAGGATGCCTGCGAAGGCATCCTCGGCAGCAAAGTGAAGGCGGGCGACGTCGTCGTCATCCGCAATGAAGGCCCGCGCGGCGGACCCGGCATGCAGGAGATGCTTTCGCCCACCAGTTACATCGTCGGCATGGGGCTTAGCGACAAAGTGGCGCTCATCACCGATGGCCGGTTCAGCGGCGGCACCGCCGGGGCCTGCATCGGCCACGTCTCCCCGGAGGCCGAGGAGGGCGGACCGATCGGCCTGCTGCGAAATGGCGACCGGCTGCGGCTCGATTTCCCGAATCGCCGGATTGACATACAGGTCCCCGAAGCCGAACTGGCTCAGCGGAAAGAAGGCTGGCGGGCGGTAAATCGCGATCTTAACGGATGGCTCAGGCGCTACCAGAAACTCGTGACCAACGCCAGCCAGGGCGCCGTGCTGGCGAGCTAAAAAGAATCACCCGGACCTCGGGGCGCGGGATTCCAACCCCGCGCCCCGCACCTCCAGGCGCGTCCTACTCGCAAATCTGGCGCTCTTCTGCACGCCGCGTCGTTGACCCTCCGGCCTTTGGCGGCGCGGATTCAGCCAGCGCCTGGCGGTGAGTGCCCGCAAAGACCAGCTGCTCCGGCCGCGGCTCCGGCTGAGGCTCGATCACCCGTTCCACCACCTGGCGCATCCGCTGGAACCACCATTGAGCGCGAGAAATACGGCGTTGTCGGCGATCCACTGAAGGGCACGGCTTCCCGTTGCCCAGACCCAGTTCCATTTGTCCGTTATACATATTGTGCCTTTCTTTTTGCGCAGATTCTCGCAGGGGCACCTGGACAAAGGCTGTCCAGGTAAAAAAAATGTTTCTCTGGGGATGGATAATTGAATCTGATTTTAAAAACGCACCCGCATCGCGGCCGGAAGAGTGAGCGCCAAAGCGGGAGTGCGAGCGTCCCCGCGAGCCCTGTCTTCTATCTTTCCGGACTTGGAGCCCGCCGAATTGAACATTGCCAAAACCGAAGGGTCTGTTAATACAGTCGCTCATTGAAAGGGCTCGCGCCGGAACCTTGGTGGGGAAACCAAACCGATGAGTGCTAAAGCGAATCCAGCCCGGAACTGCCGCGGCCGGGAAGTTTGGCGGCGGCCTTCGCTTCTCCTGATTTCAGCCTGGTTGCTGGTGTTTGCAGCCTCAGCCCAAATAGCCAGAGCAGCCCTTCAGTTTGACGTGTTCCTGGGATACGATGGGACGATTCCCGAGGCGAGCTGGTTCCCCGTGGTGTGTGAGGTCAAGAACGATGGGCCCTCTTTCAAGGGCACAGTCGAAGTGGAGGCCGGAACCTACAACCAGGGACAAAAGCGCTTGTTCGAGGTCGAACTCCCGACCGGGACACTCAAGCGATTGGTTATTCCCGTGTTCGCCTCGACGCGCGGTTACAGCACCTGGGATGTCCGGTTGCGGGATGAGCGGGGAAAAATCCGCGCCGAGCAATTGGGCATGCAGGCGCGCAAATTGCTGGCTCCAGCGACGCCGCTCGTCGGGGCGCTGTCCCGCACGCCCGGCGGCGCGCCCGTGCTCAAGGAACTCCCGACTCCGAATTCAGAGATGCAGCCCACCTGTGCGCGTTTGCTGCCTTCCATCTTCCCCGATAATCCGCTGGTGCTCGAAGGCCTGGATTGCCTGTACTTGAATTCCGAAAGGGCCTCTGATCTCACCGTCAACCAGGTGAACGCGATCTTTGCCTGGCTGAATGCGGGAGGCCACCTGATCATCGGGATCGAACAACCTTCGGATGTGACTTCGTCGCCTTGGCTGAAGGGCCTGGTTCCCTGCGATGTGAAGGACCTGCGAGCGGTGGCCCAGCATGCGGAACTGCAAGAATGGTTGAGCCGGCTCCCGAGCGTGACGAACGTCGCCGCGGAGGCGGAGTCCCAATCAACCGCAGCGAGAAGCATTGATGCAGCGACGCGGCGCCGGTACGGAATCGGGCAGAGGCTTCCCCTCCCCGCAGGGACGGCCCCAGCCGCAACCAGTCTCTTCGAGAATTTGGCGATGGACCCAACGTTCGAAGCGTCGGAAATGCAGGTAGCGGTCGGACCGCTGCGCGAGGGGACCGTGGAGATCGCCGCGGGAGATTTGCCATTGATGGTCACCTCGCCTCGCGGGCGCGGGCGAGTCACGACCTTGCTCTTCAGTCCCGAGCGTGAGCCGGCGCGCTCCTGGAAAAATCTGCCGGTATTCTGGTCGAAGCTGGCCGGGGTGTCCGGGGGGTTGTACGCCTCGAAGAATCTCAATGCACAGGGCGGCTGGAGCAGTGACGGTATTTTCGGCGCGATGATTGACTCGCGCCAGGTGCACAAGCTGCCGGTCGGTTGGCTGCTCCTGCTGCTGCTCATTTACCTGGCGGTGATCGGACCGCTCGACCAGTACTGGCTGAAGCGGCTCGGCAAACCGATGCTGACGTGGATTACTTTTCCCGGTTACGTAGTGGTCTTTTCCCTCGTGATTTACCTCATCGGTTACAAGCTACGCGCCGGGGAATCGGAATGGAACGAGTTGCACATTGTGGATGTGCTGTCGAACGGCGAGCGGGCCGAGTTGCGCGGGCGCACCTACTCTTCCGTCTATTCGCCCTCCAACCAGCGCTACTCCCTGGGGAGCCAGCAGAAGTACGCCACCTTGCGCGGGGAATTTGCCGGGCTGTGGGGCGGCGGCGAATCCGGCGAGAAGGCGACGATCCTGCAAAACGGTGACAGCTTCAAAGCGGAAATCTTCGTGCCGGTCTGGACCAGTGAGCTCTTCGTCAGCGACTGGTGGAATTCCGTGAATCTCCCGCTGACCGCCAGCGTCAGCCCACAAGGCGACGGCTGGCAGGTGCGCGTCGAGAACCTCACCGAGCGCAAGCTGACCAATATGCAAGTAGCCATCGCCGCTCGCATGGTCCCTCTGGGCGATTTGCCGGCGGGACAGTCGCTCACCAAGGCGGTTAAGCGGGAGGATGGAATCCCCTTGCGAACCTTTGTCTGGAATTACGGCTCAAACTTCCGCGACGCCGTCAATTATCGGCAACGCGCCCTCGGCGCGAGTGAAAGCGGCCAAATCTCCGACTTGCCCAACACTTCCATGGCGGCCTCTTTCCTTTCGCAGCTCTCGCAAACGCAGAACTATGACTACAGTTTTATTGTGCCGCCCGGGCTGGATTTAACGCCCACCGTCGAACGCGGCGGCGCGGTAGTGCTGGCTTGGGCGAGCGACTATTCGCCCGTCAAACCGATGTATCAATTCTCTCCCCGCCGCAGCCACCGCGATACGTTGTGGCGTATGACGGTCCAAGTCCAATGAAGTCTGAGGTCTCAAGTCTCAAGTCCCAAGTCTCAAGTCTCAAACCGAGCATATGGCTCCGCTCTGAATTTGCGGTCTGCCACCAACAGAAGAAATCGAGAAAAATCAAATAGAAACATACCCTATGAACAACATCGGACGGTTTGAGGATATTATCGCCTGGCAAAGAGCGCGAACCTTGACGAAGGAAATTTACGCAAGCACAAAGGCTGGACAGTTTGCCAGAGACTACGGCCTAAAGGACCAAATCCAAAGGGCTTCCGTTTCAACTATGGCGAATATCGCGGAGGGATATGAGCGGGATGGCGACAAGGAGTTTTTACAGTTCCTGTCTAACTCAAAGGGTTCCTGTGGGGAAGTCAGATCACATTTGTACGTTGCACTTGACCAAGGCTATCTGACCCAGACCAGCTTCAGCAGCCTTTTCGACCAGGCAGCGGAGGTAAGCCGGCTGCTTTCCGGGTTCATGAATTATCTTCGGCAGTCAAATGTCCGCGGCCGAAAGTATCGTAGTGTGGTGTGACGCTGAACTTGAGACTTGAGACTTGAGACTTGAGACCCTGGATTGACATATGACCGACGCTGCCCCGCCCATCCCTGCCGTGCAGACATACGGGTTAACGCGGATGTACGGCAACATCGCGGCCTTATCCGGACTGGATTTAACCGTTAACCGGGGCGACTTGTTCGGCTTCATCGGCTCGAATGGCGCTGGCAAGACCACCACACTGCGCATCCTCGCCACTTTCCTGGCGCCCTCCGCGGGCCGCGCCGACGTGCTGGGACACGATGTCGTCCGCCAAGCCGACGCCGTCCGCCATGTCATCGGTTATATGCCGGACTTCTTCGGCGTGTACAAGGACATGGAGGTGACCGAGTATCTCGATTTCTTCGGCGCGTGCTACAAGATACCAACGGCCCAGCGGGAAAAAACCGTCAATGACGTTTTGGAACTCGTCGGCCTCAGCGAAAAGAAGGGCTCACTCATAGGCGCGCTGAGCCGCGGCATGCAGCAGCGGCTCGGCCTGGCCCGGGTGTTGATCCACGACCCCCAATTGCTGCTGTTGGACGAGCCGGCCAGCGGACTTGACCCGCGCGCGCGTATTGAAATGATGGCCATCCTCCAGGAGCTCCAGCGCCTGGGTAAGACCATCATCATCTCTTCCCATATCCTGAGCGAGCTGCAGACCCTATGCAACCGCGTCGCCATTATTGAGAAAGGCAAACTGATTTACAGCGGCGCGGTCCAGGGCGTGCGAGACCAGATGTCCCAGGGCCGGGTGATCTGGGTCCGCGTGTCGAGCGACCCGGCCCGCGCGATCGAGCTATTAAAGGCCCGACCGGAGGTCGTTGAAGTGACCACGACCGACGGGGAGATAAAAGTGACCCTGGCCACCCACGACACGGATCACAGCATCGTCGCGGATGTTCTGGTGCATGGCGGCGCGAAGCTGGTCGAATTGCGAGAGGACGAAATCGGGCTCGAAGAAGTCTTTATGCGAGTGACCCGAGGGGAAACCCAGTAAGCGGGTTTAACGCGCCGCTACTCCCCTGCCCCGCCAATCGGTTCGCGGACCGATTTCACCGTCTTGGGTACCGACTGCTTTTGATAAGGCGAATGGAGGTTGAAATAGATGCCGCACAACGGCTGGGGGCCTTCGTTCTGGCTGAGAATCACCGTGACCTGCCGGTCCAGCGCGATGCCATGCCGAAGGTGGGGTCCCCGGCCTTCGTAGGCCTTGATGGCTTTGTTCAGCAAGGAAACGAGGGAGGTGTGAAATTCATCGGGCGTCTTGTCGAGGCAGATGACGTGCTTTTCGTAAGCTTTCATCGCGTCCGCTATTTCCTGTCTGAAGGTTTCGGCAGTCACACAAGAAGCATAAAACTTTACGAAAAAAAGGGAAGCCAAAACTGCTACGTTGACAACGCCTGGTCGAGCAGCGTCTTCTGTTTGGGAGGGTAATTGAGCGTCAAGGCGAGCGCGTGAGCGGCGGGCGTCATTTTCTTCCAGGCCTTCTGCAAGGCGTTGACCATTTTCTCGTCGCTCGTTTTGGCGGCCAAATCACCGAACTGTCGCTCAAGAAAAACCAGGCAAAGCGCGTCCTCCAAAACGCGGCTTTCCGAATCGTGCGGAAAGTTCTTTTTGAGATTCAAATTTTGTACCCGGACCATGAGGTCATCCGGGTAACCCACCTCGCGCAGGATGTCGCCGGCCTTCTGCGCATGGAACTTCTTCAGGTCCTCGCGCCAGCGCAGGTAGCCGGCACGTGTCATTGGGTACGAATCGCGCGGCACCTGCCACCGGCACAGATGCTGGCAGCGGGCCGCCAGCCGAAGCTCTTCCGAAGCTTGCGGGCAGACCCGCAACACCCAATCGGTCAGCCATTCGGCATAGACCAGTTCGCGCGGGCGAGCTATGCCCGCCACGTGCTCGTGGTTCGGGTCGCGCGAGTTCTCCTCGTCGAAACGCCGCAGCGCCTCAGCAAAGCGTTGCGCGTCGGCCGGTTGAGATTCTGGTGGCATGACCTTGGTCTTATCCCAAAAGTACCGTATGCTGACAAGCAGGACTAACGTTATGAGTGCACCATGGGTTAACGCGACGCCGCCCTCACCGGAAGAGTTTCAGCGGCAAATGGCCGAATTTGTGCGGCAGCAACTTCAAAATACGCGCGGGCCCGCTTTTGCCCAGGCCGAAGCCTCCGGCACCACCGAGACCGAAGAAAAGCCGCAGAAGGACCCGTTTGAATTCAAATTCAAGCCGCGCGAGGTCAAAGCCTACCTCGACCGTTTCGTCATAAAGCAGGACGAAGCCAAAAAAGTTCTCAGCGTCGCCCTGTGCGACCATTATCACCATGTCCGGCTCGCGCTCGAAGGCAAGGAATCACCCAATTACGCCAAGCAGAACATCATTCTCGTTGGCCCAACCGGCGTCGGCAAAACCTTCCTCATCCGCAATGCCGCCGACCTCATCGGCGTGCCGTTCGTCAAGGCGGACGCCACCAAATTCTCGGAAACCGGCTACGTCGGCGGCGACGTCGAAGACATGGTCCGCGACCTGGTGCGGCTCGCAGGGGGCGATGTGACGCGCGCGCAGTACGGGATTATTTATATCGATGAAATCGACAAAATCGCCGCCGCGACCAATCAGACCGGCCGTGACGTCAGCGGGCGCGGTGTGCAGACCAACCTGCTGAAGTTGATGGAAGAAACCGAAGTGCCGGCGCGCTCGACAAACGACATTGCCGGCCAAATCCAGGCGATGATGGATTTTACTCAGCGCGGCAGGAAAGCCCCGACGACCATTAACACCAAGCACATTCTGTTCATCGTCAGCGGCGCGTTTGGCGGCTTGGAAAAAATCATCCGCCAGCGTCTGCGCGAGGCCAGTATTGGATTTGCGGCCAAAGATCGCCCCCTCGATACCCCCGAGGAGGTCCTCAGCCACTCTCAGACCAAGGATTTCATCGAGTTCGGTTTCGAGCCGGAATTCATCGGCCGGCTCCCTGTCCGCGTCGTGTGCCATTCGCTGAATGTGGATGACCTGTTCCGCATCCTCAAAAACTCCGAGGCCAGCATCATACGGCAATACGAACAGGACTTCGCCGCTTATGGCATCGAGGTGCTCTTCTCCGATGACGGTTTGCGGCGCATCGCCGAGCGCGCCGGCGACGAGCAAACTGGCGCCCGCGGCCTCATGACTGTGTGCGAGCGCGTGTTCCGCGACATTAAGTTCGAGCTGCCTTCTACGACCGTGAAACGCTTCGTCGTAACCCGCGCGCTGGTGGACGATCCGGCCGCGGAGCTGCGAAAGATCCTCGCTGACCCCGGCCAGGAGGAGCGCATCGTGGCCCGCCAACTGGTGGACGAGTTCGCTCGCCGGTTCCAGGAAAATCACGGGATGAAGCTCACCTTTACCGCCGCCGCCGCCGACTTGCTGGTGACGGAGGCGCTCGAGAAATCACAATCCGTCCGCGACCTCTGCGCGCAACGGTTCAAGGACTTCCATTTCGGCCTCAAGCTGATCGCTCAGAATTCCGGCCAGCGCGAGTTCGTGCTCGATACGGACGCCGTCCGCGAACCGGACAAAATCCTAAGCGCGTGGGTGGTGGCCAGCTACCGCGGCACGACTGACAAGCAGGCCTAAGCCGCCTGCGCACCGGGAGCGCCGGCGGACTGATCCCTTACACCCGCGAACGGCTTCTGGCGAAGAGTCCAGCAGCGTGCGATTAGAAGTGGTGAACAGGAACCGGGCAAAAGGCCAAAGCGGCAGAGGACTGCCGCACTCCAAGACGCAAGCGTCTACCGTGGCTCGCACGGATGCCCGCGAGGTTTTGGAGTGCGGCAGTCCTCTGCCGCTTTTCCGTGCCTCCGCGCAAAACAGTCCCGAACCCGGCGTGCAATCTGCGAATTGCGCGCGCCAAAAACGTTTGGACCGATTAGTGCCCAACGATTTGACCACCAGCTCGAACCTCACCCCGAAAATCCACACTTCGTGAGACCCAACTTCACTCTGTGCGGTGCATTGTTCGTGGTGGTCAGCAAACTGACATACGGACAGCCCAGCGGCCCGCAGCAAGTCTTGGCCGACACGTCAGTGGTATCAGTGTCGGCCCCGAACAGCGCCGCGGCCGCGGTGGATGCTCAAACCCAAACAGCGGGCGGGTGGTTTAAGTATCAGGGCAATCCAGTCATGGGCGGTAAGTATGGCACCTGCTTCGATGTCTCAGTTTTGAAGGAAGGTGACACATATCGGATGTGGTTGTCCTGGCGGCCAAAACGGAGTGTGGCGTTGGTGGAAAGCAAGGATGGGTTTCACTGGAGCGAGCCGCCGCGCAGCGTCCTGGGCCCGCGGGCAGAGACCGGCTGGGAAGACGACATTAACCGGCCAGTGGTCTTGAAACGGGAAGATGGGTATCACATGTGGTACACCGGCCAGGCCAACGGCCACTCCTGCATTGGTTATGCGACCAGCCCCGACGGCGTGGTCTGGCGGCGCATGAGTGACCGGCCTGTCCTGGCGCCGCAAGCGGCGTGGGAAAAGGTGGCCGTGATGTGTCCGCACGTGCTCTGGGACAAGCGCGGCGGACTGTTTCGCATGTGGTATTCCGGCGGGGAGCAGAACGAGCCGAACGCCATCGGCTATGCCACCAGCCCGGACGGACTCCACTGGACCAGGCACAAAGCCAATCCGATCTTCACGCCCGACCCTAAAATGGATTGGGAGAAGCACAAGGTGACCGCCTGCCAGGTCGAACGAGTGGGCGATTGGTACGTGATGTTCTACATCGGGTTCCGGGACGAGCCGCACGCGCAGATTGGGCTCGCGCGCTCGAAGGATGGCATCACGGGTTGGCAACGTCATCCGGCCAACCCGATTGTTCGTCCGGGCGAAGGACAATGGGATCATGACGCCTGCTACAAACCGTATGCGATCTTCGACGGAAAAAAATGGCTCCTCTGGTATAACGGCCGGCACGGCGGGTTGGAACAGATCGGCCTCGCTCTTCACCAGGGCGAGGACCTTGGATTCTAATTCATGGCGGCGCTGGTCCGGCCGGCGGCGAAGTTGCAATGCGCTTGAACTTGAGTCTTCCCCCAAGGAACCCGGTGCGCCAGGTCATGCTCGAATCGGTCAGCCTCATGATGACGTTTTTTTGGCTGCTCAGGCCCTTGACGACCGGCATCGGGTTCGTCATGCCGTAAGCCGCGAAGGAACCCATCCTCATCGTGAGGAGGTTTCCCTCCAGTTTCCACTTGCCCTGGACCGCACCCGCGTTGTCCGTAATCGTCATGGAGTAGGTGTGGTCCTTTTGAAAGACATAGACGATCTTGTGCGGCGCCCGTAGATCGACCTGCCAGGTGCCCGCCAGTTTGCTCTCGGTGGGCACGAAGCCGCACCCCCCGAGCAGCAAACAGAGAAGGATTCCGAAACGCTTCATGAGAGGCTTCATACTTTTACCCATTGTCTCTCGCGGTTGCTTTTGAGGATCGCCTCGCAGACGGCGACTTCGTGGTGACCGTCGGCGGCGGAGGCGAACAGACGCTCACCGGCGGCGGGGTTCGCGATGGCGGTATAGACCGAGCGGAAGAGCATCTTGAAGGTGTCCGGGAAACCCTCGACGTGGCCTGGAGGATAGTCGAGATAGGGGGCCACATCCGGGCCGAACACCGGTGTGCCGCGCACTGCGGTTTCGTTGGCGGTGTCGCGGTTCCCGAAATGCAGAAACTCCGGGTCTTCCGAACACCACCAGGCCGATTTTTTCGAACCGTAAATTTCGAAGCGAATACAATTCTTTCGACCCGCCGCGACTTGCGACACGCCAAGGTTGCCCCGGGCGCCGTTCGTGAACTTCAGCAAAACATTCGCGAAGTCCTCGGTCTTGACGGGATAGGAAGCGTAACGCACGGGGCCGGTGGATTTCGCAAAGGTCTGGACCTCCCCGAGCGGGCGTTTGCGCGTCTTGTGCCAGGTGGCAAGGTCGGCGAAGACCGAGCCGATCCGCGCCCCCAGAATGAAAGAGACGGTGTCCATCCAATGCGTGCCGATATCGGCCACCGCCCGCAGCTTGCCACCCTCTTCCGGGAGCAGCCGCCAGTTGTAATCCATCTCCTTGAACAGCCAGTCCTGGAGGTACGAGCCATTGACGTGGATGATCTCCCCGAGAGCGCCGCGGGCGACCAGCTTGCGGAGCTGTAATACCGCCGGATAGAAGCGCACGTTGTAGTTGACGGCAAAAACCGTTCGGGCGGCTTTGGCACGGGCCACGAGCTGCGCCGTCTCCCTGGTGTTCATTGCCAGGGGCTTTTCGCAAACGCAGTGCTTGCCGGCCGCCAAGGCCGCGAGCGACATCTCGCAATGATAACGATTCGGCGCGGTGACATGCACCACGTCAACGTCAGGACTGCGCAGGAGCTCGTGATATTCGGTGAACACGCGCGGAATCCCGAGCCGATCGGCGACGGCACGCACCCGATCCGGCAAATCGCACAGCGCGACTACCTGGACCCCCAGCCGGCGCAGGGCCTCGATATGGACCGGGCCGATGAAGCCGGTGCCGATCACGCCGGCGCGGAGTTGATTCACTTTTCTTCTTGGGCTCATAAGCGATGTTGCAGGGTCAACGTTTCCACCGGCGTTATTGCCGGTCGTTTGGGACAGGTTAACCTGTCAGGCGTTTCGGACTGACGGTCCCAGAACGGCGCCCTTCTCGGCCAGCAGTTCGCGCAGCACTGAACGATGGCAATGCGCCTCATTCTCGCAGTAGCAGCCAACCGAGAAGTTGCACTGGTGAGACAGCGCCGCGAGCAGTTCGATGTTGTGACGGTTCTCTGGCGTCGCCATTTCAGCGCGGTACTTTTTGATGAACCTGGCCCACTGAGCCGTGGTCTCGGCGGCGAGACCGAGCTTCACGGTTCCAAGGCTCGGCGCCAGGTTGGGGAACCACACATCATACCAGTTCTGTGAAGCGAACTCGGCCTTGGGCACACCCCGTGGGGGACGGCGAACGGTTCCGATTCGTGTGCCTTCGCCCTTCACTCTCTCGCTACCGAGCCTAACGACACGTATTGCCACCACTCGCTCCCTTCTTTGATACCCAACAATTATTCCTCAGACAATGCTTCAGCATGTTGACTCTCCAATTCCACTGGTCAAGATTCAAATATTTGACGGGGACTCGTGCAACTCGTCCTTCAGAGGTGAGGGGTGGGGTGGGTGAGGAGGTGGAAGCCGCATTGGGTGCAAGGGTCCGGGAGACCGTTGGGATCGAGTTGGTGGCGCTGGCGGCAGATATCGCAGGCAGAGGGGTTAATCTTTGGCGGAGGACAGTCGAACGCATTCCAAGAGGGCGGTGGGCAGAGGCCGCTACCACACTTCGGGCAGAGGGGAATGGAGCGCTCCCCGTTTTTAAGCAGCGGCGGCAACAGGAGTTTGCATGCGGGACAATGTCCGGGGGGATTTGGATTTGTGATTTCTGAATTTTGATTTTGGATCGGCGTCATTTCGACAGGCTGGCTGGGAGGAGGTGGCTCCGGTGCCGGTGCCGGCGAGTTCAAATTTGAGATTTCAGATTTCAAAGGGGCCGGGGGATTTTGGATTGGGGTGGGGTCGGGATTTTGGATTACTTCGGACTGTGACGGGTCGGCGGCGGTTTGGGCAGATGGTGTGGCTGGCAGACTGGAAATCTGCGAAACGGCAGAGTCCTTGCGGACGGCCACAGTATCTGCGCTGCTTGTGCCGGCGGAGATGGGAGCGGAAGCGGACGAGATCGAGGACGAGGACGAGGACGAGGGCGACGACGAGGCAGAGAAAGAGGAAGAGGATGAGGACGAGGATGTAGTGGCGGAGGAAGCGTCCGGAGTCGAGGCAGCGCCGTTACCATTGGCTGGCGGGGCGGCGGGCTTGCGGCGGCGGCGTTTGAAGACTTCGTCCATGCGGTCAACGAGGAGGCCGTATTCACGGTCGGAGAGGTCGCGGTTGATGTCTTTGTGTTCGAGTTGGGCGGCCTGGGCCTTGGTGGAGTCATCCTGGTATTTTTGGAGGGCGAGGAGAGATTTGCTCATGCGCGCGAGGGTGTTGAGCATGCGGAGGTATTGCGCGGTATCGGTCTGGAAATGTTCCTTGTGGGGGCCGGGGACCATTTCGAGGAGTTGGTGGGAAAGCTGAGTGACGCCGAGATGGAGTCCGACCAGGGTGAGGTCGGGCGCGCGGGGGTCGCGGGCGAATTCGAGGAGGAGTTGCTGGGTCTGGAGGACCTGGTCACGGCGTTCGCGCGCGTGAAGGTGGTCCTGGTAACCGCCATGGTACCAGCTGGAGAGGTTGGCGAGGTTAACGTCGAGGCCCCTCTGAGCCAATTTCTCCCGGACGACTCGAAAGGTATCGCCGGCATCGAAGAATTGGTTGATGGCGTCGATGTGTTCTTTGGCCAGGTGAGGGATTTTGCCATTGCCCCGGCGCGGGGTTTTGCCCTTCGAGCGTGAGGGGTGGAGCTGGGTGGGTGGAGAGCCAGCAGGGGGTGGAGCAGGAGCCGGGACCGGTGCGGTGCCGGCGGAGGCGGACCCAGGCGGGGGCAATGGAATGGGAGTTAGGCGGGAGAGGGTATCGCCAAGGTTTTCAGCGAGCGCATTCATGATGGGAGGGGTTGAGCAGCCTGAGGTGTGAACATTTTTTTTGGTTTAACAAGGCTTAACAAAGCTTAACAAGGTTTAACGGGCTTGAGTGAGACGAGGGGCCGAGCGCGCAAGGCGGGCGGCCAGAGCCGGGAATCGAGACGGAGCGAGGGCCGGGGAGCATTCGGGTTGCCTTTTGATGGTTTGCAGATGGTGGATAATCCTTTACCATACAGAGCCGGGCGGTAATGAGTTGGCCGACGGGACCGGCTGAATTTCTCTCAGACGCATTCCTGGCGGCAGCCGCGTAGCTCAACCCGCTTGGAGGAGAGAAGTAGCTTAGATGATGCCAACCTAATAGGGCTCATTGAAATGAGATGAGCTGCTGCGTGTTTTGTGGGGAATGCGCTAGAGTTTTTAGCTTTTCCGGCGGGGATTCGGGCTGCTGGGCACGGGGAATGCTTAAATGGGGATTAGGGAAGTGTATCAAAATTAGGCGACAGAGGTGGAAAAGTGGACGGAGGCAAGCGGTCGAGAGTCGCGAGTCAGGCGGCGGACGCGGATTTGAACAGGAGGAAAGTGATTCCCAGCCACTCCGGGAAAGCCTGGTGTGCGGCCGGGTGGCGGGCTTCGAAAAGCTTGTGCCACCGTTCTCTTTGCGCCTCGTCCGAGCCAATCTCCTGGAACATGGCGGCCCATTCGTCTACGTTCACATGGTTTTTCATAGGTCGATTTGCATTATGATTTTTGCGTCATTTCGGTTTTGTCACGGCCATGACAGGGGAGAGGCTAAAGTGTGAAGCAACGACGCGCATCACTGGCGGCGCGTGGATGACGTCCAGAATGAAACAGAGACGCTATTGCGCCGTCCAGTGCATGCGCCGGGTTGGGCCTTTGATCACACTTTACAATTCCGGTGCACGAATATCGAGAGGCATGTCTCATTGGAAAGGCGAACCGTCGTATAGGTGTCCGCGGGTCCCGGGCTGCACACTGTCAGTAGGTCCCGCTCGGATTGGAGAACCATGATCAGCAGCGCTCCGGTGTCTGCCCCGTACGAAAGCGTTGCGAAGAGCGGCGGCACTCCTCGCGGCGACAAATGCTCGTGGGTATCGCGGCTCCGCCCCGGATCAAACGTAACGGCGGCAAGCCGCTCGCCGCCCTTCGCTTCTCCCGCCGCTTCACGCTCTTCGCGGAACTCGACGACAATCCGGAAGTCGCCTCCGTCGCCCGCAGGTTCCTGGGGCGGCCACGGCGGGATGCGCGCTGCTGCTCGATCCATTGCCGAAGTCTTCGTTGATTCTTCACTGGCCATGGCGACTTCTTCAAAACGCCCAACGTCCGGCCTGAGTGGCGCGGGGCCGGGGGCGCTGAAATGCAAACGGGACGCGCCATCCCGCGCCCACTCCAGGCCGCTCGTTAGACCTTTGTGTTCTGGGGGCCATGCTGCAAATCGAAGGTGCTCTTCTTTCCCATAACATCGAGGGTGACCGAATCTCGAACAACCTGATAATCCCACGGAGGCTCGACAAAAGTCGACCAGAGTTTTAGGCCTTCCTTACTCCATGCCGCGAACTCCAACTCAGCTGCCATGAGCACAAAGTCGCCGTAGCGGTGCCAGTGCCAAAACCCGGTATCGGCCGTGTCTTGCCATAGGCGTTTTGGCGCACGTAGGTCATAGGCAAGCAGGCGTTCGCCTGCCCCAATGAATAGCAGCGAGGTTTCGGGGACAAGCAGCGCTCCTGGACTAAAAGCGGCGCCAGCAGGCCAGAACCGCTGCGCGACCGTGAGAAACGGCCAACCGGAGTCTTTCTTCACGCCGATGAAGCACCACCGCCCCTCCTCCCGATCCGGAAGGTCAAACTCTTCCCGAAGTCTCGCGTGCTTCTGATACTCAGCGTACAGCTCCGGGAGAGCAGCGGACTGACATAGAAGCGTGATGTCGTTGTAAGTGACTTCGAACATCGTGTGCGTAGGCTTTTCGTCTAACGAAAAAGATCAGCGATGCGCTGCCAGTGGCTCGGGGTTGAAACCAAGACACAATCGGCGCATTCGCTGCAGCAAATGTTAGACGGCTTCATCTCTTCACAATCCTGAGCAAATCATTCCCCTCCGATTGCTCATAGACTTCTTTGGTCCCGTCGACTTCAATAATGACCCAGTTCGGATAAGTGGCTGCTGGTGCTTTGTGCCGGTCGGAATCAGGATGCCAGTATCCGACACCCATCGCTTCCTGAATTATCCGCCCGGTGCTTTTGTCTCGCACCACGAATCTCTCTTTCCACTGGGGGCTGGTCGTCGCCTCATATGTGGTGATTGTGACACTCACCGAATCTCGCGTGGTTCCGGACGGCAGCGCCACCCACGAGGGCAGCGGAGAATCAGCTCTGAGACGAAAAATGCCGCTGACCGCACCGTTCCGGTCACAGGAAACAGTAAGGCCGACGAGGACAATGGCGAACAACCAGCGTTTCATGCCAAGGGCGAAGCCGTCTAACATCCCGGCTCTGGCACGCCGGGCAAACGGTGTTCGATTTCAAACAAGCGCTTAAACCCGGCGCTGCCAGCAGCCGGATGGTTACCCAATTTTGCGCTTTGCGAGCCACGCAACGTTATCGACCAGCTCACGTTTAGCTGTTTCCAGATCTTCATAATAACATGCATTTCCCCCCAGAGAAGCCCAACCCTCTACATGCGCCAAGTCATTCTTGTAATGATATTCCTCCCTGTAGCCATAGCTTCCCGATGCTCGCTGGAAGATAACCACTCGACGCTTTCCGCCGCGGGCGTAAATGGTTTCAACGGGTGCTTCTTTCATCCGGATAACATTTGAGATAAGCGACCGCCGCCGGGAGTCCAGGTCGAGCGTGAACGGCACGTCCGACCTTCTGAATGGCCGCGAGCGGTACCTGATTGCGGCGGTTCGGCTTCATCGAATTGTTAAGCCGCTCCCTTCATCTTCTCAAATGCACCGTCGTACCAAATCGCTGTCATGCGCGGCGTCCCTTATCTTGTTCTTCCTTCTGCTTCAGCAAACGACGGGCGCGCTCCTCTTCTCCGAACGTGCGAAGACCTGCGGCGACCGCCTCCGTCGTATCTTGACGACGCAGAATCTGGTCCTCCGGTATGCCCTCGATCGCTTTGAAGAAAAATTCTTTGTCTTTCGGACTCTTGTTAAGGGCGTAGGCGATGAGAGAGTTGAGGATCTGCAGATCCTGTGCCTTTCGTGCGAGCAGGGCGGGAAGGATGTCTTTCATGCCTTCGAGATCGTTAGCGAGGAGGTAAGCGGCCCCCAGTCCTTGAAGAGCGTGCTCGTTCCCAAGAGACCAAGCCCTGCGATAGTGTGCAATCGCGTCAGGAAATCTGTGTGCGTACATATCGACCGCACCCAGCCCAGTCAAGGCGTACTGGTTATCGGGATCATTCTCTAACACTTTCCTGTAGATAGGCTCAGCCTCAGACCGCTCGCCGAGAAAGCAATATGCGTCCGCGACTGCGCACAGACGCACCTTTGGCCAGGCTTGCTTGTCGGCCTCATAACCGCGCACGACTTTGCGCAAAATGGCCTGAGAGGCAGGCTCGTTCTCGGCAATGGCTCTGAGGCGCTCCACGGCTTTAGCAAGCAGCTGTGCGAGATCATCGCGAACCAAAATCTCCTTGTCCGGTATTCCCTCAATAGCGCTGAGCAACAAATCCTCCCTGGGCGGGTCCTTAGCCAGCGCGTAGGCCACCAGGCAACTTACAACGTCCGCGTCCCCTTGCTTCTGTTTGAGCAAACTTGGCAGGAGGAGTTCCATTTGGTCGTATTGTTTGGTCGCCAGATAGCAGGCTCCGAGTGGCACTAACGAACCGGTATCTCCAAGGGCCCAAGCTTTGCTCAAGTAGAGGATTGCGTCCTTGGGAGGCTGCGAAGCACCTGCCATGTCGCCTTTTCTGAAATAGCAAAATCCCAATCCCCTCAAAGCGCGGGTATTACGAGGGTGGTCCTGCAGAAATCGCTCGTAAACGGTTGTCGCTTTGTCGAGGTGGTCTTCCGTGGCGTAACTTATCGCTACCGCCAATAGCCGTTCATCGGCGAAATCGTTCGTTTTGGCTTCGTACTGGTCAATCAGCATTCGTCTTGTCTGCGGGGACGCGACCGCCGCATCCGCGATAGAATTAGTCTCCGCGGTTAGGCCTGTCGCAACCCACACGCCGCCCGCCAGCGCCAAAACGATTATGCTCTTTAGGTTCGTACGTAAGGTGAACATCTGTGCTTAACGCTCGGCCTGAGGGGCGCGGGGCCGAGGACGTTGAAATGCAAACGGAACGCGGCATCCCGAGTCCACTCCAGGCCGTTTGTTAGCCCCTGCATTCATTGCACGAGTAGGGTGCTCCGAAGCGCCCAAAAGAAAAGTGGAAAATGCCCGCAGGAGAAATCCAAAAGTGTAAAGTTATGGTTTGACCCCTTTCGTGTCTGCTGGCGGGGTTAGCCGAGTCCAACCGCTTTCTAATGGCAGACTGATCGCGCAGTTGAGCTGTTGGGATTGCCAAAACTCGGCTCGGCCGGAGACTGCCAAGAACAGGACGAATGCGTTGAGTAATTGTAATCTCTTTGAGTTTGGGAGAGGGTTCATATTGCAATCCTAACAATTGAATTCACCGACCGCCGCTGGCAGAGACGGTT
>Ga0210409_10002076_pt1 | contig 24513 bp, 22 predicted proteins | sample IncBWH17MmetaG_FD_161649 | JGI IMG/M metagenome (GOLD analysis project Ga0210409, IMG submission 161649) | Forest soil microbial communities from Barre Woods Harvard Forest LTER site, Petersham, Massachusetts, United States - Inc-BW-H-17-M | ecosystem: Environmental > Terrestrial > Soil >...
CGCCTTCGGGGATTTCGCCTACAATTTCCAAGGCGATGATCGCGCGCGGGCCGCTGCTGCTGCGGCGGGTCCCACCGTGCTGGCACATCCATTTACGGGAGAGAACAAGGCGTACCAAGTGGGCGTGGCTTTCGGTAATCTTGGCTTGGTTTACGGGCAGACCTCCAAAAAGCATACCTGGGAAGCCCGGGCCTATTGGCAGCACATCGAACAATACGCGGTTGACGTGAACCTAATCGATTCGGATTTCTTTGAAGGACGCGCCAACCTCGAGGGCGTTTACACCGCGCTCGCTTACAGCTTCACTGATGCGATCATCGGGACGATGCGTTACGGCTATGCGCACCGCGTCAATGACCAGTTGGGCACAGGCGGCAACAACCTTGACCTGCCGATCCTCAATCCAGTCAACCAATACCACCTGCTGCAACTCGACGTGACCTGGAGATTTTAAGTACCTTTACCCTTCCGCACCCGACAAATTCTCAATTTTCAGTTTTCAATTTGCAATCCGCCACTGCTCAGCCTCAAGGCTCAACTATCCAGGTTCAATGAAACAACTCAGAACAATCCTATGGGCGGGCTTTTGCCTCCTGCTGGTCCAGCCCAGTGGGCTGGCGCAAATGCTCATCAATGGAGCTGGGGCGACTTTCCCGTACCCGCTTTACTCGAAGTGGTTCGATGAATATGCGCGGATCGATCCGTCCGTCCGCTTCAATTATCAGTCCATCGGCTCCGGTGGGGGACAGCAGCAGATCCTGGCCCAAACCGTGGACTTTGGTGCTTCCGACGGCCCGATGAGCGACGAAAATCTGGCCAAGGCGCCGTCCAAGTTGCTTCACATCCCGACGGTTGCCGGCGCGGTCGTGGTAACCTACAACCTGCCGGAAGCCCCCTCTCTCAAGCTTGACGGCCCCACCATCGCCGGTATTTTCCAAGGCAAGATCACCACCTGGAGCGATCCGCGCATTGCCTCGTTGAACCCGGGCGCCAAACTGCCGAACTCGGACTTAGTGGTCGTGCACCGTTCGGATGGCAGCGGCACAGGTTATATCTTTACGGATTACCTAAGCAATGTGAGCAAGGACTGGGAGAAGCACGTTGGGCGGAACACCTCCGTCCGGTGGCCCACCGGCCTGGGAGCCAAGGGCAACGAAGGCGTGGCTGGCCAGATCAAGCAATTGCCCGGCACCATCGGTTATGTCGAGTTGGCCTATGCTCATCAGAACAAGCTGCCGTCCGCCGAAATCAAAAATGCTTCCGGTGCCTTCATCGTTCCTTCCGTTGAATCCGTGACGGAGGCTCTAACCACGGCAAAAATCCCCGACGATTTCCGCTTTTCCGTGGTCAACCCGCCGGGAGCGAAGGCTTACCCGATTGCCGGCGCAACTTGGCTGCTGGTCTACCAACAGCAGCAGGATGCCATCAAGGGCAAAAAGCTGGTCGAGTTCCTCCAATGGGCCCTGACCAAAGGCGAGGCCATGGCTGCGTCTTTGGATTACGCGCCCCTGCCTTCCGATCTGCAAACCAAGGTTCTCGAGCGAATTAAAACGATAAAGGATTAGAAGCTCGAGTGGGTGGGATAAAGTCATGAACGCGGTCACTGAACCCTTGCGCCCGGCAACCGCCAGCCCTGTTGCTGCCGGCGCCGTTGCGGATCGTCTCTTCAAGGGGGTCACGTTGTTAATGGCGTTATCGGTCTTTGTGCTGATTGTCCTCATTGGCTACGAATTGGCCCACCAATCCACTTTGGCGTTGCGCAAATTCGGATGGCACTTCCTGACCAGCTCTGATTGGGACCCCGTCAGCGAGCAGTTCGGCGCGCTGCCTTTCATTTTTGGAACACTGGTCTCCTCGGGTATCGCGTTGTGCATCGCGGTTCCCCTGAGCATCGCGACGGCAGTGTTCCTGACCGAGATCGCCCCATACTGGTTGCGGCAAATTCTAACAATATTCATCGAGCTTCTGGCAGCCGTGCCTAGCGTCATTCTTGGTCTGTGGGGCGTCTTCGTCATGGTCCCGTGGCTGAGGGAGCATTTGTTCCCCTGGTTGCGAGGTACGCTGGGATTTCTTCCCTTGTTTACGGGACCCATTTACGGCGTGAGCATGCTAGCCGGGGGGATCATCATCGCCATTATGGTTCTGCCGATCATCACCTCGGTTTCGCGCGAAATCCTGCGCTCGGTTCCTAATTTGCAGCGCGAAGCCGCGTACGCTCTGGGCGCAACCAAGTGGGAAGTCACCCGCATCGCCGTCTTGAGCTATGCCAAAAGAGGCTTGTTCGGCGCGATCATACTTGGACTGGGCCGCGCCCTCGGCGAGACCATGGCCGTGACTATGGTCATCGGGAACCGGCCCCAAATCGTCGCCTCACTTTTTGCCCCGGGTTACACCTTGGCGAGCGTCATCGCCAACGAATTCACCGAGGCCACCTCCGACGTTTACCTAAACTCTTTGTTCGAGATTGGCCTGGTCCTGCTCGGCGTTACGGTTTTGGTCAATGCGCTAGCCCAACTCTTGCTCAAGGCCTTTGCCGGACTGAGCAATCAAACTCAGCGTTAAAATGGAGCAGACCCATCATCGCCGTCGCAAGGCACTCAACGCCTGCATGCAAGGCTTTACGTGCCTCTGCGCTTTCCTGGTCGTAGCTCCTCTTTGCCTCGTCTTTTACCACGTCCTCAAGTCCGGTATAGGCTCCCTTAACTGGGCTTTTTTCACGCAGTTACCCAAGCCTGTCGGCGAGATGGGCGGTGGAATGGCCAATGCCATCGTTGGCACATTTGAGCTGCTTGGCCTGGCCGCTCTCCTGGGCGTGCCTGTAGGTGTGCTTGGGGGAATCTTCCTTTCGGAGTACGGTTCGGTGCGGCTGAACTGGGCGATACGGCTTGGCGCCGACGTCCTCAATGGCGTTCCTTCCATTATCTGGGGAATGGTTGTCTACGCTTTGGTCGTTGTCCCTCTGAAGCGCTTTTCGGCCCTGGCCGGCGGAATTGTGCTGGGCACAATCATGATTCCTTTGATCATGCGCACGACCGAAGAGGTCTTGCGCCTGGTGCCCAATGGATACCGCGAAGCCGCTCTCGCCCTGGGCATTCCCCAGTGGCGCACCGTGTTGCAAATCGTCGTCCGGACCGCGCTCAAAGGGATTGTCACCGGCGTCCTGCTTGCCCTGGCGCGCGTCGCCGGCGAAACTGCGCCCTTGCTCTTCACCGCCTTCGGTAATCGTTACTGGAACCATCACTTGTCGGACCCGATTGCTGCGCTGCCGCTGCAGATCTTCAATTACGCCATCTCCCCGTACGAAGATTGGCACCGGCAAGCCTGGGCCGGAGCATTAGTCCTTTTGTTCTTCGTCGCCGCTGTCAATGTCGGCGTGCGCGTCTTGACACGCGACAAATTTGCCCAAAGCAGATAATTGTATGCTCATGACTGCCGACCAGGAACAAGGGCGATTGCCCGGCCCGGGAATCACTCCCAAACCGGCAGCGCCGCGGGAAAAGGCAGCCACGGACCCCGGCACTTCGCTGCCCGCAGTGAGCACCCGTGATTTGTCGATTTTCTTCGACGACCACCAGGTCCTCAAGCGCGTTAGTTTGGATGTCCCCGCCCGGTCGGTCACCGCCATTATTGGCCCGAGCGGTTGCGGCAAGTCCACTTTTCTGCGCGCCATCAACCGGATGCATGATTTGGTTCCTTCGGCCCGCATCGAAGGCCAAATCCGACTCTTCGGCGAAGATATTCACGGAGCCCACGTCGAACCCGTCCAGGTCCGGCGCCGCGTGGGCATGGTTTTCCAGAAATCCAACCCCTTCCCGACCATGTCTATCGCCGATAACGTCACGGTCGGTTTGCGGCTCAACGGGCTGCGCAAGCGCTCCCTCCTTGCCCAGCGCATGGAGCAAGCCCTGGTCATGGCCGCGCTCTTCGAAGAGGTAAAAGATCGTCTGAACGCTCCGGCCGTCAGCCTGTCCGGAGGACAGCAACAGCGCCTCTGCATCGCCCGGGCCCTGGCCGTTCAGCCTGAAGTTCTGCTCATGGATGAGCCGGCCTCCGCCTTGGACCCGTTGGCGACCGCCAAGATAGAAGACTTGATCCTTGAATTGAAAAAGGACTACACCATTGTCATCGTCACTCATAATATGCAACAAGCGGCCCGCATTTCCGAAGACACGGCCTTTTTTTATCTCGGAGAACTGATCGAGTTTGGTTCCACTTCCAAACTCTTCACCAGCCCTTCCAAGAAGCAAACCGAGGATTACGTGACGGGACGCTTCGGTTGAGGCCCGAGCTATGACCCATTTCGAACAGGAATTGGCGGACTTAAAAAACACTCTCCTCACCATGGCCAGCCACGCCGAATCGGCTGTTCGGCAGGCGGTCGAGGCCGTGGTCAGCCGCGATTACGACCTGGCAATGCGGGTGCGCAATGCCGACGTAGTTATCGATCGATTTGAAATCGACGTCGATGAGACCGCCATCCGGCTATTGGCCAAGGCGCCCCTGGCCGGCGATCTGAGGCTGATCGCTGTCACGATGAAAATCTCACAAAACCTCGAGCGCGTCGGGGATGAAGCCACCAAGATCGCCAAGCGCGCGAGAGACCTCAGCCAGGAACCACCGTTAAAATTGGCGGTGGCGATCCCCCAATTAGCCGAGCTGGCCCTCCAGATGCTGCACACTTCTTTGGATGCTTTCGTCAACCAGGATGCTCTGGCTGCTCGCGCCCTCATCCCCCAGGATAAACAGGTCGATGCCCTGAACAAAGATATCCAGCGGCTGCTCGCCGACCAGATGATCAGCGACGCCGAAACCGTTACGCGATGCTTGCACCTGATGGTGGTCGCCAAGAGCCTCGAGCGCATTGCCGACCACGCCAAGAATGTTGCCGAAGAAGTCGTCTATCTTTGCGAAGCGCAGGATATCCGCCATGCCGGCAAGGCTGCAAAAACAGCCTCCCTGCCGGGCAAAGGCAGCCAGGAGCCTTGACCAACGGATTGCGGCCCAAAACCCCATGTCGGATTCCACCAAGAATCTCGCCCGGCTTAAGTCCGAAGGCGATCTAAACCTGTCGCCGAACCGAACTGCCTGGTCGAAGGAGAACCTCTCGGCGGCGACCCGGCAAGTGCTTGAGCGAGATGCTCAGTGTTTCCTGCATCAATCGCTCTCTACCCCTTGTCTGAACGCCCTCAAGTCAGCCCAAGGCGCGTGGATTGAAGATCTCGAAGGCCGCCGTTACCTTGATTTCCACGGCAACAACGTGCACCAGGTCGGGTTTGCTCATCCGCGAGTTATCGACGCTATCAAACAGCAACTCGATCGGTTGAGCTTCTGCACCCGACGATACACTTGCGAACCGGCGATCGAATTGGCTGCCAAGCTCGCCTCGATGGCTCCCGGGGACCTGAACCGCGTTTTATTTGCGCCCGGGGGCACCAGCGCCATCGGCATCGCTCTCAAGCTCGCGCGCGTGGCTACCGGGCGATTCAAGTTCGTCTCGATGTGGGAGGCCTTCCATGGCGCATCGTTGGACGCCATCTCCATCGGTGGAGAAGCGGCGTTCCGGCAGGGAATCGGACCGCTTCTGCCCGGTTGCGAACACGTGCCTCCCCCGGATAACCGCCATTGCCCCTTTAAATGCGGGCAAGCTTGCAACCTGGCTTGTGCCGATTACGTCGAGTACGTCCTCGAACGCGAAGGGGATGTCGCCGCCGTCATTGCCGAGACGATCCGCTGCACCCCTTTCATCCCGCCACCCGACTATTGGCAACGCATCCGCGCCGCCTGCGATAGGCACGGCGCCTTGCTCATCCTGGACGAAATCCCCGTCGGCCTGGGTCGAACCGGTCGGCTTTTTGCCTTTGAACATTACGGTATTGTTCCGGATATCCTGGTCCTGGGCAAAGGCTTGGGCGGGGGAGTCATCCCGCTGGCCGCCGTGGTTGCCCGCGAAAATCTGAATGTCGCGGGCGATCAGGCCCTGGGTCATTACACTCACGAAAAGAACCCCGTTGCCTGCGCGGCCGGCCTGGCCACGTTGCAAGTGATCCAAGATGAACATCTTGTCGAGCGCGCGCGGCTTCTGGGCGAATATGCCCTCCAGCGCCTGCGGGAACTCGCGGCTCGCTATCCCTTGATCGGGGACGTGCGGGGCCTTGGCCTATTGCTGGGCGTCGAACTGCTGCGCAACCGGGCTACTCTTGAACGAGCAACTGAGGAAGCCGAACAGGTGATGTACTCATGCCTGCGCAACGGTCTCAATTTCAAGGTCACTATGGGAAACATCCTCACCCTGACTCCCGCCTTGACTATCACCCAGGCCGAACTCGACCAGGCCATCGCAATTCTCGAGGCCGGCATCGCTGAGGTCTGCCCGACCCCAAACGTCAACAGAAAGTAACTTAGCCTTCGCCGGCCCGTAACCTGCCGTCACTAGGCTGCCGTGGTATGAAGAGAGTCCTCATACTCACGGCGAGCTTTAGCGATGGTCACAACGCGGCAGCCCGCAATTTGAGCAACGCCGTGGAATCGCTCTCGAGCGAAGCCAAAGTTGAGGTGCTGGATCTCTTCCAGAGCAGCTATGGCGTGCTTAACACCATGGCTCGCAGGGCTTATAGCGGTCTGGTGCGTTTTGTGCCGGCCGTGTGGGGCGGCATCTATTCGCTACTCGATAAGCCTGTATTGTCAGACAATCGCTATTTCAAACTGAGTCGGCTCCAGAGGGAATTGGGTCACATCCTGCTCGAGACCCAGCCCGATGTCGTCGTCACGACTTACCCCGCTTATGCTACGGTGATCGAGGACCTGTATCGCGACCACGCCGAGCGTCCATTTCGTCTCGTCACCGTCCTCACCGAGAGCCTGAACATCAACTCCGCCTGGCTGCAGGCTCCCAGCGACCTTTACTGCGTTCCCGACCAAGCAACCGCGGCGGTATTGGAAGCCCGATCCATTCCCGCCGACCGCATCAAGGCCTTCGGTTTCCCGGTCAGCCCCTCGTTTGGTCAACTGGGTGAAACCGCACTACCCGATCCCGCAGAGCAGGGGCCGCATAGAATTCTGTACCTGGTTAATTCCGGCAAGAAGAAGCTCGGTAAGGCTCTTAAGCAATTGCTGGAACACGGGGAGAACCATTTGACCATCGCCGTCGGCAGCAATGCCTATCTAAAAGCCAGCCTCGTCAGGAAACTGAAACGCTACGGCGAGCGGGTGCAAGTGCTGGGGTGGACTAACCAAATGCCCTACCTGCTGAGGACCCATCACCTGCTCATCGGCAAAGCAGGCGGCGCCATGGTCCACGAAGCCATTGCCGCGCGGTGCCCCATGATCGCCAACCAGGTCATCTCCGGCCAGGAAGGCAATGCCCAATTACTGATCGACCATGACGTCGGGATCGTGGCGATTAAGCCCCGCGAGATTGCCCAGTGGGTCAAACACGCCTTTAAGCACGACGCCAAACAATGGCGGCGCTGGAAGCAGAATCTCGAGACTATCAGCAAACCGGATGCGGCCTTGCGCATCGCCCGATTGTTGCTCGAGGAGGGCGAGTCGGCGGGTCAAAGCGCCGTTCCTTCCGCCAGGATTCAAGAAGGCACGGCGTTCGCGCTCTCACACAACGAAGCCTCCTCAACCAGCGTCCATTCCCGCCCTTTGTTGTGCGATTTTCATATCCATACTAATTACTCCGACGGAAAATTGTCAGTCGCCGATGTGATTGACTTTTATGGCCAACGCCATTTTGACTGCATTTGCATAACCGACCATCTGGCCGATCCCCGGCGGTTAATCGGCAAGCTGGGCAAATTGAGCCGTTTGACCCTTAACCCAAATCAACTCGAAGAGTACTTCGAGGTGCTGGACCGCGAGCGGCGGCGCGCCTGGCGCAAGTACGGCATGCTGGTCATGACGGGCCTGGAGTTCAACAAGGACGGGCTGACCAAAAAGTCCTCCGCCCATCTGCTCGGCATCGATCTGCAAATGCCGATTATTGATTGCCTGGATCTTCCGGAAACCATTGCTCAAATCCATGCCCAGGGCGGGCTGGCCGTCGCTTCTCACCCGCACATCATGAAAAGCGAGTGGGGCAAGAACACTCTTTACCTATGGGAAAACCACGAACGGTTTGTGCCGTTGTTGGATGCCTGGGAGGTCGCCAACCGCAACAATATGTTTAATCCGGTCAGCGCCAAACGCCTGCCCTACCTGGCCAATAGCGACTTCCACAAACCCAAGCACATCTATTCCTGGAAAACTCTAGTGAATTGCGAGAAAAATGCCGAGGCGATCAAAGAGTGCATTAAGAAGAACGAAAGAATCGCAATCACGCTTTACCGCGAAGGGGAGCCGGCGGCTGAACTTCTGACGCCGGCTATTGGCGCCAGCACTGTGCACCACCTGGGCATTTATCCGGAGGTTAAGCGGCTGTCTCCGTTTCTGCCGGCTGCCTAGATCACCGGGCCCCCGGCGCGCGGACATTCCTGTCTGACATTCCTGTCCGGCAATACTCAGGAACAGGCAGCGGTTCTGGATTAACCCAACTCGTTATGTGCAGAGATCTGCCGGATACCGTCGGAGGTGACCGGTTTCATCATGCAGGCTTCAGCGCCCTGGCGCAGCGTTTCGATGGTGAGAACGTCGTAATCAGAGCCGGTTAGCATCGTTACCGGGATGCCTTTGGTGCGTTCATCGCTCTTGATGCGTTGGAGCACCTCCAATCCATTCATCCGGGGCAAATACATGTCGAGCATGATGCGTGTCGGCATCTGACTTAGATCTCTTCCCGCGTGGATGCCTGTTCCGAAGAGGTAATCCAACGCCTCAGTGCCATCGCGCGTGACCACAATATCTGCATTGATTTCGCTTTGGCGAAAGGTCCGCAAAGCCATCAATTCATCATTGGGATCATCCTCGACAAGCAGGATTAACTCGCGCCTGAGCACATTCATCGTTTAGGGCAGCCTATCTGAATCGTAATCGAATCTCGGGGAGACTAATGGCGCAACGACAACTGTCAAGTTCATTCCTGGTGCGGACGCGCGCTGCGCCGTCCCCGCCCGCGTTTAGCGGGCGGAACGATTGCTATGATGACACGCGAATTGCAGTACCCTGTGCGCCGCTGAACACGCGCCACTGACAAAGTAGCCGACGCCGTCGTCTGGTGGGGCGAGGCTCCCGCCGAGCCCTAACTAAATCCGTTTCTCTCGATGAACAGGCGGCCCGGTTGAAGAAATGATTAGGGCTCGGCAGGAGCCTCGCCCCACCAGACGAGCACGTACTCCAGTTGCGGACTTTGTCACTCGCCGCTGAACACGCGCCGCGCGGGCCATTTTTTCCTTGGCAATACTTCATCCCCATCCTACAAGAGCTGCTTGATTCGGACAAAACCGGAGCTGCAGTTATCGTGCTTTCGCCAGACCTAAGGATTCCTTGAATACGAAGCGCTTGAGGCCATCCGAGACTCCCGTTCGTCATTTCTGGCCTTACGGCGCGTTTACGCTGATTGAGTTGCTGGTGGTCATTGCTGTCATTGCTCTCCTTGCGGCTTTGTTGTTGCCCTCTTTGGGCCGGAGTAAAAGCTCAGCTTATCGTGTGCAGTGCGCCAGCAATGCCCGCCAACTCGGCCTGGCCGCGCGAATGTATTGGGACGACAATAACGACCTCTGTTTCCCCTGGCAGCTCGGCCCCACCAACGGCGGACGGCTGTACTGGTTTGGCTGGCTGCAAGACGGCCCCGAGGGACAGCGACTGTACGATCCCACGCCGGGCGCGCTTTATCCGTATCTGCGCGGGCACAGTGTGGGCATCTGTCCCGCATTGAATTATTCCCTGGCGCAATTCAAACTTAAAGCGACCGGAGCTGCCTACGGATACGGTTACAATCGCTTTCTTTCGGCCCCGGGCCAACCGCCGCTGCGAATTCCCAAAGCGCGAAGCACATCAGACCTTGTTCTGTTCGCCGACGCCGCGCAGGTCAACGACTTTCAGGCTCCAGCCTCCAAAACCAGTCCGATGCTGGAGGAATGGTACTACGTGGATACAACAGAGGATTACCCAAACGGACACTTCCGCCACAGCCGCCAAGCCAATGCCGTTTTCTGTGACGGCCATGTCGCGCCGGAAAAGCCGGTACCGGGTTCCCTGGACCCGAGGCTTCCTGCTCAATTTGTCGCCCGCTTCCGCGCAGAGATCCTGGTTCTGCCCTGAACGCGTTTTTTACTTCCGCGCGTAATAAACCACGGCGGGCGGGAAGTTCAAGAAAACCGGGACGGTATTGAGCCTGGCAAAGTTTAGTTTGATCTTTTTCCTATCGATCAAGGAATACTGGAACTGGATGTACATGCCGCCTGGCGCCAAGGCCCGGCGGATCGCTCCGACCAGCGCCAGGACCGCTTCGCGCCGCAGGTTTCCCAGGGGAATTCCCGAAATGATAAAGTCCGGCAGCTGCATACCGTGCCGGCCGAACTGGGCCAGCAGATGCTCAGCTGCATCCAACACCACCTCCACGCGCCCGTTGAGCCTGGCCGATGCCAGAGTCCAGCGGACATGCCGTGCCAGTGCGGAATTGATTTCGCACGCCAGGATGCGGGCTCGCGGACAGCGCGCCGCCAGCCGCAGGGTCAGAGCGCCGGTGCCGGCGCCTAATTCTACGACCTGTCCCTGGTAAGAGCGCGGTACGGGGGCAATCATCCGGTCGATCAGGAATCTTTGCGAGGGCACCACCGCCCCAATTTGAGTGCGATTTACCAAAGCGGCCGAGAAGAAGCGCCAATAACTTTCGAATAGATGTGGCATAGCATTTCTTACCTCGAACAGGGGCCGCTGCCGGCCCCGACCAGGACTGGGTTTTCGATGATCTCGAACTCGAAGAGAGAATAACCCAAAGCCGCCTCAAAGTTCAAGGCCTGCTTTATGCCCGTCAACCAAAATACCTCGGAGGGACGAGCTCCCGCGAGTCCCCGATCAAAATGGGACTCGTGGAACTCGTCCCTGCGATAACGCCGGCGAACGCTTACGCGCCGACTTGCCGTTTAATCGCTTCGGAAATCTTTTGCGACCAATGTTCCACCACGGTCGCTTCTCGTCCTTCCACCAGCAGTCTGGCTTTTGGCTCTGTGCCTGAATAGCGCAACAGGACGCGGCCGCCCTGGACGCCGAGCGCGCCTTCCGCCTCCAGGATCAGCTTGGGCAGCGCGTCCATCTGGTCAAAGGGCCGCTTCTCCCGAACCATGATGTTAGTGACCAATTGCGGATAACGAGTCCAGCATTTGGCCAGTCGTGAGAGCCGTTCGCCGCGGGATTTCATGATTCGCAACACCTGCAGAGCGGCCACCAGGCCATCTCCGGTGGTGCTGAAATCGCGGAAGATCATATGGCCACTTTGCTCGCCGCCCAGATTGAATCCGTTGCGCAACATCTCATCGATGACATGCCTGTCGCCCACCGCGGTGCGCACAACTCGCCCGCCGGCCGCTTCCACTGCCGCCACCAGCCCGGCGTTGCTCATCACCGTCGTCACCAGAGTCTTCTCGCTCAACGCGCCTTGGGCCAGCAAGTCCAGCGCGGCCAGAGCCATGATGTCATCGCCATCAATCAACTGGCCCGTTTCGTCACACAACGACAACCGGTCCGCATCCCCGTCGTGGGCGATGCCAACATCGGCCCGATGTTCCCAGATCTTATGGCACAGAAACGCCGGGTGCATCGAGCCGCAGTCCTTGTTGATGTTCTTGCCGTCCGGCTGATTCCCATAGGTGATGACATCGGCCCCCAGTTCGCGCAAAACGCACGGAGTCGATTTGTAGGCCGCGCCGTGCGCGCAATCCACCACGATGCGCATGCCTTCCAGGGTCATTCCGCGCGGAAACGAGGCTTTTGCGTGCTCGATATAGCGTCCCAAGGCGTCATCAATGCGCACCGCTTTGCCAACCTCGTCGGCCGTCGGTCGAATATTCTCGATCCTCCCGCTGAAAACGAGGCTCTCGATCTCAAACTCAATTTTGTCGTCGAGCTTGTAGCCGTCGGCGCGGAAGAATTTGATGCCATTGTCGTCATAAGGATTATGCGAGGCGGTGATGACGATCCCGGCATCGGCCCGCAAGCTGCGGGTCACGTAGGCCACCCCGGGCGTCGGCAATGGACCAATAAACAGCACATCCACACCCATCGAGAGAATGCCCGAAGAAATCGCGTTCTCGAGCATGTACCCCGACAGACGGGTGTCTTTGCCCAGCACGATCCGGTGGCGTCCCCGGCCGCGGGCGTGGTCCTCCAGATTTTTGAACACGTGGCCCGCAGCGCGCCCGAGCTTCAGGGCGGTTTCGGCCGTTACGGGTTCCACATTGGCGGTGCCACGCACCCCGTCGGTGCCAAAAATCTTTTTTGGTGAACTCATTGCCGGAGGTGCCTTGTCGTTTTGTGAAGCGTTTTGGTGCACAACACTTCAGTTCTTTGGGTTGGTTTCAAACTGGACTTCCTCAGGATCAATTTTGACTTTCGATAGCCCGGCGGGGGTAAAGACTTCGATGCGCCTATGGGTATCGTGCCCCGTCTCCCCGTCGCTGAGGTCGACCAGGACTCGAACATCGCGCCGGCGCAGATTTCTCAGAGTGGCGGGCTCGCCTTGCAGGGTTACATCGGCCGTTTTATGGTTCACGCTGAAACGGCGCGATTCGTCGGCGGGCATTAGAATGGAGATGGGCATGTCCTTCAGAACCACTGGCTCGCTGGGACTGAGGGAAAGCGAGGTCACAGGGGAGATATCATTCTTGATCGCAATCTTGACCGTGAACCAGATGAGCGAGGCCAGGGCAAAGGAAAAGAGCTTGAGCCAAAAATCCTTCAGGACCAGCTGTTGCAGAAGCGGGATCATTTGGCAATCGTGGTGGTGGTCGCGGTCGTCGTGCTGGCGTCGGCCGTACCAGGCGCAGCCGTCGACGCCAAGGCTACGGGCCCGGCTACAGCCTGCGCCCGCCTCCAGAAACGAGTCACTCGCGTCCAATTCCTTGACCTTGCGGCGGGTGTAACCAAAACCGAGGTCAGAAATGCCCGCAATTCCTCCAAGGTCACGCCGCGCACCAACTGGCCGCGGTAGGCGTATGAAACCCCGCCGGTCTCCTCGGAGACCACCACCACCACCGCGTCCGTCTCTTCGCTTAGGCCGATCGCGGCACGATGGCGCGTTCCCAGGGACTTGTTCAGGTCCTGCCGTTGCGTCAAAGGAAAAATGCAAGCGGCATAGGCGATCCGATCGCCCTTCAAAATCACCCCGCCGTCGTGAATTGCATTGTTGGGGAAAAAAATGGTTTCCAGCATCTCCGGGGTTGCCTCGCAATCCACAATGATCCCCGATTCCACCGCCTCCTGCAGGTGGATGGATTGCTCGATCGCGATTAACGCGCCGATCCGGACGTCCGCCAGCCGTTCGACCGTTTGGATAATAACCTCAATGTTCTCCCGCTGCTCGTGGACTGTGGCGAACAAAGGCAAATTGCCCAGTTCTGCCAGCATGCGCCGTAACTCCGGCTGAAAAATCACCAGCACGGCCAAAATAAAGAAAGCCGAAAAAGCTCCTAACAAGTATTGCAGAACCTTCAACTTGAGCAGGAAGGTCACCAGCACAAAAGCCAGCAGCACTACCAGAAAGCCGGTGACGACGGGTGCCCCGCGTGTGCCTCGAATAAAACGCAGCACATAATAGATGCCCACCGTGAGGATTAGAATCTCCACCACGGGCCGCCAGACAATCTGTAGTTGTTGCCAAATCATTCTCTTCGCTTCGAGACAATCGCTTCCGTCATTCGGACGGCTTGTACTGTCTCAGCCACATCATGAGTCCGGACCAACTGCACCCCGGCTTCCACCGCCAGACAGGCACAAGCCAGTCCCGGAGCCAGGCGCGCCGCCGTCTCCGCCTCGGAGACCTTCGCCAAGAACGACTTGCGCGAGACTCCCAGCAGCAAGGGACGTTCCAAATGCGCAAAACCCTCTAACGCCCCCAGCAATGCTAGATTATGCTCGATCTTCTTGCCGAAGCCAATGCCCGGATCGAAAATAATTTGGTCCCGCTGGACCCCGCAACTGAGGAGACGTTCCAGGCGTTCACGGAAAAAGGCTGTGACCTCGACCACCACATCGTCGTAGTTGGGATTGCTCTGCATGGTCTGAGGTGTGCCTTTCATATGCATGCACACATATCCGGCCCCGCTCTTGGCCACCAGTCCCCACATGGCGGGATCTTCCCGGTTGGCCGCCACGTCATTGACGATGCTCACTCCTGTCGCCAGGGCTGCGCGCGCCACGGCCGGTTTCATCGTATCGATGCAAATGGGGATACTAAGTTTGCCTGAGAGCCGTTCCAGCACCGGCATGACCCGGCGCAGCTCCTCTTGCTCACTTACCGGCTCGGCCCCAGGTCGGGTTGACTCGCCCCCCACATCGATGAGGTCGGCCCCTTGCTCCGCCAGCGTCAATGCCCGGGCTACGGCCGCAGCCGGATCCAGGTACTTGCCGCCATCGGAAAACGAATCCGGCGTGACGTTGACCACTCCCATCACCAACGCCGGCCGGGGAAAACGATATTCGAATTGGCGCGCCTTGAGCCGCACACTTGGAAGGACTAACGGAGCCTTACAGGTTAGTCCGCAACATGGCCTACACCGGAGGCTGACGATGATTCTCCCTCTCCCCTTCGGAAGGGGAGAGGGCCGTGAGGGGTCCCGCTGCGTGGTCTATCCAACCGACCCATCAGTAATATCGCTCCCATGCGCCTCATCGGTTCCATTTCCGCCCGCCCGCCGGCTAATACCCGCCGGAACGAGCCATCTGGATCAGCTCGATTTCGTAGCCTTCCGGGGCATCGATAAAGGCAATTCCGCCGCCATCGGGCTTCAAGTGCGGGCCATCGGAATATTTGAGCCCCAGCTTGTCCAGGTGCTTGCCGAAATCCTCCAGGCTGTCGACCTCAAAGGCCAGGTGGGTTAAGTCCGGCTGCACCTGCACGGGCCCGCTGCCGGGAAAATGACACAGTTCAATGAGTTCCTCGCTTTGCGGCGCCTTCATAAAAACCAATTCGGATCCGCGCGGTGATTTATGCCGGCGCACCTCCTCCAGCCCCAAGACCTCTTTATAGAACTTGACAGTCCGTTCCAGGTCGTTCAGACGGTAACGCGTGTGCAGGAGTTTTTTGGCCTTGCTCATTGACTCCATCCTACCTCGGAAAGCTCGGCAGGCAAAGTTCATAGTTCAAAGGTAGTGCTTAAACCACTTGCCCCTTCCCTCACCTTGGGCTAGGAAAAGCGTGGTGATAGCATCCTGGCGATGGTGGGCGGGTTTAGTCTCGGCAAGTTGCTTGAGCTCTCTGCCCGCCTTGGCTCAGATCGATCCCGTCAAACGCGACCTCCTCCAGGTCGGGTATAATGCCGCTTTTGAAGGCCACGCTCCTCTGTCCGCCTATGCTTTCTATTATCGCAACCAGCCCGATTTCCTTCAAACCAATCTCACCCTGCGGCTCGCCGTGGCCCCCACTTACCTCGATTCCGAATTGGGCATTCGCGGCGCGTTGGGCCAGTTGACCGACCTCGGCATTGGCATCGCCGGCGGCGGCTTCGCCGACAGTTACAACGAAATTCGCCAGGGAAAATTTCTCCCCCAGGAATCCTTCGACGGCTACGGCGGAGAAATCAACGTAAGCCTTTACCACCTGTTTAATCCCGGCTACCAAATCCCACTCAACGGCGTGTTGCGCGGTATTGCCCATTACGCCACCTACGCTTCCCTGGACGAAACAGCGTCGAATTTCCGCGTTCCCGATCCCATGGGCATTTTCAGCGTGCGGACCGGCCTGCGTTGGGGCGGGCGCGAGCCGACCCTTTTCCCGTCCTTGGCAATGGAGTTATCCGTGTGGTACCAAGGTGAATTCCGAAGCGAAGCCGACCGATACGGAATCAACCTCGATCGCCAGATCCAACCCAGTTCGCACTTGTTTTGGGGCGAAGCTTTCCTGGCTTATACCCTGCCCAAGTGGCACCATAGCTTTAACATCACCCTGGCAGCCGGTGCGAGCGTTAATGCCGACCGGTTCAGCGCTTACCGCTTGGGGGGATTCCTCCCCCTGGTCGCTGAATACCCCTTGTCTTTGCCGGGTTACTATTACCAGGAGTTGACGGCCGAACGATTTGCCCTGCTGGGCGCCAACTACACCATTCCGTTCGATACTCATCAGCGCTGGAACATGACGTTCACTGCCGCGACCGCTTTGGTGGATTATCTTCCCGGCTTTGAACAACCTGGTCAGTGGCATTCCGGCGTTGGCGGCGGGGTTTTTTACACTTCCCGCACCTGGCGCGTCATGCTCGATTACGGGTACGGCATCGATGCGATTCGCTCCGGCGGCCGCGGAGCCCACAGCATCGGACTGTTGCTCCAACTGGACCTGGAACCCGCTCGCGAGGCCTTCTTCCAAGCTGAGCCGCCGGGCCGCTGGCGCGGCTTCGAGCGGATCCTCGGCGTCTTCGGGAGCTGACCCTGAACTATCCCTCTCCTCCGACTTTGCTCTTGCGCGCCACTCCCTCGACTGCTTCATTATCCGCAGCCTTGGGCGCATATGGTGGAATTGGCAGACACGCTACTTTGAGGTGGTAGTGGGGCAACCCGTGCAGGTTCAAGTCCTGCTATGCGCACCACATTTTTAGGCTGAATTGAGATAGGAGTTGACTTTCAGGAAAGATTTCTTTCAAGAAAATTTCGGAGCGTTTCCCAAAGGTGTTGGACGAAGGCGGCGTCACCGCCAAGATCTACAAGAGTGTCGTCAGGAATAAGCACGACCTTTTTACGCTGGCCTATTACATGGAGGGCCAGTTCACAAAAGAGAATTCCGGGGGCCTCGATGACGCCATCGCACGGGGCAAACAGGTCATTCGACAATTGAAGGGCGGCGAGTTTGATGGCGCCGTGATGACCGCCCAGGATGCGAAGGCCTACTTAGCTTCGGTGAAGAATCTGGAGGGCGCCGGGCTGAGCCTGGAGTCCGGCACAAGGGAGATCGCCGCGTGCCATGCGGTGCTACACGCCACTGGTGAGCAAAAGACGGTTTGGCGTTTGTTCTTCTGATCGCGGTGTAATTGGTAGTGCGGGTGGGCAAAGACTTTTTGTTTAGTTTCGGGTGAGGTGATTTCCTCCACCCAGAATGCGTAGATAATGGCGCCTGTGCGGCCGTCCGGCAGGGTTGTTCGGTACCACCTCAGGCAGGCGTCCTTGGCTGCCGACTCAACGTTGGCGAAAGCGGCCATGAGGCGCTTTTCGTTTATGGGCTGTAGTTCCTTCTCTGTGACAAAGGCGGCGACCGGGTCGATATCGTTGCCAATGACGGACGCGCCGCACTTGGCGGCCTCGACCAGCGAGGTCCCGCCGCCGACAAACGGGTCAAAAACTTTGAGGCCGGTGAAGTCGTGCTTCTCGAAGAAACCTCCGTTTTGGAGCGAGGCGCTCCTATGTGGTGGGTTGGTTGCGCCCAGAAAGAGGAACCTGAATACGCAGCCTAGGCGGCGTGCCCACCACTTGTGCATGGTGTAGATGGGCTTTTTGCTATTGCCCTCCCTGAGGGCCAGATCGCTGGCGAGGAGCACGGGCGGATCGGAGGACTCGAGGATCGTTTTCTTGGGGATCATCGCGCCGCTGGCAGATGGAGTCGGATTGTTTTTATGGCGATGGTGGATGGCTGTGGTTGGCGGGACCCTGGCTTGATGGCAGGGAACCAACCTCGGCAGTTTTCGGGCCTAAGCATAAGATTCTCGGTAAAAGTGCGCCTAGAAGCGAAGCGCCTTTGGTCAAATGTTTTATGCTCATTTTTCGCGAAGTGCCATCTATTTGCACGAGTTGACTCAGAAACCGGCCTATGTGGGGTAATAGGGAGGTAATAGGGACGAACGGAGGATGGTCTAGATTACATTTCTTGTCTCTTGGAACGCATAATATGTAAAAGAATAATAGTTGGACGGCGCAGGGGGTAGGTGATTTGATATTTGTGGGTCTCGAACCCTTGTGGCTTTTTGGCCCTGGTCATTAGAATCGTTGGTGGGGAGCGGGCGCTCCTCGCCTGGCCTGAAGGGAGGTCCGAATTCCGAAGGGGGAGGTCCTAATCCAACGAGTGGCTGGCCGGTCAGGCTGGTTGATGTTCGGTGTCGCGGACTGAACTTCGCTGGTATCCCCTGGTGCATCGGATTGGTCGGGGGCATTTGTTGAAAGGTTAGCAGTTGGCACGCGCCCGGCGGCTTGACACAAACCTAACACGGAAAACCGGCGGATTCTGTGGCGAACCGAGACGGTCAACGACGGGTTGACGCCGGTAACATTTATGCTACTCTATGAACGGCTCTTTTGAGATTCGGGAATTCGTCGAAAACGGACGCTCGCCGTTCCGGGAATGGCTTGACGATTTGGATGAAGTGACAGCCGCGCGCGTGGAAAAGTTCATCTTGCGGCTCGAAGCGGGAAACTTCGGCGCGGCCAAAGCACTGCAAACGGGTGTCTTTGAACTGCGGATGGACTTCGGTCCGGGCTACCGGGTGTATTACGGGCGCGAAGGTCGAACAATTATCATCCTTCTTGGCGGCGGGAGCAAACGGCGACAAGCCGCAGACATTGCTGCTGCGGTGGAACGGTGGAAGCGATACAAGCAAACGACAGCATAAAATGATTACTACACGACCCCATAGCGAAACCATTATCGCGCGGATCAAGCGCGAACCTAAATTCGCGCGGGCGCTTTACGCCGAGGCGGTCAACTCTTTATTAGAGGGCGAAACAGCCGTCGGCTTGTCCATGCTCCGCGACCTGGTGAACGCCCAAATCAGCTTCAAAGAACTGGCCCGGCAAACCGGCCTGGGGGAAAAATCCCTTCACCGGATGCTGAACCGCAACGGCAATCCCACTGCGCGCAACCTAGGCATGATCGTGCGGAGCATCGCCGAAGATTTGGGTATCCGCCCGCGCGTGGAAGTGGCCGTGAGCCATTGACGATGTGTCAGGCCTTATCAGTGTGAATCCCTGTCCATCCGTGGTTAAACCACCTTTTCGAATCGGAAACCTGACGCAAACCTGACACAGAAACCCTGCGGATTTCGCCGGGCTTACTGATCCGTTGGTCCAAGGCTTTTCAGCATTTCCTGCGCGTGAGCGCGAAGCTTGGCGCTCACGTACGGTCTACAGAGGGGTTCCAAGGTGCGGCGCGCGGCGGCCGCGTTGTGTTGTGCCAGTTGGACTTCTGCCAGGGTAAGCGGGTAACCCGGATTGTCCGGTTCGAGTTCGATGGCGTTGTGGACATGCTGCGCGGCGCTCGCGAGATCATCCCCCTGAAGCAATTGGAAAAACCCCAACAGGTGTTGTGCCGGGCCGAACTCAGGCATTAATCTTAGGGCCGTTTCGAGTCCTGTGCGCACTTCGGTCGCCGCCGCGCCGCTCAGCCGGGAGTAGGAATCCGGCGCCGGCGAACTGAGGATTAATTTCTGGCGGGCGTACTCGAAATGAGCAAGGAAGCTCGTCGAGCCGCGGTGAATGGCCTGCTCGAGATTCTCCACCGCCGGTTGGTGCTGGCCGCGCTCGGCGGCGAGTAGTCCCAAGCCCTCGCAGGGAAGCGGGCTGGCCGGTGCGAGTCTTGACGCTCTTAAAAAGAAAGACTCCGCCTCGGCATGTCTGCCCACGCGCAACAACTCATCGCCCAACCGGAAGCAGGTCTCCGCTGGCCCCACCGCGCGGGTGGCCATCGGTTGCGCTTCCCGCAGGCTGGCTCGGACGTTCAGGTCCAGGGACTGCAAGTGCGCCTGGCGCGCATAAGCCGCCAACTCTTTTTCGAACACCGGCAACGGAGTTGGAAACGCGTTGGTGAAGGCTTGTTCCGGAGTTTGTCCTTGTCTCAGCAGCACCGTGAACTGGGCCAGGCCGGTTCGGCGGACTGGGTTGCCGATCATCAAGTAGTGTGTGAGCAGCCAGGACTCGGCGTAGAAAATGCCCTGCCGTTCGCGCTCATTATATTCGGGCGAATCGCGCGTGACAGCGAACAAGCCGGCCAAAGGAGTCAGTGGCGTCGTGGCCAGGATGCTCAGGTATATTTCCTGAGGCTTTCCCACACGCACCGAGTGATCCCCGGTGACTTCGAAGGTGGCATAGATATCGGCCATGCCCTCATTAAGCCACATCGGCCAGAATTGCTGGTTGCGCCGAAGCAACAGGTGGGCGTATTCGTGAAAAATGGTTTCCAGGGCGTCCGGGCGGCTGTTGGTCAGCGAGAGCACAATCAGGTTCTCGTCGTTTCCGCGATGAAAGAAGCCCGAAACGTTAATCCCTTCACCGTGATAGAGCGGCACGAACGGCTCCATCGATTCATGATCCGGGAAAGCAATCACTTCGATCGGGGGCGACGCTACGGCTTGGGTGCCCGCCAGAGCTTCGTACGCCACTCGGAATTGCTCCAGGCGCGCGGTTAGCCTGGCGACGGCCTGGGCGCGGCCGCAACTATAAGTCTGAAAATGCAGGGTGCGCGCGGCGAACCATTGCCGGTCAACCAGGGAAAATGGCTCTTCACCGCGGCTAACCCCTGCCGAGCAGGCCCAGGCCAATATCATGAGCAACCAGCCCTCTGGCGTAGCATTCTTCACCGACTCGAATTCTAAAGTATGCCCTCGACCTTGTCACCTGGCTGGTTTTGTCCTAAGGGATTCCAGGGTTGGTCCCAGAATAAGGTGGTTTCATCCCAGGTCCGAAACCTTATTTGTCATTCGAACGTCTTTGCTGACAACTTGGTCCGCGTTATGCGAGCGGTGTTGTCAGCGTTATGCAGCGATTCATCATTTTAATTGAATTGACTCTTTTGTTTTGGGCGCCGCGAGGGTGGTGCCAGAGCGCCGCGCGCCAGGCGGGCTACCTGTATTTGTCTCCAGTGCCTCAGGCCTCCTATGTGTCGGCGCAAAACCGTTACGTGCTGGTGCGTTTGGTCAACGTCGCTCCCGCGGCCGTGACGAACCTGACGCAGGATTTCATTACGGTAACGGGGGCCACCAGCGGGCCCCACTCCGGAACGGCTCGACTCGCTACTGACAACAGAACCGTGATCTTTTCAATCGGCGCGGACTTTACTCCGAACGAGTTAGTGACGGTCCAGCTGAATCCCCAAGTGCAACCCGGCGCGGCGGGGAGCGTCGCGCCGTTTAATTATCAGTTCATGGTCACGGCGCCAATGCCCGGCTCGTGGCCGATCCCCACCGCTGCGCCTCCCACGGCGGCCAGGACTCAGCCTCCGGCGAAGAACCTGCCTTTGCGGCCCCGGATCAGCGCCACCCCCGGGCGGTCCGGTCCGGTGCGCAAGGCGATGATCCTGTCCAACGGAGTGTCGGTGCCGAGCGACTTTCCCACGGCGCTGGTCACGGTGAACAACAACCCGTCGCCCGGGTATTTGTTCCTGGAGAATGCCTTGGACGGCGTCTCACCCTATACGATGATACTGGACAACAATGGGCTGCCCGTCTGGTACAACCAGGGACGCATGTTTGATTTCAAGATCCAGAAAAACGGGATGGTTACCTGGTGCACGTATGACGATGCCGGCAACGCCACTTTCTCTGCGATGGACCAGAATTTGAATCCCCTCCAGACCTTTGTCACCACCAATGGCTACCTCACGGATGGTCACGATCTCAAAATCCTCCCGGACGGGAGATACTTTATGATCGGTTCCAGAGACAACTCCGTGGATTTGAACCTATATATTGCCGACGGCGGCAGTCTTTTGGACGTCACGGAAACAGTGGTCCAGGGCTTCACGGCCGCGGGCGAACTGGTCTTTCAGTGGCGCGCCTGGGACAACTACGATATCCGGGACCTGGTGCCGTCTGGCAACTCGGACTTCCCTCACATGAATGGGATCGACATTGACGATGACGGCAACCTTCTGATCTCTTGCCGGCATTTAAGCGAGGTCACCAAGGTTAATCTTGATTCCGGCGATATCATCTGGCGCTTGAGTGGGGCGCACAGCAGCTTCAGTTTCCTCAACGATCCGTTCGACGGCACCAGCTATCAACATAATATCAGCGCCCTGGGCAACGGCCACTACATGGTCTTTGACAATGGCGATTATCACTTTCCGAATGTGTCCCGCGCCGTCGAATACCAACTGGATCTCACGAACATGACCGCCACCGCGGTGTGGCAATTCCGCGATAACCCTGACAAGTACGCCTACTGGATGGGCAGCGCCCAGCGATTGCCCAGCGGCAATACGCTCATCGATTTCGTGCTGGCGGCCTATCCCAAAGCGACCGAGGTGGACAGCAACGACGTTAAGCGATTTGAGCTGTTTCTCTCCCCCAGTTCGGATTCCTACCGGGCGTTCCGCCTGCCCTGGCATGGCGTCGTGGCGGCCCCCTACCTGGTCGTTGAACCACAGGCCAACAATATCACCCTGTTGTTCAACAAATTTGGCGACACCAACGTCGCCTATTATCGCATCTACGGTGGCACCTCCCCCCATCCCACCACCCTCCTCGACGAGTCGGACACGACGCTCCTCCAGCTCAGCAATCTTCAAAATGGCTCGAACTATTTCCGGGTCACTGCGATCAACGCGGACGGTGTCGAGAGCGCTTTTTCCAATGAGCAAGGCCTCAATGTGAACATCACTCCCCCGGGCCAGAACGAGGTACAGAACGGAGATTTCTCCCAAAGCTCGGCTGGCTGGTTCTTCGGCGTCAACGGCACAGCCACCGCCATTTGGACCGTCGAGAATGGAACAGGCCACTTTTACATCACGCAGGGCGGCACGAGTTCGGACAGCATCCAATTAATCCAAGGAGGGGTGGCTTTGATTCTAGGCGATCAGTACGTCCTGCAATTCGATGCCTGGGCCGACCAACCCGGCTACATCCAGCCGAAACTCGCGCAGAGTCTCTCTCCGTTTATCGACTACAGCGGGCTCACCGCCGCGTTTGCCACCCCCAATCCGACGCATTTTCGATACGTTTTCACGATGGAGCATCCTTCCGACTTTTCAGCCAACTTGCTGTTCAGCCTGGGCGGTTTTCTCGGTAACGTCTACCTGGCGAACGTTTCCTTGTTCACGCCTGTGGCCGCGGACCTAAACCAGGATGGCCGCGTCGACGCACTTGACCTGGACATCTTTTGCGCACATTGGCTCAAGCAACAACCCAACCTGCCCGGTGACCTGGACAGAAACGGTCGAGTAGACTTTAACGACTTTATCCTGTTCGGCCAGTACTGGGGCCTGGGGAATTAACGAAGGATAAACCCAGCGCGGCAGAGCCGCAGTCGAATCGTTGATATGTTGAAACGTTAAAACGTTAAAAATGTGCGCAAGCTGCGCACACTTTTACTTATAGCAGTAGGGATTGGGAATCGCTTCGCGGAGCACTGTTGATAAGCCCCTTTGTCGCAGCAATTCCTTCGCTATCTGTGTTTATCCGTGTCCATCCGTGGTCTAAAGCGTCTTTCAGTTTATTGTTTCAATCGGAAGAAACTCGCGCTTGAGCTGATGGGCAATGTGGCTTGGAAGTTGTTTCCGACCTGGGTGATGGGTGGCTGTGGCGCCATCGTTGTCCACGAAGCCGGAGCCAGTGTCGAGTTCGATTGGACGGAGAAGGTTCCGTCGGCAACGGGCCACGAGAGGATCAGTTTTCCAGCGGAGGTGGTCGCCGTAATCGTCGGGGCCGTGACGGTGGAGGCCGCGGCGGGGTTGTTGATAACAGTATAGACGGTCGTCTCGGAGGGGCTGTCGGGTCCAGCCGCCGGGTTGTTGGTGGAGTTGATGGTTCCCTTGGCCGCGATGCAAATTTGGCGCGTCGTCATGGCGATGCTGGGTGTCACCGTCGTCAAGTGCAGCACATTGGTGGGGTTGCTTTCTGAATTGACGAATGGGAAAAAGGAATGGGTCAAGTAGGTAACGTTGGTGCCGTCGAACGCCATAACACGCGCGGCCACCTGTTGACTGAAATCCAATGTCGGCTGAAAAACGAAAGCGACGCAGAAATGGTTCAGCGCGTCCACTGCCAGGGTAACTCGGTCCGTTCTGAAGGCGGTCGGATCCCCGTCCGTTACGGTAGCCGAAGTGACAAAACTACCCGTGCGCGCATCCCAGATAGCCACGTTCACCGGGCCGGTGCTGTTTTCCGGAGTCTGGCCCGCGAGGTAAACGTAATCACTATGGATATCCGATGCGATACGAGAGCCATCTTCGCGGCCGGTGCCGAAGGTCAAGCCGCTGCTGACATTGATGTCGTTGGTGTGCTGGAGGGTCCCGGTATCGTCGTAGAAGTACAGCGTGTTGTGCACGCGTATGGCAAACCCGCCATGAAAGGCGGTCATATTGTCCCAAATGTCGCGCGGATCGACCAGCGTCGGACCTTTAACGGACGTGCCATCCGGTTTAATGATCGCGAAGGTGGTCACTTCGCCGGCGGTGCTACTGAGCGCGGTTTTGTCGTCGATCATGACCACAATGTTCCCGGTATCAAG